>Ga0207868_1002287_pt1 | contig 11311 bp, 12 predicted proteins | sample Passage237B_FD_187370 | JGI IMG/M metagenome (GOLD analysis project Ga0207868, IMG submission 187370) | Cellulose adapted compost microbial communities from Newby Island Compost Facility, Milpitas, CA, USA - Passage2 37B (SPAdes) (version 3) ... | reverse complement strand
GGGAGCCGGTTCCGGCGCGGCCGGGCTGGAGCTGGCTGCTTCACGGACCCTGGCCACTGGTGGGCGCCGGGCTGCTGATGGCGCTGCTGAACATCGCGACCCTGCTGCTTGCCGGCCATCCCTGGTCGATAACCTTCGGCTTCGGCCTTTGGGGCGCCAAGATCGCGCAGGCGGTCGGCGTTCCGGTCGAGACCTGGGAATTCTGGAACTGGCCCGGCCCGCAGACGGCCCTGCAATCGAGCGTGCTCGCCGACGTCACCTCGGTGATGGATTTCGGCATCATGCTGGGTGCCGCGCTCGCAGCCAGCCTCGCCGGCAAGTTCGCGCCGAAGGCGAAGCTGCCGCTGGGCTCGCTGCTGGCCGCGGCGATCGGCGGGGTGCTGATGGGCTACGGCGCCAGACTTTCCTTCGGCTGCAACATCGGCGCGCTGTTTTCCGGCATCGCCTCGGGCAGCCTGCATGGCTGGGTGTGGTTCGCGGCCGCGTTCGTCGGCACGATTCTCGGCATCTACGCCCGGCCGCTCTTCGGACTGGACGGATTCGCAAAGAAATGAGCGGCACGCGCAACACCCTGCTTTTCGGCGCAGCCCTCGCCGCGGCGACCGCGGCAGTCGCCGTCGACCACTATACGAGCCCGGCACCTCAGCCGCGGACAGAGGCCGCCTCCACGCCATCCGCCGCTCCCTGTTCGGCGGCTGCGCCCTGCGCGGCCGGCGCCCCGGCGGCTGCGCCCGCACCGGCGCCGGCCCCTGCTCCCGTCTCCGCGCCCTGCGCGGCAGGTGCGCCCTGCTCCGCGGCGGCACCGAAGCTCGCGCCGCCACCGCCGCCGGCGCCTCCGCCGGCTGAAAAGCTGGCTCCCCCGCCGCCGCCCAAGCCGCTTCCCGCGAACGGCGATGGCTGATCCGGCAGCAAGGGAAAGGGCGCTCGCCGAGATCGCCTTCTGCGAGAACCTGCTCGCCAAGGGCGGGCTCAACGTCCTGTCGGAGACGTTTCGCGATGCCGGCTCGGTGGTTGCCTGGGAGCACTATCCGGCAGGCGACGTATTCGACCCGGCGAGCGGCGCCCAGTGGTTCTATCACTCGCACGGCGCGGAGGAAGGCTCGGCCGAGCATGGGCACTTCCACTGCTTCCTGCGGCCGAACGGGCCGGACGGGCCGATCCATCACCTGGCGGCGGTCGGGGTTGATGCCTACGGGCGAGTCCTGCGCCTTTTCACGGTGAACCAGTGGGTGGTGGGCGACGACTGGCTCGATGCCGAAGGCACGATCGCGCTGCTGTCGCGCTTCGACGTCCAGATGCCGCGGCCGTCCTATCTCGTGAACCGTTGGCTGACCGCGATCTTCGCGGCCTACGAGGACGAGATCGCCGCGCTGATCCGCGAGCGCGACCGGGTGGTCGCAGCCCATCGCCCACCGGCAGGCGTCGAGGCGCGCCAGGACCGCGCGCTCGAAGTGATTTCCGAACTTCCGATCAGGCGGTAGGCCACCGGCGGCTGCCGGCCGCCCCCAATCAGAACACCGCCGCGCCCTGATCCGCGCGCTGCGCGAGCGCGCGAAAACCGGCGAACAGCTCACGGCCAAAGCCATGTGTGTTCTCGTCGAGATCGGCGGAGGCTGTTTCGCGCGCGGCGAGTTCGGCCTCGTCTACCAGCACGTCGAGCGTGCCGGCCTCCGCATCGAGGCGGATGATGTCGCCGTCATGGATCCTGCCGATGACGCCGCCGTCCTTTGCCTCCGGTGTGACATGGATGGCGGCGGGAACCTTGCCGGATGCGCCGGACATGCGCCCGTCGGTGACCAGCGCGACCTTGAGCCCGCGATCCTGAAGGATGCCGAGGGGCGTCGTCAGCTTGTGGAGTTCCGGCATGCCGTTCGCCTTCGGACCCTGGAAGCGGACGACGGCGACGAAGTCACCGGTGAGCCGGCCGGTCTTGAACGCGACCTGCAATTCCTCCTGCGAGTGGAACACGCGCGCCGGCGCCTCGACCACGCGCTTCTCCGGCTTGACGGCAGAGACCTTGATGATGGCCCGGCCGAGATTGCCCTTGAGGAGCTTCAGGCCGCCGGTCGGCTGGAATGCCTTCGTAACGGGGGCGAGCACCCTTTCGTCGCCGCTTTCGCGCGGGACCGGCTCGCGCACCACGGTGCCATCCGGCCCGAGCCGGGCCTCCACCGCATAGGCGCGCAGCCCCTCGCCCCAGACGGTGCGCACATCCTCATGCAGCAGGCCGGCGTCGAGCAGCTCGCGGATGAGAAAGCCGAGGCCGCCCGCGGCGTGGAAGTGGTTCACGTCGGCAAGCCCGTTCGGATAAACGCGTGCAAGCAGCGGCACGATGTCCGAAATGTCGGAAATGTCCTGCCAGGTGACGGCAATGCCGGCTGCGGCGGCCATCGCGATCAGGTGGATGGTGTGGTTGGTGGAGCCGCCGGTTGCGTTCAGGCCGACGATGCCGTTGACGACCGAGCGCTCGTCGATCATGCGCCCGACCGGCGTGTATTCGTTGCCCAGGGCGGTGATCGCGAGCGCGCGTTTCGTCGCCTCGCGGGTGAGAGCGTCGCGCAGCGGCGTGCCGGGATTGACGAAGGTGGCGCCCGGCAGGTGCAGGCCCATGAACTCCATGAGCATCTGGTTGGAATTGGCCGTGCCGTAAAAGGTGCAGGTGCCGGGGCCGTGGTAGGATTTCGACTCCGCCTCCAGCAGCTCGGCCCGGCCGATCTTGCCCTCCGCATAGAGCTGGCGCGCCAGCGCCTTCTCGTCGTTGGGCAGACCCGTGGTCATCGGCCCCGCGGGAATGAAGACCGCCGGCAGGTGGCCGAAGCTCAGGGCCGCGATGACCAGGCCCGGCACGATCTTGTCGCACACGCCGAGGAAGACGGCCGCGTCGAACATGTTGTGCGACAGGCCGATCGCCGCCGACATCGCGATCACGTCGCGGGAAAACAGCGACAGCTCCATGCCCGGCATGCCCTGGGTCACGCCGTCGCACATGGCGGGCACGCCGCCCGCGACCTGGGCGACGCCCCCGGCCTCCCGCGCGGCTTCCTTGATGAGCCGCGGATAGCTCTCGAACGGCTGATGGGCCGAGAGCATGTCGTTGTAAGAGGTGATGATCCCGAGATTGGGGACACGATCGCCGGCCAGCACCGCCTTTTCGGAAGGCGCACAGGCGGCAAAGCCATGCGCCAGGTTTCCGCAGGGGAGTGACGCGCGGCTCGCGGTGCGGCCTGCCGCGGCGTCGATCCGGGCAAGATAGGCTTCGCGCGTCGGCTTCGACCGCTCGCGAATGCGCGCGGCAACGGCTTCGAGATCGCTGCGTACCGTCATCTCAAGGGGTCCCTTCAAGGCGCCCAGTAGACCTGGATGCCGTTCTGCGCATGTTTCCAGATGATGCTGACCGGCAGGTCGTCCCCCTCCAGCGCCCTGGTCAGCACCGCCTTCTTCTCCTCCCCTTCGATATGAAGCACGAGCAGACGCGCGGCGCAGATGAGCTGCATCGACAGCGTCAGCCGCGGCTCGCCCGCGCTTGCCGCGATCACCGGCAGGACGGAGCGGCCGTCGCGATTTGCAGCAAGCTCGGCAAGCTCCTCGGCGTCAGGGAAAAAGGATGCCGCATGCCCGTCGATGCCCATGCCCAGAACCACGACGTCGAAGGGCCGCGGGAGCCCGGCAATGCTCAGCTCGGCGAAATCGGCCGCATTCTCGACCGTCTGCGTCGGGCGGTAGAGCGGCACGAACGAGGCAATCGCGGCCGGACCGGTCAGCAGGTTGTCGCGCACCAGCCGGGCGTTGGAGCGTTCATCCTCCGGCGGCACGAACCGCTCGTCGACGAGCGTGACGATCACCCTGTCCCACGGCAGTGGCTTGCAGGACAGCGTGCGAAACAGCAGGCCGGGGGTACGTCCGCCCGACACGGCCAGCGTCGCCTGACCGCGCAGGCTGATCGCATCGCTCAGCCTCGCCGCAATCCGCTCCGCCAACGCGTCCGCCAGCTGCGAAGGCGTTTCGAAAACGTGCCAGCTTGCGGCCGCGCCGTGCATCGCGTCAGGTGCTTTCGTGCCAGGTGCGGCCGTCGCGCTCGATCAGCGCTATGGAACTGGACGGTCCCCAAGTGCCGGCGGTGTAGCCCTGCACCTTCTGGCCGTTCTCATCCCAGGCGGCGATGATCGGGTCGATCCACTTCCATGCCGCCTCGACCTCGTCGCGGCGCATGAACAGCGTCTGGTTGCCGCGGACCACGTCCATGAGCAACCGTTCATAGGCGTCCGGATTGGGGCCCTTGAAGGACTGGGCGAAGCTCATGTCGAGCGGCATGTGCTTGAGCCGCATTCCGCCGGGCCCGGGATCCTTGATCATGATCCACTGGCGCACGCCCTCGTCGGGCTGCAGCCGGATGACGAGCTGGTTCGGCTCGACGGTTCCCGCGCTGCCGTCGAATATCGAGTGCGGGATGGGCTTGAAGGCGACGACGATCTCGGAGCAGCGAACCGCCAGCCGCTTGCCGGTGCGCAGATAGAACGGGACGTGGGCCCAGCGCCAGTTTTCGATCTCGGCCTTGAGCGCGACGAACGTCTCGGTGTCGCTCTGGTCGTTGCCGAGTTCCTCGAGATAGCCGCGGACCGCCCCGCCCGACGAGGCGCCGGCGCGATACTGACCCCGCACCGTGACTTTCGCCGCCTCGCTGCCGTCAATGCGCTTGAGCGAGCGCAGCACCTTCAGCTTCTCGTCGCGCACGGCATCGGCCTCGAGCGAGGACGGCGGCTCCATCGCAACCAGGCAGAGCAACTGCATGATGTGGTTCTGCACCATGTCGCGCAGCGCCCCGGCCTTGTCGTAGTAGCTTACGCGGTCTTCCAGCCCGACAGTCTCGGCAACGGTGATCTGCACATGGTCGATGTGCGCCGAGTTCCACAACGGCTCGAACAGCGCGTTCGCAAACCGCAGCACCATCAGGTTCTGCACCGTCTCCTTGCCGAGATAGTGATCGATGCGGAATATCTGGTGCTCCTTGAATACCGCGCCGATCTGGTCGTTGAGCTCCCTGGCCGTGGCGAGGCTGCGGCCGATGGGCTTCTCGACCACGATGCGCGAATTCGGCGTGACCATGCCGTGCCGCGCGAGGTGCTGGGCGATCTCGCCGAACAGGGATGGCGCAACGGCCAGGTAGAAGATGCGGATGCTCCGGCTGTCGCCCAGCACGGCCTTCAGTTGGTCGAACCCCGCTTCGGCCTTGGCATCGACAGAGACATAGCTCAGCCGGTCGAGGAACTGGCGCAGTTCCCCGTCATCGATGTCTTCCTTGACGTGGTCGGTGATCGCCTTTTTCGCGAAAGAGCGGAACGCGTCGTCGGACAGCTTCGATCGCGAGGCGCCGATGATGCGGGTCTGTTCGGTAAACTGGCCGGCGACCTGGCGGCGGAAAAGCGCCGGGAAGAGCTTGCGCTCGGAAAGATCGCCCGTTCCGCCGAACACCACGAGGTCAAACGGGTCCACCGGGATGGTCTGGCTGGTCATGGGTACTTTCCGGTTGGCAGCTTCGCGATCACCGCGACGCATATATTCAAATCGATTTAGCAAAGCCAGTGGGCATGTTTGCGCAATGTGCCGCAAGGGCTGGCCTTGACACCCGACCGTGGCGGCGGTTTGTCCGGCGACATCAGCATGTCGCCGTGCAGCCCGGCACCATCAGCCGCCTCTGCCGGCCACCAGAGCGGAGAACGTCATGGGCTCGCATGTGTCCACAACCGTCGCCGAAGGGCTCGCCTTCATGAACATGGTGGACGGCAAGCCGGTCGAGGCGCTGTCGGGTGCGCGCATCGACGTTGCGTGCCCGTCCGACGGCAAGGTCTTCGCGTCGATCCCGGCGTCCGGCGCGGACGACATCGACCGCGCGGTGAAGGCTGCGCGGCGCGCCTTCGAAGAGGGTCCGTGGGGGCGCATGCCGGCGGTCGAGCGGGGACGCTGCCTGACGCGGCTGTTCCAGCTGGTCGAGAAGCATGGCGAGGAGCTTGCCGCGCTCGAATCGCGCGATACCGGCAAACCGATCCGCCAGGGCAAGGCCGATGTCGCCGCCACGATGCGCTACTACGAGTTCTACGGCGGGGCGGGCGACAAGATCCACGGCGACACGATTCCGTTCCTTTCCGGCTACACCGCGCTCACCCTGCGCGAGCCGCACGGGGTGGTGGCGGGCATCATTCCGTGGAACTACCCACTGCAGATTCTCGCCCGCGTCGCGGGTGCGGCGCTGGCAATGGGCAACACGCTCGTCGTCAAGCCTGCGGAGGACGCCTCGCTGACGGCGGTCCGCATCGCCGAGCTCGCGCTCGAGGCCGGCATTCCGCAAGGCGTGTTCAACGTTGTGACAGGCTACGGCCGCGAGGCGGGCGCGGCGCTTTCGGCGCATGCCGGCGTCGATTACGTGACCTTCACGGGCTCCCCGCTGACGGGCACGGCGATCCAGCAGGCGGCGGCGACCAACAATCGCGGCGTGACGATGGAGCTCGGGGGGAAAAGCCCGCAGATCGTCTTCGCCGACGCCGACATCGAGGCCGCATTGCCGGTGCTGGTCAACGCCATCATCCAGAACGGCGGCCAGACCTGCTCGGCCGGCAGCCGCATCCTGATCGAGAAGCCCATCTACGAAATGGTCGCGACGGGCCTCGCCGAGCGCTTCGCGAAGCTGACGGCAGGCCCGCATGATGCCGATCTCGATCTCGGCGCGCTGATCAACCCGCGGCAGAAGGAGCGCGTGGCAGGCTACGTTGCCGCCGCCGAAGAAGCGGGCATTCCGGTGCTGGCGCGCGGCAGGATCGCGCCCGACGCGCCGGAAAGCGGGTGGTACTTCGCTCCCGTCCTGTTCGGCTCGGTCGATCCGCAGGCAGCACTGGCGCAGGAGGAGGTGTTCGGCCCGGTGCTCGCGCTCTTCCCATTCGAGGACGAGGAGGAAGCAGTCAGGCTCGCCAACGGGACGGAATACGGGCTCGTCGCATCCGTCTGGACGAAGGATGGCGCGCGCCAGCACCGCGTCGCCAAGCGCGTGCGCGCAGGCCAGGTGTTCGTCAACGGCTATGGCGCCGGCGGCGGCATCGAATTGCCCTTCGGCGGGTTCAAGAAGTCCGGCCACGGCCGCGAGAAGGGCTTCGAGGCGCTCTACGACATGAGCGCAACCAAGACGGTCGTGTTCAACCACGGGTGACCGTCGAATTGAAGCAGCCGAACTGACAAGGGGGTCCAATGAGCCGTCTCAAGGACAAGGTCGCGGTCATCACCGGTGCTGCGTCGGGATTTGGCGAGGGAATGGCGCGGCGATTCGCCGAAGAGGGCGCGAAGGTGGTCGTGGCTGACCTCAACGCCAAGGGCGCGGAGCGCGTGGCCAAGGAGATCGGCGAACGGGCGATCGCGATCCAGACCGACGTCTCGCAGGTCTCCGAGATCGACGAGATGGTGGCGGCGGCGATGACGGCCTTCGGCCGCATCGACATCATGGTCAACAACGCGGGCTACACGCACCGCAACGGCAGCCTGCTGGAGGTGGAGGAGGATGTTTTCGACCTCATCACCGCCGTCAACATGAAGGCGATCTACCGCACCGTGCGCCGCGTCGTGCCGATCATGGAAAAGCAGGGCGGCGGCACGATCCTGACCACGGCTTCCACCGCCGGCTTGCGGCCGCGGCCGGGACTCACCTGGTACAACGCCTCGAAGGGCTGGGCGATCACGGCGACCAAGTCGATGGCGGTGGAGCTGGCGCCGAAGAAAATCCGCGTCAACTGCCTCTGCCCCGTCGCGGGCGAGACCGGCATGCTCGCCCTTTTCATGGGCGAGGACACGCCGGAGAAGCGCGCGCAGTTCCGCGCCTCGATCCCGCTCGGGCGGCTCTCGACCCCGCTCGACATCGCCAACGCCGCGCTCTGGCTGGTCTCCGACGAGGCGGAGTTCATCACCGGCGTGGCGCTGGAGGTGGACGGCGGCCGCTGCATCTGAGGCAGCCGCCGCTGTCGATCACTGCCTCGGGCCGACCAGTGCCCAGGTGAGGCCGTAGGCATCCTTCATCTGGGCGTAGCGGTCGCCCCAGAAGGCGTCGTGCGGCTCGATCGCCGGCGTGAAGCCGGCAGCAATGGCACGATCCCACCAGGCCTGCACGTCGTCGACGATCAGATGCAGCGTGCAGGAGCCGGCGCCCGTCTCGCCATGCCCGTGCTCGGGGAACGGATCGCAGATCATGAAGGCGCCGCCATTGATGATCATCTCGCAATGAATCAATCGCTGGTCATCGCCCATGGTGCGCTGGTCGCGCAACTCGGCGCCGAGCGCCTTCTGGTAGAGTGCCGCCGCCTCACGGGCATTGCTCACGGTGGTGTAGGGAATGACGCCGGCGTGGGTGGCTGGGCGCCTGGTGGCGGTTTGCGCTTCTGACACAGTCTCTCTCCCTTGGTTGACGTTGCCGGACAGCGTCATCCTCTGGCGCATCCCGACGAGCCAGAGGATGACTGTCTGTTGCTGAAGCTTCAGAAGGTTCGCAGGAGTTCCGCGAGCTGGTCGGCCGTCTGGCCCCAACCCTCGTGAAAGCCCATCTGCTCGTGCTCGGCCTTCGACTCCGCGCTCCAGTGCATGGCGCGCGCGACATATTTCGTCTTGCCGCCCGGCAGTTCCTCAAAGGTGACGTGCGCTGCCATGAAGGGCTTGCCGGTGGGGATCCATCCTTCGGTGAAGGCATCGGTGGTGACGATCTTGCGGTTCGGCACGATCTCCAGGAACACGCCCTCGTTCGGGTATTCATTGCCGTCGGGATCGCGCATGACGAGATTGGCCCGGCCTCCGGGCCGCCAGTCCTGATCGACGCTCGCGAGTGTCCAGGGCCTCGGCACGAACCACTGCTTGAGCAGTTCGGGATCGGTCCAGGCCTTGAAGACCTTCTCTGGCGGCGCGTCGAAGATGCGCTCCAGCACGAGTTCGAATTCAGGCTTCCTGATGGTTGCGTTCACGGGTTCGCTCCTTGCGTTCGGTTGATGCACCAAGGACGCTTCGAGCGCCCCGAAGCCGACATCGCGGCGCTATTTTTTTGCGGCCGCCGCCAGTTCCGCTGGCGCGCTTTCCTTCGCCAGCCTGTCGAGGTGGATGCGAATGTGCGCGGCCTCGGCCGCCGAGTTGGCAAGGGCGATGGCCCGGTCGAATTCCTCGCGCGCCTCGCGGTTTCGGCCGAGCTGCATGAAATAGGCGCCGCGCACGCCATGGAAGCTGAAATAGGTGTCGAGCCTTTCGGCGAGCGGCTCGATCATGTCGAGCCCGGCCTGCGGCCCGTGCAGCTTGGCGCGGGCGACGGAGCGGTTGAGCGTGACCACCGGCGATGGCTGCATCGTCTCCAGCACGGCATAAAGCACGTCGATTTCCTGCCAGTCGGTATCCTCTGCCCTTTCGGCGCGGGCATGCAGTGCCGCGATCGCCGCCTGCACCTGGTAGGGGCCGGGCCTGCGGTGGCGGAGCGCCTTGTCGACCAGCGCGAGCCCCTCGTTGATCATCGCGCGATTCCACAGGGATCTGTCCTGCTCTTCCAGCAGCACGATCTGGCCGTCCGCATCGAACCGGGCGGGCATGCGCGCATGCTGCAGCAGCATCAGCGCCAGCAGACCCATCATCTCGGGCTCGGTGGGGAACAGCCGAAGCAGAAGACGCGCCAGCCGGATCGCCTCCTCGCAAAGCTGCACGCGCGCCGGCATCTCGTCGCCGGTCGCCGAATAGCCCTCGTTGAAGACGAGGTAGACCATCGCCGCGACCGCGGCGAAGCGCTCGGCGCGCTCCACCGGTCCCGGCGCCTCGAACGGCACGTCGGCCCTGGCGATGCGCGCCTTGGCGCGGGTGATGCGCTGCTCCATCGCGGCCTCGCTGACGATGAATGCGCGCGCGATCTGCCTGACCGAAAGGCCCGAGACGATGCGCAGCGCAAGCGCGATCTGCTGGGTCGACGGCAGCTCCGGATGGCAACAGACGAACAGGAGCCGCAACACGTCGTCGCGGTAGTCCGCATTGTCGAGCCGCTCGGCCATGTCGGCCTCGCTGTCGTTCAGATCGGAAATCTGGTCCTCCGGCGGCAGTTCGGTCTGCCGGCTCGTCTTGCGGATCGCGTCGATGCCGGAATTGCGCCCGACGAAGACCAGCCATGCAGTGGGATCGCGCGGCGGCCCGTTCTTCGGCCAGTTCTTCAGCGCGCGCAGGCATGCTTCCTGGAAGGCCTCCTCCGCCGCGTCGAGGTCGCGGAAGTAGCGAAGAAGTGCTGCGACCGCCTGCGGGCGGGCGGCGGAAAGGGCTTTGTCGATCCAGGCGATGTCGGTCATGGTGTCGTGTTCGGCATGAATGTCATGATGGGCCTGATTTCGTAGGAGCCCGGCGAGAGATTGGCGTCGGCGAGGTCGCGGGCAATGCCCAGCGCCTCGTCGAGCGAGTCGACGTCGACGACGTAGAAGCCGAGCAACTGTTCCTTGGTCTCGGCGAAGGGGCCGTCGATGACGAGCGGCTCGTCCTTTGTCTTGCGCAGGGTGGTGGCCGCGGACGTGGGCAGAAGGCGCGCCACGGGCCCCAGCTTGCCCTGCTGCTTCAAAGGCTCCTGCACCGCCATCAGCTGCGCCATGCAGCGATCGTCGTCCTCCCTGGTCCAGGCGGAGGTGATCTCTTCGTGGTTGTAGCAGAGGATCGCGTAGAGCATTCCGGCTTCCTTTGGTTCGAGGACGTGCGGGCAGCACCTTAGCCGACAACGCATGATGGAAAAATGCGGGGACCTTCAAGGGAGCGCCATTGGACGGCACTCCCCCTGCAACGCGGCTGTCCGCCTCCCTGGACGCGGGCGTTGGAACGATCCCGCTCAGTCAGCGTCGCTGCGCTTGACGATCTCGTACCAGCTGTTGGCCGGACCGGGCGCGGCATCGACAACGAGCGCAAGCTCGTGCTTTTCGAAGAGGTCGAGCCACTCGTCCCACTCGACGAGCTCGTATCCGCCGGCGTTCGGCGGCCGCTCCGGCCGGTCCTGATCCTGGTAGGAGGCCTGGCCGAACACGATGCGCAGCATCGGCTGCACGCCGGATTCGGGAGACGTATCGACGATCGCCGGCGACCCCATCAGAGTGGCCGCCCAATCTCGAATCTCCTGCCTTCCCGTCAGCGTCTTCGTCGGCATGGTTTCTGTCGCTCCGCGCCGCTTCGATTGCCCTTGCCAAGATCACGGCGGGCCCGCCAGCAATCGCGCCCGGGCACGAAGAGCGGGCCGGAGGCGGGACGCTCCCGCAGGACGGAGCGGCTGCGCCGCGGATGGCCGACCCCA
>Ga0207868_1002281_pt1 | contig 11334 bp, 12 predicted proteins | sample Passage237B_FD_187370 | JGI IMG/M metagenome (GOLD analysis project Ga0207868, IMG submission 187370) | Cellulose adapted compost microbial communities from Newby Island Compost Facility, Milpitas, CA, USA - Passage2 37B (SPAdes) (version 3) ... | reverse complement strand
GGGGCGGCCGCAACAAGCCGCATCGGGATGGGGGTAGTGATTGTCGGCGGCACGATGTTTTCATTGATACTTACGTTGTACATCATCCCGGCGGTGTATGCGATGTGGTCTAAAGCGCATAAGGCCAATCCGGAATTGGAAGAAGCCAAACGCATCGAAGAAGAAGTGATGGCAGGAGCCAATTGACTATGAAGAGACTGATTTGTATTGCTTGTTTCATCGTTCCCCTTGTGGGGACAGCCCAGCCTGAACTTACCTTGAGCGACGCCATCGCCATAGCGCTGAAAAACAATTATGACATCCGTCTGGTCGCCAAGGATGTGGCTATCGCGGAAAACAATGTCAGCATCGGCAACGCAGGGATGCTGCCCTCCATCAGTGGGGATGTTTCGACGGCCGCGGGTATCCAAAACACGACGCAGACGTTGTTGAGCGGGGAAACCCGTGCAGTCCGGGGCAACCGCACCCGGTCGTCTGCCTACGGTGCCAGTTTGGATTGGACCCTGTTTGACGGGCTCCAGATGTTCACCCGCTACGAACAGCTCAAGGAACTGAGGGCGTTGGGTGAAGCCAACTTGAAAGCAGCCATATTGGCCACCCTCTATGAAGTGGTGAGCGGCTATTTCGACCTGGTGCAGCAGGGGCAACTCATCAAAGCCACCCAGACGGCACTCGATTTATCCGCGTTCCGCTACCAAACGGCCGAGAACAGGTACCAAATCGGGCGGGCCTCCAAACTGGAGGTACTCGCCGCAAGCGTAGACCTCAATACCGATACCACTAACCTGCTGCGGCAACGTGACCAATACCGCAGCATGCAAATCAGGCTTAACGAGTTATTGGCGCGCGACGTCAATACGGATTTCAGCGTCGCCGATACCATCGTCATTGCCAATGACTTGAATTACGAAACCCTGTCGCAATCCGCAAAAGAACTGAATCCGACATTGCAGTCAGCAATCGTCAGCCACCGCATCAGCCAACTTGAGTTGAAGCGCATCAAAGGCGAGCGTTACCCGGTAGTCAGCTTGTCTTCTGCTTACACACGTTCGCAATCCAGCACCGAACTCGGCTTTTCGACAAGGTCGAAAAACAACGGATTCAACTATGGCATTTCGGCTTCCATGAATATTTTCAATGGATTTATGCAACGGCGGAACGAACAAAATGCGAAGTTTGCGGTGGAGGCTGCCGAAATTGAGGTGGATCGGGTCGGCCAGCAGATCGAGGCACAGCTGCTTGCCGCGTACCAAACCTACTTGATGAATTTGGAGTTGGTGCGGTTGGAAGAAAGGAATAAGGACATTGCCCAGGAAAATATGGACATTACGCTGGAGAAATTCAAGCTCGGCAGTATCGCTCCTTTGGAATTCCGTGAAGCCCAACGCAATTTTGTGGACGCCAGCGCCCGATTCAGTACGGCCCAGTATCAAGCGAAATTAGCCGAAATCACATTAAACCAAATCGCTGGAACGCTGAAGATGGATTGATTTCATTCTTCCACTTTAAGCTTTGGTAAAATCATGATGGTTTCATACATTTGATATCCCAAATGAGGCTAGTGTGTAAACTAATCGGATAGTCAATGATATTAGTAGCAGACAGCGGTTCCTCCCAATCAGATTGGATGCTAGCGTTACCCGACGGTAAGCGGCTGGCATTCACAACGAAAGGGTTAAACCCCTTCTTTGTGAATGAAAAGGACATCGCCAAAGTCATACAGAATGTGCCGGAGATTCTGCCTTACGCCGATCAGGTAACCGAAGTGTATTTTTTTGGCTCCGGCTGCTCAAGTCCGGACAGGCGTGAGATGGTCTCCAACGCGCTATCGCAACTGTTTTCCAATGCATTCATTTCGGTGGAGACCGACCTTGTCGGTGCCGCCTATGCCACATGCGGCAACCGTAAGGGATACATTGCCACGTTAGGCACCGGGTCGGACGTGAGTTTCTTCGATGGGGAGGAGGTGCTCCCAACAAGGCAAGGACTCGGCTACGTGCTCGGCGACGAAGGTTCCGGTGTTTGGTTCGGAAAGCAACTGGTGACGAAATTCCTTTATGGTACCCTGCCCGCCGACCTTTCCCAAGCGTTTAACGCCAAGTATCGGATAAATAAAGAAATTGTCATCAAGCAGGTGTACCAGCGGGCCTCACCAAGTGCATACTTGGCTTCCTTTGCCCCGTTCATGGGTGAACATATCGCCCATCCTTTTGTAGTTGAGTTGCTGAAATCCGGTTTCGGGGAGTTCATCACGACAAATATAAAACCGTTTCCGGATCATCGGGACTATGTGTGCCACTTCGTAGGATCCATCGCCTTCCACTTCATGGAGCAATTGCACGAAGTATGCGAGCAGCACGGGGTCAAGATAGGCAAAGTATTGAGACGTCCAATCGAAGAGTTGTTTAACTACATCGTCCGACGCGAGAAAAACTATGAGATTCAATTGTAGTCGTAAGTCATAAGTCATAAGTAAAAAAGAAGGATATGAAAATAATGAGTTTGCTGGCGGCCGTACTATTGTTGGTCGGCAAGGCCGATAATGTACACGATTTCACCATCACATCCATCGATGGCAAGGAGGTTAGGCTTTCCCAGTTTAAGGGCAAGAAGCTATTGTTGGTGAACACGGCCTCTGAATGCGGATTTACCAAGCAATACGCCGGACTGCAGGAACTGTCGGAAGAGTATGCAGACAAAGTAGTGGTCATCGGCTTCCCTGCGAATAATTTTGGCGGACAGGAACCCGGAAGCAACGAGGAAATCCAAGGATTCTGCGAAAAGAACTTCGGGGTAACCTTCTTGCTGGCCGAAAAGAGCAGCGTGAAAGGGGCCGATATCTCTCCGCTATTCAAGTACCTGACAACAGCCCAGAACGCGGATTTTACCGGCGATATCAACTGGAATTTCGAAAAGTTCCTCGTCGACGAGCAAGGTAATCTCGTCCATCGTTTCCGATCAAAGGTGGAGCCAATGAGTGAGGAGCTGACAAGCAAGCTATAAGGAAATAAGAAAGCCCCCCGATGGGCGAGGAGCTCTCAAACTAACCAATTATAAACCTAAATTATGAAAAGTCTTTATCTTTTATGGTAAGCTTTTGGCAACCGTGTTGCACATTTTACCTTTTATAACGCCCAACTTTGCTTAATAGTTTGTTGCCCATCAAATTTTTTTGTTACACCTGTTAAAATTTTATTGACTTTGGTAAAAACAGGGCCTGCATCTTGGTTCGTAGCTTTCTTTTTCGCCCAGCAATAGTTTTTGCTCGTCTTTTGGGATACGATAGGAATAATTTGCCGGCGCACCGCAGCGTACACAGACTGCGTGTACCTTGGTCACGTGTTCGGCGATGGCCATCAGGGCGGGTACCGGACCGAATGGGCGGCCTTTGAAATCCATGTCCAAGCCTGCAACAATCACTCGGATTCCCCGGTTGGCCAACTGATTGCAAACATCGGGCAACCCGTCATCAAAGAACTGGGCTTCGTCGATGCCCACCACTTTTATTGAGCGCTCCAGCGATAGGATGGCGGAGGAATGGGGTACCGGTGTGGAGGGGATGATATTGCTGTCGTGGGATATGATGTCTGAATGATGGTACCGCGTATCCATCTCCGGCTTGAAGATGCCCACTTCGAGCCTAGCGAATTGGGCACGCCGCATCCTACGGATGAGCTCTTCGGTTTTTCCGGAGAACATCGAGCCGCAAATCACTTCGATACTTCCGCACGATGAGCCACGCTGTACCAACCTATCTTCAGAAAAGAGCATAATTTATGTGCTTCCAAGGTCTGCTAATATCAGAATTTAATGTTAATTTTGACCTAGATAAAGCAAGAAATACGTATTCAATCGGTATGGCGACAAAACAGCAAATTTTAGAGAAGATAGCCACGTTATTAGCGGAAATCAACAATCAACACCAACAGTTGGAAAAAGATGCGGCGCAGGACAACCTTGCCGCAGACCTTTTCGAGGCCACGGTGAATTATTTCGCAGCCCACGTGAGTTTATACAATAAATTGGTGAAAAAGGAAGCGGCCGATAAGCCGGATAGCGGTGAACGGGAAGTATTTTTTACGCCGCCGAAGGATACATATGCTGAACAGGTAACGCACGAGACACAATTGGAGGAAGTGCAGTCGGAAGACGATGCCGAACAAGAGGAGGCCGTTTATGCCGGGCAACATGAAGAAGCGGATGTAGAAACGGAAACGAACGAGGTGGTTGCTGACCGCGATGAACATCAAACGGAAGAGCGTACCGAAATAGAACCGGAGGCCATCGATGTCGAAGCACAGCAGGAGGCCGAGGAGGAAGAGCCTGCCGAGGAGGAAGAGCCCACAGCTGCCGATCGAGCAAGCGACGATGACCAAGTGTCGGAACGTATGGATCATGCTGAAGTGGTCAACGAAGTCACCATCGAACAAAAGGAAGTCCAACTGGACGTTTCGGATTTACCGTCCCAACAGCCAGCCGAACCGGAGCGGCCTGCACGCCCGCTTTCGCTTAATGAGCTGATTTCGGCGCAACGAAAGGCCGGTACGTCGGGCAATGCCAATGCTCCGTTGTTTGCGGCCCGGCGCGGAGATGGGGAACGCATCACCGACCTCAAATCAGCCATCAGCCTCAACGACAAGCTGTTGTTTATCAAAGACCTTTTCAATGGCTATAGCCTGGCTTATAGCGAGGCCATCGAGTTACTCAACCGATACGACGATTTCGCTGGTGCAGATGCATTCCTGCAAGCCAACTATGCGCAGAAAAACAATTGGGCGGATAAACAAGCAACAGTCGATAAACTATATGCCATCTTGCGGAAGCGGTTTGGTTAACCATTCATTTCAAACTTACTGCCCCGTATCTAGAGCTTACATTGACGGTATTGTTTACGGCCTTGTTCCAGTAACCCGTGTAGCTTTTTGAACTATTATTTTCGGCTTTGCTGCCAATATTGGTGCGGTTACGGTCATAGTCGAATCCACCGTAACTTACCGCAACATTGAAATGGAATGCGGCATCGGCGGACGGCTTGATGCTTACGTTGGAATACGAAGCGGCTACCGTGGCTTTTTGTATGGCTGAACCAAGCCCTATTTCGAATCCACCGCTGTACCGTAAACTGATGTCTGCTTCTGCGTTTACTTGGCCTATTTCGCCGCCACTCGAACTCATGGCCAGCTTAAGTGTTTCGGCTTCGGACAGCGTGAATCCGCTGTACCGTACCGCGACATCGCCCTCATTCAGGTATTCGACATGGGCTTTGGAGTAAGCCACGTCAAGTGCATTTCCCCGTGCATTTAGCCGGCCGGCCCGCAAGCTGCCGTAGCTTACCGACACCACCACCTTGCCATCGCGATCGCCTAGTTCGATGGTCCCATAATGGTTGGCAAGGGTAAGTTCATTGCCCTTGGGCATGTAAACGTCGTAATCTATCCGCAATGCGCGGTCGCTCGCGCCGCTTGTCAGCAACGACCACCAGTTGGAATCACCGGAGGAGATGTTGGTCTCGAAGGCGATGGCATTGCCGGATTGGGAGGCATTGATTCGTACACGATCAAGTGCTTCCTGGGCTTTTTTCTCCGAATTTTCTGCCGTCCTTACCCTTACGGTCACCTTAACTTCGTTGCGGGGCCAATTATGGACCTTGATGTCGCCGTATCGATTGTCGATGCTGACCCGACTGTCCTTATTTACGGTATAGGTCTTTTCGATAACTTTTTCTTTTTGGAAGCCAAGGAGCGGTGGGGGAACGGACAGTTCCACCATGCGTTCGGTTTCCTGCTCGAGTGCATCGAAGTCGACCGATACGACAGCGTGGGCAATCTCCATGCTCAGTTCGGTTGCCAATTGGCTGACGCGCGCGATGGCCGCTTTCAGTTGTTTCTTGTCGTCAGGTGGCTGTGCAGTTGCCGTTGCGCCAAACAATAGCGTAATCGACAGGGACAAGAGGTAATAGGCGTTAGATTTGTTCATCTTTGGTTTGATCTTTTGTTCGGTTAATGTAATTCAATACTTCCATTTGTTGGGTAAGCACTTCGATTTGGGCCCTGAGATTGCGGATCATGGCTTCCAACGTCAGTTCCTTATTGGGGCTTTTTGCAAACTCCTGTTTCAGTAGCTCGTAGTTCGCTTCCATCTGACTAAGCACGTTTGAAAACTCACCATACAAATCGGGATTTGACGATGCAATGTAGGCAATCGAGTCTTTTTTCTGTGTCACCAACTGGACGTATACCTGCTGCTCCGCGGCGAGGTCCGGATTGATCCGACTGTAGTCTTCGTAAGCATGCTTCTTCCCATAGAAGTAGACCAATATACCTACGGTACCGACAAGGAATGTAACCGCGGCTACCTTGAGTACCTGCCCGATCCACATGATTTTGCTGGGAGCACCGCTAACCCGTCGCGTTGGCTTGTCCAACTCGTTCGCTATCCGCTGCCAGATTTCCTGCGGTGGGGTAGCGTGGTCAAAGGCCGTCCTGTTTTCAACAATGAATGTTTTCAGATCCTTTTTCATCTGTATCCTGTATCAAATTATTCTCCTCCAATGTTATTCCATTCAGTTCGCTAAGCACTCCAGTAACTTTCTTTTTCCCCGAAGGAATTGGCTTCGGGAGGTCGCCTCACTGATGCGCAATATGTGTGCAATTTCTTCATGGTCATACCCTTCCAGTAGATACAAGGTAAGCACCAGCCGGTAACCCGCGGGCAGTTTGCTGATTGCCTCCTTGATGGTCTCCACACGCAGCTCCACGTCGTTTTCTTCTTGCTCCTCCTCAGCTACCTGCTCTCCGTCTTCCAAGGGCTTCAAGTCGAGTTTCCGTTTGCGCAGCGTGGAGATGGATTTGTTTACCACGATCTGTTTGATCCAGAGTCCGAACGTGCTTTCCTGGCGGAAACTATCTAACCGAGTGAACGCATCGATAAACGCCTCTTGCAGGATATCAGCCGCCTCATCCTCATCCTGCACGATGCGGAGCGCAGTGTTGTACATCGCTTTCGCATAGAGGTTATATAGTTTGAACTGGGATTGGCGATCGCCCCGTTTGCAGGCCGCCACCAAATCGTAATGTTTGTCGCTGAATGAGGCTTCCAATGATTCGCGCTTCTATATGTCACCAAATTGCGTTGTTCCGTTTTCCCATCTGTCGCTCCCTATACTACCTAATAGACGCAAGGGATGTGGGAGTGTTGCATCTCCTATAAAAAAGGCTTCGTAGTTTACGCAGGTTTCCGAGAAAGCGTATTTTTGCGTCCTATGCATGTCATAAAACTAAAGAAAGGCAAGGACAAGGCCGCGCGGCAACGCCATCCGTGGATATTTTCCGGTGCCGTATTGGAAAGTGATGGTAACCCTGGGAAGGGCGAGGTCGTCCGGGTAATCGACCATTCCGGCGAATTTGTGGCTTATGGGGTCTTCAATGGTCAGTCGCGTGTGGCTGTACGGTTGATGGAATGGGAGATGGAGAACTTGCCCGATGATTGCTGGTGGCGCGAACGATTACGGCGAGCGATTGAAGCCCGCAGGCACCTGCTGGAATCGCAGCAAACCGACGCGTTGCGGCTTGTTTTTGGGGAAGCCGATTTCCTGCCGGGCCTCATCGTGGATAAGTATGCGGATTTCATTTCGATACAGGTGCATGCAGCCGGTGTGGAACTGGTGAAATCCATCGTGGTCGATGAATTGCGCAATCTGTTAAACCCAAAGGGAATTTATGAACGGAGCGATGCCAATGCCCGTTCGCACGAGGGGCTTCCCTTGACGAATGGACCTTTGGCGGGCACCGACCCTCCCGAGTGGGTGGAAGTGAAAGAGCACGGCATCCGCTATGCGGTGAATATTGCAGCTGGGCAGAAGTCCGGGTTTTACTGTGACCAACGGGAAAATCGCTTACTCACGGCGCACTACGCGAAGGACAGGAAGGTACTCGACTGTTTTTGCTATTCCGGCGGATTTTCCCTGAATGCGCTGGCACACGGGGCGACGGCGGTGGTCAGTGTAGACAGCTCTGCCTTGGCGCTTGATGCGTTGAAAAGAAATGTGGAAGCCAATGGCTTCGATAGGCGCAAGCACACGGTCCTGCAGGCCGACGTGAACAAACAGCTTCGTGCCTTCGCAGATGGCGGAGAGCGCTTTGACCTGATCGTATTGGATCCGCCTAAATATGCACCGTCGCGTTCCAGTTTGGACAAGGCCGCACGCGCATACAAGGATTTGAACAGGCGTGCCTTACTGCTTATGGACCGGGGAGGCTTGCTGGCTACGTTTTCCTGTTCGGCGGCGATGGACATGGCCACGTTCAAGCAGGTATTGGCCTGGGCTGCCTTGGATGCGGGCAGGGAAATCCAATTTATCTTTCAATTCGCCCAACCGGAAGACCATCCGATACGGGCATCTTTCCCCGAAGGAGAATACCTGAAGGGGTTGCTGTGCCGGGTTATGTGATTGCCTGTTCGACGGCCTCCACGATTACGCCGCAGGCCAGCGCAATCTCTTCATCTCCGATGGTGAGGGGCGGCGCAATGCGCAGGGCCGTTTCGCAATGGAGGAACCAATCGACGATGACGCCATGTCTGGCACAATAATCACTGATGCTTTCCACTTGGGAGAAGCTATCCATTTGCAAGCCGAGCATGAGCCCGATACCCCGTATTTCGCGGATAGCGGGATGTTGCAAGTGCTGCCGGAACAAATGGGCCTTCCGCATCACCCCGTCCATCAGGTGGTCCTCTAGGATGACGTTGAGGGAAGCCAATGCTGCGGCACAACTCACCGGATGTCCGCCGAACGTGGTGATGTGTCCGAGGACGGGGTTGTCCTTGATAACGTCCATCACTTTCCGGTTGGCCACGAACGCCCCGATAGGCATGCCTCCGCCCATACCTTTGGCCATCAGCAGGATATCCGGCTCGATACCGTAATGTTCAAAGGCGAAAAGGGTGCCTGTGCGGCCGAAACCGGTCTGTATCTCGTCGAAGATAAGCAATGTCCCCGTTTCGTCGCAGCGGTTGCGGATGGCGCGCATGTAGGCCGTGTCCGGTACGCGGATGCCAGCTTCGCCTTGTACTGCTTCGAGAATGACCGCCGCGGTAGCTTCGGTGATTCGCTGGATATCCGGAAGTTCATTGTATCGGATAAATGCGATTTCCGGCAGGAGGGGTGCGTAGGCCGTATGGTATTCAGCATTGCCAATGAGGCTCAGCGCACCCTGCGTGCTGCCATGATAGGCTTTCTCCGCGGCGATGATTTCGCGCCTTCCGGTGAATTTCTTCGCGATTTTCATCGCACCTTCGACGGCCTCAGCACCCGAGTTGGTGAAGTAAACCGTATCGAAATGTGCCGGCAATACGGAGAGAAGCTTGGTAGCCAGGTTTACCTGGGGCGCCTGCACAAATTCGCCATATACCGTCACATGCAGGTATTTGTCCAACTGGTTCGCTATCGCTTGCAGTACCTTGGGATGGCGGTGGCCGATATTGCTCACCGCAAAACCAGAGACCAAGTCGATATATTTTTCGCCGTTGGGCCCATAAAGGTATACTCCTTCTGCGCGTTCGACCTCGATAAGCCGAGGGGCATGGGAGGTCTGCGCGGTGTTCAACAGAAAAAGCTGCCGATTGCTAAGCTGCACAGTGTTAAAGATTTTTATTCGTTGTCTTTATCGCGCCGCCGGTGTTGCAGCTCACGGAGCAGGTAATTCCGAAACTCCTCTTCGACTTCGAAAAAGCGAGAAGCCCGGGCTTGCCCAACGATATCGGCAAAACGTTTGCGGTATATTTTCTTGACCTCCAATTCCTTGGCATCGAAGGCAAGGACATCCCTGTTGGTCGGATTGAGGCTATTCCCTGGAAGTTTCTGGCTTTGAAGTTGCGACGGTATGCCGGTCTTTCCTCCACGCCGTTCCTGCTTCAGCTTGGAGATTTCCTTGTAGTATTGGTTGTACACCGGAAAGAATTTTTGGGCCTCCGATGGCGTGAGGTTAAGCTCCTTGGTAATGAAGGCGATTTTTTCCGCTTCGATGCGTTCAAACCGTTGCGCCCTGCTTTCCTGTGCCGTCGTCAATGCAATGGAAAACAGCAGCATGGCTGCGCTAAGACTCAACTGTTTTATTACGATCATTTTTACAGCGTATGATTAAGGTATGCTTCAATATCCGCCTCGCTCAATCCTTCACCGATGCTACGTTCATCGAAATCATCGAGCTGTTCCGAAATGTAGATCATATCATTTGCTGTGCCATAAAGCTCGAGGTAATGGAGTATCTCCTGATCGGATACCGATGCTAATGGGCTTGTGGCTCCTTGGTCATCAACAAGCCTAGTTAGGCCAATAGCGCTTATTACCAAGGCAACACAGGCTGCGGCGGCATAGGCCATCCACCTTGGGCGGCTGATTTTCCGGATAGGCGTCTCCGCAGCTTCGTCTGTTCGACTGATGGTACCGCGTTGCAGCGTCTCGAAGTAATGCGGCGGCACGGTAAAACCGGCGTCATGCACATTATTCCTGAGGAGCTGTTCAGCCAGCAACTGTTCTTCCAACTTGCCGAAATAGCCATCGGGAATCGCAAAGCCGGTTTCAGCCACCTGTTCCTTCAATTTCTGCTCGGCTATTCTTGCCGTTATGTCATGCTCCAATTGTCCGAAATAACCCGAAGGCACTGCAAGTGTATGTTGCGCATCGTCGATATGGCGGCATCGATGCAGGACATGCTGGGACAGGTCCTCAAAGTAACCATCCGGCACCCTATACGGATTCACGCGAAGGGCAGCGGGCAATGTGTCCGATGCATCGACGTGGCGGTATGTGTGTTTTCCCTTCATGGTACTCCTTAGATGTTTTTGTTACGTTAAGGTTTAATCGTTCGCTTCAAAAAATTGCGCTATTTTCTTTACGGCCAGGTGGTAAGACGCCTTCAACGCGCCCACGCTGGTACCGACAATCTCGGATATTTCCTCGTATTTCAGGTCATCAAAGTACTTCATGTTGAAAACCATGCGCTGCTTTTCCGGGAGCGTCAGTAGCGCTTGCTGGAGTTTCAGTTGCGCTTGGTTTCCGTTGAAGTAGGTGGTATCCGTCAGTGAATCCGCCAAGTAGGCCGAGCTCTCGTCATCCAATGATACGTTCTGGCGCTGTTTTTTCTTGTTCAGGAACGTGATGCATTCATTCGTGGCAATACGGTAAAGCCACGTATATAGCTGCGCATCCTCCCTAAAATTCGCTAGGTTTTTCCATACTTTGACGAATATATCCTGCACCAAATCATCTGCATCGTCATGGTCGATAACCAGACGCCGCACATGCCAGTAGATTTTTTGCTGGTATTTCTTAAG
>Ga0207868_1002278_pt1 | contig 11339 bp, 15 predicted proteins | sample Passage237B_FD_187370 | JGI IMG/M metagenome (GOLD analysis project Ga0207868, IMG submission 187370) | Cellulose adapted compost microbial communities from Newby Island Compost Facility, Milpitas, CA, USA - Passage2 37B (SPAdes) (version 3) ... | reverse complement strand
CGCGCGGCGAGTGCCCGTAAAGCGATCGGTACATGCCACGCGCCCGGGTGGTATCCACCTGGATCGGCGCGACAGTTCCCAAGGAAGAGCGGATCAAAGCGCAACGCGCGCGGCCATCAGGCTTCCTCCACCTCGGCCTTCCGCACCGGGACGGCCCCTTTGCGGGCGGCCGCAGCGACGAAATGCACGAAGAGCGGATGCGGGCGTGCCACGGTGCTGCTGTATTCGGGATGGAACTGCACACCGATGAACCAAGGGTGGTCCTTGATCTCCACGATCTCGACCAATTTGCCCTTCGGGTTGATGCCTGTGGCCACCATGCCGGCCTTCTTGAACGCGTCGAGGTACTGGTTGTTGAACTCGTACCGGTGGCGGTGGCGTTCGGTGACGTCCTTGCGGCCGTAGACCGTGTGCGCCAGGCTGCCCTCGGTGATCTTGCACGGATAGGCCCCCAGACGCATGGTGCCGCCCTTGTCGGCCACGTGCTTCTGCTCCTCCATCAGTGCGATCACCGGATGCGGGGTGTTCGCTTTCATCTCGGTGCTGTTGGCATCGGCATGGCCGAGCACATTGCGGGCGAACTCGATCACCGCGCACTGCATGCCCAGGCAGATGCCGAAGAAAGGCACCTTGTTCTCGCGAGCGTAGCGGATCGCCTCGATCTTGCCCTCGATGCCACGGTGACCGAATCCCGGCGCCACAAGGATGCCACTGAGACCGGCCAGTTGCTTCGCCACGTTCCTGGCGGTGAGCTTCTCGCTGTGCACCCACTTGATGCGCACCTTGGTCTCGTTGGCGGCACCCGCATGCTCCAAGGCCTCCTTGATGCTCTTGTAGGCGTCGTGCAACTCAACGTACTTGCCCACCAGACCGATGTGCACCTCCTGCCCGGGGTTCTTGTACCGATGCAGGAAATCGTTCCATCGCGACAGGTCGGCCTCGGGATAGTTCTCGATGCCGAGCTTGCGCAGCACCACCTGGTCCAGACCTTCCTCCTGCATCATCAGTGGCACATCGTAGATCGTTTCCGCGTCGCGGCTTTCGATCACGGCGCTGGCGTCCACATTGCAGAAGAGGGCGATCTTCTCCTTCATGCCGCGCTGCATGGGGTGCTCGGTGCGGCACACCAGCACATCGGGCTGCACGCCCAGGCTCAGCAATTCCTTCACGCTGTGCTGCGTGGGCTTGGTCTTGAGCTCGCCGCTGGTCTGGAGGAAGGGCAACAGGGTCAGGTGGATGGTGAGGCAATCCTTGCCTTTCTCCCACTTGAGCTGACGGATGGACTCAACGTAGGGCAGGCTTTCGATATCGCCCACGGTGCCGCCCACCTCGGTGATGACGAAATCGTAGATGCCTTTCCGGCCCAAGGCCTGGATGTGGTTCTTGATCTCGTCGGTGATGTGGGGGATCACCTGCACGGTCTTGCCCAGGTATTCGCCACGCCGCTCCTTGCCGATCACGTTCTGGTATATGCGACCGGTGGTGACGTTGTTGGCCTGGCTGGTGGGCACATCGAGGAAACGCTCGTAGTGGCCCAGATCAAGGTCGGTCTCGGCGCCATCCTCGGTCACGAAGCACTCGCCATGCTCGTAGGGGTTGAGCGTGCCGGGGTCCACATTGATGTAGGGGTCGAGCTTCTGGATGGTGACCGTGAAACCACGGGCCTGGAGCAGTTTGGCCAAGCTGGCACTGATAATGCCCTTGCCCAACGAGGAGGTGACGCCTCCGGTAACGAAAATGTACTTGGTGGATCCCGTCATCACGCTGCGATCCACCCTTGGATGGGTGTGGCGATCACGGGGTGTAAAGATAGGGTGCCCGGCCGACATGGTCGGTTTTCGGGCGTGAGCGCGCGACACGACAAGCCCAGGCAGTCGGCGGCGAGGCGGCACCTACCTGGTGATCATGCCCATGTCGTCCTGCCGGAACAGCGCTCGTTGCGGTCCTCCGGGTATTTCCCGGCGCATCTCGTACTTCGGGAAAGCACGCCTCCACAGCAGGAGGGCGAGCACACCGATCCCGAACGACAGGGCCGCCGGAGGCACACGGCGCGGATCGCCGTGGCCTTGGACCCAAGCCAGCAGGCTCGTGACGAAACCCACGCCGGTCCACACGTTGGCCCAGCCCACCCAACGGAACACCTCGCCCTGCCATTTGTAGAGCGAGTACCCCCCCAGCAGGGTGGCAATGGGCACCAGGACGATGAACGAGGCGGCCTGGTCCAAGCGCAATTCGCGCCCTTCCACGGCGTGCCACACACGCAGACAGGCACTGAGCACGATCAAGGCCATGAGCCACCGATGCATGTTGCGGTAGCGCTCACGCGCCCAAAGCGAAGGCCGGTGTCCGAGATACTCGGCGACACGTTCCGGCTTCGCCTCGGGATGTTCCAATATCAACTGATCGAACGCCTGCTGATGGGCGAACCCGAGCGCGAGGAGCTCATCTGCCTGCCTGCGGATGGCCTTCATGCCCATGACAGCACGAAGGTCGTCAGTGCTTGTGGAAGGGGATCGCCGATCGTGTAGAGCGATGGCCGTTCAGCCCAAACACGCAGACCCGTGGGTCATCCCACGGGGAACACGACGGCCTCGTTCCCGTCGCACACGTCCTCCTCGGGCGCCACCACTTCAATGGCGGGAAGCTCTTTGTCCTGGACGATGTTCTGTGCGAACAACTGCTCCTCGTCGGTGAGGCAAAGCAGAAGGGTTAGGGTTTGTACGGGCCACATGGTGGAAAGGCGTTGGGGTGGGCCGTTCCGAAGAGTGGGGCAAGATTTCACATAAAGCCCGCGGAAGTCAAGGACGAACCGCTCATTATCGTCGACGAACACCCCAAAAACCGCTTCGTGCACGCTCTTACCTTGGGCGCGCCATGAACACGAACACCGCTTTCCACCGCATCCGCACCCGCGCCGAATACGACGCCGCCTACGCCCGCAGTGTGCAGGAACCCGAGGCCTTCTGGGCCGACATCGCCGGCACCTTCACCTGGCGCAAGCGCTGGGACAAGGTGCTCGAATGGGACTTCACGAAGCCCGATGTGAAGTGGTTCATCGGCGGCCGGCTCAACATCACCGAGAACGCGCTGGACCGCCACCTGGAGCAGCGCGGCAACAAGCTGGCCCTGATCTGGGAGCCCAACGACCCGCAGGAACGCTTCGTGCGCCTCACCTACCGCGAGCTGCACGAGCGCGTGTGCCAGTACGCCAACGTGCTCAAGCGCAACGGTGCGAAGAAGGGCGACCGCATCTGCATCTACATGCCCATGATCCCCGAGCTGGTGGTGGCCGTGCTCGCGTGCGCCCGCATCGGGGCCATCCACAGCGTGGTGTTCTGCGGCTTCAGCGCTCAGAGCCTCGCCGACCGCATCCAGGATGCCGAGGCCTCCATGGTGCTCACCGCCGACGGCCTGAACCGCGGCCACAAGCAGATCCCCGTGAAGCGCGTGGTGGACGAAGCCCTGGAGAGCTGCCCCAGCGTGCGCCGCGTGATCGTCACCGACCGCCTGGGCTGGGCGCCCAACATGGTCGAGGGCCGCGACGTGTGGCTGCACGACGAGCTGAAGCACGTGGACAAGATCTGTCCTGCCGAGGAGATGGACGCGGAGGACCCGCTGTTCATCCTCTACACCAGCGGCAGCACCGGCAAGCCCAAAGGCGTGGTGCACACCTGTGGCGGCTACATGGTGTACACGGATTACACCTTCCGCAACGTGTTCCAGTACGAGGAGAGCGACATCTTCTGGTGCACGGCCGACGTGGGTTGGATCACTGGCCACAGTTACCTGATCTACGGTCCGCTGTTGGCGGGCGCAACGACCCTACTGTTCGAGGGCGTGCCCACCTTCCCCGATGCCGGCCGCTTCTGGCAGGTGATCGACAAGCACGGGGTGAACATCTTCTACACGGCGCCCACGGCGATCCGCAGCCTGATGGCCGCCGGGCTGGACCACGTGCTGGCCTATTCGCTGGACAGCCTGAAGGTGATCGGCAGTGTGGGCGAACCGATCAACGAGGAAGCCTGGCACTGGTACAAACAGCACGTGGGCAAGGACCGCTGCCCGGTGGTGGACACCTGGTGGCAGACCGAGACCGGCGGCATCCTCATCAGCTCCATGGCGGGCGTCACCGACGAGAAGCCGAGCCATGCGGCCTGGCCCCTGCCCGGGGTGCAGCCCGTGCTGCTCACACCCGACGGCAAAGAGATCACCGGGAATGAAGAGGAAGGCCTGCTCGCCATGAAGTTCCCCTGGCCGTCGATCATCCGCACCACCTGGGGCGATCACGAGCGCTGCCGACAGACCTACTTCAGCAGCTACCCCGGCTACTACTTTACCGGCGATGGCGCGCGCCGCGATGCCGATGGCCGCTACCGGATCATCGGCCGGGTGGACGATGTGATCAACGTGAGCGGTCACCGCTTCGGCACGGCCGAGATCGAGAACGCGATCAACGAGGCCGAAGGTGTGGTGGAAAGCGCCGTGGTGGGCTACCCGCACGACATCAAAGGGCAGGGCATCTACGCCTACGTGGTGACGGAGCAGCCCGTGCCCGCCGATGATCCGATCGCGGTGGAGAAGATGCGCGGCGCGGTGATCGAATCGGTGGTGGAGATGATCGGCCGCATCGCGAAGCCCGATAAGATCCAGTTCGTGAGCGGCCTGCCGAAGACGCGCAGCGGCAAGATCATGCGGCGCATCCTTCGCAAGGTGGCCGAGAACGAATTGAACAACCTGGGCGACACCTCCACCCTGCTCGACCCCCTGGTGGTGGACGAGATCAAGGCCGGGAGGGTGTGAAGGCAAGATATGACCGTTCTTACGCTTGCTGCCAACGGACCTGCCGCCCGGATCACCCATTCCACCAGCGGATCGGGGAACTTGTTACGCGGAGAAGCCAGGGCCTGCGTGCGTATACCAAGCATGGCCTTGGATCTGATGTAGAGCGCCAGCGGGAAGCGACGTACGCACCGCCCAACACCTCTTCGTCATGGACCGCACCCTCACCCGCCTGGTCGAGCTTGCCGACCGTCGTTCGCGATTCACATACGACCTCCGCGGGGATTGCATCGTATACAGCGGTGTGGTCGCGGCCTATCGGGCAACGAGAGATTCGCCCCATTTCACCGACCTGGCCGAGGCCGTGGCACATGCCTTCGCGCACGATGGCCTCTTAGGGGCCTGGCGCGACCCGGCCACGGGACGCATGAGCTACGACAGCTGCCGCCTGTTCATGGACATGGAGAGCGCCTTGCGTTTCGCGCGGGAGCAGCAACAGCTGGCGATCTACAACCTGAACCGGGACGAGGAGGTACGCGTGCCCTTCTATCAAGGCAATGGTGTGGACGCGGACAACGTGCTTCCTTGAAAGTCCTCCTATACTAGCCCGCAGGCGCGGCCTCGTCGGGCGGCCAGGCACAACCTCGGGGCAGACTGCATTTCGGCGCCTCACCGATCTTGTGGCGGCTGTCGGCATGCCGCCGATCATAGATGCGCAACACTTCGCGCTGCCGTGGACTGAGGTCCATGACACTCGTGTACACGCCGTGTTCGCGCAGGTCCGTGGCCCATTCGAGCTCGGGGTAGGTGGCACCGATCTGGTCCAGGTCCGTCCGGCCGTCGGGCCAGAGACCATCAGTGGGCGGCGCATCCAGAATGGACTGCTCGATCCCCAAGGCATGTCCCAAGGCATAGACCTCGGTCTTCAGCAGATCGGCGAGGGGCGAAAGGTCCATGCCGCCATCGCCGTACTTGGCGAAGAATCCCACGCCCCGCTGTTCCACTTTGTTTCCCGTGCCGATCACCAGCCGCTCCTCCAGGGTGGCGAAGTAGTAGAGCGTGGCAAGCCTGAGGCGCGACTTGGTGTTGACCAGGGCAAGCGCTGGATCCCCGGTGTGTCCGAAGGAGGCGAAGTGACTGGTCAATTGGTCGAAGTGATCATCGAGCACCAGTTCCTGTGCCTGCACCTGTGGATGGCGCTGCCGCAGCCATGCGAGGTGCGCATGGGCACGTTGCACTTCGGCGACGGCTTGATGGATGGGCAGGCTCAGAGCCAGGAGCGGCAGACCTGTGCGGGCGGCCAGTGTGCTGGCCACGGCACTATCCACCCCACCGCTGATGCCCACCACGAAGCCGCTCCGTTCCTGCGAAACGCAATATTCCCGCATCCAGGCGGTGATGTGGTCGGCTATGACAAGCGGGTCGGGGTGCATGGCGATGATCGCGCCGACAACGGACAGGGTGGTCAGCAGGCGTTCGATCGCGATCCGCGTGCCATGTGGTGGTCAGAGACCCAAGGCGCGAAGGGCGGCGAGAGAGGTTTCGGCGTCGGTGTGGTGGATGAAGTGCCCACCGGCCGCTTCCCAAGCCTCGCGGTAGCGCTCCTGATCGTCCACCAATACATCGCCCGGCGAGCAATACCTGCTCTTGTGGCGCGCAAGGGTGGTGATCACCTGCAGGCCGGGGAAATGCTTCTCCACCCACCCCCGTTTCTGGGGTTCGGCCCACTTGCCGATGGGGAGGCCAGTGAGAATGATCGGGTCCAAGTGCTTCACGCCTTCCATCAGCGTGTGCGCATCGGGCAGCAGCGTCAGGGAGCCGTAGAAATCGGGGGCCGTGGCCAGCTTCTTCCAGAACGCACCGGGGCCGAACCGTTCCTGGTATTGCGCAGGGGACATCTTCAACAGGGCATGCGCGCCGCCATCAAAATCGGCCAGCACGCCATCGAGGTCCAGGAACACTTGTGCCATGTGGTGAAAGTAGTTTGTGCGGGACTGCCTGGCGGCACTCCTTCGACCTTATCGGGCATACAGCACCCCTCGTCAACGGACCGTGGACCGATCCACTGACGAGAGGTGCCTTGCGCTCCGGAAAGCGTTCCCTACGGTGCGGGCTTCTTCCAGATGGAGCCGCCGAACAGGAGCGACAGGAGGAAGAGCACGACGAAGATGTAGAAGACCACCTTGGCGATGGATGCGGCGCCCGCAGCCAGATCGGTGAACCCGAACACGGCAGCGATGAGGGCGATGATGAGGAAGGTGAGAACCCAGCGTAACATGGTGTTGTGTTTTGCGGGACCGTGTCATGCACCGTGCCGCGATGCATCCCAAGCCGTACTGCGGCCCTCCCCCACCACGTTCTTGGCGCGTTTGCTTGATCACGCCCTGTGGTCCGAGGTCGTCGGGCAACAGATCGGGTAATGGATGGGACGGACGACCCCGCTGTCGTGACCGCGTACCTTTCCCTTCTGCTGTTATTGATGGTCCCGTGTTCCTCATGCGCGCACGGCACATTTCTCGTGGCGGCTGCGGCCCGCCTCATCACCGACCATGACACGCCACGTTTACCACATCTCCCAGCGAACGGATGGCCGATGGGAAGGCCGCAGACAAGGGTTCCGCCGCGTGAGCATCCTGCACCACGACCGTCGGGTGGTGGAGGAACGTGTGCGCGAACTGGCCTCGAAGCGGAATTTCGAGGTGGTCGTTCATGACCCCGCCGACAGCACGCCTCCCGCTACGGGGTCGACCCCATAGCCCGGGGTCACACCTCTTCGTGAGCCCCGATACCCTTTGCCAGTCGCTCGCGCACGGTGACCAAGGCCTCGCCCCAAGCCATGAGCTGACGGAGCATTGCGTCCAGGTCCTTTTGGTGCCTGTCCGCCGGGGTGAATTCCCGCATGTCCTTGAAGTCGGTGGCGAGCGAGAGGGCCACTTGGCCGCGTACCGTGGCCACCTGCAATTCGGCGAGGGCCAGCCGCAACTGCTCCACGGCGCGCACACCACCGGCACTGCCATAGCTCACGAAGCCGGCCGCCTTGTTATTCCACTCCTTGTACAGGAAGTCCAGTGCGTTCTTCAAGGCACCCGGGATCCCGTGGTTGTATTCGGCGGTGACGAACACGAAGGCGTCGAAGCCCTCGATCGTGGCCGACCATTGCCGTGTGTGGTCCTTGCTGTACCTGCCGGTGGCGGGCGACTCGGGCTCGTCAAGCAGGGGCAGGTCCACATCGGCGAGGTCGATCAATGCGTAGCGGGCATCGCCGCGCGCGCTTGCCAGTTCGTACACCCATTTCGCCACGGCCTCGCCATTGCGCTTGGGGCGGGTGCTTCCGAGAATGATGGCGATCTTGAGCATGGTACGGGGTTCCGGGTGGGATAAAGGGTCCGTGGCATCAGCGCAGCCCACCGCGCACGGCGGCCAGCCAGGCCATGAACTCGGTGCGCAGTTCAGCGTGCAGCTTCTGTGCGGTACCCATGCGCTCGCGCAGGGGTGCATGGTCGCGGTAGGGCTGACCGGTCGCCACGTGCGGCGTCTCCGCCACCTTCTTGGCCAGGGAGTCCTCGTGCGTCTTGATCAGGTGCTGCAGCTCGTCGACCACCTCCTGTTCGCGCACGAAACGGTTCTGGAATTGCTCCACTTCCGCGTGCACTTCCGGGCCTTCGCTGCCCAGCACATCGGCGAGCCGCTTGTTATACACCGTGAGCTCCTGCTGCCAGGCACAGAGCATGTTCCACCATTCCATGTGGTCGGCGTGCAGGTCGTGTATCGTGCGGCTTTCAGCTTCCATGGCGGTCGGGTGTTCAGCGCAGTTGGTCCAGATACGCGCGGCAGGCATCGCTGCATTCGGCGCAGATGGCCGCGCATTTCTCGCAATGCCCGTGATCGTGTCGCCCGCATTCCACATGACAGGCGTCGCACACCGTGATGCAAAGCCGCAACACGTCGGCAGCGTAGGCCGAGCCGCGCGCCACATAGAACACGGCAAGACCGCAGATATCGGCACAGTCATTATCCAGTTTGATGCAGCCACGCATGCGGCCGGGGTCGGGCTCGCCCAGGCAGGCATCGGCACAGACCTCGCAGGCGGTGATGCACTTGATCAACACATGCATGAGCGCGTTGGTCCTTTCGTCCTTCATGGGGATGTGGTTTCCCGTGAGCGTACAAGGACGGGGCCGCGCGTCCGGGCATCGGCGCTCCGTTGGGAGGCGTGGAACGCATTGCCCGCAGCGAGGCATCCACGACCCGCCAACGCCCGGGCCCCACGCACAGGACCGTGTTGCACGATATGTGTCCCGACACCATCCATGCGAACACCCCTCCTCTCCCTCGTCGTGCTGTGCACGATAGTGTTCAGCGCCTGTTCCACCAACGAAAAGCGCCGTTCCGACCCGGAACCGGCGGTGGGCCGCACACAGGACAACGACGCGCGAACGGACAGCGCCCGCGACTTCTCGCACCCGATCCGCAACCTCTCCGATACCACCAGCACACCCTGACCACTTCACCCCCATTGCCATGAACACATTGAAGAACAAACAGGTGGCGATCCTTGCCACGGACGGTTTCGAACTGAGCGAACTGGAAAGCCCGCGCAAAGCCCTGCTGGATGCCGGGGCCTTGGTGCACGTGGTATCGTTGAAGAGCGGTACGATCAAGGGCTGGAAGAACGGCGACTGGAAAGGCTCGGCCGAGGTGGACCGTACCCTGGACCAGGCGCGCCCCGAGGACTACGATGCGCTGGTGTTGCCCGGTGGCGTGATCAATCCCGACAAGCTGCGGAAGGAAGCGAAGGCCGTGGCCTTCGTACGCTCCTTCTTCGCGGACCACAAGCCCGTGGCGGCGATCTGCCACGGCCCCTGGCTGCTGGCCGAGGCCGATGTGCTGGAGGGTCGGAAAGTGACGAGCTACTCCAGCATCCGCACCGACCTGAAGAACGCCGGTGCGGAATGGGTGGACGAGGAAGTGGTGGTGGACGAGGGCCTGGTGACCAGTCGCAGCCCGGAGGACCTGCCGGCCTTCAACACGAAGCTGGTGGAAGAGGTGGCCGAAGGCGCACACTCACGGCAACGGACCTGAACACCCACCACCATGGCATCCCGTCCCTCCCCTCCCAAACCGAAGATCGCTCCACCGGCACAGCCCGTGGAACCCAAGATCACGCCGCCGCCGGACAAGCCGATCCAGCCGCCACAGGAGCCTCCGACCCGACAGCCATCGGAACGGCCGATCACCGATCCGCCCGAACAGCCCACGGCCCCGCCCCCCGGGCCGGACCCCATGCCGCCTGACGAGGCACCCACGCAGCCGCAGACGGACCAGCCCTGAAGTGCAAGGCACCGAACGCGTTCAGCCGTTCACCACTTCGCCACCGTTGGGGTGCAAGACCTGGCCGGTCATGTAGCTGCTGGCCAGCGAGGCGAGGAAGACGAAGCTGGGTGCGATCTCGTGCGGTTCGCCTGCGCGGCCCATGGGCGCATCGGAACCGAAGGTGGCCACCTGCGCCTTTGTGAAGGTGGAAGGGATCAAGGGCGTCCACACCGGGCCGGGAGCCACGGCGTTCACACGAATACCGCGCTTGATCAAGGCCGCCGACAAGGACCGGGTGAAGCCGACGATGGCGCCCTTGGTAGCGGCGTAATCGACCAGGTGGCCGCTGCCGCGGTATGCCGTTACCGATGTGGTATTGATGATGCGGGCGCCCTTCTTCATGTGCTCCAGTGCCGCCCGCGTCACGGAGAAGAACGAGAAGATGTTCACCTTGAAGGTCTGCTCGAGCTGCCTGCGATCGATGTCCTCGAAGTACTTCTGCGGGTATTGCACGGCGGCATTGTTCACCAGCACGTCCAAACGCCCGAAGTGCTTCACCGTGCGCGCCACCACCTGCTTGCAGTGGGTCTCGCGACCCAGGTCGCCCGGCAGGATCAGGCACTGGCCACCGGCGGCCTCCACAGCGGCGGCGGTCTCGCGCGCATCGGCGTGCTCGCTCAGGTAGGCGATGGCCACGTTGGCCCCTTCCCTGGCGAAAGCGATCGCCACGGCGCGGCCGATACCGCTGTCACCGCCGGTGATCAGTGCGACCTCGCCCGCAAGCAAGCCTGAGCCCGGCAGCGCATCGTTCACGGCCACCGGCCTTGGCAGCATGGCCTTTTCATGGCCTGGTCGCCGTTGGTGCTGCGGTGGCCGGAGGCGTTGTTTGGTCCCTGGCTTTTGCATGCGATCGAGGAATGCCCGCACGATGCGGTCTAGTGGCGGGGCTTGTGCGGGTCGTAGGGACTGGACGGTGCATTGATGATCCGCTCGGACTCTTCTGTGTTGGTGATCCGTGCAGAACCCTCGGCCGACGGACCGTCCTTGCGGGTGGCCTGGTCGGCACCGGTGGTCCGATCGCGCTGGTCCTTCAGCATGGAACGGTCCTGCGGGTTGTGCACCTGGTTGCGCGCGGCCTCTTCCACCAATTGCTGCGCTTCGCGCTCGCTCTTGCCGAGCCGCGTGCCAAGGCGTTGGTACAGTTCCTTCTCCCGGCCCTTGGTATAGGCCAGGTCGTCATCGGTCAG
>Ga0207868_1002277_pt1 | contig 11349 bp, 15 predicted proteins | sample Passage237B_FD_187370 | JGI IMG/M metagenome (GOLD analysis project Ga0207868, IMG submission 187370) | Cellulose adapted compost microbial communities from Newby Island Compost Facility, Milpitas, CA, USA - Passage2 37B (SPAdes) (version 3) ... | reverse complement strand
CCGGCTCGCGCCCGCGAAACGGCCGTCGCCAGTGAACGCGGCGAGCGGCGCCTGCAGCGGCGCGACCAGCCGCGCCAGCCGCTCCGGCAACGACAGCGCCGGCAGCGTGCGGTCCATGGCGATCACGAGAAGCGCGTCATCGCCCCCGGGAAGCGTCAGCCGCGAGCAGGCGCAGGTCATCAGGCTGCCGGGTGCCGCGCCAAACCCGCGCAACCGCTCCAGCCGCACCTTGCCGGTGAGCCGCGTCGCAAGCTGCGCAAGCTGGCGGCGCTGCGGATCGGCGGGATCGACCGGCCCCGCGGCCACCACGGCGCTGCCAGCGGGGTTGGCCCAGATCAGCCGCGTGGCGTCGCCCGTCCACAGCCACGCGCCATGGCGGCCGGCTGCCGTATCGGCGAGCCGTTCGTCGGGAAGTCCCAGCCATGTCTGAAGGGCGTCGCTCATTGCACCTGTCTGCATCGGCCGACAGGCTCGCCTGCGATGACGGCCGTTGTCGGGATCGATTCCGCCGGAACGTATTGCGCCACCGCGGCAACGTCCACGCAACGCGCCCCGCTGGCCACGTTAATTCCCTGATAACGTTAACCGACCGTCAGGGACCTATCCGCCGGCCTCGAGCGTTACTCCTCGTTGCGGCGCGGCATCAGGTGGCCCGGCGGCACTGTCCTGCCTGCGGGATACTTTTGCCGGCAAGTTTGAGTTAGCATCGCGGGACGGCCAAGCGACAGGGAGCGGGACATGAGCGAGAGCGAGCGAAACCAGTTCGAAATTCCGCAGGATATGCAGGCCATGGCGGAGGCGAGCTTCAATCAGGCGCGCAAGGCGTTCGAGACCTTCATGAGCGCTGCGCACAACGCCGCCGATACCTTCGAAGGGCAGGGCGCCGCGATGCGCGCCAACGCCAAGGAGATCAGCGCCAAGGCCATCGGCTTTGCCGAGCAGAACGTGCAGGCGTCGCTGGACTATGCGCAAAAGCTGCTGACGACGCGGGACCTCGCCGAGATCATGCGGCTGCACAGCGAATACGTGCAGGCGCAGATGCGCGCGCTGGCCGAGCAGGCGAGCGAGATCGGGCAGGCGATAGGCCGCTCGGCGCTCGATGCCGGCAAGCCGAAATAGCCGGTTTGCGCTGTCCACCAGCGGAACCGCGCGGCGCAGGAAGTTATTGCGTCGCAAAATTCGATCTGGTCTAATTCCGCGATGCGGGCGCACGAGGCCATCGCAACGCAGGTGGATGTCGTCGCCCGCTCCGGCGGATGCAAGGCGTTCGGCCGGTCGATTTCGGGGCAGACGAGGGACAGCGCAAAATGACTGACAGCTTTTCGACCGCCGGCGTGGCGTTTCCGGGGCTTGCTTTCCAGGTTCCCGAGACGTTCCGCTCCATCGCCGAGAACGGGGTGGCGCAGGCGCGCGCCGGCTACGCGATGCTGCGCGAGGCGGCCGAGACCGGCAACGAGGCGATCGAGGAGGCGCTGGAAACGGCGACCCGCGGCGCCGGCACCTATGCCGAGCGCGTCCTGGAACTGAGCCGCGCCAATACCCAGGCGGCGCTCGACTTCAGCGTGGCGTTGATGGGCGCGGGCTCGCTGTCCGAAGCGTTCGAACTGCTCGGCGGGCAGGCGCGCAGCCAGATCGAGACGTTCGTGGCGCAGTCGAAGGAGCTTGCCGAGCTTGGCCATCAGGTCGCCACTGACGCTTTCGCGCCGATCCGTGACGGCGCCTCCAAGGCGCTGGCAAGCGTGAGCTGAGCGGGCCAAGGGCCGCACGGCCGCCATCCCTCGGGAAAAGGGCGGTTCTCGTGCTTGCCAAATTAGCGCGCAGCCCATAGTTTCCGCCGCGACAGGCACGTTGCGAAGGCGCGGGTTTTGCGCGCGCTCCTCGTGCGTCGGGATGCAGTTGTAGCTCAGTTGGTTAGAGCGCCTGTCTGTGGAACAGGAGGTCGGTGGTTCGAGCCCACCCAACTGTACCAACAAAATCAATAACTTAGCTAAAAATCAAAAGCTCAGAAATTTAGCGAATCGCCACCGAGTCGCCACGGGTGCCGATGTTGGCCGCTGCGGCCGCCACCGCCGCGCCCACAGCCCTGTGCGGATTTTTGTCCGGGGCCGTTCCCACTTTTTCCGAGAATTCAGTATTTGGATTCGATGGGTTGCTAAGGGCAGCCGAGGGAATCTTCGGAGCGGTGACAATGGAATTATTGGATATCGACGAACTGGCTCGGCTGACCGGGATGAGCCGTTCGGGCCTCGCGAAGTGGCGCGCGGCTGGAGCCGGCCCGGCCTACGTCAAATTGGGCCGGGCGGTACGGTACTGCCGTTCGGACGTCGATGCCTGGCTAGCCTCGCGCCGGCGGACGGCGACGTGGAAACCGGTCGCGGCCAATGACAACGTCGCGGCCAGCGGCAAGGAGGCGGCGTGAACAGTAAGCGTTTCCGCTGTCGCAACTTGCGACAGAAGAAACACTTATGAGCGTCGCCGCCGTTTCGGCGACGAGGAAACACTTAGTAAAAAGACTCCGTAACTGTTTCCGGTTGGACAAGTTCTCTCACCGGAAACACATAACGATAGAGGTGCAGATGAGCAGAGGGCCGGGGCGTATCGAGCGCGCAGTTCGCCACCTGCTGGAGTCGAATCCATCCGGGGCATTCACGCTTAATGATTTTGTTGGTTCATGCTATCCGGGCATCAACCGGATTGAGAAGAAACACCGCGTTTCGATTTTACGCGCACTGAATAAGGTGTGCGACGATCTATGGTGGGCGTCAGAGTTTATCAACGGTCGGTATGGAGAGCGTGTTTACTACAATTTGCTCAACCTGCACTCTTATGCGGTTGGGCGGACCGTCGCCCACAAGCCTGGGGACCCGTCGTCATCATCAGATCGAAACACCACACTATCCGCGATTGAGGCAGAGCGAATGCTATTGGCTCAGCACCTCGGTTCTCAATGGCGCTCACCCAGAGACGAGTCTCGCCTCGTGCGAACGGACGGTCCATATCCATTGGCGGTCGAGATGTGGCGAGCGCGTCGTGCGGGAAACAGCGAGCGATCTGAGGCACTAAAGACTGCATTCCATAATGCAGTTCATGTGTCGGTTTACCGACCGAAGGTAATCATCGGAGAAATTCATCCTGACTTTCTCCGCGATTGCGTGACGGCGTTCACCATCGCCGCCTAGCGCCCATCTGGGTGCAGCCGCGCCCGCGGGCGCAGTCCACCAGCAACTGGGAGATTTCCCCATGAAGATCTTAGCGGTGCTGCCGCCATCTGGCGGCGGGCGTGAGCTTGCGCGCGCCGATGTCGAGGTAATGCCAGGCCTGCGAATGTTCGACTTGAAGATTGTCGGCACTGATGAAGGCGGGAGTCGCGTCTATGGGCGGTCCGCTTCATTTAGCCCCGATGTCGCGAACCAGATTTCAGCCGCCGTGATGTCTCATAAGGAGCGTGTGCTCAATGCCTACCGTCACTAGCCTACGCTTGATTGCTCGCGTTCTCGGTGGCGACATCGCCGGACGCAATCGCATTCTGTGCCCCGGTCCCGGCCACAGCCGGCGCGACCGCAGCTTGTCGGTCACATTCAACGGCGACGACTTCCTATGTCATAGTTTCGCCGGCGACGACTGGCGTGAGTGTCGCGACCACGTTAAAGCCGCACTTGGCTGGACCGACGCACCGCGTCACGCCAATGATAACGCCGCCGCCCCGGTAATCCACCTTCGCGCGCCAGACGACGACGATGATCTGCACCGCCGCATCGGTTCGGCGCTGAAGCGATGGGTAACTGCCGTGCCGATCCGCGGCACGCTGGCAGAACGCTATCTCGCCTCGCGCGGTCTTTCATACGACGGCGACGCCCTCCGCTTCCGCGCGAACGACCGTAGCATGGTGGCGTTGATGACGGACGCCGTCACGGCGGAGCCATGCGGCGTCCACTGCACCTATCTGGAGCGCGAAGGCCGCAAGATCGGCCGCAAAATGTTCGGCCGCGCCCGTGGCGCTGTCGTGCGGCTGTCGGCCGACGCTGATGTGCATTACGGACTCGCAATCGCCGAGGGCATCGAGACTGCGCTGGCATCGCCGTTCCGTCCTGTGTGGGCGTGCCTGTCGGCCGGTACGCTAGCGGCCTTTTCGGTGCTGAATGTCATCGAGGCCTTGACGATCTTCGCGGACAACGACGCAAGCGGCACCGGCATTCTGGCTGCGCAGGCTTGCGCCGAGCGGTGGCATGCGGCGGGCCGCGAGGCAATCATTCACATTCCAACGGAAACGGGTGTCGATTTCGCCACCTTTGTGGAGGCGGCATAATGGTGGCACTTCCCAGCAAAATTCAGACTTTCAAGTATGAACCTGGCAAACCCGCGCCAGAGATTCCGGTTGCGGCGAATGATAATCAAGCGCGTGGCAAGCTCGTCTTTCTCGGCGAAGATAAGCCTTATGTGCCGCGGCCGGAACTGGTCCGCAACACAATGCCGCGCAATGGTGTCGGATTCTTTGGTGGGCAGTCTGGTTCATGGAAAACCTTTTTCGCCATCCATGCAGCGACTTGCTTCATGACGGGCGAGTCCCTTGCCGGTCGCGACATCGAGCGCACGGGCGGCGTCGTCTATCTGGCGGCCGAGGGCGAAGGCACGATCGAAGGTCGATTGAAGGCGCGGCGGACTCGACTGCAAAAACCCGGCGCGGAGTTGCCGTTCTATTTGCTGACCGGTATGGGCGGGATTGTCGATGAAGCTGGGTATCGATCGCTGAAGTCCCAGCTTCGCGCGGCGGCGGAAGATATGAGCAAGCGATTCAATGTGCCGCTTGTGGCGCTCATCATCGACACGGTCGCGGCTGCCGGTATGATCCCTGAGGATAAAGAAAACGACCCGGGCGCATGGCAGAAGGTGTTCGACGGTCTTCAGCCCATGTCGGCCGAGATGGATTGCGTCATCATCCTCGTGCATCACGCAGGAAAGAATGCGTCCGCCGGATTGCGCGGTTCGTCGAATGCCCGTGCCGGTGCAGACTTCGCATTGATGCTGGCCTGCGAGCGTGACGAGATCACGGGCGCGACCGCACATCATTATCTGCATCTTGCGAAAAGCCGCGACGCACCGGAAGGGCCGATTGCATCCATCAAGGCGGAGCCGGTGGTTATTGGCAGTCGCGATGATGGCAGCCCGGTCACGACACTCGTCCTCGACTTCGACACAGAAGGCAGGATGCCCCCAGCGCGACGCGGGCGTCCCGCAAAATCCGACGCGCCATTCCGTGCGGCATTCGAGGCGGCCCTGCTTGATCACGGTGAGACCGTGCGGGTCCGCGGCGAGGCTAGCGCCCCGGAAGTGCGGGCTGTCCGCGCTGACCTAGTGCGGTCAGAGTTCGCAGCCAAATACGTCACCGCACAACCCGATCCCGTTAAGCGAGCGGACATCATCCGAAAGCAGTTCGAGCGTGCGCTGGAGCGTGCCGCGTCATCAGGCTTGTACGGCACCGGAGCGTGGGATGGGCGTGAATGGGTTTGGGCGCTCTAACCGGACAAAAGGACAAATCGGACTTTTCCGAAATGTCCGTTTTGTCCAAACCCGTCCGCGTGCGGGGTACATTATTAAAATGTACCCGCAACGGCGATGGAGCGGACCGGACAAAAAGACTTTTCCTACAGGAGTCCGTCTTTCTGTCCGGTCACCTTCCGGCATTCTGCCGCGGCGCTTTCTCAACCACGGCGGCCCCCGGCACCACGGCACCGGGGGGTAGGTAAAAGTCGCCACCCGCCCGACCCCTGGACCGGCGCCATGCACGAACGCGCGATCCCGCAAGTTTTCAAATTGTGTCACCGGGGCCGACTCGAAGTCGGGGCAACGCGGGACACAGGACCGGCCGGGGACCAGGGCTGTGAATGACCATAAGAAAGAAAAGCATTTCAGAGCCGCACCAAGCGGCCGGCATAACGTCACCACGGAGGCACCGCACATGCACCATAACGACAACGCACCCAAACGCACCACCGCCGCCGTCCCTCTCGCCCTGCGGCTCGCCCGGCAAAAGCGCACCGCGGATCTAGAGCGGCTTATCAGCTACGGCTGCGTGCCGACCGCGACGACGTGGCTGTCCGCTGATGGCAATCTGCCGGAGGCCGGCAGGCCGTTGCCGGATCGCGTCACCGAGTTGCGACCGTCGCCCGATGAAATAGTAAGGCTAGCCGTGCAAAACGCCATTGCGGCCCGTACCGCCGTCGGCCCGATCACGCCGGCCGAACTGGCCGCGGCGGCTGAGCACAACACCCGCCGCGATATTCGCGGTGCAGTAACCCATTGGCGCGGTTCCGATGGCAAATGGCGACCCGTCGCGGAGTTATTTCGCCAGCCGAAGGGGCAGCGCCGTAAATCTGAGGCCGCCCGTAGCGAAGATAACGCGCGCCACCTTGCCCCCCGCGGGAGCGGCACCTTTCCGGAGCGCATGCCGCGCAGTGCAACCCCGTCGGCCGGCGAGGATTATCGCCGTCTGCGGGCGGCCCACTGGGTTGCTGCGTTCGGCGTCGCAAATGACAATGCAAGGGTTGATATCGACCGCGCTGGCGTCGGTGCATTGGTTGCGTTCGACCGTGCTCGCGCCAACGCTGGCTTGCCACCGGCCGAGCGCGGCCTGACGGTGATCGCACCCGGCGCCGAGTTTATGGCGCGGCGCGCGCATAGTAATCCGTGCGCCACCCAAGGCAGCTTTGTCGGTCCGGCGAGCGGTCCCGAAGATGCAATGATTGCCGTGATTGATGCGCCGCGCAATGAGGCTGCGCTTGGTGATCATGCGCGCGTGCTGGATATGTCGATTGCGGGCGCGACCGCTAAGGAAATTGCGGCCGCGATGGAATTGGGCGGCGGCCGGCAGGGCGAGCGGAAGGCCGTGGCGGCGCAGGATGCTTCGCTTGAGGCGCTGGAGAAGGTGGCGGCGTAGCGCCCTTGCCGCTGCGTTGACGCCGTCTTCCTGATGTTGCGGCCCCTTGCGTCGGCCATCCCTTCTAAGGTCCGTTGCTGTCGCAGATTGCGACGGCAACGACTTTTTATCCCTCCGCAGCTTCTCCTCAGTCTTCTCGACGTACGCGGCAGTTTGTTCGGCGCGGTCAAGGGCCGGGTGGCGCTAAGCTTCCGTCGATGTGCCGCGACCACCCGGCGCAGCTACGCGCGGAATTCGGCTCAATTGGAAATTTCGCCCGACGATGACGCTCGAAGTGGTGCTGGGACCGTATTCAGTTGAGGGCCGCGGCAAGCGGCTTGTGCGTGCCGACGTGACGAAACTTGCGCGCGGGTTTCGGCCCGCGTGTCTTTTCCCCAATAGATAATTGCTTCCCAAACCAAACAAACGGTGTCGCAATGAATAAATCGGACGCCGCGCGCATACTGTCGCGCCGGCTGGGGCTTAACCTTGGCCGAGTCAACGCGCTTCTGGTCGCCGCGTCGGACGCCGGCATACTGCGCAAGGCGCGTGGCCGCGATGTGCCGGCGTTGTCCAGCCTTGAGACCGCATACATCATCCTCGCCGCCATCGCCGACCGTGGAATCGGCGTGGCGGGCCAGTCTGTTCGTGAGTTTGCGGCGCTGCAATCAGCGGAAGGACTGGTGCTGACCGATCTGGTCGAGGGGTGGGTTTCGGGGCGAGCTTCGGTAGCAGGATTACAGTCAGTCGTAGCGCAACTCGATCCGGCCGGCGTGAGCGTTACCACCGCGGGGCATCACTTCCGGTTCGGCGCTGACCATGCCGGAGGCGCAGCAAAGCAGGTGTGCATCCGCGGTGACGATTTGGCGGCAGCCATTTTGGAAATGCAAGGCATCGCACCGCGCGCCGCTGACGAAACCGTAGCAGTCGGCCGGTTGGCCTCGGCGCTAACGTAAGGAAACCGAATGAGAGATTTTGTAAACCGCGAGGCGATGGTCGCCGCAGCGGAAATGGAAGTGCGCGAAGAGGCACATCGCCATCCTGACGATCCATGGCGAATGCGGCCCGGCGACACGCATGAGTTCGCCGCCGCTGTAGCCGATGCACGCAAACGTCTGCGCAATGAATGCCTTGCGGAACGCATGGAGCAAGTACGCAAAGCTGCAACGGTGCGCGACGACTACGAAGCGCGCGGCTGGCCGGTTCCCCAATGGGTGCGAAACACTCTGGATTGGGCCGCCCATCCAGAGAAAATCACGACTCTTTACGAATTCGACGACGACGGAGACGTCGAACTCGACAATGCGATTGCCGCTCTCTCGCGGGCAATCGCGTAACCGCGCCACCAGGCGCAAACCCGCCGCAGGCGCGGCACATTAAGAGGACTACAAATTTGAGTGAACTCGCTATGCAGATCAACGAGATTGCCAACAGCATCTCGACCTTTAAGGACAGCTTTGGCACCCGCCTTTCCGAACTTGAACGCCGCGTAGCACGTGAGCGCGACCCCGGCGATTACGTCGCGGCGAACGACGATAATCCGTTGGCCGCTGCACTTCTCGACAGTAAGGAGATCAAGGATCTCACTTCAACCTTCCGCGGTCGAGCGGTTGTTAAGTTGCAGGGCGAGCGCGCGGACATCACGTCTGGCAACACCACGGTCGGCGCCGGTCGTTCGGCCGGTACGTCGCTGGTGCCCGGTCATCGCGTTCCGGGAATCGTCACGCCCTTTGAACGGCGATTGACGATCCGCGATCTCGTCACTGTCGCGCGCACGGCCAGCGGTTCGGTCGAGTGGGTCAAGGAGACTGGCTTCACCAACAACGCGCGTCCCGTGACGGAAACGACCACGAAGCCGAAAAGCGATCTGGAGTTCAATCTCCTTACGACACCCGTCCGCACGATTGCGCACACCTTTAAGGTGTCTCGCCAAATGCTGGACGACGCGCCCGCGCTGGCCGCCTATATCGGTTCCCGTGGCACCTACGGCCTGAAATACGTTGAGGAGGCGCAGCTTTTGACCGGCAACGGCACTGGTCAGAACTTGAACGGCATCGTGCCGCAGGCCGCCGCGTTTGTCCCGCCGTTTACCAGCACAGCGGAACAGGCTTTCGATCGTATCAATGCTGCGCTGGCGCAGGTCGAGACCGCCAATGCGGTTGCGGATGGCATCGTCTTGAATTCGACCGATTGGCGTTCGCTTCTTGGCATCAAGGATGGGGACGAGCGATATCTCGCTGGTCAAGCGCCGTTCGGAATCCAGCCCTTGCAGCTATGGGGGCTGCCAGTTGTGCCGTCGCAGTCTATGCAGGCTGGCGAATTCCTCGTAGGGCAGTTTGCGGATAACGCGTTTATCTTTGATCGCTTGGACGTTGAAGTTCTTCTTTCGACAGAGAACGAAGACGACTTCATCAGAAACATGGCGACTGTGCGCGTCGAGTCCCGACTTGCATTCGTTGTGACGCGGCCGGAGGCGTTCGTGACCGGCGACCTGTCGGCCTCCACCTAGTTCGGACAGCCGGCGGCAGATTCCTACGGCTTGCTCAGTCGTTAGATCGTGCGCGCGCCGTCGGCTCTGCTCAGAAGCGCGCGCGATCGAGAGCAGCGCCGCGGCGAGACCCCGTGCGAAAGCACGCGCCGCGGCGTCTCATTCACATTGAAAGTAACAACGTGATTTCCATTGATTCTTTCGACGCCGAATTTTCGATGCTCGACGGCACCGGACGACGTACTTGGTGCGCGTGCACTGTTGTCGGCTTGACCGAAGATGAGCACGCGCCACGTTTCGTGGTGATCATTGACGACGACGGCGTCTGCTACGCAATGACGGTCGATGAGGTGCGGCGCGCGCCGGCTGCGTCGGTGTGACATTTTTAGCGCGTGACGGCCGGGGGTATCCCAAAAGTCACTGACCTATCGCGCGCTGGACCGGCGCCCAACAAGAACACGCGCTTCCACAAATCAGAACCCTAGGGTAGGAAATTGGCACGACCACGCACACCCATAGCAAAAGCACGCGCTGAAGGCCGTCATCTAAAGAATCCACAACGTTACCGTCGCAACGAGCCGAGCGCGGCGCCGCTCGGCGATCCGCCTTCGTGGCTGAGCGATGCGCAGGCCGCGGTGTGGCATCAGTTTGCCGGCGAACTGCCGTGGCTTAACCATTCTCATCGCGCGCTCGTGGAAATCGCGAGCGTTGTCCGTGCCCGCCTACAGTCCGGTGAGGAAGTCGGCACGAAGGCAATGTCGCTGCTGCGGCTTTGCTTGTCGAGTATGGGCGCCACCCCCGTCGACGCCAGCAAGGTCGCGTGGGCGGCCGACGATGAAGAGCATGACGACCTGCTGGATTAATCAAGCGGCGACGCCGGATGAACGCGCGCCGCGCGCGGGGGGATCGCGACGGTGATCCCCCGCCTCCAATTCCATTAGCGGCAGACGCGAACGTGTTTGACGATCGGCCGGCCCCATTTATTGCGAGTATGTACACGCTTGATCCGGCAAACGGTGCGGTGGCGCACGCAATGACCAAATCGGTTCAAATGTCGCCCAGGACCGCAACGCCAGCTAACTTCCGTCGCAATATTTGTCGAGCCCGACAGCGGCGAAATTGGCATCGCCTGCGCAGACGCTATTGCCCCAAGCAGCCCAACGGCCAGAGCAATCGAAGCAAGAAGTTTCATCAGTGTTCTCCCTCATCGTTGAGGCCGCGTGATAGCAGAACGCGGCTGAATGCAACATGAAGGGTGATGTCACATTCTTGCCAAAACAACTAACGGAGTTCTCGTGAACATTCTTGATACCCGACGTTTCCGCGCATGTCGTCGCCGGCTGGTGGTGCGCCCAGCGTGCAGGCGAAGGTCATCAATCGGGCGAGTCCCGCCCAGCCGGGAGTCCGACAGCGGCCGGGCGGTAATCTGGAAATCACGATCCGTGAAATGGTGCGTGGCGTGATTGCGGTGGATGCGCGCACGCGCGGGCCGATTAGTAATTTCATGATGGCGCAGTTGCGCGGATTTGGAGGGAGGTAGCATGGCAAGAAAATGCACCACCCGCGCCCGCAACCCCGCGCTGCACGTCGTAGCGCCGGGCCTTGAGGTCGCCCGCGAAACGCCGCGGAAGGGCGAGACAGTCACGGCGTTTCTGCGCCGCACGGGCTGGGCGTACCGAGATCCGAAATACGGCTGGCAATTTCGCAAGGGCCTGCCGACGATTCTTGAAGTGAATGGCGAGTGCGTCCTTCGCAAGGATTGGCGCAAGACGCGGATTGCCGCGAACGACAACATTCGCTTTGTCTCGTTTCCCAATGGCGGCGGCAAGGGCGGCACCAAGCAGGTCATCGGCCTTGTTGCGTTGGTCGCACTGGCGGCGTTTGCTGGGCCACTGGCGGGCATGGCGTCCACAGCCCTCTTCGGCAGTTCCGCGTTGGCTACCGGCTT
>Ga0207868_1002275_pt1 | contig 11358 bp, 11 predicted proteins | sample Passage237B_FD_187370 | JGI IMG/M metagenome (GOLD analysis project Ga0207868, IMG submission 187370) | Cellulose adapted compost microbial communities from Newby Island Compost Facility, Milpitas, CA, USA - Passage2 37B (SPAdes) (version 3) ... | reverse complement strand
CCGGAGGGCCGCGCCGACCCGCTGCTCGCCGGCCTGCCGGAGCATTTCCCCATCTTCCAGTGGCACGACGACACCTTCACCCTTCCTCGTGGCGGCCTGCGGTTGGCCGGCAACATGGCCGCCCACAACCAGGCGTTCCGCATTGGCCGCGCCGGCTACGGCGTGCAGTTCCATTTCGAGGCCGACCGCCGGCTGGTGCAGGAATGGAACTGCGTCTTCGCCACCGAGCTGGCCGAGCGCCAGCCCGATTGGCCAGTCCGCCACGAGGCCGAAGAGGCTCGTCATGGCGAAGCGGCGGACGCCGCCGGCCGGGCCATCGCGGCCGCCTGGGCCGGGCTTGTCTGAGCGGCCGCGTTGCATTTCGAGCACAGTCCCGAAATCCTGTGGGGACGGCGCTTTCCCCCTCTGGCGCGCCGTCACGCACGGGCGTAGAAGCCCGCGCCGTTGCTGCAGCGCAACCGTTCTCTAACCAACAGCCCTTTGCCGCGGAACCGATTGGTAACCACGGAAATTTATGATCACGAAAGCTTACCGGGGATGAATTTGATGAAAGCCGCCATTGTGTCGTTCCTGATGCTGTCCGCCGTCGCGATGGGCGGCATCGGACTCTATTCCACCCAGGCCGCGGCCGACCACCCGATGGCAGACGGCTACGGCATCAGCGCGCTTGCCCGCTAGGGCGCCTATTCCGAAACCTCGAACAGCCTTTTTGTTGCACCGTCTATGACGAGCGCGGTCAACCGGCCGCTCGCATAAGCGAGCGTGTCGACATTGACGCGGTTGGCCAGGACCTCCGGCTCTTCGCACGGCGTGTGGCCGTGGACGACGACCTTCGGATGAAGGCCCGTGTGGAACAGGAACGGCTCCCTGATCCAGATCAGATCCTGCGGGTCCTGCCGTTCGAGCGGAACGCCCGGCCGGATGCCGGCGTGGCAGAAGATGAAGTCGCCGAAGGTGGCCGATCGCGGCAGGCCGCGCAGGAAGTCGAGATGCGCTTGCGGGATCGCCGCGGCCAGCGCCGCCCGCCCGGCTTCCGCTGTCTCCTCCGTGCTGAAATCGACGTGAATGCCGTAGGAGCGGGCCGTGTCGCTGCCGCCGAAGCGGCGGAACATCTGGGTGCGGTCGCCATCGCGCAGGAAGTCCAGCAGGGCGGCGTCATGGTTGCCGCAAAGCGCGATCGCGCGCGGGTCCTCGGCGATCCTGTCGATCAGGAACTGGATGACGCCCGCCGCGTCCGGGCCGCGATCGACATAGTCGCCGAGATGGATGATGCGCCAGTCGCCCGGCTTGTCCCGCGTCAGTTCGGCGCGGATTTCGGCGTGCATCGCCTTGAGCAGATCGAGCCGGCCGTGCACGTCGCCGATCGCATAGAGCCGCATGTCCCTCGGCCCGCTTGCGTCGCGCAAGTGGATGCCGGGCATCGCTCCGTCAGCCGCCGACCACGATGATGTGCAGCGCGCGCGGACCGTGCGCGCCGAGCAGCAGCGTCTGCTCGATGTCGCCCGAGCGCGAGGGGCCGGTGATCAGGTTCACCGTGCGCGGCATCTCGCCCTTGCCGTATCGCTGGCGCACCTTTTGCAACGCCGTCTCGAGGTCGCCGGCGACGTCGGATGCATCGACCACCACGATGTGATGGTCGGGCAGGAAGTTGAGCGTGGTCGGATTCTCCTTGCCAGAGACCAACAGCAGCGTTCCGCTCTCGGCGATTGCCGTGGCGGCATGGCTGACGGAGACCTCGTCCTCGCCGTCGGTGGAGCCGTAGCGGACCTGCAGGTTTCGCTCGTCAACCCAAGGCATCGACTTGAGCCGTTTGTCGCCGCCCATGCGCACCCTTGGCGCGAGATTGCGCGCGCGCAGATATGCGCTGACGGCGGCGGGCACGGCCGTCTCATCCGCGACCCGGTCGACCGTGGCGGCCGCCTGCTGGGCCATAGAGCAGAACAGCGCCACGCGTGACGTCGTATCGAGTTGTCCGCGCGCCGGGATGACACCGGTTGGCGCGTTCATCAGCCGCGCCCAGACTGCTTCCAGCCGGCCCGGATCGTCGCCGGCGCCGAGCGCGTTGCGCACCTTGCCCAGGATCGCCTCGCGTGTGTTCATGCCGCTCCTCCCTGCTTGAGCGCGTCGCGGTCGCGCCACTGCTGCATGAAGGTACGGCCCTGCGGCGCCGGAAGATCGCGGTACTTCGTCCAGCCACCGGCGAACGGCAGGAAGCGGAAGCGCCGTTTGCGCCCCCCGAAGGCGGCAAGCAGCGGCATCGTCAGATAGGTGGCGAGCCGGTAGAGCGGCGGCCGCCTGGCGAACCAGGCCCAGAACCTGACGCCGCTGCGCACCACAGCCGGGTTGAGCCCGCGCTCCCACTCATGCTCGCGCCAGTGGCGCATCATGCCCGGCAGGGGAATCTTCATCGGGCAGACGGCTTCGCAGCGGCCGCAGAAGGTCGAGGCATTGGGCAAGTGCCCGGCCTTGTCGATCCCAACCAGCGCCGGCGTCAGGACAGCGCCCATTGGCCCCGGATAGACCCAGCCATAGGCGTGGCCGCCGACCGCGTGATAGACCGGACAATGGTTCATGCAGGCGCCGCAGCGGATACAGCGCAGCATGTCCTGGAACTCGGTGCCGAGCATGGCCGAGCGCCCGTTGTCCAGCAGGATGACGTGGTACTCGTCCGGCCCGTCCGGGTCGTTGGCCCGGCGCGGCCCGGTGGAAATGGTCGTGTAGACGCTCATCTCCTGGCCCGTGGCGGAGCGCGCGAGCACGCGCAGAATCTGTGCGGCATCCTCCAGCGTCGGCACCACCTTCTCGATCGAGGCGACGACGATGTGCACCCGTGGCAGGATTTGCGAGAGGTCGCCGTTGCCCTCGTTGGTCACGATGATCGACGAGCCGGTCTCCGCAACGAGGAAATTGGCACCGGTGATGCCGATGTCGGCCTCGAAATACTTGCGGCGCAGCACGCGACGCGCCTCGCCGAGCAGCGAGGCCGGCTCCGACAGGTCGCGGTCGGGCGGCAGGTCGGTGTGGACGCGGCGGAAGTCCTCTTCGACCTGTTCCTTGTTGAGGTGCACGGCCGGCGCGATGATGTGGCTAGGGTGTTCGCCGCGTAGCTGGATGATGTATTCGCCAAGGTCAGTCTCGACCGGGTGGATGCCCGAGGCCTCGAGGAAATCATTGAGCTCGATCTCCTCGGTGATCATCGACTTGCCCTTGGCGACCGTTTTGGCGTCGTGCATGCGGCAGATGTCGAGGATGATGCCGCGCGCCTCGGCCGCCGTCTCGGCCCAGTGCACCTTTCCGCCGGCGGCAACGACCTTCTCCTCGTAGGCGGTGAGGTAGAGGTCCAGGTTTGCCAGCGTATGGTCCTTGATGGCGCGCGCGCTCTCGCGCAGCGCCTCGAATTCGGGCAGTGCCTCGGCCGCCTTGGCGCGCTTGTCGATGAAGCCGGCGCGCACGTTGCCGAGCGCCTTCCGCAGCTGCTCGTCGCTCAGCGCCTCGTGCGCGTTTTCCTTGAAGGCGGGGGAGGTGACCAGCATGGTTACCTGCCTCCGATCGGCGCGGTGTCGGTCATGCCGGCAAGCACTTCCGCGACGTGGCGGACCTCGGTCGCAGCTCCCTGCCGCTTCAGCTTGCCCGCCATGTTCATCAGGCAGCCGAGATCGCCCGCCAGCAGCATGTCGGCGCTCGAAGTTGCGATGTTGGCCGTCTTCTTCTCGACGATCTCGTTGGAGATCTCGGAATACTTGACGCAGAACGTGCCGCCGAAGCCGCAGCACACGTCGGCTTCCGGCATTTCCTTCAGCGCCAGTCCTTCGACGGAAGCAAGCAATGCACGCGGCTGGTTGCGCACGCCCAGTTCGCGCAGGCCGGAGCAGGAATCGTGGTAGGTCGCCGTTCCCTCGGCCTTTGCCGGAACGGTCGTGACGCCGAGCACGTCGACCAGGAAGCTGGTGAGCTCCCAAACCTTTTCGGAAAACTGCATGGCCCGCTCCTCCCAGACGACATCACCGCGAAACAGCGGCGGGTAGTGCTTTTTCAGCATGCCCGCGCAGGAGCCTGACGGCGCCACGACGTAGTCGAAGCCTTCGAAGGCGGCGATCGTCCGCTCGGCGATGGCCCGGGTGTCAGCCCGGTCTCCGGAATTGTAGGCGGGCTGGCCGCAGCAGGTCTGTGCCATCGGCGCCTCGACCTGGCAGCCGGCATCCTCCAGCAGCTTGACGGTGGCGAAGCCGACGCTGGGCCGGAACAGATCGACCAGGCAGGTGACGAACAGACCGACGCGGACGGGTCGGGAAGGCATGGATGGCAAGGCGTTTTCCAGTTTCGTGAGCGCTCTGTGAAAGGGCGAAAATCCCTTACACGAGTCCGTTCCCACGAACTATAAGGGCACGAAACCACCGGCAAGCGCAATGTGCCGGCAAAAGGGAGCGAGGCGACCATGTCCGGGCTGACGATGCCGAAACCCGATGCAGCGACGCTCGCTCGCCGCGCCGAGATCGTGGCCGACATGCGCACGATCGTGCCGGGCGAGGGCGTGGTCGATCGCGTCACCGGCATGCGTGCCTTCGAGACCGATGGGCTGACGGCCTACCGCCAGTTGCCGCTGGTCGTCGTGCTGCCTGAGACGGTGAGGCAGGTCTCGCGCATCCTCAAATATTGCAACGAACGCAACATCCGCGTCGTGCCGCGCGGGGCGGGCACGTCGCTGTCGGGCGGCGCGCTGCCGCTGGAGGATGCCGTGCTGCTGGTGATGAGCCGGTTCAACCGCATCCTCGAGATCGACTACGAAAACCGCGTGGTGGTCGCGCAGCCCGGCGTCACCAATCTCGGCATCACCCATGCCGTTGAGGCCGAGGGCTTCTACTACGCGCCGGATCCCTCCTCGCAGATCGCCTGCTCGATCGGCGGCAACGTGGCCGAGAATTCGGGGGGCGTTCACTGTCTCAAATACGGCCTGACCACCAACAACGTGCTCGGCATCGAGATGGTGCTGATGGACGGCGAAGTGATACGCCTGGGCGGCAGGCACCTCGACTCGGGTGGCTACGATCTGCTCGGCCTGATGACCGGCTCGGAGGGCTTGCTCGGGGTTGTCACCGAGGTGACGGTGCGCATCCTGAAGAAGCCGGAGACGGCGCGCGCCCTGCTCATCGGCTTTCCCTCCAGCGAGCAGGCGGGCCAGTGCGTGGCCGACATCATCGGCGCCGGCATCATTCCCGGCGGCATGGAAATGATGGACCGGCCGGCAATCCACGCCGCGGAGGACTTCGTCCACGCCGGCTACCCGCTCGACTGCGAGGCGCTGCTGATTGTCGAGCTTGACGGTCCGCCGGCGGAGGTCGATCACCTGATCGGCGCGGTCGAGCAAATTGCGGCAAACAACGGTTCGACGGTCTGCCGCATCTCCCGCTCCGAGGAGGAGAGGCTGACCTTCTGGGCCGGGCGCAAGGCGGCGTTTCCGGCCGTGGGCCGCATTTCGCCGGACTACTATTGCATGGACGGCACGATCCCGCGCAAGGAGCTGCCGCGCGTGCTGGCCGGCATGCGCGACCTTTCGGAGAAATACGCGCTGCGCGTCGCCAACGTATTCCACGCCGGAGACGGCAATCTGCATCCGCTGATCCTCTACGACGCCAACAAGCCCGGCGAGCTGGAGAAGGCCGAGGCATTCGGTGCGGACATCCTGCGCCTGTGCGTGCAGGTCGGCGGCGTGCTTACGGGCGAGCACGGTGTCGGCGTCGAGAAGCGCGACCTGATGGGCGAAATGTTCGATCAGGCCGACCTCGACCAGCAGATGCGGGTCAAATGCGCCTTCGACCCCAACCACCTGCTCAACCCCGGCAAGGTCTTTCCACAGCTGCGCCGCTGCGCCGAGTTGGGCCGAATGCACGTGCATCGCGGGCAGATGCCGTTTCCGGACATTCCGAGGTTCTGAGGGGTGCCGATGAGGTCTCAAGAAGAAGGTTGGCGGATCGGCCGGCCTGCCGCTTGGCGCAAGTCAGTGCGCACGAGAGCAAGCTTGGTCCGCCTGGCATGACCGCCTTCACCCCGACCACCACTGAAGAAGTCCGGGAGGTCGTCGCGTGGGCGGCGGGCGAAGGCGCGCCGCTGGAGGTGCTGGGCCACGGCACCAAGCGCGACATCGGCCGCCCCATCCAAAGCGAACACGCGCTCGATCTGTCGAGGCTCGGCGGCATCACGCTTTACGAGCCGAACGAACTTGTGCTCGGCGCGCGGGCCGGCACGCCGATCGCCGAGATCGAGGCGCTGCTTGGTGAGCACGGCCAGCAGCTTGCCTTCGAACCGATGGACTATCGTCCGCTGCTGGGCGGCGGCAATGCCAGTGGCGGCACGCTGGGCGGCGTTGTCGCCGCCAACGTTTCCGGCCCGCGCCGGCTGAAGGCGGGTGCCGCCCGCGATCACGTGCTCGGCATTCATGCCGTTTCCGGGCGCGGCGAGGCGTTCAAGTCTGGCGGGCGCGTGGTCAAGAACGTCACTGGCTACGACCTGTCCAAGGGCCTCGCCGGATCGTGGGGCACGCTTGCGGTCCTCACCGACATCGTCGTCAAGGTGTTGCCCGCAGCCGAAACGGAGGTCACGCTCGCGCTGCGCGGCTTGCTCGACGACGCGGCGACGGCGGCGATGGCGGCCGCCCTCGGCTCGAGCGGCGAGGTCTCGGCTGCCGCGCATCTGCCGCAGGGCATATCGGGAACGATGCTCGGAGGCATGCTGGGCGACGAGTCGGCGACACTTTTGCGCCTCGAAGGCTTCGGCCCGTCGGTCGCCTACCGAGCTGACCTGCTGAAAGGCCTTTTCCCGCAAGCGCGGATAGACGAGATCGATGCGGACCGCTCGCGTGCGATCTGGCGCGAGGTGCGCGACTGCGTGCCGTTCGCCGACGGCACCGACAAGCCCGTCTGGCGCGTCTCGGTCGCGCCGTCCGAGGGGCACCGGCTGGCGCTTGCGCTGCGCATGCAGGCGCCGGCGATGGTCTTCTACGACTGGCAGGGCGGGCTGATCTGGATTCGCATGGAAGGTGGTGATCCGGAAGCAGACCTGCTGCGCGCGCTCATTCGCAGCCACGGGGGAGGGCACGCCACGCTGGTGCGCGCCTCGCCTTCCATGCGCGCAGCAGTCGGTCCTTTCGAGCCGCAGGAGGGCGCGCTCGCAGCACTCTCGGCGCGCCTGAAGGCGCAGTTCGATCCGAACGGCATCCTCAATCCGGGCAGGATGGCGGGTGCCTGACGATCTGCTATCTTCGCCACGACCAACGAGGAGACCGGACCGATGACCGACCAGCAGCCAGCGCCGCAGAAGAGCCAGTTCGACCGTTGGCTCGAACCGGGCCCGCTCAATGTGCAGGTGATCTACGTCCTCTATCTGCTGGGCTTTGTCATCGGCATCTCGGCAATCGTCGGTCTCGTCTTTGCCTACATCAACCGCGGCAAGGCCGGCGGCTGGATCGAGACGCATTACACCTGGGCCATCCGAACCTTCTGGATTGCGGTGCTCGGCTTTCTCGTCTCGGCCCTGCTGATGCTGCTCATCGTCGGCTTCGTGCTCGCCTTCGCCGTCGCCGTTTGGGTGATCGTGCGCTGTATCGTCGGCCTGCAGGCGGTTAATCGCGGCGAGGCGATCCGCAATCCGGAAAGCTGGTGGCTCTGAACAGGCAGCCACTCGCCAGGGAACAGGCTCGACCGGGCGAGGTCGTTGCGGTCTCGCTCAGCGGCGAGATCATCAAGGCGGGATAGCAACTTGCAAACCTCATTCACCCTTGCCCAGCTCGCCGACCCCGACGTTGCGGAAGCCGACAAGATCCTGCGCGCCTGCGTGCATTGCGGATTCTGCACGGCGACCTGCCCCACCTACGTGACGCTCGGCAACGAGCTCGACAGTCCGCGCGGCCGCATCTACCTCATCAAGGATATGCTGGAGGGCGGGCGCCCGGCGGACGAGGAAATCGTCACCCACATCGACCGGTGCCTGTCCTGCCTGTCCTGCATGACGACCTGCCCGTCGGGCGTGCACTACATGCACCTGGTCGATCATGCCCGCGCGCATATCGAGGAAACCTTCCGGCGGCCCCTGTTCGACAGGCTGATCCGCAGCGTGCTCGCGGGCGTGTTGCCCTATCCGGCGCGGTTTCGCACCGCGCTGAAGCTGGCCAGGCTCGGTCGGCCGTTCCGTGGCCTGTTCCGGGCGATAGCGCCACTCAAGCCGCTGGCTGCGATGCTCGACCTGGCGCCTGACGCTCTTCCCGCTGGTTCAACGGTTTCGCAGGCCTCGCATCCAGCCGCCGGCTCGCGCCGCGGTCGCGTCGCGCTGCTCACCGGCTGCGCGCAGTCGGTGTTGGAGCCGGCCATAAACGAGGGGACGGTGCGGCTGCTCACCAGGCTCGGCTACGAGGTCGTGGTTCCGCAGGGCGACAGCTGCTGCGGCTCGCTGGTCCATCACATGGGACGCAAGGAGCAGGCGCTCGCTGACGCCAGGCGTAACATCGACGCCTGGCTCCGCGAAGCGGATGGGGAAGGGCTCGATGCGATCATCGTCAACGCGTCCGGCTGCGGCACCACGATCAAGGACTATGGCTACATGCTGCGGCTCGATCCGGCCTACGCCGAAAAGGCCGCGCGCGTGTCGAGCCTGGCGCGCGACGTGACGGAGTTCCTGGCTGCGATCGACCTGCCGGATCCCGAGATCCGGCCGGGCCTGACGGTGGCCTACCATTCCGCCTGCTCCATGCAGCACGGGCAGCGCATCAGGCTGCAGCCGAAGGAGCTTCTGCGTAGGGCAGGGTTTGCCGTGGTCGAGCCGCGGGAAGGCCATCTGTGCTGCGGCTCGGCCGGCACCTACAACATCATGCAGCCTGAGATCGCGACGAGGCTGCGCGACCGCAAGGTGAGAAACCTGGCGGCCACGGGCGCCGATCTCGTTGCGACCGGCAACATCGGCTGCATGACGCAGATCGCGAACCGCGCCGGCATGCCGATCGTCCACACGGTCGAATTGCTGGACTGGGCTTGGGGCGGGCCGCGGCCCGCGGGCGTGCGCGAAACGCGTCGGCTGGAGCCTGTCGGATGAAATGAGGAAGGGGCGGCGCCCCGGTCGCGGCACCGCCCCTTCGTCCGGACCGCGCGTCCCCTCTCGCGCGGGCCGTCCCCCGGAGGAAACGGTCAGATCACCTGCACTGTGGCCCCGGTTTTCACCCGCTCGTAGAGATCGATCACGTCCTCGTTGCGCATGCGGATGCAGCCCGACGAGACGTTGTGGCCGATCGTCCACGGCGCATTGGTGCCGTGAATGCGGTAGAGCGTATCGCCGAGGTAGAGCGCGCGTGCCCCCAGCGGGTTGGCAGGGCCGCCTGCCATGACGGTCGGCAGCGTCCTGCCCTTCTTCTTCTCGCGTGCGATCATCTCCGCGGGCGGACGCCAATCCGGCCACTCACGCTTGGCCGTGATCTTTTCGGTGCCGCGCCACAGGAATCCTTCCTTTCCTACGCCGACGCCGTAGCGGCGCGCCTTGCCGCCGGATTCGATCAGATAGAGGAACTTGTTGGCCGTATCGACGACGATCGTGCCGGGCTTCTGCGGGCCGTCGTAGTCGACCACCTGAGGCAGGAACTTCGGGTCGAGCTGCACCGTGTCGCGGGCAGATGCCGCAGCCGTCGCGCTCGTGCGCACGACATCCGGCTGGCGTTCGACGGGCCGGGCGGTGCGGGTGCTTTCGCGGCGCTGGCGGACGACGGGATCGGGTGCGACGCGCACTGACAGCCGCGTCGACCCGCGCCGGATCGTCCGCGTCTCCACTGCGACAGGTGCACGTCGCAACTGCAGCACCCACGGCGCGGAAAGGTCCGGACTGACGACGAGCGGAGGCGGCTCGGCATAGCGGTCGTTTGCGCCAGCTGGCGAGGCGAGAAGTGCTGCCAACGCGGCAGGCACGATAAGGGAGGGGAAGCGTTTCATCGACCGACTCTTCACAAACAGATCGCATGCGGACGCGGCCCGTGGCTCTCTCGTCCGCGAGCACGACTCTGCCGGGCCAAGCCCACCGAAAGGTGAATCGCATTCGATTCGAATGCCGTCCTGTCAGGAAAGATTCGGGTATGGTTACCGTGCGGTTCCAGAATCTGGTAAAGCGCGGGTAAATGGGGCAGCCAGACCATGGAAGAACTCCCAGCCGGGCTTTCGACTTGGCCGGACGGCAAGCCGCGCTGTGCCTGGCACGGCAACCTTTCGGACTATCTGGGTTACCATGACCGCGAATGGGGACGGCCGGTCTCGGACGACCGGCGCCTGTTCGAGAAGCTGTGCCTGGAAGGGTTTCAGTCGGGCCTGTCCTGGCTCACCATCCTGCGCAAGCGCGAGAATTTCCGCGAGGCCTTCGAGGGCTTCGACTTCGAGCGCGTCGCGCGCTTCGGTGAAACCGACGTTGAAAAGCTGCTCGCCAATCCCGGCATCATCCGCCATGCCGGCAAGATCCGCTCGACCATCAACAATGCGCGCCGCGCCATCGAACTCGCGGACGAGTATGGCAGCCTTGCCGCCTTCTTCTGGTCGCACGAGCCCGGCCCGGAGCAGCGACCTGCGGTGATGGACTACGCTACGCTGCGCGCGAACCCGACGACCGAGGCCTCCAGAAGGCTGTCGAAGGACCTGAAGAAGAGGGGCTGGACGTTCGTCGGCCCCACCACGGTCTACGCCTTCATGCAGGCGATGGGCCTGGTCAACGACCACATCGAGGGTTGCGTCTGCCGCGCCGAAGTGGAGCAGGAGCGAAGCCGCTTCAGGCGGCCGGCCTGATCGGTAACGTCCGTCTTGCCTCAGTAACCGGTCGCGGGGAAATGATTTGCCCCCCGAGGCCAAAACGACGAACAAGATGCGCCTTACTCGGGCGCCTCGTGGCCGATAGCGTGCGTCTCCATCGCAATGGAGGCCACACGATGCAGGATTTCGTTCTTTTTGCCGTCGTCGGTCTGCTGGCGCAGCTCGTCGACGGTGCGCTCGGAATGGCCTACGGCGTCATCTCCTCGACCGTGCTGCTGGCCTTCGGCGTGCCGCCCGCGCATGCGTCAGCGGCAATTCACGCCGCGGAACTGTTCACGACCGCGGCTTCCGGCGGCGCGCACCTCACTCACCGCAACATCGACTGGCGGCTCTTTCTGCGGCTGGTGCCGTTCGGCGTCGTCGGAGGTGTCGCCGGAGCGTTCGTGCTGACCTCGTTCGACGGCGCCTCGGTCAAGCCGTTCGTCACCGCCTATCTCGGAGTGCTGGGGATCTGGCTGTTCATCCGCTCCTTCCGGAAGATACCTTCGAGGCCCGTCGGGATCCCGCTGGTTGCTCCGCTGGGCCTGGCGGGCGG
>Ga0207868_1002262_pt1 | contig 11434 bp, 15 predicted proteins | sample Passage237B_FD_187370 | JGI IMG/M metagenome (GOLD analysis project Ga0207868, IMG submission 187370) | Cellulose adapted compost microbial communities from Newby Island Compost Facility, Milpitas, CA, USA - Passage2 37B (SPAdes) (version 3) ... | reverse complement strand
GCCGGCGAACGGCTCTACCATTTGCGCCACAAACCGGCTTGGGCCGGCGGGCCGGGCGCCTGACCGGGAGTGGTGGGGCCGGCGGGAGTCGAACCCACAGAGTTTTGAGCTATTTTCATAGGTAAATGATTAGGATCTCCCTTGTTTGCTGGCTAATTGCTGGCAGATTTTTCAGCTCATTTGGAACGTTACGACTCGATCGCCAGTTCCACAACGGACTCGTCCGAACACTGCGGATGGCCAATTTCTCCTTACGAAAACCATTAAAGTTTTCGAGGCATCACATCAGGATAGGGTCCGAGAAACCGCTCTCCGTTAAAATGGATCATGTGGTTGGGATCTTCGGCGATCCAGACTTCTGATTCCCAAGCGATATGCGAAAGGAAGGACTGCATGGTGCGCCGAGTCTGGAACGCGGTGACAAAAACAAGACCCGCCTTGCAGCCGGCGAAAAGATCTTTGAGTTCCTTGCGGCGTTTGCCGTCAACCGGCCCGGCGCTGGTGACGGCTTCGATGAGCAGGAGCCAGTTTTTAGCGCGGTAGTGGACGATGACATCGGGAATCTTCGCGGCAGAGTCCAGAGTGACGCCGAGTGCGGCAAGGCCTGCGGGTTCCAGATGGACGAATTTGTTTTCGGTGTCGCCGATGTAGAGGACCACGCCGCCGGGGGCGAAGGTGGGACAAAATTTTTCGATTATGGCCTTGATGAGAGGATTCTGGCCACCGGGCGAAAGCGCTACTTTCGAGCCATCCGGCAACGTAACGGGGACTCGGGCGAGGTCACGCTTACGAACGATCTCGTGCTTGATGGCTTCTCGGCTGGCAAGATAACCTGCCAACGCAGGAGTCCATCCCCCGGTACCGAATGTGCGGAAGAGCGCGAGGGCGGTGGGTTCGATTTGATACACCGTCTTGCCGCTGTTTGTTGGTCGCTTGGGATCATCGGGATTGCGCAGCAGCAGACCCTCCTCAACGAAAAATTTTACCGCATCATCGCGGATGGTCTCACGCGTATTGGGCGCATAGCGGTTACGGTAGACTGTCGCAATGAAGTCTATGATCGGAGTAATGCCACGCATAGGAGCCTGCGCATCCGCCCATGCCACATCCGGCTGGAGGTCCAGCAAAGCAAGCAAGGTGTAGCCTGCTGTTTCATTCCTCTGTTTTGGACCAAACTGCAGCGCAGTAAGTGCCTCAATAGCCTCGGCGAGCCGCTTCTTTCTGATTGCAGTTTTTCGGATGGATTTATCGGCGGGCATGAAGGTGTTTGGTGACTAGTCGATCAATTTCCGCTTGCGCGAGATTGAGGGATTTCATTTCCCGGCCCATTGCCTCCAGTGTTTGGCGATCAGGATATGCGAGTGTACGCAGGTCAGTAGCGTTTACCTGTGTGTGACCGCTGAAACGCCGGAAATACTGGTCCACGACGGTGGAGTTCAGGAAGGCGTAAAGTCCAACGGCAAGATCGCGATCCAAACCGCGGCCACGAGCGTGGAAATAATTCAGGTGATTCTCGAAGCCGACCCAATCGGTGCCCGACTTGACCGGTTCGTAAAGGCAGGCAACAAGGCGGCGACGCTCTTCCTTGGACGTAAACCGTTTTGTGAGCAGATAAACCCCAGAAGGGACGAGCCATGGGCGTGTCTCGTCATTATCGAGGATGGCGTTTGGCTTGCGGCCTTCAAGCTTAGGCCAGTGAACGGTGCCACCGTTGAAATGGCAGGGATAGACCAGCGGCACAGTGCCGCGTTCGTGATTTTTACGTAGCGCATGCTTGAGACGAAAGTCCACAACGCGACCAGTGGACACAGTCACACCCAGTGATGCGAGGTTGGTGTTCAACCCGTTTAGAAGTTCCTTGGCCTTGGCGTGACTGTCTGCGGAGGGTATGTGGATGAATTTTTCAGGGTCGTTTGGCTGGACGATTTCCACGAACGGCATGACTGTCTCGGCAATTTCATCACCAGGCGCTCCGCTGCTGCTGGAAATGATAAGTTTGTCCGGCTGGTTCCTGCCTCTCAGCGCATGAAAGATGATATTTTCCTGGAGCACGCTGTCATCACGGAACGCGGCTTGGCGGGATTCAAATACGTGGATTCGGCGCAATTCCATATGGCCGAGAAAATCTTCACGGAATGGTCGAAAGTAAGGGCCGTTGCAGAAGCTGCGTGGCGTGATGCCGACAAGCTGGCCACCAGGAACGAGCAAGCGTTGAATCAGCGCGATAAAACCGGTGTATAAGTTGCTGGTTTCAACGCCGACAGAGCGCAGTGCACGACGTTCGGCCGATCCGGTGTTGATTTTTCGATAAGGAGGATTGGCGATGGCGATGTCGAACACCGGAGGAGTTGTGCCGAATAAGTCGCCTCCAAGACGCATCGACATCTCCTGGATAAAGTCCGTGGGATGAATCGTAAATAGGAATTCAATGCCAACAGCAGCGCAAATCGCTTCACAATCATGCATGGTCGCAGTGAGCGTATCGAGGATGTCCTCATCGCATTCATAGAGGGTCGCCTCGATGAGGCGAACCTCATCACACCTTGTACAACACTGGGAAACGAACGCTGCGGTGAGCGATCCGGCACCTGCACCAGCATCGAGCAACCGCACCGAGCGCGGCAGTGCCCCGAACATCGAGGCCATGAATTCAGCCACGGGCTTCGGGGTGAAGAACTGACCAAGTTCCTCCTTCCGACTTCTGACGCTTTCTGTGACTGCAAGTTTCATGACTCTGGGATAAACTGAATTCTCTTTCACAATCGAGCAAGCGAGACCTATCGGTAGAAATCCTCCGAGATCGAATGGCATCAAAGCCAATTAGCAGATTTCTCGGCATAGTAGCGCTTAAGCGCCTGGGCTGTAAGGGCGTTTTGAACAGCGCGGAAATTCCTACCCGAGGCCACGGCCGCCACCGGATCAAAATCCTCCGGTGCCAGACTGAGCCTGGCGGCCATGTCCCGAAAATCTTCCACTGTGTAAGGCCGCAGGAGCAGCCACCGATCGGAGAATCGGTTCAAAAGCTCGTCCGGGATTATGCGCGCCTGCAGAATTCGCTTGGTAATGTCGTCAACGGCATCCGCGGTCTGACCAAACCCGAACGGTCGGCGCTCTGCGTCCACCCACAGATCATGCCAGGTGCCGCCACCAACAATCATGACATTGCGGCGAAGTTTTTCCGCATGCTCATCGGTCCATGGATTGTTCCTCGAACCGCAAAAACTGATTGATCGATCCAAGGCAGCGTAGATTTCCGCGTGCTGGGCCCTGGTGTACTCACCTGATCGATACGTCAGGCTGAGCTTATCGAGCTCATCGACAAAAAGAATCATGCGGTCGTGCTGGTTCAGATTGTGCTGGAGCGTATCAAAGGCAGAGGGCGGTTGCCGGGCCGCGTGTATGATCCAGTCGCCCACGGTCATGCGGATTACTGGCAGTCCCAACACACGACCCACCATGGTAACAACATGGGTTTTCCCGACACCGCTGGGACCGATGATCAGCGGTGCTATTCGCAGGGTGACGCATTCGCAAATCCCTCCGCCTGTGAAGTAGATTTCGCTCAGAGCGCAGAGTTCCCTAAAGGCCACCCGCTGCGAATCAGTGAGCGTATCCAAGGCCACCGGAGCGTTGGCAGCGATCGTTGGTTTACGACCAAAATTTGTCGCAAGCTTAAGCGCCCGGGGCCGTTGTTTGACATCCGCTTCGAGCAGCAGAAATTCGATGACGCCCTGGATGATCTCTTCGGAGAGTAGATGATCAGCGGTTGCGTTCCTGAGACGCTGCGGCAGGTCGGCATCCTCCAAAAGCAAGGTCGCCACCAACCGGGATGTATCGCGTGTTTGCCTCTGAGGGTTGGCCGCGCTCAAGCGCAACCGGTCGTTCAAACACTGCGTGATGAAATCCGGACCGAGAAAATTCAGTATCTGCGACAATTTCATGCTGGATGGATACAAGTTCGGGAGGCAGCCCGTATGTTATGGGTCCCGGTTCCCAAAGTAAGCCGGGCGCCCCAATGGGCGCCCGGCTGTGGTTGTGCCAGCGTGTTAGGCGGGGTGTATCACACAACCTGGTCCATGAGGTTGGGGTAGTACACTCCGAAGCCTTTCCCAAGTACCGGCAGGGCAGCAGAAAGCTCATTTTTGCCATTCGCTCGGCCCTTGAGCTGCAACAGCCGTTTGATGCTCGCCTGGCCCTTCGCTTGCACTTCGACAACCACACCGTGATCAACCGTCCCATCTGGATCGGACGGTTCGAGTTGCACCGGGTAAAAAAATACGACGTGGTCACAGCCGTATGATTGAAGCATGTCCTGAGCCAGGGCCACGACCTGAGGATCAGGCTCCGGCATGTGAACGGGCGGCAGTACCATGATGACCTTTGGGACATTACCTACGTAACCTGTGGCAACCGGGTGGGCGCTGCTTATGTCGACCTCCGAGAAGAACTCTCGAGCGTTTTGATGGGCTGCCTTGAGGATCTCAAAAAGGCGGGAATCGTTACGGGAACTGACGTTTTTGGGAGTATTGATGATCATAGGCCTAAAGGTTACGCCGATCTATAAGCACATCCGCATGCATGTTCTCCACGGCACCCCCGCAGTTGTCCTTAACCATTGCTCCGCTAGCCTCGATTCTCGCAAAGGCAGCACCGGCGGTTAGTGATCAGCCCGGGCTGGACTTGGCGCCAGCAAAGGAGCTATTCCGCCAGCGCGGCCCGTGGACACACGGGCCGCCCGATTTTTTGCCCACCCCTACAATGGCTACGCGAATCGGAGGGCAATCGAATTGCCGTCGGCCATGGTGCCATGATGTCGCTATGCCATCATGACACCATGTGTCTGCGGATCCAACTGGTAGGACCTTGGCGTCTCCCCACTTTTGCCTAGGATCCCCGGGCCAAACCAGACAAACGGGCGAGTATGTACTGGTGGCGGCGGGCGGGATAGCAAAGCGCTTTTCGCCCAGCCGACACCCCCTCAATCTGTCCAGAACGACATGAAATCGTTGTGTGCGCCCCTCAGTGCATGGTCGGGAACGACCTGCTCCTGTTCGATCGCCGTGATAATCTTCTTTGCCGGCTATAGCTGCATGCCGAGCAGGCTGCTGGTGGTCTTCCGCCGGTTGGTGACGAGGAGGTCGTCGCAAGCATGGCCTAGCGACTTTTCTGAAACGAGTCTGGGAACCCCTGTAAGCCGCAAGCCCAGTCGCCAGATTTTGGCCCAGACATGAGCGCCCAATGAATCCACGGTGCCCTGGCGGCCTGCGTTCCGTTGACGGCTAATGTGCGTCCCTAGCTTCATCCATTTGCTTCGGCACAGCAGGGCGGGCCATCAGGCGGCGCATGGTTGCTGGCGTAAATGGCAACAGCCCTGCGATAGCTTCCTCTTCCATGAGAAGCCGGTCCATACGTCGCACCAAATGACGGCTCCAAATCTTTCCGGAATGATTGTCTCTGGATTCCAAAGTCCTCTGCCTCGGATGTGCAGTGGCTTGGATCCGTGAGTCATCCCTTGTTGCCACAGCCTGCCGTTGGCGGTCCCGCGCCTTGGCCGCACGCATCGACAGCGAGCCGTTCGGGAGCAGTTTGAGGACACTAGCCGATGAAAACCCCGGAGGTGTAAGTCGGGCCCAAATAGTGCCACCCTTTTCGTAGCAGTCGAGGCGGGCCCCGTCAGCGTAAGGCCGAAGGATCTCGGCCCAAGCCTCGGGCGATCGAATGGAGCTATCTTGCATGGCGTGTAGGGTGGCCGCGGCCGCTTGCAGGACTCGATCATTAAGATCTTTTTGGCTGTATCGTGGCTTGTGTGATCGACGCTTTCGGGGGTCTGTCGGGTCTTGGTATCCCCTCGCCCGATTGAGCCCAGTTTGCCAAGCGGTTAGCGCCCGGCGATGAGCGGGGCCGTAATAAAGCTGAAGCCGTTTCCCAGTGGCCAGATCGACCTCAGCGATAAGGACATGGACGGCCAGCCTGTGGCCCGCTTCCCGGGCCGCCACACGGTCGCCAATCTGATCACCGGCGGCTTCCTTGTGCAGCACCGCCACGTAGGCCAAATCCAACTCAGACCGCCCTCTGGAAATATGCTTAAGGAACAGCGCCAGGTCCTCCTGGATAGTGGCGCGGTCGGGTCGGTCTTCGACGGCGTAACTCAAGACGAAGTGCTTGTATTTCTGGGTCGAGTGACTGACGTCACAGACTCGCTCAAACTCTTCCTTTGAGCCGGCGATGATTTCGGGATGGCGTGGGTCGTCGGCACCCTTTCCCAAGGTGTAGGCGAGTGTGGCCTTGAGCAGTTTTACGAACATGAGAGCGGCTCCCCATTCCTGATGGCCTCAATCGCCCGGGTCACGCGGTCGAGGAGGCGTTGGGCACGTTCCAATTCGCCGGCGGCTAGGTGCCGATTGACGGCTCTATGGAGGGCCGCCAGCACCTTTCCAATCCGGACCAAGGCAATCTCTTTCTTGCCCGCTTGGTCAAGTATCCGCCGGTTCTTGCGAACGGGGGGCACGTAACCCTTATGGCGCTCGATGACCGGTAATGTCAGCAGACGATTCACGAGGTAGTCTGAGGTCGTCATCCGGTGAAGATGGGCTAGACTTTGGAGGTCCTCAGCGGTCGACGGAGGCATGCGTATGGAGATTCCTTGGCGGGCGTTGTTTTCGGGTTCTCGCACCTTGGCGATAGGCGGAAGGACGCCGGCAAGTTCCGACTTAATCACCTCGCGGACAAAGCTCGCCAAGTTGTAAGGTCGGGGATTGCGACGGGCAATCTCGTTTCGCTCACGGTGGGTCATGAAAAGCTCGATCTTCCCGCGGAAAGCGACACGGGACGGACCCGGTCGCAATGACCGGTCGCTGTATTCTTGCAAGTTTTTCGGATTCACGGGATTCATGGTTGCAAGGATCAATATTTCCCGGAGTGGCGGCGGGCATGGCTTTGGAGTATACGGCTGAGATAGGCGCTGCGGGACTGCCCGTGACGCCGGGCAATACTGTCCAGTTCGGTCCCGACCGACGCTGGGACCTCAGTCTCAACCCGGACCATCGAAAACTCCCGGAGCTGCTCACGACGACGACGGACATACTCGGTTGATGAGCCCGGCGTGGGAGTCGATGAGGTCGGCTCCTGCGCAGATGCTGCCGGAGTCGTCACATTTGGGTTAGGCAGCGGTTCTAGGTTAGCGGACGAAGCAATATCCCCAGAAGCTGTGATGGCGGTGGAGACCGCTGCCAAAGCCGGGGGATTCGAGGTATGATGGGTTTCGTGGGTTTGCATGGTCATCAGTGGGATTCGTGCTTTCTTACACCTACATTATGGCACGCCTATTTTTGGGTCCCCGGCCGGCCTCAGCCCCCTTGCGGTTCGAGGTCGTGTTTGGATCGAACAGGGGGGCGTCCCAGCGCGCTTGAAAGCACAGCCCAGCCTCTGAATCGGATGACCGCGCCTACTGCGCGGGCTATCTGGCAATGCACCAACGGGTGCGGCCATGGCATCGTCCCAGGCGACCATGTCCGCAAGCCTCGGGCGTCAGGCATCAGGTCGGTCGTGCCTTCGTGCCGGCCAAGATCCCATGGAGTCGCGAAGCGAGGAAAAGGGACCGTAGGACCCTCAATGCCGGTCGCCCTTTGCGCCATCACGCCCTTTCATTCGCAGGGTCGGACGCCCAGACATCTGTTGATCGTGACGGAGCCGATCCCGGCGTTCACGGTCAGGCTTGGTGCGGTATGGCTTTGCTGGTGCCCCATGGGTCCAGCTCCGCCAATTGGGTGGCGAAGTTCGGCCCTCGCATGGGAGTTCTGCGCGCCACCTCCGACCATGGTCGCCGCCTGACAAGCGGCGCTCCGTTGGCCGGCTTCGCCAGCCACCGCCGGCCCGACTTTTAGGCTACGCAGTCGAGCCATCCGGGCCTTTTGGCGTAGGGCATATGGCCATGGCACCGGTGGCCGGCTGGGCCATGGTGGGCCGACCTCCGTCGGGGGTAAGGATGCGGCCGTCGGGTCAGGTGTGGGTGGTGGTTTCCATGTCCATAGTTACGCGGCTTCAATACGGGATCACAACCGTCCATTATCCGGCCATCGGCGGTCAGGAAAAACGCCATGGTACGGTCTGAACAGGCTTATGTGCAGACGGCCTGCACGTCGTGCTCACCCGACCCGATCGCGGCCACATGACAGGGAACGTTGGCCTCCTCATCTGGAGCCATTGGTTGGAACCAATCCGCCCCATAGTGCCAGCCCTGATCGAGCGAGATCTTTCCGGAATGATCGGCAGTGCAAACACCAGCTCTCCTGTGGTGAACTTTGTCCATCATTCGCCCTGCCAAGACGATCGTCCGGAACATCCCCATGGCCGGCGGCGCCCTTGGTTTGGGGCCCGAAACATAGGTGCTCAAACGTGCCGTCATTGACTTGATCGAGGTCGGGTCGGCTATGCGGCTTGCCCGATGGCCGCGGCCGCCCGCTGCGCCGGCAGGAGCTTCACCTTCACCCCGCGCGGCCTCCGAGTGAAATCACATCTACGCATGGCTTCGTCGAGTCGGCCGGCATCCACTTCAAGATAGGCTTGGGTTACACTGACGTCCGAGTGATTCAAGGCCGCCCGGAGCAGCACGATGTCGTGCCCGGAGGCTTCATAAACTGACCGGGCCCAGGTCTTCCGAAGCGTGTGAGTGCCCAATCGGCCATCGTCAGCGACACCCGCCCGCCGGAACGCCTCATGCAGGATTGTCCGTGCGCTCTCCCGACTCAACGCGCGGGCGGTTCCGTCCGGATTGTCCTGCCGGGATAGGAAAAGCGGCAGGTCACCCGACAATTCAAACCGCTGTCGGAGACAGCCAAGATGCCGCGACAGGGCGCGGTGCAGCTCAGGTAACACCGGCACCCACCGGGTGCGGCCGTAACCGCCCTTCAGATTGCGAGGAGCGATGCCGATCTTGTCCACGATGGCACCGTTGCGAATGACATCCTTGACGCGCAGGGACAGCACTTCTGAGACCCGAAATCCAGTCATCCATTGCGTAGTGATTAGCGCCTGATCACGGGCATTAAGGCTGCGGACGACACGCAGCAGTTGACGTTCTTCGAGTTGATTGAGTGGGCGTCTTCCGGGCATGCACAAGGGTTACTTCCGGACCCAATCTGGCGGAATTGGGCTGAGGCTCTGGCTGCCGGCGCACCACAGCCACCCTCCACCCGCCCGGTTTGGCCCGGGCGACCTTGGCATAATATGGGAAACGGCAGGGTAAGTGGGGCGGTACCATATCCCGGCCGACAGGCAATCCTCCGAGCCAGCCGCATACTGGCCAAGGCGAACTATCGTCACTTCTTCGCGGTTAGCCGTTTATGCCGTGCCATCCAGGCAGCCCTTTCTGGATCGGGCATTCGGCCTCCCAGCTGGCGACCGTCTCTTCGACACTTTTCCAAACGTATGACCTCTTGGCTGGCTCGCTTTTCCGCCTCCAACTGCACGAGCTCCTTGAAGGTGCGCCCATTGTTGGGCACCAGAACAACGACTGCCGTGCAGCCCATTGCCTTCGCGGCTTTTCTAATCGTGCCCATCCGCAGGACTTCACCCTTGGTCAGTAACCGCCGGCGCAAAGTTTGGTAGGACTGAAATTTGATTCCCATCCGGCGGGCCATTTCTCCCTGTGAGATCCCAAGTGCGATACGCTCGGCTTCCATCACGCCAAAATTGATCGACCGTTGCCGGTCAAATCGCCGAAGACACGCATGGGCTGGTTCCGCCAAGCGCAGGATAGCCAACGCACTCTTCTGTTTCTTGTCCAATGGGTTAACTCCAAATTTAAAACGACTCTAAAGCTGTACCGGGGGTTGGTGCTATCCATCTGCATCACCCATGAAACGCAAGAATAAAAGACCCCCGTCACCGAGCCCACTTGGGCAGGAGGCGGCTCAATCCAAGGCACCGGCCATCGTCGTTGGGCATTATTACCCGACGGCGGCAGATCGGGCCTTCTTTGCCCCCGGAACGCCGGACGAACATGATGTGATGTCGGCGGTGGAAACCACCATGGCCCGCCAGATCATCGCAGAGGGAAAGAAGATCGAAATCCGTGATGTTCGCCGCGCCGGTTATCAGACTTGGCTCGATACCTTTGAATTGCCCGACTGCTGGATCAGCCGATTTGACTACATTGGGCGAGCCCCGTTGGTGACCGACCCCAAGATCCGGCAAAGTTTCAGTCTTCCGTTGCAACCGTTGGGACACGACCCTGCGCTTGCGCGTTTGGCTGCATGTCTGGCGGATGAAGATGCTGCCTTGCGCACTATCCGCAGGGCCTATCACCAGTGGTCCAGTGTCGATCAAACCTTCCGCCCCACTATCGACAAAATTGTCGAAGGGCAGGTTACCGGGCACTGGTGTGCGGTATGGCGATTCTTCTTGTTCCAATGCCGGATGGAACAACTGCCTCCGTTGGCAACGCTGCTGTTGCTGCAATACGCGGACCGTGCCTTGGCCCACTATGGCGTTGGTCGGGCCGCGAGTGTTCTGCTCCAGCGGTATGCCCGCACGCAGGATCTGACCGAAGAGCTCTACGCAACCGAAGCCTTGGATGACTCCCCTATCCTGCATGCCTTCATGCGCAAACTGATCCAATTTGAGACTGGCGGTTCGTTCAGGAACTGAGTTGATGCCGCTCACTCCCCAGTCCCGCAATCTTGTCACCACGGGCGGAGTTGCGTCCGCGATGGTAGTGATGTCGCCGAATTTGGAGGATGCACAAGCCGATGTTCACCCCATGGGGCCACTGACTGATCCGGCCGGACCCGGCCCGCGCGGCTGGACCCACCGGCAAAAAACTTCAACGGCATGGCAGCAGGCTCAGTGGCGTATTCGTCCACGCTGTGAAGATTGGCCTGATCGCATGGACGTCTACCTGGCGGCGGCGTACCTTCAAATGTCCTACTACACCGTCCGCAAGCTGTGTGTCCGAGATCGGACCGGGCGAGCCACACTTCCGCACCAGCGCATCGGATCTTCCTATCGTTTCAGCCGCGCTGATCTTGACCGTCTCGGTGCTGTCGCCGGCCGCGACAAACCTGTGTAACTTACCAACTGCCGGCCATGACCAATCAGGATGACATTGCCCCGCTTATGCCCTCAAACCGGCAACCCCGGATAACCTCTGCGCCATCGGTCTCAATTGCATGAGTCCGGCTTAGAAATATAATCTCGTCGTCAAGGTGAGCTCGCGGTCGGCGTTGACGCGTGCGTGGCTAGTGAGCAGGTCGCGGTCGAAGAGGTTGCGTACGCCGGTCTCTATCTCGAGCGTGCGCTTGGGGCCACGCCAGGAGTAGCCGACGTTGCCGTGCACCACACCGTAGCCGGGATACTCGAGGTAGGCGCGGCGGGTGTCGGCGTAATTGCCGACGTAGCCGTCGATGTATTGCCAGGTGCCGGAGCTGAACCAGCC
>Ga0207868_1002255_pt1 | contig 11475 bp, 9 predicted proteins | sample Passage237B_FD_187370 | JGI IMG/M metagenome (GOLD analysis project Ga0207868, IMG submission 187370) | Cellulose adapted compost microbial communities from Newby Island Compost Facility, Milpitas, CA, USA - Passage2 37B (SPAdes) (version 3) ... | reverse complement strand
ATGTTCGGGGGCTTTTTTGTTGCAGGCCGCGCGGGCTTATTTTGCGATCGCGGCGGCGTAGTTTTTGGAAACCTGTTCCCAGTTCACAACCGACCACCAAGCCTTCAGGTAATCGGCGCGGCGGTTTTGGTAGTTGAGGTAATAGGCATGTTCCCACACATCGTTGCCCAGCACGGGCGTGCCTTTGACTTCGGCCACATCCATCAGCGGATTGTCCTGATTGGGGGTGGAGGTCACGGCGAGTTTGCCTTCGGGCGTCACGATCAGCCACGCCCAGCCGGAACCGAAGCGGCCGACACCGGCTTTTTCAAATTCTTCCTTGAAGGCATCGACGGAACCGAAGGTTTCGGTCAGCGCTTTTTCCAGATCGGCGGAAGGCTTGCCGGATTTGTCGGCGGGGCCCATCAGCTGCCAGAAGAAGCTGTGGTTCCAGTGGCCGCCGCCGTTGTTGCGCACGGCGGTATTGTATTTGGAAATGTTGCGCACGATCTCGTCGAGCGTTTTGCCCGCCAGTTCCGGCGTGGCTTCGATCTGTTTGTTGAGGTTATCGACATAGGCTTTGTGGTGTTTGCCGTGGTGGGTTTCCATGGTCTTGGTATCGATCACGGGCTCCAGCGCGTTCGGCGCATAGGGCAGATCGGGCAGGGCAAAGCCGCCGCTTGCCTGTTGTTCTGCGGCCAGCGCCGGCATCACAGCCATGCCGAGCATAACGGTTGTTGCGAGAAGTGCAGTCATCATGGGGATGGATCCTTTCCTGTTGGTGACAAAGGTATCGGGAAATCTTGTTTTGCGGTTGCACCATAGCAGATAGCGCCGTCGCTGGCAAAATCAAGAAACTCTCCCGATAGGCTGCCGCGTGCCGTGTTGTGCGTGATTATTTTTAATAAAACCCCTCGCCCCCGCAGGGGCGGGGGAGAGGGGGCGTGATGACGGTATATATGAAGCCTCAGCGGCGCTTAGGCACGCGCCGCGGATTTATTTTCCGCAATCTCTTCACCGCGCAGGGCGGCGCCGAAGGCTTCGAAGATTTTGACGGAAGACGGGTTCAGGCGGAAATCGCCTTCGGGGTGCCATTGCGTGCCGACAATGAATTTTTTATCGGGCAGGGACAGGGCCTCGATCACGCCGTCTTCGGATACGGCCTCCACAAACAGGCCGTCACCCGGTTTGTCGATGCCTTGCGTATGCAGCGAGTTGACCATGAAAGGTTGCGTCAGGCCGATTTTTTCAAAAAAGCCGCCGGGATTGGGCAACATTTTATGCGCGGGCAATTCATAGACCGCCTGCAGGGCCATATCTTTTTTCTCGCGGTGGTCATTTTTGCCCGGCTGTTCATGAATATACTGGTGCAGCGTACCGCCCAGCGCGACGTTAAGTTCCTGAAAACCGCGGCAAATGGCGATGAGCGGCTTGTCCAGCTCGATCAGGCGATGGATCAGCGGAAAGGTCGTCGCATCGCGGGTGAGGTCGAGATAACTGTCCTCGAATTTCTGTTCGGTGTTATATCGCGCGGGGCAAACGTGCGACGGCGCGCCCGTCAGCAAAACGCCGTCTGCAATATGGGCGTAATCTTCATAACGGATATGGTCTTGCGTTGCGGGCAGCAGCAGGGGCACGGCACCGGCGGCATGCAGCAAAGCCTGCACATAGGTATCGCGCACGAAATGGCCGGGCATGCCGTTGCGGTCGATGATATTGGTCGGGATCAGGACGACGGGTTTTTGTTTGGACATGATTGCCTCTGTAGTCTTTTTGTTTGTTATCGGGGTCGATCCGTTACCGTCCTGGCAGGCAGCTGTGGTGGGGCATGTATTGCGGTGCGGTAGGTCTTAATACTATTTTAATCCGTTTTTTCATAGATCACGAAGTTTTTTTGCACATCGCCGACCGCTTCCCACGTACCGTTGAAGCCGGAGGGGATCAAAAAACTGTCGGGCGCGGTGAATTCCTGCGCTTCGCCTGCGGCATTCGTCAGGCGTACCGTGCCTTTGGTCAGGGTGCAAAACTCGTCTTCGGTATAGGAAACGCGCCATTTTCCGGCGGTGCAGGCATAGATACCGGTGCAAAAATCGCCCGAGGCGCTGGTATAGGTCACGCGAAAGGCTTGTTGCGGATTGCCTTCGATAACCTTGGCGGCATCCACGGGTTCGAAATCCGCAGCGGCCAGCGGTGTTGTGGGAAAGGAAAGAACGGAAAGCGTCTCGGTCATCTCAAAGCGGCCCTTGTAAAAAATTCTCGTTGTTTTCGAGAATAAGGGGCTTTGCCCGTGCTGTCGAGCATCAAAAAGGCGGGGAAGCCCCCCGCACGCTTCGGGATGATTCGCGGCGTTGTTTTATCGGGCGGCGCGGCCATGCGGCGCGACATGTCTTCGTATAAAAACCATGCGCGGGGTCGCAAAAGAGGCAAGGCGGTTTTGGGGCTGGCGGTCATGTTGGCGGAAAGCGGAAGGGTTATGCTCTCCGCTTCAGCGTTGCGCGAGACACACACGACAGCCCTTTTTTATGGCGCGCAAAAAATTTTTACGCGCGGATGCGAAGGGGAAAGAGGAGAAAAAGATGGGGAAAGCAAACGGCCTGATCCGCCATTTTGTACGGAAGAAAAATCTATGCGCGCGACATCGGAAACAAAAAAAGCGGAATGCGAAAAAGAATAATATTTATTGATATAAAACGAGAGAAGGGCGCCACAGGGGCGCCCTTCAAATACGAAAAGCAAGTTTCGAAAAACTTACTTCTTCTTGGCAGCTTTTTTAGCAGCAGGTTTTTTAGCAGCTGCTTTTTTGGTCGCCTTTTTCTTTACAGCTTTTTTCGCTGCGGGCTTCTTAGCCACTTTTTTAGCAGCAGGCTTCTTAGCTGCTACTTTTTTCTTGGTTGCTTTTTTAGCTGCAGTTTTTTTAGCGGCAGGTTTTTTAGCTGCTGCTTTTTTCTTGGTAGCTTTCTTTTTCGTAGCCATTGTTTTCTTCCCTATTTGAAGTTGAACATATTAGAACAGCGGAGCGTGAGCATCACGCTTTTCTAATCATAATTATATTTTAGAACGTGATTCTCAAACTTGTCAAAACATAATTCGCAAAACGGACCCTGACCGAAGTCAGGATCCGTTTCGCTGTGTCATTTTCGTCGCGCTTCATCATGCGCGTGATGTCGGATGGTAAAGGCGCGCTTACTCTTGCATCATGTCATCATCCGCGCCGTCCAAAGCTTCGCCTTCGGGGGCCTCTTGCGACGTTTGATGGTCAAGATAACCGGATTTAACCTCTTCCGCGCTATAGCCTTTGGCATTCATGCAGGAGATAAGGGTATTCTCATAGGCATCTTCATCCAGCGGCAGGCCCTGATTGCCGACTTCGATGCCGGCCTGGCATTCCTCGATGTCGGCAACGAAGGCATCGACGACAGGGGCGGCCATCGTATCGGCGGCGACGGGGGCGGCGATGCCTGCATCGGGCTGGGCGGCGACGGCTTTTTCAATGACGGTTTCAACCTTGCCCGTTTCCGGCTCCGCATTGGCGAGGAAGGATACGCTGCCAAAGGCCATAACACCAAGAAGTGCAGCAAACAATAGGTATTTCTTCATTACAAGGCTCCGTCGGGAATGTGTTTTCTATGGCGGGGTTCGGCGTTCTGGCGGGGCCTTCCTTGCGAAGACGGTTCGTCAAAAATGCACGCGACCTCCTAAAGCATCATTGCTCTTTTTGGTTCCGGCGGGAAGGGGGGTGAGCGGAATTTTTATCTGCCGTTCTCCCTCATGGTCGGCCCTTTGCGCGGGGATGCGAACAGACCGGTCGGATCATCGGATACGGGTCATGCAGGTTCATGACGCAGGCAAGACGGGGGGATGGTGAAAGAGAGCGGATCGGCATGCGGTTTATTTTCCACATCCGGTGTATGAAGCCATGTAACGGGTCATGCTGCCCATGCGCTTGCGCAATCCTTTGCCGCTCCGTTTTCAAATTCAAAACCAAAACGCGCGCGAAAAGAAAAAGAGGCGGCACGCCTGACGATCAACACATGCATCCGTCGCACGGATGATGTCATCGCACCATGCAATGCATCACCGGCTTGCGAATGTTTTGCAACTTGCGTGTGATGTGCGGCGCGTGCGGTGCGAAAACATGATGCGATCATGCGCGCATCACATCCTGCGCGGGGAGAAAAAACTGTCGTTCGGGACGGTCGCAGCGAAGACAAAAACCGGTGCGGGAAAAGAGCGGCTGTGCGGCTTCTCAAAATGTACGTGACTATATATATGTGTGCTGCGCGCCGGCACGGATATCTGTCTAATGTATTGATATTAAATGATTTTTATATATGTTGCGCGGAGGCGAAACAATCATGCGGAGGGAGAAAATTTTTGAAATAAAATTACTTTAGCTTCTCTGTGCAGACAAAATGAGAAGCCTTTAAAACGGGGCAGAGAGGGCGATATTATGTATTTTGAACAAGCGTTTACATAGCGCAGTTCAAGTGCCGTCAGAGCCGGTGATGAAGGGGAAGATTTTGGGGAAGAAGTGGTGATCCCGCTGGGATTTGAACCCAGGACCCTCTGATTAAAAGTCAGATGCTCTACCGCTGAGCTACGGAATCACGATCAGCAGGTGGGAACAATAAGATGTTTACCTATCATCGTCAATACGTTATTCGCGCCCGACCGTTATTTTGTTTCGCGGATGCGCAGGATTGATCTTAACATAAAGTTAAGGTCTTGATATTATGATAAAAACGAATATGCGAGTCGGGTAACGGGACAAAACGGGCACAGCCATGCACAACGATTTCCATTCATCGGTACAGCCGCCGCAAAAGCATTTTCATGTGCTGGTGCTGGGCGCGGGGGTGATGGGGCAGCGGCATATTTCCTCCCTGCGCGAAGTGGCGGAAAAGATTTTGAAGCCGCAGGGCATCACGCTCGACATCGCCGCTGTCGATCAAAAGGAAGAGGCGCGGCAAAAACTTCCCGCAGATGTCAAAGCCTATGCGACTTTGGATGACGCGCTGGCCGCGCAAAAGCCCGATATCGCGCTGATGGCCTTCAACGACGACCAGCATATCGATGCCTTTCGCAAACTCTTCACGGCGTGTCCCGATTTGCAGGCCGTTCTGACCGAAAAACCGCTGACGGAACATTTGCGCGACGCGCGGGAGATCGAGCCCGAACTGCGCCGCCGTTACCTTAGCATGAATACGGTGATCAACTTCAGCCCCGTCTTCGACCGCCTGCGGGAGGTTTTGCCGGATGTGGAAGACCGGCTCGGCGGTTTGAAGCCGATCGGTTTCGAGGCGATCTGGGGGAAAGACCGCACGGCGGATACGCGCCCCTCCATCGGCGTGCCGAGCGAATCCGTGCATGCCCTGTCTGTCATTGCCGATATGTTCGGCCACAGCCGCCTGTCGCTGGAAACGGGCGCGGCGAAGAAGGGCTATCTCAGCACCAGGGCGACGGATGTGATCTATGAAGTGGATGCGCAGTTCCGCTCCGGTAAAACGGGCGTGCCGGTGTCTTTTCATACAAGTTACGTGTTTGACCGGCAGTATCGCAAGGTTACGGCTTTCTATACCGCCGGCAACGGCGATGTGGTCGCGGCGGAGCTGGATTTCGACGTGAAGCATAACGGGAAAAACGCGGATCGCCTGCGCCTGCACCGCATCGACCGCAGCACGGGCGCCCTGCAAACGCTGGTGGATGAATATCCCGAACATATCGTCAATGGCGCGGCGCCGGGCGTGTTGAAGAATGACCGCATCACGGCTTTCAACAGCCTGAGCCTGATCGATTTCACCACGCCCGCCTATAAACGCGATCCGCGGCTGGCGGAGCGGCTGAGCAATCTGGACGCCGCGCTGGAGGTGCAGGCGGAGGTCGAGCAGATCAACGCCCGCAACCGCCTGTTGACGATTACGGCGGCGGATGCGGACCCGCAAAATCTGGTGAAGCCGAAATATACCTCGCTGGCGGATGCGACGCCGCAAGCGGTGCTGGCGCGTATTCAGGCGTTGGAAGACCGGCAAAAGCCGCCGCCGCCGCGACCCGCATGGAAGCCGCCGTTGAAGAACGGATAAATCTCAGCCCTTGCCGCCGAATTTGTTTTTCAGAGCCTTTTGCACATTGGGGGTGACAAAGGGGCCGATATCGCCGCCCAGACGGGCGATTTCCTTGACGAATCTGGAAGAGACGAACTGGAACTTGTCCTGCGACATCAGGAACATGGTTTCAATATCGCGGTTCAGATAGGCGTTCATGCCCGCCATCTGGAATTCATATTCAAAATCCGATACGGCGCGCAGGCCGCGCACGATGACGCGGGCATTCACATCCCCCACAAATTCCATGAGCAGCTTGTTGAAGGGGCGGACTTCCCACGACTTGCCCTTGATCTTGGGGTTATTGGCAAGGTCCGTTTCCAGAAGCTTGACGCGCTGCTTGGTGGTGAACAACGGCCCCTTGCCGGGGTTATCGGCCACGGCGACGACCAGATGATCGACGACTTTCAGGGCGCGCTCGATGATATCCAGATGCCCCAGCGTGACGGGATCAAAGGTGCCGGGATAAACGCCGGTGAGCAGGGAGTTTTTTTTGCGTGCGGTCATGGTTGTGATTCTCTTGAAAGGCGTGGTGCCGATGCGATGTCACAGCATGGCAGAAAATACGGCAAAACGGCAAGCCCGACAATGCGGCGCAGCGTCAATACCCGGGCGCGGGGCCGCGGCGCGGCTTGACGGGGCGGGGCGCGGCAGGGGACGCCTTGCGGCCGGTGATATCGGCAAAGGTTTCCGCCAGTTTTTTGGTGCGGTCCTGCGCTTCCTTTTCACGCGCGGCCAGAAAGCGATCGACTTCCTTTTGCACAATGTCCTCGCCCAGCGCGTTTTCGCCATGCGTCAGGATATACAGCGCATCCTGCATATCGCCCATGCGGCGCGGATCGTTTGCCGGGCGGACAAGGGCATCCTTCAGCGCGGCCATTGCGGCGGCCTGTTGCGCCGTCAGATACACAAGGGGGCTTTCGTCAAGGACGGCGGGGGTGCCGATGCTGACCATTTTTTTCAGCCGGATGTTTTTATGCGGCGGCATGGGGCGCTCTTTTCATTTTCATAGTGGGGAGGAACAGTAACACAAAACCCCCTGCGCCGTAAAGCCGCAGGGGGTATGTCTTTGTGTTTCAGGCGTTTGACGGGGTTAGCCGCCCGTATTGCCGCTGTCGTCGCCGTCATCGCGCACCACGGCGGCGGAGACGACTTCCTCGCCCTCGTCGATGCGGAAGAGGGTCACGCCCTGCGTCTGGCGACCGACAAAGCGGACATCGGCCACAGGCATGCGGATGATCTGCCCGCCCGTGGTGACCAGCATGACATCGTCCGTATCCTGTACGTTATAGGTGCAGACGATTTCCCCGTTCTTGGCGGAGAGCTTCATGTTCCAGATCCCGCTGCCGCCGCGGCCGGTGGTGCGGTATTCATAGGCAGAGGTGCGTTTGCCGAAGCCCTTGGACGTGACGGCGAGCAGGAAATCCTCCTGCGCGGCCAGTTCGTTGAAGCGTTCGTCCGTCAGCACGACGTTGCCGGCGGTTTCATCCTCGTCGCTTTCCGATTCCTCCTGCTGGCGCAGCAGGGCGGCGCGTTTCAGATAGGCGATACGTTCGTCCGCCGTGGCCTCCACGTGTTTGATGATGGAGATGGAAACAACCTCGTCCCCTTCCATCAGCTTGATCCCGCGGATACCGGTGGAGGCGCGGGATTTGAACACGCGCAGGTCGGATACGGGGAAGCGGATGGCCTTGCCCTTGCGGGTGGACAGGAGGATGTCATCCTTGTCCGTGCAGGTGCGCACGTCGATCAGCTGTTCGTCGCCTTCCAGCTTCATGGCGATCAGGCCGTTGGCGCGGATGTTTTTGAAATCCTCCAGGCTGTTGCGGCGGACCGTGCCGTGGGAGGTGGCAAAAACGATGTCCAGTTTATCCCAGGCATCCTCGTCCTCCGGCAACGGCATGACGACGGAGATTTTTTCATCCTTCTCCAGCGGCAGCAGGTTCACGAAGGCCTTGCCGCGCGATTGCGGCGTGCCGACGGGCAGTTTGTACACTTTCATCTTGTGTACGATACCCTTGGACGTGAAGAACAGCACGGGCGTATGCGTATTGGCAATGAACAGGTCGGTGACGAAATCCTCGTCCTTCGTCTGCATGCCGGTGCGGCCCTTGCCGCCGCGTTTCTGGGCGCGATAGGTCGCCAGCGGCACGCGCTTGACGTAGCCGGTATGGCTGACGGTCACGACCATATCCTCGCGCTGGATCAGCGATTCCAGATCGGTTTCGAATTCATCGGGGATCAGCTCGGTGCGGCGCGGGGTGGCGTATTTCTCGCGAATTTCCACCAGCTCGTCGCGGAGCAAACCCATCAGCACGTCGCGGTTGCCCAGAATGCGCAGGCATTCCTCGATATAGGCGCAGACTTCCTTCAGCTCGTCGCCGATCTTGTCGCGCTCCAGCGCCGTCAGACGGTGCAGGCGCAGGTCAAGGATCGCCTTGGCTTGCGTTTCGGACATCGTATAGGTGCCGTTTTCGGCGACCGGATATTCTGGATCGTCGATGAGCTTGATGAGCGGCGCGACATCCGCTGCCGGCCACGGGCGGGAGGTCAGCTGGTTGCGCGCATCGGTCGGGTCGCTCGCCTTGCGGATGATGGCGATGATCTCGTCGATATTCGCCACCGCCACGGCCAGACCCGCCAAGATATGCGCGCGGTCGCGCGCCTTGGCCAGTTCATAGACCGTGCGCTTGGTAATGACATCTTCGCGGAAGACGACGAAGGCCTGAATGAATTCCTTCAGGTTCATCATCATCGGGCGGCCGTAGTTGAGCGCCAGCATGTTCGCGCCGAAGGATGTTTGCAACGGCGTATGTTTGAACAGCTGGTTCAGCACCACATCGGGGATGGCGTCGCGTTTGATCTCGATCACGATGCGCACGCCGTCGCGGTCGGATTCGTCGCGCAGGTCGCCGATGCCTTCGATGATTTTCTCGCGCACGCATTCGGCAATGCGTTCCAGCAGGCGCGCCTTGTTCACCTGATAGGGGATTTCATGCACGATGATGGCATCGCGGTCCTTGCGGATTTCCTCCACCGATGTCTTGGCGCGCATGATGATGGAGCCGCGGCCCGTATGGAACATGCTGAGCGTGCCGTTGCGGCCGAGGATCTGCCCGCCCGTCGGAAAATCGGGGCCGGGGATCAGCTCGATCAGCTCGTCGATGGTGATGTCGGGATTGTCGATATAGGCGCAGCAGCCGTCGATGATCTCGCCAAGGTTATGCGGCGGAATGTTGGTGGCCATACCGACGGCAATCCCGCCGGCGCCGTTGACCAGCAAGTTGGGAAAACGCGCGGGCAGGACGCTCGGCTCCAGCGTGGATTCATCGTAGTTGGGCTGGAACTCGACCGTTTCCTTGTCGATATCCTCCAAAAGCGTTTCGGCGGCTTTGTTCAGGCGCGCCTCGGTATAACGCATGGCGGCGGCCGGGTCGCCGTCCATCGAGCCGAAGTTACCTTGCCCGTCGATCAGCGGCAGGCGCATGGAGAAATCCTGCGCCATGCGCACCATGGCATCGTAAATCGCGCTGTCGCCGTGCGGGTGGTATTTACCCATGACGTCACCGACGATACGCGCGGATTTTTTATAGGGTTTGCTGCTGTCGTAACCGCCTTCGCGCATGGCGTAGAGAATGCGGCGATGCACGGGCTTCAGGCCGTCGCGGACATCGGGCAGGGCGCGGCTGACGATCACGCTCATCGCGTAGTCGAGGTAGGATTTCTGCATTTCCTCTTCGATGGTGATCTGCGAGATGCCTTGCTTCGGAGCGGTATTGTCTGTGGTCACGGCAGTTCCTTTTTCACTGGGCGGCCTTGTTTGGCAGGCTGCTTTTGCGCTGTCGCATGCCGGGTATTCGCGGCGAGGAGCCGCCTGCGGAGAATCCGGCGCGAAGATTATTTAAACCGCTCTTTTTGTAGCATTTTTCGCCATCGGGAACAATTCTTTCGGCGCGTTGCACAATATAATAAAGGCGCGGTTTTTCTATATCCATAACGCACGGGCAATCCACAGCCGCAGGCCGCCGGGCAGGGGGCGGACTTTGGCGCGGCAACAGCGCCGTATAAAAATTAGCAAGCGTCCAAATATTGCTTTTTGTAATTTTGTTCAATCTTATGGCAAGAAGCTATTGCTATGCGGCGTGGTTTTCGGCATGGTCACTACATTCAACTCTGAGACCTACTGCTCTAGAGGCCAAATCGGCGGGGGCTTCTTGCGTCAGCAAATCCTTGTCGGACAAAAACCACAACAAACATAACCAAGTACGTAAAACGAGGAAGCAATCTATGTTGGAGATCCAAACAATTATTCTGGGTTCCGGTGTGGCTGCACTTCTGTATGGCGTGATTACTGGTTTCCAGGTGATGGGCGCAAGCTCTGGTAACACCCGGATGCAGGAAATCGCAGGTGCCATTCAGGAAGGCGCGAGCGCATATCTGAACCGCCAGTACACAACCATCGCGGCGGTCGGTATCGTCGTTGCGATCATTCTGGGCATGACGCTCGGCCAGCAAGTCGGTATCGGCTTTGCCATCGGCGCGATCCTGTCCGGTGTTGCAGGCTATGTGGGCATGAACGTTTCCGTTCGCGCCAACGTGCGCACGGCAGCGGCTGCGGAAAAGGGCATGAAAGACGCGCTCTCCGTCGCCTTCAAATCCGGCGCGATCACGGGGATGCTGGTTGTCGGTCTGGGCCTTCTGGGCGTTGCGGGCTACTACTACTTCCTCGCAGGCAAGGACGTTGAACTGCGTCCGACGCTGGAGGCGCTGGTGGCCCTCGGCTTCGGTGCGTCATTGATCTCCATCTTCGCCCGTCTGGGCGGCGGTATCTTTACCAAGGGTGCGGACGTCGGTGCCGACCTTTGCGGTAAAGTTGAAGCCAACCTGCCCGAAGACGATCCGCGCAACCCCGCCGTGATCGCTGACAACGTCGGCGACAACGTCGGTGACTGCGCCGGTATGGCGGCCGACCTGTTTGAAACCTATGCCGTGACCGTTGTGGCCACCATGCTGATCGCTGCCAGCGTCTTTACGGCAGACAGCATCAAAGCCATGATGGAACTGCCGCTGCTGATCGGCGGCGTGTGCATTCTGGCGTCTATCCTGGGCACGTATTTCGTGCGCCTGGGCAGCAGCGAGAACATCATGGGCGCGCTCTACAAAGGTCTGATCGTGACGGGTCTGGCATCTGCCGGCCTGATCTACTGGTCGATCGGCCACGTACTGGGCGGCGACATGGGCGCAAGCGCGGAGCTGGCGAACGGCAATCTGGTGACGGGCATGGACATGTTCTATTGCGCGCTTGTCGGTCTGGTCGTAACGGCTGCATTGGTCTGGATTACGGAGTACTATACCTCCACCGCATTCCGTCCGGTGAAAAGCATCGCCAAGGCAT
>Ga0207868_1002254_pt1 | contig 11484 bp, 7 predicted proteins | sample Passage237B_FD_187370 | JGI IMG/M metagenome (GOLD analysis project Ga0207868, IMG submission 187370) | Cellulose adapted compost microbial communities from Newby Island Compost Facility, Milpitas, CA, USA - Passage2 37B (SPAdes) (version 3) ... | reverse complement strand
GAGGCGGGGGAGGGAGATCATGCGAAGCATGGTGGAGGGGTATTCTGGCAAGTGGCCTCAGAACGAACTTATTCCTTACCACGCCCGGTGTTTATCCCGTCTGGCCATTGTCAAGGATCGCCCACCGTAGTGGGTAAGACGGCGGCCATTGCGGTCGATAGTTTATCTGCCAGTTCTGGCAGGTAATCTTATGATGTTGACATTTATCATCTAACATCTATGATGTTCCCGATTTGTTCCGACAGGTGGGAGGAGATTGTGGCTCAAAGGCCGTTTGCGACGGGCGGCACGATAGGGAAGTTGCGCACGCTAGGTGACTATCTCCAATTCTACACGACTGCTTTGTCTGAGCGGTTTCGGTTGACGTATCTCGACGCTTTTGCCGGTAGCGGATCAATCCCCTATCGAGAAGAACTTCCTCTTGTGTCCGAAAGTGCTGACATAGATGAATATGTTGAAGGATCTGCCCGGCGCGCGTTGGGGGTGAGCCCATCATTTCATCGCTATTGGTTTGTTGAGTCTAAGGCCGGCAACGTGAAGGCCTTGGAAGCGGTCCGAAGTGACTTTCCTAAGCTAGCTGATCGAATTGTCATTGAGAGGGAAGACGCCAACAAGGCGATTTCGTCGTTCTGTCACAATCAGATGGGACGGTCGGACCGATGCGTGATGTTCCTCGACCCGTTCGGAAATCAGGTCAAGTGGGAAACCCTTGACCGGATCGGACGAACCCCCGGCATTGATCTTTGGTATCTTTTCCCTGCGGGGTTGGGCGTCTTGCGTCAAATTTCAAGGGACGGGAGAGTGCAGAAGGATGCTGAGGCATCTCTGGACTTGCTGTTTGGGCCGAATGATTGGCGAGGAAACTTGATCTCGCGTCAAACCCAACAGGACCTGTTTGGTGACACAACTGAACTGGCCCGACGAGTGGAATCGGCTGATCAGGTTACGCGCTACATGATTTCTTGCATGAAGGGGGTGTTTGGAGGCGGCGTATCCGACACTTGGCTGCCTCTCGGGAAAGGCGGCAGCCACTGGTTTTCACTGATATTCGCGTGGTCCAATCCCAGCAAGTCCGCGACCGAACTTGCGTCTCGCGTTTCAAAGGACATCATGAGGAAGCGATAGTGGCAGGCCTTTCCGACATCGAATGGACGGATGCTACCTGGAATCCAGTGTCCGGCTGCACGATCGTCTCGCCGGGCTGTACGAATTGCTACGCGATGCGGATGGCTGCACGGCTTCAGGCGATGGGACACGGAAGTTATCGGGAGACGACGAGGAGAAGCGGTAGGCGGTCGGTTTGGACCGGCAAGGTTGTCTTAAACGAGCGGATGCTGGACGCACCACGTACCTGGCAGAAGCCGCGGATGATATTCGTGAATTCGATGTCCGACCTTTTTCAGGAGAAGGTACCGGTCGAGTTCATTCGGCGTGTGTGGGATGTAATGGCCGATGCGCACTGGCACATCTTCCAAATTCTAACCAAACGACCCGAAAATATGGGTCAGATTCTACGTGACGACGGGTTTCCCGTCCTTGAAAACGTATGGCTGGGGACGTCCGTCGAGAATGGAAATTTTCTCAGCCGCATCGATGAGCTTCGGCGAACACCCGGGAACGTTAGGTTCGTATCATTTGAGCCACTACTCGGCAGTGTCGCAGGGGCTGATCTATCGGAAATCGATTGGGCGATCATTGGGGGCGAATCCGGTCCGGGGGCTCGACCGATGGATGTTGCATGGGTTGACGAGATCAAGGCTGCTTGCGATAAGGCGGGAACCGCTTTCTTCTTCAAACAATGGGGCGGTGTGAATAAAAAGAAGTCCGGGAGGGTATATCAGGGGAAAGTGTGGGACGAATTACCGAGAAGGTTGGGGCAGAGGTAATTCTCCTATCACACCGCCCTCACAAACCCATCCAGCACCTTCTTCTGGCCGGCCTTGTCGAAGTCGATGGTGAGCTTGTTGCCGTCGATGGCCGCGACGTTGCCATTGCCGAACTTCTGGTGAAAGACGCGGTCGCCGACCTTGAAGGGGGAGGGGGTGTCGGCCACGGATTTTGCGACAAGCTCGCCCTCGATGACGCGGCCCTTCACCGAGCCGCGGCCTGCGCCATAGCCTGAATCGACCTCGCCATAGCCGATGCGCTCCACCGCGTGGCCGGAACGCGAGCCCCAGTTTCGGTCGGTCGCGTCGGTGCGGTTTCGCTGCGCCCGCTGCCAGCCGGGCGTGGCGTAGGTGTTGGAGAAGGCGCCGGAGCGGGCCGGGTCGAGGTCGTCGAAGCGCGAGGCGCCGTAGGGATTGCGCCGGCCGGGCGACTCGCCGAAGCCGCGGCCACCATAGCCGCCATAGCCGCCGTAGGACGAGCCGGTCTCGGCCACCTCGATGTGTTCCTCCGGCAATTCCTCCAGGAAGCGCGAGGCGATGGTGGACTGCCACAGGCCGTGGATGCGGCGGTTGGAGGCGAACCAGATGTGCAGGTTCTTCTTGGCGCGGGTGAGCCCGACATAGGCGAGGCGGCGCTCTTCCTCCAGGCCTGCGCGCCCGCCCTCGTCCAGCGCGCGCTGGTGGGGAAAGAGCCCTTCCTCCCAGCCGGGCAGGAAGACGGTCTCGAACTCCAGGCCCTTGGCCGAATGCAGCGTCATGATGGAGACGGCGTCGAGCTCCTCGTGCTGCTCGGCCTCCATGACCAGCGCGACGTGCTCAAGGAAGGAGCGCATGGACTCGAACTCCTCCATGGAGCGGATCAGCTCCTTGAGGTTGTCGAGCCGGCCGGGAGCCTCGGCCGAGCGATCATTCTTCCACATGTCGGTGTAGCCCGACTCCTCGAGGATGATCTCGGCAAGCTCGGTATGGGGCGTGTTGTCGAGCAGGCCCTGCCAGCGGGCGAAGCTGGCGCAAATTCCGCGCAGGCCTGCGCGCTGGGAGGGCTTCAGCTCGTCGCTCTCGGCAAGCTCGGTCGCCGCCTCCAGCATGGGGACGCCGAGGGCGCGAGCGGTGTCGTGGACCTTGCGCACGGCGGCATCGCCCAGCCCGCGCTTCGGAACATTCACGATACGCTCGAAGGCGAGGTCGTCGGCCGGCTGGCAGACCACGCGGAAATAGGCCATCGCGTCGCGGATTTCCTGCCGCTCGTAGAAGCGCGGGCCGCCGATGACGCGGTAGTTGAGGCCGAGCGTGACGAAACGGTCCTCGAACTCGCGCATCTGGAAGGAGGCGCGGACCAGGATCGCCATGTCGTTGAGCGCATGGCCCTTGCGCTGCAGCGCCTCGATCTCCTCGCCGACGGCGCGGGCCTCCTCTTCCGAGTCCCAGGCGGCGTGGACCATCACCCTGGTGTCGTCGGGGTCGGCGGCGTCGGTGAAGAGCGTCTTGCCCAGCCGCCCCTCATTGTGGGCGATGAGGTGGGAGGCCGCGCCCAGTATGTGGGCCGTGGAGCGGTAGTTGCGCTCCAGCCGTATGACCTTCGCGCCCGGAAAATCCTTCTCGAAGCGCAGGATGTTGTCCACCTCCGCGCCGCGCCAGCCATAGATCGACTGGTCGTCGTCGCCGACGCAGCAAATATTTATTTGCTGCGTTTTGTTTTCGCTCGCGGCCGTGCGCGGGCTGCGCCCGCTGGCCTCCGCGGGGGCGCCCGAAACGTCGGGCGGGCGGCGGTCGCCGCCGCGGCCTTCGGCCGAGGGGTTCGACGCCGGCGATTGGCCAATCTCCCCCGCTGTCCCGCCGGCATCTTCACGAGGGGCTTCGGCAAGGTCGCGCCCCGCGTTGCCCCCCTCTGCCCTGTCGGGCATCTCCCGCGGGGAGATCGGCCGGCCGCTCGGCTGGCTTTTTCCCTGCGGCCTTTGCGCGATCAGCCTCAGCCAGAGGTATTGGGCGGTGTTGGTATCCTGATACTCGTCGACCAGGATGTACTTGAACCGGCGGTGGTACTCCGCCAGCACGTCCGGGTTTTCGCGGAAGATGCGGATGGGCAGCAGCAGCAGGTCGCCGAAATCGACGGCATTCAGCGTCTTCAGCCGCTCCTGGTAGGCGGCGTAGAGCTGGCGGCCGCGGCCGTTGGCGAATGCGCGGGCGTCGCCCTCCGGAATGTCGGCGGGGCCGAGCCCCTTGTTCTTCCAGCCGTCCACCATCTGGGCGAACTGGCGCGCAGGCCAGCGCTTGTCGTCCAGCCCCTCGGCCTGGATGAGCTGCTTCATAAGGCGGATCTGGTCATCCGTGTCGAGGATGGTGAAGCCGGACTTGAGGCCGGCCAGTTCGGCGTGGCGGCGCAGCATCTTGACGCCGATCGAGTGGAAGGTGCCGAGCCACGGCATGCCCTCGATCGCCTCGCCGACGAGGAAGCCGACGCGCTGCTTCATCTCGCGGGCGGCCTTGTTGGTGAAGGTGACGGCGAGAATCTGCGACGGGAATGCGAGGCCGAGCGAGAGGATGTGGGCGATGCGGGTGGTGAGCACCCGCGTCTTGCCGGTGCCCGCGCCGGCGAGCACCAGCACAGGGCCTTCCGTGGTTTCGACGGCGAGCCGCTGCTCCGGGTTGAGCCCGTCGAGATAGGAAGGGGCGCGGCCGTGCCTGGCGGCCATGGCGCGCGCGGCGATGCCGCCGGCGCGCGGAGGCGGCGGTTGCGGGCCGTCGAAGAACGGCATCTCGTCGTCGGGAAAATCGGACATTGCCCCGAATGTAGTGATTCGGCCGGCAAAGGCCAGAAAGATGCGGCTTTCGCCGAACGGGTGCGTGTTGCGCCGGAGACGGCCGCCGGGAGGCGCAAGTGATGCCTTCCACACGGAACGAACGCATGGCGTCGTCGTTGTCAATCAACCAGCGAGGACAGCATGTCGGACGAAGCGGTTGGCGGCGGCGAACGGGGCGCCGGGCAGGAGCCTGCCCGCAGGCGCGGAGGGCCGCGCGGGGCACGGTTCGGCTGGCTGCGCGCAACCCTGGTCCTGCTGCTGGTCGGAGTCGCGGTCGCCGTGGCCGGGCTTGCGTGGGCGCTGCACGACGCGCCGTTTTCGGACATTGCCTCCGACGGCAGATCGACGGTGCTGGTGCTGGAGGCCTCCGACCGCAGCCGCATCGTGCCGGAGGGTGCCTACCAGGCAGAGTATCACGAGCTGAAGGCGTTTCCGCAGCACCTGATCGATGCGGTGCTCGCCATCGAGGACCGGCGCTTCTACCAGCATCCGGGCGTGGACGTGCGCGGCATCCTGCGGGCTGCGCTGCGCAATTTCGGGGCGGGCGGCATCGTTGAGGGCGGCAGCACGATCACCCAGCAACTCGTCAAGATACGCCATCTCGAGCAGGACCGGACTTTCAAGCGCAAGATCCAGGAGGCGGTGCTTTCGCTGTGGCTCGACCGTCGGCTCGGAAAGGACGAGGTGCTGACGCGCTATCTCAACAGCGTCTATCTCGGTTCCGGCGCGACCGGCTTTCCGGCCGCCGCCAAGGTCTACTTCAACAAGGATGCGAGGGACCTCACGGTCGCGGAAGCGGCGATGCTGGCGGGGCTGATCCGCTCGCCGACGGCGCTCAGCCCGCTCAACGATCTGGAGGCCGCGCGGGCGCGCGCCGCCGTCGTGCTGGACGCCATGGCCGATGCGGGCAGATTGTCGAAGGGCGAGCTGCAGGCCGCGCAATTGCGGGTAGCGACGCTCGAGCCCGCCCCCGGCGGCGGCCAGACGCCGGGCAACTGGTATGCCGACTGGATCTTGGCCCAGGTCGATTTCCCGCGCAGCGCCTTCACGGGCAATCTGCACCTGAAGACGACGCTCGACCCGCGCCTGCAGGCGCAAGTGCAGGAAATCCTCGGCCGGTATCTGAAGGCGAACGCCCAACCGGGCGGGCCAGAGCAGGGCGCGGTGGTCGTCATGCGGCCCGACGGCGCCGTGCTTGCGATGGTCGGTGGCGTGGACTACGGCGAGAACGCCTTCAACCGGGCCGTCAGCGCCAAGCGACAGCCCGGCTCGACGTTCAAGCTGTTCGTCTACTACGCTGCGCTGAAGGCCGGCGTCGGGCTCGACACGATGGTGGAGGATGCGCCGATCGAGATCGGCGACTGGAAGCCGGAGAATTACGGCGAGCGCTATCACGGCCGGGTCACGGTGGCGGATGCCTTCGCAGGATCGTTCAACGCGGCTTCCGTGCGCGTGGCGCAGTTCGCCGGCTTCGACCAGGTGGTCGCTGCCGCCCGCGAGCTCGGCATCGACGCAGAATTGCCAGCGGTGCCCAGCATCGCGCTCGGCACCACGGAGGTGTCGCTGCTGGACCTCACCGGCGCCTACGCGTCGGTGCGGGCGGGCCGCGCGCCCGTCGAGCCGTGGGGGATCGCGGCGCTGGAAGCCGAGGACACAGGTCGAACCTTCACCATGGGGCCGGCCAAGAAGCCCACGACCGACATCTCGAAATACCAGCCGGAGCTGGTCGCGCTGCTGCGGCAGGTGGTGGAGCGGGGCACGGGCCGCGCCGCCGCGACAGGCGGTTTCGCCGCGGGCAAGACCGGCACCACGCAGGAGAGCCGCGATGCCTGGTTCGTCGGCTTTACCGATGAGGTCGTGGCAGGCGTTTGGGTCGGCAACGACGACAACGCGCCGATGGACAAGGTGACCGGCGGCAGCCTGCCGGCCAGGATCTGGCACGACGTGGTGCTGGCGGCCTCGAAGAGCACCGTGGCGCCCGAGCCGGAGGAGGGCGTTGATGAAATGGTGACGGGCAATCTCGGGAGTCCGCGGCCGGGAATCGAAGACGGAAGCGCGAACGAAGTGCCGATAATCGTGCATGACGGGACTCAATCCGTCGGCGCGCTGTGCGACATCGACGCCTGTGCCAGGGCCTATCGCTCTTTCCGTATCGAGGACTGCACGTACCAGCCCTATTCCGGGCCGCGCCGGCTGTGCCAACTCGGCAGCAGCGCGCGGGTGGTCAGGGTTCCGCGCGAGGGCGGGGCTGCCGTGCAGCGCGTGGAAGAGCTCGGGCCGGGGGCGGAAGGCGGGATCGAAAGGGTTGGAGAAGCGTCGGACGACGCGGTGGTCGATCCGTATGGTCGCCCGCTGGTGGACCTGTCTGGCAGGCCGATGGCGGCCAGCCGCTCGACCGGCGGCGCCAATGCCTGCAACTATGATGCCTGTGCGCGCAGTTACCGATCCTTCCGGCCCGAGGACTGCACCTACAAACCCTTCTTCGGACCGCGGCGGGTGTGCACGCGGTAGGCTCGAATGCGGGGGCAAGCGATGGAGGTCGAGACCAGGATTTTCCAGCCGTCGGGCGGGATTCCCAACAGCGCGCTCCCGGCGGTGATCTGCCGCGATGCGCTGCCTGCCGAGGCGCGGGAGGGGGGCGCCGCCTGTGCAATGTTGAAGGCGAACGGCTGGGGCGGCAACTGGCTCTGGGGCGTCTATCGCTTCTGGCACTTCCACACGCGCGGCCATGAGGTTCTGGCCTGCGTTGCGGGCCGTGCGCGGCTCGGGCTGGGCGGAGACGACGGCATCGAGGTCGAGGTGGGCCGGGGCGATGTCTGCGTGCTGCCGGCAGGTGTCGGGCACAGATGCCTGGAATCCGGCGAGGGCTTCACGATGGCAGGCGGCTACCCGCCGGGGCAGGAAGGCAACATCGTGCGGCCGGGCGACATGCCGATCGAGGCGGCGCGGGCCGAGAGCGCGGCGCTGCCGCTGCCCGAAACCGACCCGCTGAGCGGCAAGGCCGACGGCCTGGTGGCGCTGTGGGGGAAGTGAGCCTTTTCGGCTGGACAGGCGGAGGGGTTGTTTACCCACCTCCGACCCCACCCCACAAGGGGGAGAGGAATTCGGAGGCGACGGCTCCGACTGCTTCAGCTGGTCGCTGAAGGCCCGAGAGCTTTCGGCCGAGTTCGAATCCTACTTCCGCGGGATGCCGATCGAGCGGCCGGCGCGCTCGGGTCGGGGCAGGGCGGCGTGGGCCTGCCGCATGGCGGCGAGCTTCTCGGCCACATCCGGCGGGAAGGGCGCGACCTTCGGACCACTCATGTCGACATGCAGTCCCAGCGTCTCGCCGGTGGCAGCCAGCCAGCCATCGACATGGCGCAGCTCCTGGAAGGTGTGGAAGCGCTTCTCGTCGTGGTCGAGCAGGTGGAACGTGCTGGTGACGCGGTCGCCCAGGTGCAGCTCACGCAGGTAGCAGATGTGGAACTCGGCGGTGTAGGTGGTTAGCCGGCGCGTCTTCGCATAGTCGGGACCGAGCCCCAGGAGTTCGTACGCCTCGTCGGCGCAGCGGTCGAACAGGACGCTGTAGAAGGCCATGTTGAGATGGCCGTTGTAGTCGATCCATTCGGGCTGGATCGTCATGACGGAGGAGACGAAGGGGGCGGGAATGGACATGGAAGCTCCGGGCATCGATTCGGTGGCCCTTCCACATAGCTTTTCCAGCAACGGATAGGGGTGATGCGAAGCGTCACCGGTGCGTCAATTTCCGTCGAGCGGCGCTTTTGACGACGGGCGGACGAGCCGGTACGAGTGGCACTGGGAGTGCCCGGCCACAGGCCGGGCATCAGGGAGGTCGAACATGGCGCTGGCCGACATCGAAACAGTCCACCGCAACGAGGAGGGCATCGCGGCGGTGCTCGGGATCCTGCGCCAGCGCTTCGGCGAGAGGCTGGCGACCGGCACGGACATCCGCCGGCAGCATGCCCACACAATGACCTACATCCCCACCCAGGCGCCGGACGGCGTGGTGTTCGCCGAGAGCGCGGAGGACGTGCAGGAGGTGGTGCGGGTCTGCGCCGACCATCGCGTGCCGGTGATCGCGTTCGGCACCGGCTCGTCGCTCGAAGGCCACGTGAATGCGCCGGGCGGCGGCATCTCGATCGACATGTCGCGCATGAACCGGATACTCGCCGTTCACGCCGAAGACCTCGACTGCACGGTCGAGGCCGGCGTGACGCGCAACCAGCTCAACGAATATCTGCGCGACACCGGCCTGTTCTTCCCGATCGACCCGGGCGCCAATGCGAGCCTCGGCGGCATGGCCTCGACCCGGGCCTCGGGCACCAATGCCGTGCGCTACGGCACGATGCGCGAGAACGTGCTGTCGCTGTCGGCGGTGATGGCAGACGGGCGGCTGATCACTACGGGCAAGCGGGCGAAGAAGTCGTCGGCCGGCTACGACCTCACGCGCCTGCTGGTGGGCTCGGAGGGCACGCTCGGCATCATCACCTCGCTGACGCTCAAGCTCTACGGCATTCCGCAGGCGATCTCGGGCGGGGTGTGCCCGTTCCCCTCGGTGGAGGAAGCCTGCCGCGCGGTGATCGAGACGATCCAGATGGGCGTGCCGGTGGCGCGCATCGAACTGGTGAACGCGCTCGGCATGAAGTCGATCAACGCCTATTCGAAACTCGACTATCCAGAGGGGCCGTGCCTCTTCCTCGAGTTCCACGGCAGCGAGACCGGGGTGAAGGAGCAGGCCGAGACGTTCGGCGAGATCGCGGCCGAGCATGGCGGCGGACCGTTCATCTGGACGAGCGTGGCGGAGGAACGCAACAAGCTGTGGAAGGCCCGGCATGACGCCTACTGGGCCGGCATGGCGCTGCGCAAGGGCGCGCAGAACCTGACCACGGACGTGTGCGTGCCGATATCGCGGCTGGCCGACTGCATCGCCCAGACCGAGGCCGACATCGCCGAATTGCGGCTGGTGGCACCGATCGTCGGCCATGTCGGCGACGGCAATTTCCACGTCATGGTGCTGATGGATCCGGGCGTCGCCGACGAGGTCGCGCGGACGGAGGAGTTCGTGTCGCGGCTCAACATGCGGGCTATCGCGATGGATGGCACCTGCACGGGCGAGCACGGCGTCGGGCAGGGCAAGACGCGCTACCTGCGCCACGAGCTGGGGCCGGCGGTGGACTACATGCGGGCGGTGAAACAGGCGCTCGACCCGCTCAACATCCTCAATCCGGGGAAGATCCTGCCGGCGGGGTAGCTGCCAGGCGCAGGGCCAGTTCCGGCAGAACCCGCCTTAGCGTCGCCATCAGATCGGGTTCCTTCAGCCTTGCCGGCGAGTCCACAAAACCATGGAAAGCGCTTGCGCGCGAGCCGGACGCGGCTGCACCGCATTTGCCACTTTATCGACACGCTGGTGCGGGTAAGGTAAGGCCCCTCGGCAGCAATCGTTTCGGCTTGGAGACATCGCACTGGCGCGCTTCTTCGTCATCATCGGCGGGCTGATCGTGCTCGTGCTCACCGCGGCCCTGATCGCGCCGATCTTCATCGACTGGGCCAATTTCCGCGCCGATTTCGAGCGCGAGGCGAGCCGGGTGCTCGGGCGCCAGGTCGAGGTCAAGGGCGCTGTGACCGCGCGGCTGCTGCCGTTCCCTTCGGTGACCTTCGAGGACGTGCGGGTCGATGGGGGCGCCTCGGGCGAGCCGGCGATGGCCATCGAGACATTCTCGATGGACGCGGAGCTCGCTCCGCTGATGCGCGGCGAGCTCCTGATTTTCGACATGCGGCTGGTGCGGCCGCGCGCCACCGTTTCGATCGCGGAGGACGGAACGGTGGACTGGGCGATCCGGCCGTCGAGCCCGTTCGATCCACGCCAGGTGACACTGGAAAAGGTGACGATCACCGAGGGCCAGGTCATCATTCATCACGCCGCCGGCGGGCGCGACCACATGCTGACTGAAGTCAACGCCGTCCTCTCCGCCACCTCGCTGGCCGGACCGTGGCGGATTGACGGTTCCGCCCGGCTCGACGGGATGGTGACGCGACTCGACGTCTCGACCGGAGCGGTGGGCGAGGACGGCAAGATGCGCGTGCGCATCCGGGCCGCGCCCGAGCGCTATGCCTTCGACCTGGAAACGGACGGTCACGCGGCGGTGGCCGCCGGCGCGCTGAGCTATGAGGGAACCTTCAGGCTGACCGCGCGCCAGGACGACCGGAAGGATCGGCTGCGCGGCGCCGACGGCGACACGTTTGCAGTGAGCGCGGATGGCGGAGCCAAGGAGCCGCAGCCGCCCGCCTATCGCGTCCGGGGCAGCTTTGCACTTACCCATCTCGGCGTCGAAGTGCCCGAATTCCGCTTCGAGACCGGGTCGCTCGACGACCCCTACACGGCAGACGGCAAGGCAAGCATCGCGCTTGGTCCCGATCCGCGCTTCCGCATCGAGGCGGACGGGGCCCAGATCCGCTTCGCCGACGCTGTCGCCGAAGACGAGGTGGCGGGCGGGATCGCGCTCGCGGCCCGGCTCGCCGGCCTGCGCGAGGCGTTGGCGGACTTGCCGAAGCCGGTGATCCCCGGCTCGATCGACGTCAACCTGCCGGCGATCGTCGCCGGCGACACGACCATCCGCGATGTGCGGCTGTCCTCGGAGCCGAACGAGCAGGGCTGGGCGATCAACACGCTGTCGGCGACGCTGCCGGGGCGCGCCACGCTGGAGGCGAACGGGCAACTCTTCACCGGCGAGGACGACTTCGGCTTCAGCGGCAGGATGGTGCTGGCGATCAACCAGCCGTCCGGCTTCGCGGCATGG
>Ga0207868_1002253_pt1 | contig 11489 bp, 8 predicted proteins | sample Passage237B_FD_187370 | JGI IMG/M metagenome (GOLD analysis project Ga0207868, IMG submission 187370) | Cellulose adapted compost microbial communities from Newby Island Compost Facility, Milpitas, CA, USA - Passage2 37B (SPAdes) (version 3) ... | reverse complement strand
GGTGACTCCAGTTCGACGAAGCTCAAGAAGTTACGAATATCATCATGTCACCCCTACGGGATTAGAGGAGATCGGTGGGACTCGCGTATTTCCTATCTTCATGTCACCCCTAAGGGGTTTGGCAGATCGATGGAATTCGCATATTTCCTATCTTCATTTCACCCCGCGGGGTTAGCCGATATCGGCGGGATTCTGATTTTCTGACACAGGAAGGTAGGCAGGTGAAATGCATTCGGATGGGATTGCCATAGCTTATTACCTTTTCCCAGACATTGAGTGAGCCTTCTTCACGCGCGCGCGGGGACAAGCCCTCCCCTCCCCGGATTCAATTTACACACTGCGAAAATATTTATCCAGAGCACACACGTATACAAACGGATATATCCGGATGTATACGGTTTTCATTAACTGAGTACGATTTTGCGTGTTGGGCATTCCTGATAATTCCAGGCCATCTGGTAAGTTCGGAAAGGGCTGAGCGTCGGTATTTTTTTCATTCAGTCCGTTTGGGCATGCGAGCAGCGATATGGGGGGACCAGGCGGACTGCTTGTGGAGATAGACGGACTAGTTATACCCACTGGGGAGGAGAAAAAGGGTACTTGAAATATGGATGACAACAGGGTATAATGGTTGTTAAATCTATTATCATGTCACCCCTGCGGGGTTAGAGGAGTTCGGTGGAATGGCGTATTTCCTATTATCATTTCATCCCTGCGGGGTTAGAGGAGATCGGTGGGACTCGCGTATTTCCTATCTTCATGTCACCCCTACGGGGTTAGAGGAGTTCGGTGGAATGGCGTATTTCCTATTATCATTTCATCCCTGCGGGGTTAGAGGAGATTGGCGGGATTCGCGTATTTACAATCATCATGTCACCTCTGCCAGGTAAGACGATATCGGCGGGGTTTGCGTATTTCCTATTATCATGTCACCCCTGCGGGGTTGGGTAAGAGGGATCCATAAAGCTTACCCGATCAATTGCAAAAAAAGGCACCTGGAGCAGTGCCTCATTTCCACGGAACTCAATGAGCCCCCGCGTGCATCTTCCGCCATCCTGTCATGTTAGACTCTAGGCCGGAGATTTCTGCCAAATATTACACTTTCCGGCAATCGTAAATAATCTCCCTGGCCGGCAGGGCATAACGCTTAACTTCCTCCGGTGTCAGTTCGTCCATCACAAACCGGTCTTCGATCACTTCAAAGCCTCCTTTCCGCAGTTCGTCTCCGTAATTCCGGCCGAAAATACGGTAATGATCGCTCTGCAGAAAATGCTTTTCCCTTTCCTTCGGATCGGTGATCGATTTATCCTCATAGGTTTCGGCCCGCTCCCACTGCTGCGGAGACTGTATAATGCCCCAGCCACCAGGTTTAAGCACCCGATGAAGCTCCGACAGGGCTTTGACATGGTCTTCCACATGTTCCATGACGTGGTTACAGATAACCACATCAAACGTGTTTTCAGCAAAGGGTATCTTATGAATATCCATCTTCACCTTTGCCAGAGGCGATTCCAGGTCGGCGGTGATGTAGTCGAGTTGCGGCAGGGTTTCAAACCGATGGATAAAGCAGTATTCGGGGGCTACGTGAAGGACTTTCAGGGGGGTATTGAAGAAATTCTTCTTCCGCTGGAGGTACAGCCACATCAGACGGTGGCGTTCAAGGCTGAGACAGCCAGGGCATAATGCATTTTCCCGGGCGGAAGCACCGCGTCCGTAAGGTAGAAAACGGGCGTATTCCTTCTGGCAAACAGGACACTGGACTTCCCTGCCCCTGTAAAAATTCCCCAGAAACCTGGCAGCAAAATGGCCAACCCGCTGCAATAGCGGACGGGGAACGTAACGCAATACCCAGCTAAATACCGATTTCAACATAACAATTCTCTAATCTTCCGGCCGAAATAATATAACCTGCAAATATTGTCGGAATTCTTTCTTTATCTCAATAAATTTGCTTATCTTAATTAAACAGGCACTTTCGAAATCTATACCTTATGGAACTTCCCAAGTCGGCGGGAAAACCGCCCGGACGCAAACTTATTAAAAGACTCTCAACCCGTACCAAATGGATACTCCTGTCCATCGCAGGTTTGTTTCTTACTTTATACGGATTGTCCGTGCTGGTCAATGCGAATGCATTACGGCTGGAAGGGGTAGAAACAGGGCAGTGGGTTCTGCTGGGTTTGTATAGCTATCTGATTCTCGCGGGCGGGCTGCTGATTCTGGGACAGGCATTCCGCTTCCGCCTTCTGCTCGACTACCGTTCCGAAACCCGCAAGGAAATCAAGAGACTCAAAAAGAAGATTGATTCGATCCGGATGAACAATCTGAAAAGCGCCCAAAAAAGACAGGAAAAAGCGAAAAGCCCTACCAAGTAAGTTTGATAGGGCTCCTATCCATATTGAGTAAATAATTAAGCTTCCGCTTTTTTGGCAAAAGAGGCTTTGATAGCTTCCACGTCTACGTTCCGAACATCGGGCTTTCTCAAAAGATCTTTGATCTGCTGAACTCTCGCTTTAGCTTTTGCCTTATTCCTCAACCCCTTGCGTAATAGTCTTGTAACTGCCATTTTACCGTGATTTAGATTTTCAGGTGCAAAATTAGGCGATTTAAATTAAAAAAGGAAGTCTGCAAGGAATAATTATACGCCTTGGCTAACTTTGGGGTCTGATAACAAAAGTCAGGGGGAATACCTCCGAAAGTACAATTTATTGATCAATGAGCAAGCCGACTTTAGCCAGAGGGACGAGGGATTTTGGACCGGAGCAGATGGCCCGGAGAAATTATATCTTTGATACGATAAGACAAACCTTCCGCCGATTTGGTTTTCAGCAGCTGGAAACCCCAGCCATTGAAAACCTCTCGGTGCTGATGGGTAAATACGGAGACGAAGGTGACCAGCTTCTCTTCAAAATATTAAATTCGGGGGACTTTGCCTCCAAAACAACCCCGTCGGACTGGGCAGCGGGCTCCAAACACCTGTTACCCAAAATTACCGAAAAGGGCCTTCGCTATGACCTGACGGTACCCTTTGCACGCTACGTGGCCATGAACCGCGGTACGCTGGCATTCCCCTTTAAAAGATTTCAGATTCAACCCGTATGGCGGGCTGACCGGCCGCAGAAAGGTCGTTACCGGGAATTCTACCAGTGCGACGCCGATGTGGTAGGTACCGATTCGCTGCTTTGCGAAGGTGAAATCGTGATGATGCTCCACGAAGTCCTCAGGAAGCTGGGTATAGAGCACTTCGCCGTTAAAATCAATAACCGGAAAATACTTTCGGGCATTGCCGAAATCATCGGCGCGGAAGGTAGGGAAGCCTCCCTCTGTGTGGCCATTGACAAACTCGATAAAATCGGGAAAGAGGGTGTGACGGCCGAACTGCTGGAACAGGGCTTCACCGAAGCCAACCTGCAGGCTCTCGAACCGTTCCTCGAGTTCAAACCTTCAGAAAATCTGTTCAGTGATCTGGAAAGTCTGATGGGCTCGTCCCCTACTGCACGGAAGGGCATTGAAGAACTCAGGCAGGTATGGCAAATCATCCGGGGATTCGGGCTGGAAAACCCGCAGCTGGAGCTGGACCTTACCCTGGCACGCGGTCTCTCCTACTACACTGGCTGTATTTTCGAGGTGAAAGCGCTAAACGTGAAAATCGGAAGTATCTGCGGTGGCGGACGCTATGATAACCTGACGGAAAGCTTCGGCGTTAAAGGAATATCAGGTGTGGGAATCTCCTTTGGGGTCGACCGCATCTATGACGTAATGGAGGAACTGAAGCTCTTCCCCGACCTGCTGCAACAGGGAACGCTCGTCATGCTGACCAATTTTGACGCCGACGCCGCGGCCTACGGACTGGGCGTGCTCGGCCAGCTGCGCAGAGCCGGTTTCAATGCAGAAATGTATCCCGACAGCAGCAAACTCAAAAAGCAGCTCGATTATGCGGATAAAAAGCGGATTCCCTTTGTGGTCCTGATAGGTTCGGATGAAATCGAAAACGGACAGCTCACGCTGAAGGACATGCGGTCGGGTGAGCAAAACCGCCTGAGCATCGCTGAAATCATAGAAATTTTAAATAAAAACTCGTAACTAGAAGGCGGTTTTCAACCGTATCTTCGAAGAAAAAGAATGGCAGACTTATTAAGAATCGCAATCCAGAAATCAGGCAGACTCAGCGAGGATTCACTGCGTTTACTGAAAGAATGCGGTATCCGCTTTGACAACGGAGCGGGAAAATTAAAAACCACTGCGGCCAATTTCCCTGCAGAGATTCTGTTCCTGCGGGATGATGATATCCCGGGTTATGTCGAGGACGGTGTAGCCCATATCGGTATTGTAGGACAGAATGTAGCCCTCGAAACCGGCCGTGATATCAATTCGATTTACAACCTGGGTTTCTCCAAATGCCGGCTTTCGATCGGGATCCCCCGTGCCACCGAATACCACGGAATATCCGATCTGAATGGCAAGAAAATAGCCACCTCCTACCCGCGAATTCTCGGAGACTTCCTGCAGCAAAACAACGTAGACGCCGAAATCCATGAAATCAGCGGTTCGGTGGAAATTGCCCCCAGTATAGGTCTGGCCGATGCCATCTGCGACATTGTCAGCTCGGGCAGCACCCTGCTGAGCAACGGTCTCAAGGAAGTGGAGGTTGTGATGCGCTCCGAAGCCGTGATCGTGGCCTACAAGCAAATGAGTGAGGAGCAAAAGGCGATTCTGGATCAGCTGCTGTTCCGCATCGACTCCGTACAGGCGGCCAAGAACAACAAGTACATTCTGCTGAACTGCCCCGTCGATGCGATTGATGCCATTACCAAACTCATTCCGGGTGCCAAATCCCCGACGGTAATGCCACTGGCTATTTCAGGCTGGTGTTCCCTGCATTCGGTGATCAGTGAAAACGATTTCTGGGAAAACATTGAGAAAATCAAACAGGCCGGAGCCCAGGGAATACTGGTTATCCCCATCGAACGGATGGTGCTTTGAGCTGAAAGGAGAAATACATTATGCAGATAATCGAATATCCGTCCCGGGCTGACTGGCCGCAACTGCTGAAAAGACCGGTTTTCGCCAAAGAAGACATTGAGCCTCGGGTACAGGCGATACTGGACGCGGTGAAGCATAAGGGCGACGAAGCCCTGCGTGAATTTGCCCGCCGGTTCGACGGTGTAGAAGTAGATTCTTTCGAAATCGGTCAGGATCAGATCGCGGCAGCCGAGTCGCAACTGGATGCCGCACTGAAAGACGCGATCGGACAAGCCTATCAGAATATCCGCAGATTCCATGAATCGCAACGACAGCCGGTAGAGAAAATCGAAACCACGCCTGGAGTTACCTGCTGGCGTAAGAGCGTGGGCATTGAGAAAGTCGGGATTTACATACCCGGCGGTTCGGCGCCCCTTTTCAGTACCGTGCTCATGCTGGCCATTCCGGCTTCGATCGCAGGTTGTAAGGAAATCATTCTCTGTACGCCCTCCGACCATCCCGCAATTCTGTACGCTGCCCGGTTGACGGGCGTTACCCGCATTTTCCGTATAGGCGGAGCACAGGCGATAGCGGCCATGGCTTACGGCACTGAGACGGTTCCGGGAGTTTACAAGATTTTCGGACCGGGCAATCAGTACGTCACCAACGCCAAGATGCTGATATCGAAGGAGGGAGTGGCGATCGACATGCCGGCAGGCCCTTCCGAGGTCGCCGTCTGGGCTGACGAATCGGCTGTACCGGCCTTTATAGCCGCCGATCTATTGTCGCAGGCCGAACATGGCGCCGACAGTCAGGTAGTACTCGTTTCAACAAGCGCCCGCATTCTTTCCGAAGTGAACTCTGCGCTCACGGAGCAGCTGGCAGAGCTACCCCGGCAGGATATCGCCCGGTTGGCGATCGAAAACAGCAAGGCGTTCCTGGTCGCAAGTCAGGACGATGCCCTGGATCTGCTCAACGAATATGCCCCAGAACACCTCATTCTCAGCATCCATAACGCCGAAGAAATCGCTGAGCGGATAGTGAATGCAGGATCGGTCTTCCTGGGCAATTATACCCCTGAATCCTGCGGTGACTATGCGTCGGGTACCAATCATACCCTGCCGACCAACGGATATGCACGGGCTTACAGCGGCGTTTCGCTCGATAGTTTTGTCAAGAAAATTACCTTTCAACATATTAGTCCGGAAGGATTGCAGAAACTTGGGCCAACGGTGGAAGCCATGGCCGAGGCGGAAACCCTCGAGGCTCACAAAAGAGCGGTTTCGATCCGCCTGAGTTCCCTGGAATCCTTACGACAACCTGATTTTATGTCAAGCAAATTCGTTCTGAACGATATTATCCGGCCTCATATCAAGGACCTTACCCCCTACTCTTCCGCGCGTGACGAATACACCGGAAAAGAGGGGATATTTCTCGATGCCAATGAAAACCCGCTGGGTTCTGCTTCAGGATCAGCCCATAACCGTTACCCGGATCCCTATCAGCAGGAAATCAAAAAACTGCTGTCGCCGATCAAAGGGGTAGCACCGGAGCAGATTTTCCTGGGCAACGGCAGCGACGAGGCCATAGACCTACTGATCCGCGCGACCTGCCGTCCCGGACTGGACAATATCATCATCATGCCGCCCACCTACGGGATGTACGAGGTAAGTGCGAACATCAACGATGTGGAAGTAAAAAAGGTGAGACTTACCGAAGACTTCCAGATCGATACGGAAAGTGTGCTGGCTGCGGTCGACGCGAATACGAGGATCATTTGGGTCTGCTCGCCCAATAACCCTACTGGCAATACGTTGAAGGCAGAGCATATCCATCACCTGCTGGAGGCATTTCACGGACTGGTGGTGGTCGATGAAGCCTATATCGATTTCACATCCGAACCTTCCTGGACCGGTAAACTGGCGGATTATCCCAATCTGGTGGTCATCCAAACCTTCTCCAAGGCCTGGGGACTGGCTTCCCTGCGGACCGGAATGTGTTTTGCGTCGGAAGAACTCATCAGGATTCTGAACAAGATCAAACCGCCCTACAACATCGGTGGTCCGGCGCAGGCCATTTTGCTCGAAGCCCTTAAGAACAAGGACCGGGTATCAGCAATGATCGCGGACATACTGAAACAGCGGGCATACCTGGCGGAACAACTGGCCGCCCTTCCGCAGGTGGTGAAAGTGTATCCGACCGATGCCAATTTCCTGCTGGTAAAATTTGAAGACGCGCGGGCGGCGATGCACCACCTGATTGAAGAGAAAATCATCGTGAGAGACCGTTCAAAGGTCGTACTTTGCGAGGGTTGCCTCCGCATTACGGTCGGATCGGAAAGTGAAAACGAAGCCCTGATCAGTTCGCTGAAAAGGCTGGGGTAACGACTGAAAATAATCCATTCGTTTAAACGTTATCAAGCATATATTTTATAAATTATCCACGAATTCAACCTCGCGCCATATAAGATGAGAATGAAAAAAATTACGCTTACACTATTCGGATTACTGTTTTTTACCGTCGCTCAGGCTCAATACGACAACTTTGCGATAGGCTTCAAACTCGGTGAACCCACGGGGATCAACATCCGTAAATATTTCAACAATATCAATGCACTGGACCTGACGTTCGGTACCTATGGCGGCATTATCGGTAATAACCGGGATTATCGTCAGGGTGAGTATAAAAACGTAGGATTGGCCGTACAGGTACATTATCTGTGGCATACGCCGCTTTTCAATTCGGATGCCGTTCACCTCTACTATGGTTTCGGAGGTCAGGTCAATACCCGGAAGTATTATCATTCTGGCGTGACACCCTATGAAAAAGCGCTGTCATTGGGCGGTTCTCTGCTGGGCGGTTTCGAGTATTTCCTCCCTGACGGCCGGCTTTCACTCTTCTTGGAAGGTGGAACCTATATGGAAGTGATGCCAAGACCATTCTTTTTCAGTCCCAATATTTCAGGAGGTCTGCGCCTCAATCTTTGATGTTCCAGGCCGTAATTTAAGCTGTCCACGGATTTACGGCAATGTTTAAGATTTACAGTTCCTCTGCCGGATCCGGCAAGACCTATACGCTTACCCGGGAGTATATCAGGCTGGCCTTGCATCCTGACAACGACTCCTATTTCCGTCATATCCTGGCAGTCACTTTTACCAATGCGGCGGCAGCAGAAATGAAGGACCGCATTCTGGGAATGCTCCGGACCTTTGCCGCAGGAATTAACCATCCGATGCTGAAGGATATTCTGGCCGAAGAGTATCCTCAGCTGCAACCGGGCACGGAACTGTACCAACTGAAAATGCGTCAGCTCCAGGGAAGAGCCGCCCGCATTTTCACCCGCATTCTCCACGACTATTCCGATTTTTCGGTAATGACGATCGACAGCTTTATGTCGAGGCTCGTCAACTCCTTTACCGATGAACTCGGTCTTCCCCACGGTTTTGAAACCCGGCTCGATAGTGACCTTCTCACCGAAGCCATCGAGCGTCTGCTGGCCAAGATCGGTCTCGAGGGACAGGAACCGCTTACCCGTTTGCTGGAAAACTATTACCTGGAACATGCACGGGAAGAAGGATCCTGGGGAACTCTCCCCCGTCAGATGGAGAGCGTCGCTGCCGACCTACTGAACGAGCAGAGCTACCTCTCCATGACCCGAGTGAGCGATCTGACGCTAACCGACTGGCAGCAGATCCGGCAGCAGATCGTCCGGTTTGTCAAAAGCCAGGAAAACGAAATACAAACTGCCGCTTCCCGGGCCATGGATCTGATGGCAGGAGCAGGTCTTACCGAAAAAGATTTCTACTACTCAGGACGCGGTATATACGGTTACTTCCAGCACCGCAGTCAGGGAGAAAAATGCTGGGAAGCCCCCAACAGTTACGTCTGTAAGACCATTCTGGAAGGGGTTTGGGCTGCCAAAAAAATTGCCTTATCCGCCCAGAACGCGATCGACGGCCTGTCTTCCCTGCTGCACGAATGTTATAAGGCCATTGAGAGGATCAGGAAAGATCACGGAGCGAGGGTGACTCTTTACAAAGCGATCTTGCCTCAGCTTTATAACCTGTCCCTGCTGAACGAGATCAAGCACGAATTCGATTTGCTGCTCCGCAAAAACAACCAGGTGCACATTTCGGAGTTCAACCGGCGGGTCATGGATATTATCCTTCGCGATCCGGTACCATTTATTTTTGAGAGGCTGGGTGATAAGTATTTCCATATCCTCATCGACGAATTCCAGGATACCTCCCGGCTACAGTTTGCCAACCTGCTTCCCCTGATCGACAACTCGCTGGCCAATGGTTATTTCAACCTGATTGTGGGCGATGTGAAGCAGGCGATTTACCGTTTCCGGGGAGGGGATATGGAGTTGCTGCTTCGGTTAACCCACCAGCAAGCCGAGATCCTCCATCAGCTTTACGAACCTCACGGAGCATTTCTGTCCGACCGCCTTTTCCAGGTGCGAAGTCAGACCCTACTGTCCCGGCTGGTAGTTAACCGGCGAAGCTATCGGGAAATTACGGGATTCAACAACGACTTTTTCGGCTTTCTGTCCCGCTCCCAGGAAGAGACCTCTCCCCTGCTCAAGTCGGTTTACGATGAGCATTTCCGCCAGGAAACCGGTGAACATACCCCCACCGGAGGCCATGTGGAAATCGAATTCTTTGAAGAAGATGCGGCGCAGGAGACTCCCGATGCGCCGGACGCTCAGGGAAACCGCACGATTGGCCTGGTGGGAGCGCTTTGCTCAGAAGGATACGCCTGGCGTGACATTGCCATTCTTTGCCGGTATAAAAAAGATGCGGCACAACTGGCACGGTGGCTCGAACAGGAAGGCATTCCCCTGGTGTCGGATGATTCGCTGCTGCTTTCCAACTCGAGCCATATCGCCCTCCTGATTGCCTTTATCCGGGTGATTTACGCGCCTACCCACCGCAACTACCGGCTGGAAGCAGCCCTGCAGTTCCTGCATGTGGTTCTGAAAAAAAATCCTGAGGGATCCGACCTGGAACAGATCGTCCTGATGAGCAAGGAACCGGATCTTGATAGTTTCCTCCGGTATTTCGCGGATCACGGTTATGTATTTGAAGCAGGTGAACTGGAAAGCCTCGGTATCTACGAACTGTGCGAGCAGCTCATAGCCGGATTCCACCTGAACAAGGACAAAAACGAAACGCGTTACCTTTTCCGCTTCCTGGATGAAGTACTGAAATTCGAGACGACCCGGGTGAATCACCTGGGTGACTTCCTGACGTGGTGGGAGAAAACGGCCAGTGGACTCTCCATCGCAGCCCCTTCGGATACCGACGCCGTCCGGATTACCACGATTCACAAATCGAAAGGACTGGAATATCCTGTGGTTATTATCCCGTATGCCGACTGGAAAGCTACTCCCAAACCCGGCAGCCGGCTCTGGATTGACCTTGGAGAAGTCGAATTTGAAGAACTGAACGCCCAGGGCAGGAGACTGTTAAGCGCGGGAGTATCGTTCACAAAGAGCCTGCTTGAAACCCCGGTGCAGAAGCAATATGAGGATGAGGTTGAGCGGGTACTTGTGGAAAATATCAATCTTACGTACGTCGCATTCACCCGTCCGGTGCAGCGGATGTACATTCTCGCGGCCCAGCCCGTAGCGACCAAAGACGGAAAGATGGCCTCGGCCGTAAACGCATGGCTGCAGGCATACCTGATCGAAAAAGGACTCTTTGAACCGGGCGTATCCAGGTATATCCTGCACGAAGGTACGGCGGGACCGTTTAAAGAACAGGCAGGAAAGACGTCGGTCTTTGCGTTAACTTCAACTTCCGGCAACCGTAAGGCGGCCAGACTGAGCCTGAAAAAAAATGCCGAACAGCTTTTCGATACCGAAAATTTTGAGAGGAAAAATGATCTGAATCAAAAACTGAGACAGATCATCCGGCAGCTGGGAACTGCCAGCGACTTACACCAGGTAATACAGAAAAATCTGTTTACCGGATTAATCCGGCCGGATGAAGGTGAGCAAATCAGGCTGAAGCTGGAACGATTAATGAACCTGGACGGATTTGCCGAAGCTTTCTCGCCCGGATCCCGAAAACTTGCGGGAGAGCTGATCCTGGCAGGTGGTGACACCCTGGAAGCCGACCGACTGGTACAGACAGAAAAGGGTGAATTTGTTCTCCTCCTGACGGACCCTTCGGAGATGGCCGACAAGCGGTTGAAAAAACTGATCCGTTGCGGACAGGCCGCGGGACTTAAGCCGCTCAAGGGGCGGTTAATCAATCTGGAAAACGAAGAAATTACCGAAATTTCCGGCTAGCCCTTCTTGCCGACGGGTGAAGCTTCCCGGTTAAACATATAACCCACTCCCTTGAGGGTCCTGATATATCCTTCCCCCAGTTTTTCCCTTAATTTCCGGATATGTACATCTACGGTCCGCTCGATTACGTAGATGTCAGCACCCCAGATTTTCTGCAGCAGTTCATCCCGGCCGCAAACCTTATCCGGATGCTGGGCCAGATATAATAATAGCTCAAATTCCTTTTTGG
>Ga0207868_1002251_pt1 | contig 11497 bp, 9 predicted proteins | sample Passage237B_FD_187370 | JGI IMG/M metagenome (GOLD analysis project Ga0207868, IMG submission 187370) | Cellulose adapted compost microbial communities from Newby Island Compost Facility, Milpitas, CA, USA - Passage2 37B (SPAdes) (version 3) ... | reverse complement strand
CCGCCATGCTCTCGATCGAGCGACCCGAGCCACGGATCTGGCGGGCGCGCTCATACTTCGCGCGCGCTTCGGCAAGCGCCGTGCGGGCAAGAATAAGCTGCGCGTTAAGTTCGGACATTTGTTGTTCCGACACGGTGACGCCCGCCCCCAGAGATTCGAGGCCTTGTTCAGTCCGGAAGATTTCAACTGCCCGTTCGGAATCCCTGACCTGTTCGCGTAATTCGCCCAGCCGCCGCGACAGCCATTCATTGGCCTGGCGCGTGGCCTCGAACTTCGCTTCAAGCTGATCGAGAATATAGGTCTCGGCATAGGCATTCGCGATCTGGGCAGCCTTCGCCGGGCTCTCGGACACAACAGACAGGTTGATGACATAGGTAAGGCGCTCACGGGCCACCGTGAGACGGTCGAGCAATGCACTCGTCACACGATCCCGTTCCGCCCTTGCAAGCGCCTCCTCGTTCATGGGCGCCGGTTCTGCAGAAATCAGCGTAAGAACTTCCCGAAGCCACAACCTCGGATCGAGCCAGCGCAGCGCGGAAGGTTCGCGCAAGGCGCTGTTGAACTCCGGATCCTTCACAAGATCGAGCCGATCCACAACCCGCTGTGCAAGAGCACGGGATCTGAGAATCTCGACTTCGCTGTCCACGGTAGCGGAGTCCGCCGGAAGGCCGGACACCACGGCCTCCATGTCCGTCACCTGCATCTTCTGACGGTCGAGCAGAACCTGGGCAGAGGCCGTGTAAAGAGGGGTCTGCTGAAGCACGATGACCATCACCAGCGCGGTCAGTCCAAGCGTTACGCTGAGGATAAGACCGAGCCGCTTGCGAAGCGTGCGGTAGAGCGCCGCGAGATCAAACTCCAGAAAGCCGTCCCCGCTGGCCTGTTTCATTCCATCGTATGGGGACATCTTGCCTCTCTCGGTGCCACCGCCAACCGGTGCATTCATCGTCATCAAATCCTCCGGGGCCTTGGTTCGCACAGACGTGGAGCCCCTATTATATTCGCAATCCGTTACCACTCCCCTGTCTCAGGGAGCGCGCTCAACTTGTAACCCAACAAGAAAATTGCCAGGCAACAGGCGCATCTTACAGCGCGAATGTGGAAAAAAAGAAAGGGCAGCCGGTCTGACCCCGCTGCCCTTCCTGCTATCTGGTCCGTCGGCGAAGCTCAGAGACCCGCCTTGAGCGTCAGGCCGACTTCATTCCGGCTGTAGCTGAGACCGGCAACGCTGGAGTCACGATCCGTGTAGTCATAGCCAAGCCGCAGCGAGAAATTGCGATTCAGGAGGTAATCGACGCCAAGGCCTGCCCGAAGCACGTCATCATCGCGCGCAATACCTTCATAATCCTGATTGGCGAAGTTCACCTTGCCGCCAAAGATCACATTGCGCATCAATTCGTGATCGACGCGGATGCCGACCGAATTGTCCGTATAACCGGAAGCGCCTGCGCTGATGGTTTCTTCGATCGTCGAAGCGGCTTCGAAACGCACCGTGGTGAGCGGGGTCACGAACCAGTCCACATTGGCACCGAAGGCAAGGCCATCAATCTCAGGCAGGGTCGGATCATCATATTCCTGCGACTGGTAGCCCACGAAGACACCGCCCTGAGCAAGATTGGTCAGGCGGAAATCCGAACCCACGACCACGGCATAACCGTCCGAGTCACGGTTCAGAGCCACGACCGGGGGCTTCTGGTCATATTCACGCTGGTTGAGCGTGCCCTGCACATAGACATTCGTGTCAGGCGATACATCATAGCCGAGGCGAAGGAACTGGGTGGTTTCCTCACGGTCGCGCGAATCGAGATTCAGCACACCACCACCAACAAGCGGCACGGCGTCATAGTCGTAATCGGCATAGGTCGCACCAAGCCGCGACGTCACGCGGTTAAAGCGATGGTCAAGCCCGATATTGGCCTGAAAGAGCGAATATTCAGTCGGCTCTGCCGCGAGGCCGATGGCGTTCGGAGCGCCACGATCTTCTGTCAGCTCCGCATAGGAAAGCCCGGCGAAGATATTGGTGTCGCGGGTGATGTCGATACGCCCGTCACCGCCAATATCCCAATCGAACCGGTCTTCATCATCATTGTCAGCATAGAGATGCTGCGCAACGCCGCCCCGGAGGTTGAGCGCGTGGCGGCTCCAGGTCGAAGCTGCAGAAACGCGCGCGCCGAGTGTCGTAATGAAGTCGCTCTCGGTGTTCGCATTCGTCGCATAGATATTGTCGTTAAAAGTGCCCGTCACCGAGACTTCCGGGAAAACCGTGAAAGCACCGGCCCGCACACCGACAGCGTCATAGCCGGGACGCACACGATCCCGAACGCTCACATTGCGATCATCGACGATCTCGGCGGTCTGCGCTGAAGCGACATTGGGGGTCACTGTGTAGAATGCCGATACGGCAATCGCAGCGATCATCGCTTTTGAAACTATGGAAGACATCAATCTATCCCCTGAATTCGGTATTGAGTGTCACTCCGGCGAGCGCAGCGCCCTGCCGGAAACCTAACATTTCGAAACGCCGGGCATCTGGGCCCGGCGCAGTTTTCGTATTCTGTTAGTTGGGGCTCACGGGAGTTTCCGGCGTGGAGTCGTTATTCTCGGCCGTCTCCCCGGACTCCGCAGCCTGCTGCTGCTGGATCGATGCCGTCCGCTCGGCATTACCTTCCGAAACCGCGGCCTGAAGCGATTCGTCATTCGACGCTTCGACTTTCGCCTGCATGGCAGCGGCAACAGTCGGATTGGTGAGGCCAATCTGCGCAATCGCCGCACCGAGGCCCTGCCCGCCTGCGGCCTTCAACCCCGGATTGTTGGCGAGCGCGAGCCGCGCTGCTTCGCTTTTGGGGTTGGTGAGCACGTTGATCACGGCCTCTGTCGCAAGCTCCGCATCGCCAGCGGCGAGCACATACGCCTCAACCGCCGCAGCAAAGGCTTCGGGATTGTCGGCATTGGCAATCAGAAGCGCCTCTACCTCTGCTTCCATCACCTGAAGGGCCTCAACCCCCTGGGCAGCGGCATTCGGCACAGCAATGATTGCGGGCGCCGCCACAAAAGCGAGAGCGAGGGACAGTGCAAAGAAAATTCTTTTCATAACTTATTCTCCCGAGGAGCAGCGCAAGAGCCGAAACCACCAGCGCGCTTCCCCAATGTTGTCAGGCCAACCGGAGGGCAGCTTCCGGGCGAAAACCCGAAGGTTTGCGCTTCCCCCTTCGATATAGCGGACAGGCGGCCCCTTGCCGGGGATCACCTGACATCGAAGCGTCATAGCGCCACAATAAGGGAACCATCCATTCTGAACATGGATAATTTTCAGTTAACGAATTGTTTTCGCGCGCCGTGGCATAAATACATCGCAGCCGCGCCAGAGAGAAACGCCTCCGATTGACTCTAATACACACAGTGTATTACACGGCTGCACTTACTGAAAACGGTGTTTTACCTTCCGAATAACACAAAGATGAATATCGTCATTCTCTTGATTCACACATCGCAATGCCGGAAATATAAATACTATATTTAGAAGAACCGTTCCGGCACTCGCACAACATCTCCAGGGAGAACGCGAACGGCTTGGCTGGCAGGATAGGCCTGCTCGGCGCCTTCCCCACGAGTAATGAATACCCGATCGGTATTGGCGCGATAAGTATAGCCGCCCGCCACCGCAATAGCGTTCAGCACCGTCATCCCGTTCGTATAGGGATACTGACCCGAATTCTCGACTTCACCATAGATATAGAAGGGGCGGTAGTTGAGAACTTCCACGCTCACGCGGGGATTATTGAGATATCCTTCGCTGAACTTTGCCTCGACGGCGTCCTCGAACTCACTCAGCGTCAGGTCCTTGGCACGCACCTGCCCGATAAGGGGCAGGGCGACATTTCCCGACCCGCTCACGTCAAATTCGCCGGAAAGATCAGGCTCGCCGAAGACGATAACGCGGAGCTTGTCGCCCACGCCGAGCGAATAATCCGCCGTCGCATCACCAGGCAGGGGAACAGAGCCATCTGCAGTGGCGGCAACCGTCTGGGCGGGCGCCGTCGCGGGACCGGCACTATTTGGACGCGGACCATCAGCACACGCCGCAAGAAAGCCTGCCACGAGGAAAATTGTGGCAAGCCGGGAAACCGCCCGCAGACCGCGTCCACATGAATTCCCGTTAATTCCAGTCATTCTTACCACCTCTTCTACGTGCCTCTCTCAAACCCTGCCCGCTTCGCCGCAGATACATTCCCGCATCTGCACTCAAAATAGGCGGTCTGAAGCATTATGCCCCCGGTCGAGCATCAATCCTACGATTCAAAGAATTGAAACACCGTAACCCGGACTGAATTTCCATTACTGGTTAACCGGCCCTCGAAGAGAGCCTGTCAGTTCATTTTGTCTGGATAAAGCGCTTTTCGTCGCCCTCAAGCACCACGGCTGTCAGCACACCTGTCATATAGGCCCCCGTGTCGATGCCGATCCGGTTCCGCCGCACCACCACCTCTTCGCCCGGCGTGTGCCCATGGACAATGACCTTGCCAAAGGAGGCATCGAACTGAAGGAATTCGTCGCGAATCCACATCAGATCCTCCTCGATCTGCCTGCTGAGCGATATGCCGGGCCTCACCCCCGCATGAGCGAAGAAATACCCCCCGAACTCCGCAGACGGCTGAAGCGTCTCAAGGAAATGGCGATGCGCCTCCGGCAAAACCTCCAGAAAATGCAGGCGTGCCCGTTCAAACGCCTGCGGATCATCCGTCAGCGTCAGTTCCGTGATGCCATAGGAATGGAGCGTCTCAAGCCCGCCGAAATATTTCCAGGTCTTGCCAAAGGCAGCATCCCCCAGAAACTGGAGCATGGCCTGCTCATGGTTCCCCTTGAGAAAGACATGCTCGAAACCGGCAATTCGATTGCCGATGAGCCGGTCAATGACCTGCTTCGACTGAAGCCCCCGGTCCACATAATCCCCGAGATAGACCACGATATTGCTCTCGCAAGGCGAGGCCTTGGCATCCGCTTCGATCTTCTCGTGAAGACTGGCCAGCAGGTCGTCGCGGCCGTGAATGTCGCCTATGGCATAGACGCGCAGGCCCGGTGGCAGCCCCGCTTCTTCCTCCGCGCCGCCAAACGCGCCTTTCAGCCTCGCCACAAATCCACGCACAGATACCCTCACCGGCGCCCTTCGCCGTGACCAGCCCCGGCGACGCCATCTTTTCACCCTAACGGAAATCCGAGTGTGAACAAGGAGATGCTCTGCCAATCCGGGGGAACCCGAAACGAACCCCTGACGCAATGCATCCTGCCTGCTGTATAAGGGGGCAAATTGCTGCCGTTCAAGAGCATACCGCCGGAGGGAGACACATTGCCCAATAAATCGACAAACGCGACCCGTCCGACAAAGGCCGGCGATGGGCATATCGCCTCTGCCCGCCGGACGCTCAGCCTCGAAATCGAAGGGCTGAAGGCGCTGATGGACACTCTGGACGGCCCCTTCTCAAACGCTGTCGAGGCGCTGGGCGGGGCAACGGGCCGCGTTATCGTCACCGGCATGGGCAAATCGGGCCATATCGCCCGGAAGATCGCGGCAACCCTCGCCTCCACCGGCACGCCCGCCCAGTATGTTCACCCCGGCGAGGCCTCCCATGGCGATCTCGGCATGATCACGACGGGGGATGTCATCCTCGCCCTTTCCTGGTCGGGCGAGACGGCAGAGCTGTCGAGCATCATTTCGCACGCGAAAAGATTTGCCATCCCGCTTGTTGCCATGACCTCGGCTGCGACAAGCGCCCTCGGCACTGCCGCCGATGTCGCCCTTGTCCTGCCCAAGGCGGAAGAGGCCTGCCCCAACAAGCTTGCCCCCACGACCTCGACCACCATGCAGCTTGCGCTGGGTGACGCTCTCGCCATTGCGCTGCTGGAGATGAAAGGCTTTTCCGCCAAGGATTTCAGCATCTTCCATCCGGGCGGCAAGCTCGGCGCCATGCTGAAGCTCGTGCGCGAGATCATGCATACGGGCGACGCCCTGCCGCTGGCGAGCCCCGACACCGGCATGTCGGAAACGCTCCTCATCATGTCCCAGAAAAGCCTCGGTGCCGTTGGCATCGTGGATGAGGAAGGCCGCCTCATCGGCATGATCACGGATGGCGATATCCGCCGCAATTCCGGGACAGACGGCCTGCTCACGAAAACCGCGGGCGAGATCATGAACCGGTCCCCCAAGACCGTCTCCCCCGGAACGCTTGCCTCCGAAGCGGTGAAAATCCTGAATGAGCGGAAGATCACCAGTCTCTTCGTGGTCGAGGACAACCGCCCTGTGGGCCTTGTCCATATTCATGACTTCCTGAAGGCCGGGGTAGTCTGACAGGTGAGCGCCAGAGAAAAACCCGGCTGGATGCGCCGCACACTCATGATTCTGGCCGCAGCCAGTTTAGGGGCAGGATTGCTGGCGACCCCTCCGCCCGCGGCAGCCGAGCCGCTGCCTGCTGCCCGCTTCCGACTTTCCTGCGCAGCGGGTGGAAGTGCTGATCTTGCAGCCGAGCGCGAGGCGATATTGGCGCTGCTCGACTTCGCACGGGAGAATGACGGGGCACCGGTCTATCTTGATGCTGCCATCGCCGCAGATGCAGGGGCAGGCTTCTGCTCGCGCGATCTTGCGACACCGCTCCGTGAGCGCCGGTTGGCCGAGGAGGGGCCGGGCAGGATTACCTTCAATGGCTGCAAGCTTGATCCTGATGCCCGCTGCCCGGAACCCGGCATGGTCCAGATCGATGCCGACGGGCCGCCGCTTGCCTATCGACACAGCATCATTCTGCCGGCCGAAAGCGCTCTTCCCCGGAACCTTCCCTACCACCTTGGCCGCTATGGCGACTGGCTCAATTATCAGGGGCCATTCATCGCGCGCTTTTTCGAAGGCACAGGCTATGCCTATGCGACCTTCCATGTGCCCGATCCCGCCCTCACCTTTGTCTGGGAGCGGGCGGCAGGAACGCCACGGCCCGTCAGAGCGGATTGAGCACCGCCGCCCGGTTCACTTCATGGTGCTGATCCACTCGCGCAACAGGGCAACCGCGCGATCATCCGTCAGTGTGCGCCCTGTCTCCGGCATCATCACGCCCGGTTCATCACTCTCCACCCGATAGATCAGGATCGAACCATCGGGATCGCCCGGCGCAATATCGAAAGCGAGATTGCCCGCCCCGCGCCCTGCCGCAACCGGGCGCTTGCGAATGCCGAGCGCCACCGGGTCTTTCTCATCCCATGTGAGAAAGAGACCGGAATTGTCCGCAGGCCCGCCACGCCGGTGGCAATGCGCGCAATTGATATCGAGCCAGCCTCGCGCCCGCGCATCAAGCGGCGCGGCCAGATCAAGCCAGTCAGGAACAGAAGGAACCTTCGCCAGATCCGGGAGCCCGGTGAGGTGCCCCGCAGCCGCCCAGCGCGTCAGCTGATTTTCTTTCCCGTCCGGATAGGCAAACACATGGTTCAGATGACGCGCCTTCGGGCCGATGGGCTCGACCTCGCCCTTGATTGCATGGCAGCCCTTGCACTGGTTCTTGTTCGGCACGGCATAGAGGATGTCTTTCGTGCCTCCATTCGGCAGCGCGATGGTGAGCGGTATCTTCGCGCCCGCGATCCTGAGTTCGGCATCGCTCTGCTTGTCATTCCAGACATAGGCCCAGGCGTGCCAGCCGCTTTCCTGCCGCAGCAAGAGCCGCGTCTCGATATGGCGATATCCGCCGGGACGCTCTGCAGCCGGATAGGAGAAAGTCTTAATGAGCGCCGTACCGACCGGAAAATGAAACACCTCTTGCGGGTCGTAAGCGGCACTCGTGCCTTCCGGCATATAGACGAAGCGAAACTTCTCCGCATGGTCGGTGAAGAGCGGCGTCGCGGGGGCAAATGGCATTACACCAGCCGCCGGCACCTGGTCTGCGAGATCGGCGAAGAAACCGAATGCGGAAAGTTTTGCGGGCGGCCTTGCACCCGCAATCGCCGCATCATCAACCGCAAGCGCCGCCCCGGCCATGGCGGTGAGGAAAGAGACGCCCAGCAAAAGCCGCGTCAGCATTTCCTTCACCCGCATGACCGGAAACACGCTCATGTTCAGCTCTCGCTATCCTGAGGCAGCGATACGGCGGTGATTTCCGGCAACTCGCCCGCATAGTTCGCAATGTCGCGATCAAGGCTTGTGCGCCAGGGCAGGATCATCTGCGAGATCATTTTCAGATTCGCAAAGCTCGTGCCTTCTGCTTCCTTGATATAGATGCGGTCCTCTGCCGCGACCCATGTGAGCCATTCCGTGAGGCGCGTCACGCCATCCCAGATAATGTCGGGAAGCGGTGTGCCCGTGTAACGCGCGATCATCTCGCCAATCTCGCCCGCAGGCGCGTCGCCGCCTTCGCCATATTCATTGCCGTGGATATAGACACCGCGCGGCACGAACATGAATTCATCATCGTCGAAATCATTGGGATAGGCAGCGATCAGAATATGCGTCGTGCCATTGCCCGAAAGGCGATTGCCGAAAATGTGCACATTGCGGTTTGCCATCACCATGATGCCGGTGCCGGTCGGAACGCTGCCGACAATATTGCCCTCGGGCGCGAAATTCGGCGTGTCATTATTCACGACATCATTGTCGAACACGCGAATGTCATGCCCGCCCTGTTGCGGCAGGTTAGGCAGATCGAAAATCAGGATGCCGCCCGTATTGTGCTGCGCGCGGTTGCCATAAACATCGGCGCGGAAACTGTTCTCGATCTCGATACCGGCGACATTATATTCGGCAAGGCTGTTGCGAACGATGATGTCCTGACTCTGGCCGACATAGATGCCCGCATCGGAAGCGCCGCGCACGGTGACGCCTTCCACCAGCACATTGGTCGAAGAAACGGGATAGACGCCGTAAGCGCCGTTCTTTTCATTCGGCCCGCTCGTCCATTCGACGCGCAGGTTACGGAAGGTGATCCGGTCAACGCCTTTCGACTTGATACCGTCGCCCTTCGTATCCTCGACCGCGAAATCTTCGAGCACCACATTATCGGAGGTGACAAGAAGCCCCTCACCCGCGCCGGTCTGTCCCTTGAAAGAGAGCACGCTTTTCTCCGCACCTGCGCCGCGGATCGTCACGCCCTTCGCATCGAGCACCAGCCCGTCCTCAAGCTCCCAGCGCCCCTCATCGAGAAGGATCATGTCCCCCTCGTCTGCCAGAATGAGTGTTTCGACAAGCTTCTCCACGCCATCCGCGGGGCTCAGGCGGATTTCCGCCGCCATGCTGGCCGTCGCCACACCGAAGGTCAGCGCCAGTCCCGGCGCAAGCGCCCATGCCCGTGACACTATCGCTCTCATCATTTCCTCCCCCGTTGCGCCACAGACTGCGGCAGGCTCTTTCCCCGCACCTTGTTGCCTTTTCCCTGTCCCCGTCAAGAAAAATGAAATAGTTTCACTTTTCATGAAGCGAGCCAGCAAAACAAAATCCGTCCCCTCCGCGCAAAAGCCGCCCTTGCAGGCAAGGGCCGTGGAAACGCGCGCAGCCCTTCTGCGCGCTGTGGAGGAAATTGTTATCGAAAGCGGGGCGGAAGCTGTGACAACCACAAGCGTTGCCGAGCGCGCCGCCATGTCCGTCGGGAGCCTCTATCGCTATTTCAAGGACCGCAATGCGCTGCTGCTTGCCGCCTATGACGATTCGGTCGCGCGCATCTCCGCCATTTGCGCCGGGCGGCTGGGAGAGCTTCCATCCGATACACCGCCCGAAGATGCTGCGCGGGAGCTTCTCAACATCTATCTCGATACGGCAGAAACCATGCCCGCCCATCCGGGATTGCTTCGGGCCATGCGCTCACTGCGCACCATCGAGAGCGATCAGGATGGCGCGAACCTCTTTGCCGTCAGCCATCTCATCGCACCCTTCCTGAAAAAATTCTCGCCCCGCGCGCGGCCTGCTCCTGCCCGGCTTCATTTCATGTATGCGCTTCTCGGCAATCTCGTTGACCTCTATCTCATGAGCCCCGCCACAAGGGCGAACCGCGCTGCCATGCGCAAGGAAATCGAAGCCCATCTCCTCCTCGCGCTGGAGCGCACGATCAGATAGTCCGAAAGAAAAGGCCGGGCGTTGCTGCCCGGCCTCAAACCCGCCCCGACAAAGGCGTAATCGGAAGAGATTACTCAGGGAGCGATAATCGATCCGCGCTCGAAGCCCGCGACACCCTGCACGGCCTTGGCGGTCGGATTGCCATTCGCCGAGATCGTGTAGGCAAGAGCGGCATGGCTGCCACCGCTGCCCGCAAGACCGCCTGCAACCTTCGCCTGACAGGCCGCATCCGGGCAGGCAACGCCGCCCGGCGTGAGATCAATCGTGCTGGAGAAGGAGGCAGAAGCACCAAGGCTCATCTGGCTCGAAGAGGGCGTTACAACGCCGCCAGTGGTGGCAATGTTGTAAGTGTGGCCACCGATCGAAACATCGAGATCAATACCGACCTTGGTGTTCCCGAAGCCGAAGGCAACCGCCATTGCACCATCAAAGGTGCCCGGCGCCACGGAACCATCCGCAATCGTCGGATTGGTCGCACCGGCCAGCGTGTAGGTTGCGACACCCTCTGTCGGCAGGTTCGTTGCCGGCGACCAGGCGAGCACATGCATGCTCTGATTCTCGCCGAGAACGGTTGTGCGAGGCGAACCAAAGCTCTGCCCGCCGATCTGGCCATCCGACCAGCGCTGCCAGGAGATTACACTTGCGGTACCTCCAACTTCCGACACCGTGGCGTCTCCCGGTGTATAGGAATTGTTGAAGCCGTGAATCTCCTTCACCTCGTTGCCGATGATGGTGATGTCCGTCGCCCCTGCGCTGATATCGCCGAAGCTGCCCGCCAGAACCGCGCTGTCCGGGCTGCGGATCGCATAGGTCATGCCCATCAGATAGCCGTCGAGCGTATCGCCAACATCGTCCCGAGCGAAGATCGCAGCGCCATAGATCGCGCTCGCCATGTTGTTGCCGATCAGATAGTTGATGCCCGCCTCACGCGCCTGCGGCCCGCCGACAAAGCCATTCACATTCACGTTGCAGTTGACGGCAGAGCCGGAGCAAGCAACCCCGTCTGGCGACTGCACCTGATACGACCCGTTGATCTGGCTTCCGAAAAGCGTGATCTCGCTCGTGCCCGGCGTCGCCGTGCCGCCGGTGGTAGAGATGTTGTAGACGACGATATCGCCGCCCTCATCCATCGTGACAGTGGCATCGAGGCCCATCTTGGCGTTGGTGTTCGCCGCGCCAAACTGGATGGCAGCCGTGCCGGCGAAGACACCCGGCGCGAAATTGCCGCCCGCGAATATCGGCGCGGTCGCGCCTGCAAGATCATAGGTCGCAATGATGTTCTCAGGCCGCAGCGAACTCGAGAGCATGCTGCCCACGAGATAGACAATGCCCTGATAGCCATTCGGCGAGAATGTCTGCTCGTCGATCAGATTGACGGTAATATCGCCGCCATTCCAGCGGCCGATCTGCATGTACTCCGTACCA
>Ga0207868_1002247_pt1 | contig 11515 bp, 9 predicted proteins | sample Passage237B_FD_187370 | JGI IMG/M metagenome (GOLD analysis project Ga0207868, IMG submission 187370) | Cellulose adapted compost microbial communities from Newby Island Compost Facility, Milpitas, CA, USA - Passage2 37B (SPAdes) (version 3) ... | reverse complement strand
GAGGCGGTGCTGGCGCGTCCGGCGGCGCAGCTGTCGGTGGGGCAGCAGCAGCGCGTGGCCGCCGCGCGCGCGCTGATTGGCCGGCCCGGGCTGATCGTCGCCGACGAGCCGACCTCGGCACTCGATGCCGACCGCCAGGACGCCTTCGTCGACCTGTTGCTGGCCGAGTGCGAGGCCTCGGGCGCGAGCCTGCTGTTCGTCAGCCATGATCCGCGGCTCGCGCGGCACTTCACGCGCAGCGTCGCGCTGCCGGAGATCAACCGCGCCCACGTGGCGAGGGAGGCGGCGTGATGCCCCTGTGGTACCTGACCCGCCGCAGCATCGCCAACCGTGCGCTGACCGTGGCGCTGACCGCGCTGTGCGTGGCGCTGTCGGTCGCGCTGCTGCTGGGCGTCGAGCGGCTGCGTACCGACGCGCGCGAGGGCTTCGCACAGACCCTCTCGGGCACGGACCTCGTGGTCGGTGCGCGCGGCGGTGCGGTGCAGCTGCTGCTGTACGCGGTGTTCCACATCGGCGACGCGACCAGCGACATGTCGTGGCGTAGCGTGCAGGCCATCGCCGGGCACCCGCAGGTCGAGTGGCTGGTGCCGCTGTCGCTGGGCGATTCGCATCGGGGTTTCCGCGTCGTCGGCACGACGGCGGCGTTCTTCGAGCGCTACCGCTACGCGGACGGGCGGCCGCTGCGTTTCGCGTCCGGGGCGCCGTTCGCTGACGTGTTCGACGCCGTGGTCGGTGCCGAGGTCGCGGCGCGGCTGGGCTACGCGGCGGGCGACGCCATCGTCGTCGCGCACGGCGCCGGCGACATCGGCTTCGCGCGGCACGACGACAAGCCCTTCACCGTCGTCGGCGTGCTCGAGCGCACCGGCACGCCGGTCGACCGCTCGGTGTTCGTGAGCCTGGAGGGCATCGGGGCCATCCACCTCGACTGGGCCGGCGGCGCGCGCATGCCGGGGCTGAACATCCCGGCCGGACAGGTGCGCCGCTTCGACCTGACGCCGAAGACCGTCACGGCCGCGCTGGTCGGGCTGAAGTCGCGCACGGCGGTGTTCCGCGTGCAGCGCTACGTCAACGCCTACGCCGACGAGCCGCTGACGGCGGTGCTGCCCGGCGTGACGCTGCAGCAGTTGTGGGGCGTGGTTGTCATCGCCGAGCGCGCGTTGCTGGCCGTGTCGGCGCTGGTGGTGCTGGTCGGTCTGGCAGGGCTGGTGGCCGTGGTGACGGCCAGCCTCGGCGAGCGCCGGCGCGAACTGGCGATCCTGCGCGCGCTGGGCGCGGGACCGCGTCACGTGTTCGCGCTGCTGGTGCTGGAGAGCCTCGCGATCGGGCTGGCGGGCTGCGTGCTGGGCGTGCTGGCGGTGCATGGCGCCGCGCTGGCGCTGGGGCCGTGGTTGATGTCCGAGCACGGGCTGCTGATGACGGCGCGCGCGCCGTCGGCGAACGAATGGATGCTGCTGGGCGGCGTGCTCGCCGCGACGCTGGTGGCGAGCGTGGTGCCGGGCGTGCGCGCCTACCGCCAGTCGCTTGCCGATGGCATGACGATACGGGTGTGATCGATGAAACGATGGTGTGTGGCGGCGCTGACCGCGTGCGTGCTGGCCGCGCCGGTGTGGGCGCAGGGCGGAGAGCGGCAGGTGGGCGAGCGAGTGGGCGCCTCGGCCGGCCGGGTCGTGGACGGCTATCTGGAGATCGAATGGGATGACCTGATCCCTTCCGACTGGATGCCGGAGAAGCTGTTCGAGGAGCTTTTCTCCGACGTCGAACGGCTCGACGACGCAGATCCGCGTGCCGAGGCGCTGATGCGCACGGTGCGCGAGGCCTGGGACGCAGCGCCGCTGGTCGAGGACTTTCGCGGCCGCAAGGTGCGCCTGCCGGGCTTCGTCGTGCCGCTGGACGGCGACGCCAGGGTGATCCGCGAATTCCTGCTGGTGCCGTACTTCGGCGCCTGCATCCACGTGCCGCCGCCGCCGGCCAACCAGCTGGTGCTGGTGCGCCCGGACAAGCCGATTCCGGCCGGCTGGAACATGCAGCCGGTGTGGGTCAGCGGTGTGATGGAGGTCGAGCGCAGGTCGTCGGAGCTGGGCACCTCGGGCTACCGGATGACCGGGGAGCGCGTCGTCGAGTACGAGTGAGCCGGCTCAGCCGGCCAGCGCGGCGAGCTCGCGTTCGAGCAGCCGCGGATCGCCGAGGTTGAGCTCGATCAGGCGCCGCAGGTGCGTGATGCTGTCGAGGTCGATGTCGGTGCACGCGAAACCCAGGCGCGAGCCGGTGCGGTGGGCGGGGTAGCCGCGCATGACGACCTCCGCCTGCTCGCCGAGCGCGAGGCGCAGCGTGCAGGGCACGTCGCCGGCCGGCGCGTCGGCGGCCAGTTCCAGCAGCGCGCCCTTCAGCGACAGGTCGAGCACGCGGCAGTCCTGCCCGCCGTCCGAGCCCTCGAGCCATGCCTCGCACTCGAAGGCGATACGCGAGAAGTTCCGGCGTTGTTCATTCATTGCGGGGGTTCTCCTGCAGGCGGACCACGGAGCCGGTCATGCCGTCGAACTCGAGCTGGCGCACCGCCTCGAGGTCGTCCAGGTGATCGACGCCCTCGGCGATCACCATCAGGCCGATGGCGCGCGCCAGCTCGCAGATGCGCACGAGGAAACCGTGCTTGTCCGGGTTGCTGGCGACGTTGCGCACCAGTCCGGCGTCGATCTTGACGTAGTCGAGCCCGGCGTCGTGCAGGCCGCCGAGCTGGCCGAACTCGCGCCCGGCGTGTTCCAGCCCCAGCCGGCAGCCGAAGGGCCGCGCGATCGCGCACAGCGCCCGGAAGGCGGCGAGATCTGCCACCACGCCCTGTTCCGGCAGCTCGATCCAGAGCGACGCCGCGGCGTCGCGGTGCGCCTCCAGTGTCGCGCGGAAGGTCTCGAGGAAGTGCGCGTCGCGCAGCGAGCTGGCCGACACGTTGATGCCTACGGGCCGGCCGTCCCGCTCGATGCGCTCCAGCGCGAGCCGCTGGGCGAAGAGGTCGATGCGTGACGTGAGGCCGAGCCGTTCGGCCCAGGCGAGGAAGGCCTCGGCGCTGTACCACAGGTCGTCGATCAGGATGCGCGAGGGCGCCTCGAAGTGCAGCAGGTGGCCGAAGGCGTCGAGCACCGGGAAGGCGTCGATGCGCAGTTTGCCGGCCTCGAGCGCCTGCTCCAGCGCCTCGCGCCAGCCGGCGAGATCGGTGCGCGCGGGGAGGATGGTCTCGGGGTCGCCGATGTGGGCCGCGCCGCGCCGTGCGTACTCGGCCGAGGCGAGCGCGCTGTCGAGCCGCGCCAGCAGGCGTTCGCGCGGCTCGCCGCCGGCGTAGCCGACGACGCCGATCGGCAGCCGTTTCATCAGCCCCTCGCCGTGCAGGCTCTCGAGCGGCGCGAGCGCGCTGGACAGCTCGCTGGCGAGCGCCGACGGGCGTTCGACGTCGGGCGCGATGAGCGCGAAGTCGCAGCCGTTGAGCCGCGCGGCCGTGCGTCCCGGCTGGGCCGAGGCGATGGCACGCAGGCGCGCGGCGACGTCCACGAGCAGCTTGTCGGTGGCGTTGCGGCCGAAGCTGCGGTTGAGGCGGTCGAGGTTGGCCACGCGCAGCATGGCCATGGAACCGCGCAGGTCGGGGTTGGCGGAGGCGAGGTCGAGCGTGGCGTCGAGCATCGCGAGGAAGCGGCTGCGGTTGGGCAGCCCGGTCAGCTCGTCGTGCCCGGCCAGATGGTGGAGCTCGCCGATGCGCGCGTGCTGCTCGGCCTGCTCGGTCTCCAGCCGCTCGCCGAGCGCGTTCATGGCCGTGGCGAGCGGGCGCAGCTCGTCGGTGGCGGGCAGGGGCTGGCGCGGGAAACGCAGATCGGCGAAGGCGCGCGCCTGGTCCGCGAGCGTGTCGAGCGGGGCGAGCAGGCGGCGCATCAGCGCCGCGGCGAGCAGCCCGGCGACGAAGGCCGCGAGCGTGCAGACGAGCAGCAGGCCGTAGACCGTGTCCCACAGCGCGGCATGCGCCTCGCCGCGCGCGCCGAGCACGGTGGCCGTGCCGCGCAGCGCGGCCTGCGGCGGCAGCTCGACGCTGGCCGGCGTGACGGCCAGCGGGCGCAGTGACGAGAACCAGTACGGCACGCGGGTGGTGTCTTCGCCGACGCGTTGCGCGACGATCTCGCCGCTGTCGCGCTCGACGCGCACGAGCGCGTACCGGCCGCTCTCGAACAGCTGCTGCACGAGCGGCGAGAGCGCCTCGCGGGTGGGTTCGACGCCGGCGGCGAGGTGGGCGAGCAGCATGGCCGCGTCGCGGTCGCGCGCCTGCAGCTGGCGCTCGATCTCGCCGCCGGCCGAGTGCAGGCAGATCAGCGTGCCGCCGATGAACGTGATCACGGTGGCCAGTGCGGCGCACAGCCAGGGCAGCACCCTCAGCGCCATGCGGCCTCCCGGGGTGCTGGAGCGGACGTGCGCCGGCACACGGGCCGGTCCGGCGAACGGGGCGGTGCGGTGTGACGACAGCGTTTCGGGCATGCGAGGTGACTCATGACGAGGTTCTGAAGCGGTGCTCCGCGCCGGGTCGGGCGCGTTCTCCTTGCTGCCGGTGTCGGCGTCGAAGTTACACCAACTTCCCCGCGAGGGGCGGAAACACGGCCACTTGTCGTGCGCCCGGCGGTCAGGTGTTGCGCCTGACGTACAATCCGCCCATGGATCCGACCCCTTCGCACGGCGCCGAGCACTCGCCGCTCGGCCGCGCGGTGAGCTACCGCGACCGCTATGCCCCCGAACTGCTGTTTCCCATCGAGCGCCGGATCAAGCGCGACGAACTGGGGATTCCGGCGCACGCGCTGCCCTTCACCGGTGAGGACGTGTGGAACGCCTACGAGCTGTCCTGGCTCAATCCGCGTGGCAAACCGGTGGTGGCGCTGGGGCGCTTCGTCGTGCCGGCCGCGTCGCCGCGGCTGATCGAGTCGAAGTCGCTGAAGCTGTACCTGAACTCGTTCAACCAGACCGCGTTCGCGTCCATCGACGCGGTGCGCGAGACGCTGGCGCGCGACCTGTCCGCGGCCGCCGGTGCACCGGTGGCGGTCGAGCTGGCCTCGCTCTCGGACGCGCCGCGCCGCGTCTTCGGCGTGCCGGACGGCGTGCGGATCGACGACCTGGACATCGCCATCGACACCTATTCGCCGCAGCCCGGCGTGCTGCGTGCCGATCCGGACGAGGAGGTCGAGGAGACGCTGTACTCGCACCTGCTGAAGTCCAACTGCCTCGTCACCGGCCAGCCGGACTGGGCCACGATCGCCGTGCGCTACGCCGGTCCGCGCATCGACCGCGAGGCCCTGCTGCGCTACATCGTGTCCTTCCGCACGCACAACGAGTTCCACGAGCAGTGCGTCGAGCGCGTGTTTTGCGACCTGCTCGCCGCCTGCCGCCCGCGTCGCCTTGCCGTCTGGGCGCGCTACACGCGCCGCGGCGGGCTGGACATCAATCCCTTCCGCGCCACGCCCGGCGAACCGCCGGCGGAGAACGTGTTCGAGATCCGCCAGTGAGGCGTGCCATCTGCACCATGCTTTGCCGCCCGCCGACGGGACGCGCCCGGCGTCGGGTCCGCGTGCGCGTCCCGTGCCGTTCCGGAGGGTGGCATTGATTCCCTATCGCCGCGAGATCGATGGTCTGCGTGCCCTGGCCGTCGTGCCGGTGGTCCTGTTTCATGCTGGCGTTGAGCGCTTTTCGGGTGGCTTCGTCGGCGTCGACGTGTTTTTCGTGATCAGCGGCTACCTGATCACGTCCATTCTGCTGAAACAGCTCGACGCGGGGACGTTCTCGTTCGCCGCGTTCTATGAGCGCCGGGCCCGCCGCATCCTGCCCGCGCTGTTCCTCGTCGTCGCGTGCAGCATGGTCGTGGCGTGGTTCGCGCTGATTCCGCCGGACATGGAGGACTTCGCGCGCAGCCTGTCCTACATCCCGGTCTTCCTGACCAACGTCTTCTTCTACCGCGAGAGCGACTACTTCGCTACCGGCGCGGAGTGGATGCCGCTGCTGCACACGTGGAGCCTCGCGGTCGAGGAACAGTACTACCTGCTCTTTCCATTGCTGCTGTGGTTCCTGTGGCGGCGGGGGCGGGCCGGCATCCCGTGGGTGTTCCTGGTCATCGCGCTGGCGAGCCTGATGGCGTCGGAATGGATGATCGGGAGGGACGCCCCGGCGGCCTTCTTCCTGCTCCAGTTCCGCCTGTGGGAGCTGCTGGCCGGTGCCGGCGTGGCCTGGCTGCACGCGCGGCGCGGCGGCCCCGGTGTCTGCTCCGGCGCGCTGGCCGGCGCCGGCGTGCTGCTGATTCTGGCGAGCGTGTTCGCGTTCGACGCATCGACCCGCTTTCCCGGCCTGCACGCGTTGCTGCCGGTGGCCGGCGCAGTGCTGGTCGTGATGCATGCCGGGCCGGGGAATCTGGCCGGCCGGATACTCGGCTGGGGACCGTGCGTCGGCATCGGCCTGATCAGCTACAGCGCCTATCTGTGGCATCAGCCGCTGCTCGCCTTCGTCCGGCACCTGTCGTTCGAGCCGCCGTCGCAGGCCGCGCTGCTGATCGCTGCGGGGGCCAGCTTCGTGCTGGCGTACCCGAGCTGGCGATTCGTCGAACAGCCATTTCGGCGCCCGGGGAGCGTGACGCGGCGTGCGCTGGTCGGAACGCTGGCGGTGGCCTCGGTCGTGGTGATCGCGTTCGGAAGCGGCGGCCGGGTGACGGAGGGGTACGATCGGCGCGCCGGAGTCGGTGAGCGTTTCCCGGACATGAACGCACGGCTGGAAAGGACCCCCGGACTGGCCAGGTACTGTGAGGCTGCGGAGAAACGCCAGCCCGAGTGCGCGACGGATGAGCGGCCCGAAATCCTGCTGTGGGGGGACTCCTATGCGATGCATCTGGTGAAGGGGCTGGTCGCGGACAATCCGGACATCCGGATGGTGCAGTTCACGAAATCGGCCTGCGGCCCCGTTCTCGGCGCGGCGCCGGTGCGCGGTCATCCGGACGACCGTGAGTGGAGCGAGGAGTGCCTGGCGCACAACGAGGCCGCCATACGCGCCCTGGAGGCGGCGGATTCGGTCCGCCACGTGGTGATCGGTTCGTGGTTCTATTACTACTTCGAGCCCGGTCGGACGATCCAGCTCGTGGACGGCTCCAGGGTGTCGGGAGGCGAACGCGGGGTCGAGCTGCTGCAGGCGACCATCGACCGGGTGAGGGCTGCCGGAAAGCGGGTCACCGTGTTCGCGCCGACGCCCACGGAAGGCGGGCGGCGCGATTACGGACGCTGCGTCGTACGCGCGGTGTGGCTCCGTGAACCACTCGAGGCGTGTGAGTTCCCGCGATCCGCCTGGGAGCAGGCCCATCCGGGAACGGTGGCGTCGCTGCGGGCGCTGGAGCAGGCGTCGATCCCGGTCGTCTGGCTGGCGGACGGCATCTGTCCCGACGGCACGTGCAAGCCGGTCATCGACGATGTCGTGATCTACCGCGATGGCGGGCATCTCTCCAAGGAAGGCTCCGAATACCTCGGCCGCACGATGGGCTGGTATCGCCAGGTGACGGAGACCGCGCCCTAGATCGGTGGTGGGAAGCGCGGGGCGCTGGCGTCGGGCGGTATAATCAGCCGTTCATGAATCGTGGGTGCGCCTGCCGCGTGCCCTGCAGAAAGGATTGCCCTTGTCCCTGACCATTCTCGGCCTGTCCGGCGCGCTCAATCACGACCCGTCTGCCGCGCTGTACATCGACGGCCGGCTCGTCGCAGCGGCGGAAGAAGAGCGCTTCGTGCGCGACAAGCACGCCAAGGGGCGCATGCCGTACGAGTCGGCCAAGTTCTGCCTCGGGTTTGCCGGCATCCGGCCCTCGGACGTCGACGTCGTGGCGATTCCGTTCGCGCCGATCAGCCTGTTCGGCCCGGCGCGCTGGCACTACGCCAAGCGCTACTGGTACGCGCCCGACCGCGCGCTCGATGCGATCCTGACGGGCAATCGCCGCTTCCATCGCTATCGCCGCCGCATCGAGTGGTGCCTGCAGCAGCTCGGTTTCGACCTGAGGAAGATCGAGATCGTGCCGGTGGAGCATCACCTCGCCCACGCCTCCAGCGCCTATCACTGCTCCGGTTTCCAGGAGAAGACGGCGATCATGGGCATCGACGGCAAGGGCGAATACGCGACGACCTTTTTCGGTTGGGGTGAGAACGGAAAGATCCACAAGATCAAGGAGTTCTTCGACCCCGATTCGCTCGGCGGACTGTACGGTGCGATCACCGAGTACCTCGGGTTCGAGATGCTCGACGGCGAATACAAGGTCATGGGCATGGCGCCGTACGGGGACGCGGCCCGCTACGACTTCTCGCGGCTGGCCAGGTTCGAGAACGGCGAACTGGTCATCAATACCGACTACGCCAACGTGATCGGCTTCCGCCGCTACAAGGAGAACGGCAAGGGCTACTATTTCTCGCCCAGGCTCATCGACTGGCTGGGGCCGATGCGCCACGGCGACGTCGCCGACGACCCGTACATCCATTACGCCGCGAGCATGCAGAAGCTGTTCGAGGACCTCGCGCTGCGGATGATGGACCACTACCTCGGCGACATCCTGCGCGAGACCGGCCGTCTCGCCTTCGCCGGCGGTGGCGCGCTCAACGTCAAGCTCAACCAGAAGATCATCGCCCGCCCCGAGGTCAAGGAGCTGTTCGTGCAGCCGGCCTCGGGGGATGCCGGCACGGCGGTCGGCGCAGCGGCCTACGTGTCGGTGGCGCGCGGCGTGCCGGTCGAGAAGATGGAGCACGTCTATCTCGGCCCGTCCTACAGCAACGAGGACGTGATTGCCGCCTGCGCCCGCCATCCGTCCCGGCCGCAGTGGACGCTCATCGACAAGGTGCCGGAGCGCGTCGCGCGAATCCTCGCCGACGGGCATCCGGTGGCGTGGTTCCAGGGACGCATGGAGTTCGGTCCCCGCGCGCTCGGCGGCCGCTCCATCCTCGGCTGCCCCAGCGTTCCCGGCGTGGCCGACCGCATCAACGAACAGATCAAGTTCCGGGAGCGCTGGCGTCCGTTCTGCCCCAGCATGCTCGACACCGTCGGCCCGCGCATGCTCGGCACCGACCATCCGGCGCCGTTCATGACCTTCACCTTCGAGGTCGAGCCCGAATGGCGCACCCGCGTGCCCGAGGTCGTGCACGAGGACGGCACGGCACGCGCACAGGTCCTGAAGCGCGAGTACAATCCCCGTTACTACGACCTGATGGTCGAGCTCGAGAAGCTCACCGGCAACGGCGTGGTGCTCAACACGTCGCTCAACCGCCGTGGCGAGCCGATGATCTGCTCGCCGACGGATGCGCTGAACATGTTCTTCGGGTCGGATCTGCAGTATCTGGTGATGGAGGACGTGCTGGTGGTGAAGGATGGTGGAGCGTGAGCCGGCTCGGAGACCTGTTCAGGGACGCGCGAAAACGTCACAAGATCCGGAGGGAGCGCCCGCAGTTCTGGGATTTCCCCGCATACGGTTTCGGCTACATCCAGATTCCGAAGGTGGCGACCCGCTCGATTCTGCGATCCCTCGGCAGGCTGCCTGTCCGTGAGACGGGTGAGAATTTCGACGATTTCGAGTCCAGACACAGCGCCCATGTCGATCACGGGATGATCCGTCGCCGTGTCGATGAAGGCTTGTTCGTCTTTGCGTTCGTCCGCGACCCGCTGGAGCGCCTTTACTCCGCGTGGAACAACAAGGTGAATCGCCCGGAGGATTCACGGAACCGGAACATCTTCAGCTGCCACGGGATGTATGACCGCATGCCATTCGACGCCTTCGTGCGCCGGGTGTGCGAGCTTGAAGACCGGGAGATCGATCGTCATCTCCGCTCGCAGTGCTGGTTCCTGTGCGATGAGCAGGGGCTCATTCCGAGCTGGGTGGAAAGACTGGAACGGTTCGCGGACGATTGGCAAGCACTGCAGCAGACCTTTCCTGCCCTGCCTCCAGTCCCACATCTGAACAGTACCGCGGCGACGCGGATCGATCACCGCGATGCGCTCGATCCTGAACTGGCACGCATGGTCGTCGAGCGTTACCGCCGGGATTACGAAGTGTTCGCCTATCCGCCTCCTGTTTGATCCGGCGAGCGGAGGCGGGCGTTTCATGTCGCCTCCAGGGTCAGGCGGCGTCTTTGCGTTCTGCGGATCGCGCGGGATCGATGCAGCGCGTCCGCGCTCTCCCGCGGATTCTTCCATGAGCCGTCGTAACGGATCGTGCGCGATCCGGTGCGGTACATCGCGCCCCGTCGTGTCGCTCGATGCCGCGCCGACGCCGGATCGCCGGGTCTGACGGGGTCTTGTCCGCAGGGCTCATGTCTTCTATATTCGGTAGCACTTTGCCGATGGCCGTTGCGGCGCGGTGTGTATCGTGGTTCGAGTTGCAGAAGCAGTCGGTGTGAGGTTCATGAAGGTTTCAATCGTCATCCCCGCATACAACTATGCGGGCGTTCTGCCCAGGGCGGTCGAGTCTGTCGTCGCCCAGTTGAGAATGGGGTATGAGCTCATCGTCATCGACGACGGTTCCACGGACGAGACGCCGTCCGTCCTTGCGCGTCTGGAGGAGAAGTATCCCGGGCGTTTCCGCGTGATCACCCAGTCGAATCGCGGGCTGGCGTCGGTGCGGAACCGGGGGGTCGAGGCAGCCCAAGCCCCCCGTCTGTTGTTTCTGGATGCGGATGACGAACTGGCGCCAGGAGCCATCGACGCCATCGACGCGGGCATCGCGACCCATCCCGAGGCCGGGTTGCTGATCGGGGGCTACGTCTCCATCGAACCCGACGGCACGCAGAGGGTGCACCTTCCGGGGCGTCTTCCGGCCGATCCGGTGGCCAGGGTGCGAGCCTACCTGATCGAGAAAACCATCGGCCTCGCGAACGGTGCGTGCGTGATGCACAAGAAGATCTTCGATGAAGGCGGGTACCCCGAGCGTTTCCGTAGCGCGGAAGACCTTCCGGTGTTCGCTCAGGCGTTGGGAAATCATGTCTGTGCTGTCTTGGATGCGGTGATTGCCCGGATCCACAAGCATGAGGACAGCATGAGGAATCAATACCGGAGCGCCAAGGCCACCGGGATGGAGCTTGTTGCGGAGATCTTCGAGACGGGCCGCCTGGACGAACGTTTCGCCAGCCTGCGGCGGGACTACTACGTCCAGCGGAATCTCTCGTTGTTCCGTTCCGCGTACTTCGCGGGATGCGAGGACGAAGCGATGCGGTACTTCCTCACGGCCTTCCGGGAAAAGTGGAACGTCGTCTTCAACCTGTCCTATTCGAAGAAAGCCTGCCGCCTATTGGTGGGCCGATTCTTCAGGTCTGTCGTGACAGGCTGACCAATCGCGAGCGATCGGGGAATGGTGCGATGCTGTACTCATGCACGCCACGGATCTTGTGGTAGGCGTTGTCGAACACCGTGACGGGGGTGTTCACCAGGACGCATCCGATCATGACGTGCAGCCTGTCGGTGCGCACGCGCCGGTAGCGGGAGAGCATCGACAGCAAGCGCT
>Ga0207868_1002246_pt1 | contig 11517 bp, 6 predicted proteins | sample Passage237B_FD_187370 | JGI IMG/M metagenome (GOLD analysis project Ga0207868, IMG submission 187370) | Cellulose adapted compost microbial communities from Newby Island Compost Facility, Milpitas, CA, USA - Passage2 37B (SPAdes) (version 3) ... | reverse complement strand
GCTTCACGGCCAATCGCCTCCAAGCCTCCACCAGGGCAGGCACCTCGCGGAAGGCCAGGTAGCCCGGCACATAGGGGAAGTGGGTTTCCGTCTTGACAAGCGACCATCCCACGGGCTGAAGCGCCGGGAAGGAGAGCAAGATAATACCTGCATAAATCGTTGTGCTGTATAAATTCAATGAGATATCCGCACCACCGATCAAGTGTATGGCCATGTCCCGCTCGGCGGTATCCAATCGCCCACGCAACGCATTTTGCAGGGCAGTGGCTTGCGGTATGCTTAAGGTATCGTAATCGTTCATCATAGACCTTACCGACAAGCAACATGCCAATATCGCTACATCAGTGCAAACATTATTTGCCATAGGAGGTTGGTTCAAAAAACAGTACCTTTGGAAGTACACCATCCACATATGGCCACATCCTGGTATCAGCAGACCGCCGAACAAGCATTGGAACACTTGAAATCTTCCATTGAAGGATTGGACAAGGACGACATCGCTGCACGACAGGAGCGGTATGGGCTGAATAGGCTCAAAAGCGGCAGGCGGAAATCCAAGCTCGCCATATTCGCCGCCCAATTCAAGGATGTGATGATTGGCATCCTCATCGTGGCGGCCATCATATCGTTTGCCGTGGGCGAGCATACCGATGCATTTGTCATCCTTGGCATCATTGTGGGCAATGCACTCATCGGTTATTTCCAGGAAAGCCGTGCGGAGTCATCCATCCAGAAACTCCAGCAGCTGGCGGCACAGCATACGACAGTCCTCCGCAACGGTACCCCGATGGAAATCGAGGCCGACCAATTGGTCCCCGGCGATGTCGTCATCCTTGATGCGGGCGATATCGTGCCCGCGGATGGGCGATTGCTGGACATCAGCGCACTGAAGACGGAAGAAGCCATGCTGACCGGTGAAAGCCATTCCATCGAAAAACATATCGATCCCATCGAAGGGGAGGAATTACTGCCGGGGGACCAGCTCAACATGGTATTCAAGGGAACGGCCGTGAGCAACGGGTCTGCCAAAATGGTCGTCACCGCAACCGGGATGGATACCGAGATGGGGAAAATCGCATCCATGCTGGAGGGGGAACCCCAAGAGACCCCTTTGCAACGCAGGCTGAAGAAATTCAGCAAGCAACTGGTCTTCATCGTGCTGGCCATCTGCACGCTGATATTTGCGTACGGGCTTTACCGTGGCGAAGACCTGTTGACCCTCTTCCTTACCACCCTCTCGCTGGCCGTGGCAGCGCTGCCCGAAGCGCTTCCTGCGGTAATCACGATTGCGTTGGCCAATGGCGCTGCCCGCATGGCCAAACAGCAGGCGCTAATCAGGCGGCTGCCCGCCGTGGAGACCCTTGGCTCGGTCACCTACATCTGCAGCGACAAGACCGGCACGTTGACCAAGAACAAAATGGCCGTAGAGCAGGTGTGGCACCCCGATGATAAAGAGACCTTGCTGATGCACGCCTTCCTGCTCAACAATGAGGTGCAATTCGACGAGGACGGTAATCCTATGGGCGATTCCACCGAAATCGCTTTGGTCGCCCACGCCTTGGATGACGGGCTGACCCTCGAATCGTCGGAAAAAGAATATCCGTTGGTAGCCAAGGTACCGTTCGATTCCGAACGGATGCGTATGAGTACGCTGCACCAGCATGACGGGGATTACATCCTGTTTGTAAAAGGTGCGCCGTCAAAAATTGCAGAGGGGTTATCAGGCCAATATGATGACAAGAAACAGGAATGGTTGGATATCAACGATGAATGGGCCCGTGATGGGCTACGTGTGCTGTTCTTGGCCTATAAAACGATGGACAAAAAACCCGGGAAGCTGGACGAATCGGTGGAGCAGGACCTGGATTTCCTGGGCATCGTGGGCATCATCGATCCGCCCCGCGAGGAGGTGGTCGAAGCCATACAACAGTGCAAAACCGCTGGCATACAGCCGGTCATGATCACGGGCGACCAGCCCATCACTGCCCTCGCGATTGCGGGACGGTTAAACCTGATTGCAGGAGGACAGGACAACACGCTTACCGGGGCAGACCTCCGCAAACTCAGCGACGAGGAATTGGGCAAGCACGTGGAGCAAACCGCCATTTATGCCCGCGTGTCGCCTGCCCAAAAGCTGCGCATCGTGAAGGCCCTGCAGCAAAACGGCGAATTCGTAGCCATGACCGGAGACGGAGTGAACGATGCGCCTTCGCTGAAACAGGCGGATATCGGCGTGGCCATGGGAATCACCGGGTCGGATGTGGCCAAGGAGGCCGCCCACATGATCCTGCTGGATGACAATTTTGCAACCATCGTAAAAGCCATAAAAGAAGGACGTCGCATCTACGACAATATCCGCAAATTCATCCTGTACGTATTGTCCTGTAACCTCGGCGAAATACTGGTCATTTTTTTCGCTCCGATCCTGGGGCTGGCCATCCCCCTACTCCCCATTCACATCCTCTGGATAAACCTCGTGACGGACGGGCTGCCGGGCCTGGCCTTGGCCGCTGAACCCGCGGAGAAAGACACCATGGAGCGACCACCGCGTCATCCGAACGAAAACCTGTTTGCCGGCGGACTCCTTACACGGATAGTGCTTACCGGAACCCTCATGGCCATGGCGGCACTTGCCCTGCAGTCCATCGCAGCGGACCGGGGGTATGGCACCACGGTTCAACAAACCCTGGTTTTCTCCATGCTAAGTTTTGTGCAGCTCGGAAATGCGCTGGTGGTGAGAAGCCTGGATAAGTCTGTCATCCAAGTCCCGCCGCTCAGCAATCCATTGCTGATCTGCACGGTAGTATGCTCTATCGGATTGCAATTGTTGCTGGTGTATGTACCATTTCTCCATCCCGTCTTCAAAACGGAAGCCTTGCCGATGGAAGCGCTGTGGCTGGCGGCGGTGGTTTCCATAGCCTGTGTGGCGGCCATCGAGTTGGCAAAGCTATTCATTACCAAAATAACACCTCGTTGACGTTTTGGTACGCTTTATGCTTTCTAACCTTAAAAATATGCACCATTCAAAACATGCACTATGAAAACCAACATACTTATGCGGGTCGTCGCCTGTTCGGTAGCGGTCGCACTTGCCACCGGAGCATGCCAGACAAAGAAAACGTCTTCGAGCCAAGCCGCGGATACCGAACACACTAGCCGAAACTCGCTGGACTGGAGTGGCACGTACCAAGGAACATTGCCTTGTGCCGATTGTCCGGGAATCCGGTATTCGATCACGCTGAATGAAGATAACTCATACCAGTTGAAAACCCAGTATCTTGAACGAGGTGATTCGGTGTTTACGGAATCGGGCACCTTTACATGGGATGACACCGGAAGCCGGATCACATTGGCCGAGCGCGGCGAAAAATTCCAGGTCGGCGAAAACCGGCTGTTCCACCTGGACATGGAGGGCAACCGCATCGAAGGCAAGCTTGCCGAACACTATGTGTTGGACAAGGTAACGGAAATCACTGGGCGGTACTGGAAACTCATTGAAGTGCAGGGAAAAGCCGTAGCAGACGGCTCCACGCAAAAGGAACCCTACATCAAACTGAACCCTGAAGACAACCGTGTGGAAGCTACCGGTGGTTGCAACGGGATGGGTGGCACCTATGAACTGTCGGAACCGAACCGGATCAAATTCTCCCAGCTCATCGGCACATTGATGGCTTGTGAAAACATGGAAGTGGAAAATGGGCTGAGACGGGCGTTGGAATCTGCAGACAGTTACCACGTGGGCGGGGATACCCTTCAGTTGTTCCGGGCTAGGATGGCCCCCTTGGCCAAATTTATCGCTGTGGAAAAATAAAGGAAAAGAGGGTGTCGCAAAAGTCTCTTATAACCACAAAGTACGCTAAGGATACGCAAAGTACACAAAGAATAAACTATTGATTATAAAATCTTTGTGAGCTTCGTGAAGACTTTGAGCCCTTTGTGGTTAATGTAAAAATATCTTTTAAGACACCCTCTTTTATTCGTTATGGAAGCCGGATACTATTTCAGCTCCAGGAATTTGTTGTATTCAATTTCCTTTTTCTCCAACTTGACCAATCCCTTGAGGTAATCAAAAACCTTCAGCGCTTTCACTTCATCGAACAGCCGATTGGCTTGTTCCTTATCGCCGAGCAACTGTACCGCATATTGCGCCAATTGCTGGTCGGTGGGTTCCTGTCCGGGACTGTATAATTTGATCTGTGCAGCAATCCGTTCCTTGGCCAACGCCAACACTTCCTCGTACTTCACTTCCAGCCCGTTTTGGGTGATGATGCGGTTTTCGATGAGTGTCCACTTCAGGTTTCTCAGGAAATCAGCGAATCCCTCTTCCAATTCATTGTCCTTGACCTCCGGGTTGGTGGCTTTCAACCACTTTTTCAGGAAGTCCTCCGGGAAATCAGCTTCCACCGTATCCAATCCTTTCAGGTAGATATCGTTCTGGAGTTTTTGGGTGGCATTCTGCACCAGCATGCTTTCCACTTCTTCCCTGACCTTTTCCTTGAACTCAGCCTCGGTCGTTACCACCCCTTCGCCGAAGACCTTATCATAGAACGGCTGATCCAATTCCGCTTCCTCCAATCGGTTGATGTTCTTAACCGTCAATTTGAACGAGCTAGGCTCCAAACCGGCCACGTCTTCGTCTTTGATGCCGAGGACACGAGCAGCATTGGCGGCGTCCTTGAACGCTTTCTTGACGTCAATCGCTACCTCGTCGTCCTTCTTCAGCCCCACGAGGGATTTCTTGATTTTTTTATCGTCTACCAAATCCGTACGTACCGATGCGGTATTGACGATACCTCCAGCCACGTCATTCCCGTCTGTATCGACCTGCCGGAGTTCGGCGTACAACACGTCGCCTTCTTCGGAAACCTCAGGGTTGGTCATCTTGCCGTAGCTACGGCGCAGGTTCTTGATGCGCGATTCCAGCGTTTCCTCATCAGCCTTGATGACATATTCGGTAAATTTCGTCTTTTCGGTAAAAGGGATCTCGAATTTCGGGGCTAACCCAATCTCGTAGTTGAACGAAAAGGCATCCTGGAAATCCCAGTTGTAGTCGTTATTGTCGTCGGCCTTCGGCAACGGTTGCCCCAGGATATCGAGCTTGTTGTCACTGATATATTGGTTGATCTGGTCGCTGACCAGCCGGTTGACCTCATCAAACAAGATGGCCTTTCCGTAAGTACGCCGGATATGGGACACAGGTACCATGCCAGGGCGGAAACCGGGTAATTTAGCTTTCCTTGCTTGTTCTTTGATCGCTTTGTCTACTTGGGGATTGTAGTCCTCTGGGGCGAGTTCTACCGTAACGATGGCATTGACTTCGTCGATGTGCTGGTGTGAAATGTTCATACTCAATTTAAGAGCCTGTTTAAAATTTATCGCAATCCTATAAAAAATCCTCCCGATTTCTCGGGAGGATTCAAGTGCGGAAGAAGGGACTCGAACCCCCACGCCTTTCGGCGCCAGATCCTAAGTCTGGTGCGGCTACCAATTACGCCACTTCCGCATAGGATTTTTATTTGGACTGCAAAGGTAAGGTTAATTCTTTAGAATGACAATACCTTTTTATTTTTCACTCACTCACTTATTCCCCATCCTCACACCCTCACAACTCACCCTATCAATCCGATTTGCGACCGAATACCGAAAAATGGACATACCTTCCTGGCCTGGCTTTCATGTCTGCAATCAGTTCTTCCAGGTTTTTCGAAGCTTGATTGAGGTTATTGTATAGCTGTTCATCGTTCAGCAGCATCCCGATGGACCCTTGCCCCTGGTTTATGCGGTCGGTGATGGACTGGAAATCGGCCATGGCTTGATTCGCGCTGAGGATGGTCTGTGCGAAATCGGCCTTCGCGACTTGGTCCGTTATGCTTTCCAGGTTGGCCAGCACTTGCCCGATACGTTCGTTGTTGTTCTTCAGGTTGTCGGTGATGGATTCGACATTCGCCACGATATGGCTGATGCGGTTCCGTTCGGAGACGACCAAGCCATCCAGTTGCCTGGTAATCCCTTCCAGGTTTTGAAGCGAATTGGCGATGCTATTGATGCTCCGGTTGAAGTCGCGCTGGAAATCCTTGTTGATGGTATTGTTGATCGAACTCAACACCGAATCCAGTACAGCGGCGATGTCCTCGGCCTTCTTTTGGATGGGTTCCACCTGCTCCATGATGTTCTTCTGTATACCGGCCTCCAGTTCATCCCCGTTTTTGGCATACACCGAACTATTCCCGAGTTCAAAAACAATGGCCTTGCCACCCAATAAGTCCGTGCTGGCAAGCCGTGCGACCGTATTGGCCGGAATGGCGTAATTGCGCTTCACCTTAAACTCGGTCCGGATTCGCCCGTCAGCCTGCAGTTGCATATTCGAAACACGGCCGATTTGGTACCCATTCACTAGGATAGGCTTGGATTCGGTAAGTCCATCCACCCGTTCATAGGTGGCATAGTACGTGTTTTCGCGGCTGAAGACATCGTTTCCCCTCAGGAAACTGTATCCCAGAATCAATATCGTGATGGCCACCACGGCCAATATGCCTACTTTCGTTTCGTTTGCTATTTTCATGCTTTATGCTTTATGCTGTAGGCTTTATGCTGTAAGCTTTATGCCTTACTGCTTATAGCGTATGGCTTATGGCTTATGGCCTATTGCCTACGACCACCATTAAACAACTTCGGTGCCGATCTTGTTTGCAAGGCCTTATCGGTGTTCCACCAGCTTTTTATAGGCTTTGATGGCATCCGTCAGGTTTTTCACGATTTCTTCCTGTCCTTTTTCCGATTTCATGTACGTCTCTTCATCGGGATTGCTGATGAACCCGATCTCGGTCAATACCGCCGGCATGCCCGCGGCCGCGAGCACCGCAAGACCCAACTCCTGCACCCCGCGGTCTTCCCTGCCCGACGCGACATACTGCTCCTGGATAAGTGAAGCGAGCCGGATGCTTTGGTCCCGGAACTGGTTCTTCATCAAGGAAAAGACGATGTAGCTCGCCGGATCGTTGGGGTCGAAGCCCTGGTAGTTTTCCTCATAATTTTCCTCCAGCAAGATATCGGCATTCTCCCGTATCGCCGCATCCTGCTCCCCCAACCGATGGAACCCCGACACAAAAGTCTCGGTACCGCGGATGGACTTGTTCTGCGAGGTGGTATAATAATACTTTCCCTTGCTGTTCCTTCTTCTCACACGCTTCGCTGGAGCGGCATTGCAATGGACCGAGATAAATAAGTCGGCCTTGTTCTTGTTCGCCAGCTCAATGCGCTTGTATAGTTCGACATTGACATCCGTGGTGCGTGTATAAAGGACTTTGACACCGGGCATTTCGCGCTCGATGGCCTTCCCCAGCTTAAGCACCACCTGCAGGGCAATGTTCTTTTCAAGCGAAGTCGCCCCCCTGGCCCCCGGTATCTCCCCGCCGTGTCCGGCATCAAGCACGATGGTCTTTACGGTATACGCCGTGTCGCGATACTTATTTGCTGAAGAAATCGTTGGAATAAATAGAAGTAGAGAAAGTGCGTAGAAACTATACCTTGTCAAATGTTTTATCATGTCGATGGGTTACACCAGAATCCTAACTATTTTTAATTAATTTTGTGCGCAATTCCGATTTATTGCAAAAATAATATTCGTTATCAAATTTGAGGTCTATCGCTGCTTTTTTTTCTTTCGTTTTATTATTCTTAACGGTATTTCCGTCCATGTCGGTATACAGCCAGGATAATTCCAAGCGGGATAGCACCCAAATGGATTCGTTGAGAAGAGCGGATACGCTGGCGCTGGATTCCCTCGGCGGCCGACAGGGCTCCGCCCGGCGCGATACAACCGATGGGTTGAAGGCCATGGTGAGCATTGTCGCCGCGGATTCCCAGATTACCGATATCAAGGCCAATATCATCCACCTCTACGGCGAAGCGAAAGTGAAATACGAAGGGTTCGAACTTGCCGCGGACTACATCCGGCTGAACCACGGGCAAAACGAGGTATATGCCAGTGGGCGGTACGACCACAACAACAAATACGTCGGCAGACCGGTGGTTATCTTTCCCAACGAGACACCTAAGGCCGTCGATTCGCTGCGCTACAACTTCGATTCCGGGAATGGCATCACGTTCGGCATCTTCACGGAGGTAGAAGGCGGGTTCATCCAGGCCCGCCGGGTCCGTAAAAACCAATACAATGAGATGTCGCTCTACCACGGCATGTACAGCACCTGTAACTTGCCGCAGCCGCATACGCACTTCGGCATCCAGATTTCCAAGGGCATCGTGACGGAAAACCAGATCATCTCCGGCCCGGCTTACTTGGTCATGGAAGGTGTCCCGCTCCGGTTCATCACCATTCCCTTCGGCTTCTTCCCCAAACCGAATAAACGGTCCTCCGGATTCCTGTTCCCCACGTTCGGCGAGGAATTCAACAGGGGGTTCTTCATGCGCGACATCGGCTGGTACTTGGCGTTAAATGACTATTGGGACAGCGAGCTGCGCGGCACACTGTATTCGAAAGGTTCGTGGGAAACATCGGTCCTGACCCGATACCGTGTCAACTACAAGTACAATGGCGGATTCAACATCAACTATGCCAATACGAAAAGCGGGGTGGAAGGCACCCCTCAATATCAAGCGAGGCACGATTTCCGGGTAAACTGGAACCATACCCAATTGCAGGAAGCAAACCCCGGCACGACCTTCAGTGCCAATGTGATGTTCGGCACCAGCTCTTATGCCCACAATACGGCGGCCAATGCATCCTACAACTATGAAGAAATCACGCGGAATACGATGAACTCCAGCATCAGCTATGGCAAAACGTTTGCTGACGGGAAGGTGAATTTCACCGCCAGCATGCGGCACTCGCAGGACATGGCTGCCCAAACCGTGTCGCTGGACTTGCCCGTATTTTCGTTGAGTGTCAGTTCCTTCAACCCATTCGATTCCAAGGACCGTGTAGGTGAGCAGAAATGGTACCAACGCATCAACGTGAGCTATTCGCTGACCGGAGACAATACGCTGAATGCAAGGGAATCCGGTCTTTTCAGCAGGGAAACGCTAAGCCAATTCCAGCATGGCTTCCGGCATAGTATTCCGATAAGCCTGTCACTCAATGCATTGAAGTACTTCCAGTTCAACACCAGTGTCAACTACAACGAAGGGTGGCACTTCCAAACCTATCGGCAGCAGTTGGAAAATACGCCTGCCGGATTCGAGACCTTACGAGACACCGTACGGGGGTTCAAACGGTCGTATGACTACTCCGTTTCATCGGGATTATCTACCAAAATCTATGGGATGTATCCAAAAATGGGCAAAATACAGGCCATGCGGCACGTCATCACCCCGTCCGTCAACCTGAATTACCGGCCCGATTTTTCCGACCCCATGTACGGTTTTTACCGCCGGTTCATGGATGCACAAGGCAACGAGACGGTATATTCCATCTTCCAGGGCAGCCGTTACGGTTCCCCGGGGAGTGGGCGTTCGATGGGCATCGGCTTTTCCATCGACAATAACCTCGAGGCGAAGATGCTGAGCAAAAAAGACACCACCGAAGGGGGGGTCAAGAAAGTCCCCATCCTGCAGGGGCTCACCTTCAGCGGCAACTACAATTTCGTGGCCGACTCCTTCAAGTTATCCAATATCAACTTCTCGGGTCGTACCGCGTTGTTCAACCAAAAAATCAACCTCAACTTCAATGGTACGTTCGACCCGTATAGCTTCGACCGGACGGCGGGAAGGCGGATAAACCGCTATGCCATCAAGGACGGCAAGCTTGCCCGGTTGACCAATTTCGGGCTTTCATTCGACTACAGTTTCAATCCGGATGCCAACAAGAGCCGCCAAGAGGGGCTCGATTCGCTGGACAACCGGAAAGCCAGCATGACGCCTGAACAGCAACAGGCCCTTGCGCGCATCAGCTCGGATCCAAACGCATTCGTCGATTTCAATATCCCATGGAACCTAGCGGGCTCCTTCAGTTTCCAGTACTCCAACCTTGGCAGCCAGAAAAATGTCACCGCCACATTGAATATCCATGGTGATTTCAGCCTTACGCCCAAATGGAAAGTCCAGTTCAACTCGGGCTATGACTTCAGGCAAAAGGAGATTTCCCTTACGCGTTTCAGCATCTACCGCGACCTACATTGCTGGGATATGTCGTTCGGCTGGGTGCCTTTCGGCCGTTTCCAGAGTTATAACGTCACCATACGGGCCAAAGCATCCATACTGCAGGACTTGAAGCTGACCAAAAGAAACGACAATTTCGGAGGATTTTAGGGAACTATGCAAGCAGAAATCATCACCATCGGGGACGAGATCCTGATCGGCCAAATCGTCGACACCAACTCGGCGTGGATGGCCCAACGACTGAACGCCATCGGCATCCGCGTAAAGCAGGTCAGCTCGGTTGCTGACCACCCTGCGGATATCATCGTGGCGTTGACACTGGCGTCCGGAAGGGCCGACATCATCCTGGTCACCGGGGGATTGGGGCCGACAAAAGACGACGTCACTAAGCAAGCGATGTCGGTTTATTTCGACTGCGGCCTCCGCCGCGACGCGAAGGTGCTCGCCCATGTCGAATCCATATTCAGGCGCAGTGACAGGCCGATGCTTGAAATAAACCGCAGGCAAGCAGACGTGCTGGACAAGAGCGAAGTATTGTTCAACGACATGGGTACCGCTCCCGGAATGTGGATCGAACACAAGGGTAAACCATACGTTATCATGCCGGGCGTGCCATTCGAGATGAAACATGTCATGGAGGAACGGGTATTGCCCAGGCTCACCAACCTGCCGGGCAGGTTGCCGCTATGGCACCATACGCTATTGACGGGCGGTATCGGCGAATCGTTCCTTGCAGAGAAAATCGCGGATATCGAAGCGGCCTTACCACCGCACATCCACCTCGCTTATCTGCCTAAACCGGGGTTGGTACGACTGCGGCTTACAGCCGAAGGAGAACAACTGGAGGCGCTGAAAAACGAAACCCAGACTATCGCGATGCAATTGAAGGAACGGATAGGTCCGTATTTCCTTGCCAACGAGGATACCTCGCTCGAGGTGCTGATCCGCGATTTCATGCAGCAGCGGGAATTGTTGCTGGCCACGGCCGAAAGCTGTACCGGAGGGAATATCGCCCGGCTCATCACCGCTCTTCCGGGAAGCAGCTCGATGTTCGAAGGTGGGGCCGTCACCTATTCCAATGCCACGAAAAAAAATCTGCTCGGCGTCAGGCAGGAGACCCTCGACAGCCACGGTGCCGTAAGCGAGGAGACCGTGCGCGAAATGGCAGCCGGTGCCCAAGCAAATTTCGGGGTGGACTATGCCATTGCGGTAAGCGGCATCGCGGGGCCGGACGGCGGAACACCGGAAAAACCCGTCGGCTTAGTATGGATTGCGGTGGCGGGAAAAAACGGCGTGATTGCCCGGAAGCACCTGTTCGGCCAAGATCGGGCAATCAACATCGAACGATCCTCCGCAGCTGCACTGCTGATGCTCTGGCAATTATTGAACGCGGAATGGAAC
>Ga0207868_1002245_pt1 | contig 11519 bp, 10 predicted proteins | sample Passage237B_FD_187370 | JGI IMG/M metagenome (GOLD analysis project Ga0207868, IMG submission 187370) | Cellulose adapted compost microbial communities from Newby Island Compost Facility, Milpitas, CA, USA - Passage2 37B (SPAdes) (version 3) ... | reverse complement strand
CGCGTGCTATGTTCTTGCCGCGCAGCGCGGTATGTCGAATCACGGCCGCGCCCAGCCGTTCTTTCAGCAATCCGAGAAAATCGGCCTCCGGCAGCGGCTGCGCCAACCGACCGATCAAGCCGCTACCCACCTGCTGGTAGCTGTTTTGCAGCCGGTAGACATCAAAAGCCACCTCTTCGTAAGGGTGGGCGTCGAAAAGTCCGCGCAGGATTGCCCGCTCGCGGTCGGCCGGAAACAGCACTTCGACACGCACTTCCTCCTCTCGGTGCTGCTCCCCAGGGATACCGACGAACGGTTGGGTCCCTTCCCCGCCTCGGAAGGTTCCGTATCCCTTCACGTTGAAGCTGCACTCGTCGTAATTGCCGACATGGCCCGCCCCGGCGGCAAACAGTGCCGTCCGCACGGGCTCCGCATGGCTGATCGGCACGAACACGACCAACTTGTTGAGCAAATCGCGCTTGGGACTCAGTATCGCCGTCGCTTGCAGATCCAGTCGCTCGGCAATCTTGCTGTTCACCCCGCCCGTCACGTTGTCCAGGTTGGTATGGATGGCATACACGGCGATATCGTGCTTGATGGCCTTCATGACCACACGCTCCACATAGTTGCTCCCGTTGAAGCGCTTGAGTCCCTTGAATACGATGGGATGGTGGGACACGATCAGGTCGCAGCCCAGTTCGATGGCTTCGTCGACCACCGACTCCGTGCAATCAAGCGATATCAGCGCTTGGCCGATCTCCCGGTTGGGATCGCCGACGAGCAGCCCCGAATTGTCATACGGCTCCTGATAGTGCAGCGGGGCAAGCGATTCCAGGTAGTCCGTTAGTTGGCTCAGCAGCATACGCAATCAATTTTGATGTCCATTTTTGAATCTTTCATGTTCGAGCAATAGACTCCGGAAGTTGCTCACTTTCACCCAATAGCCAATAAAATAGACAAAAGCCAGCACACTGACGGAAACAAGGATGAAAGGGGGAAGGGGGATATTAGACAGCAGGAACAGCCACGCATACCATATCCCCGTGGCACGGCCAGGATTTTCCTCCTCCGCGATCTTGCGGTCGTAAAATTCGTTGGTAAGGGAGTCGGCCACCCTTGAGGCGACCGAAAAGTTCCAATAGATATTGAAAAAGGGAATTACGAGCAACCACGCCTGATTCGGGGCCATCAGCCGGTTTTCGGGTGCAATCAGCAGGAGTGTCTTGCGGACCGTGTTGGCATAGCATACCCAAATCAGCAGCCTGATCAGCAGCACGGCAACCACCAGTTGCACCATCTCGGGCGAAAGGTTCTCGTAGTCGATGTTCATCGGCGCTAAATTACGGGGATTCGGGGATAAAACCTATTGTTTCGTGTTTCACGCAAAGGGCGTTGTTTCACGCAAAGTCCGCTAAGTTCGTTAACGCAGAGGTCGCAAAGGGCGTGGTGCAAAATGTAAGCCTAAGATTTGCGGACTTTGCGAAATCCTCAGCGGACTTTGCGTGAAATCTGCTCTCGTAACGTCATCTCGATATGCAATATACCCGCGTCCATGTACGGCTCGCTGCTCTGCTCGAACCCCAGCTTGTTGTAAAATGCCTTGAGGTGCTGCTGGGCGCTGATTTTTAGGATTTGGTGCCCAAATAAATCGTACACTCCGTCGATGCTCCGTCTCATCAGCTCCTCGCCGAGTCCCCGGCCCCTGAAATCCGGGGCGACCACCACCCGCCCTATACTTGTGGCATCGGGATAGGAAATGCCATAGGGGATAAGCCGCGTATAGGCCGCCAACGTATCGCCATGCCACGCCATGAGGTGGAACGACTGCTGGTCCTTGTTGTCCAGGTCGCTGTATACACATGCCTGTTCCAGTATAAACACCTCCTGCCGCAATTGCAAAATCTTGTAAAGCGCTTCCAGCGAAAGCGCTGCGAATGGCCGTGTATCCCAAGTCAGCGTTTGACTGTCCATTTCATCTGTTTATCATTTGTTTCTTAGTTGTCAGATGGAGCCTTTGATGATTAAAATAATCATTAAGCACAGAGGGCAATGATTATTTTAATCATGTCGGGTTCATTGTATTATTGTTGACCCACCACGTCATCCAGCAAAGCGGCCAATTTTTCCGGCATGCTCATCTGCGGGTTATGGTCGGCCTGCATGTTGACAATCTTCCAGCCGTAACCCGCGGCCCGCTTGGCAAAAAAGGCAAAGGCATCGCTTTCCGGATCGTCGCCTTCGTAGGTGAGGATATAGGTGGTCGGTAGTTCCAGTCGCTTGTTGTTTTTCAGCGCAATGGGCTGGGAAAACGTCTTTGCCGATTGCGGCACATCCTTGGGAAACGTTTGCTCATCCACAGCCCAGAAAGGGTGTATCAACCCGTCTTCGGCCGGCATCTCGCGGCCGATTCGGTCTTGGCCATGCGCCGTGGCCACACTTTGGCCATCCTCCGGCACGAACGCATCGAGGTAAATCACGTGCTTAATCCGGCCCGGCAGGCTGTCGGCCACGCCGGTAGCCACCATTCCGCCGTAGCTATGCCCCAGCAGCACCACATCGTGCAGGTTTTCGAACAGGATGGTGTTCACCACGTCCTTGATGTGGGTCTCCAGGTCGATGTCACCCGAAGTCAGGTGTACCCGTTCGCCCAAGCCCGAGAGCGTGGGTCGGTATACCTCGTGGCCCATGGAGTGAAGCAACGAATCCGTTTTCTTGAAATACCAACCACCGCCCCATGCGCCGTGGACGAGGACATACGTGTGTCGTTGGGCGGTAGCCCCGGTTGTCGACAGCATCCCGCCAATCAACAACGCATACACCAGCTTGTGCATATTCCGTTAAATCAATGTACATAATTAACGGTTTTCCGGCAAATGACCAAAATATTTCCATCCAATTACCTCTTCCATATAGGTATCGATGAGGCTTATATTGAGCATGTCGTTGATATAGCCGATATGCATATCGGGCCTTACGAGTATGATTTTGGTGCCATCCGGCTTTACCTCAAACGTGTCAAACACCTGCTGGTTTCTCAGGGAATAGGGTAGGTAATAAAAGTGCATCTCCCTGGGGTATTTCTGCCGCATCCACTGCCCGATGATATTCAAGTGGTGGTGGTTGATGGTGCCCAACAGAAGCAGCACAAACCCTGGCTTCTCGCACCAGCGGTGCAGGTCGGTTTGGGTTTTCGCTTTTTCGTCGAACACGGTAAGGAAGGGCAGCCGATCGCCAGCTTGCACGCGCCGGCCCGTGGCATGGTGTATAGCAAGCCCTGCCTTCCGGTAGTGGATGGTCAGTTGCGCCACGGTGTCAAACACCTTCTCCAGCAAATGGGGATTCCCGCCGACGTACCTCATCCCTGTGGATAACAGGATGTCCCTAAGCGGACTCAACCAGGTGCGTAGACGCATGGCCAGCCCGAAGGCGCGGTCGGTAGCATGGACGACGGTCTTCGCCACCGGCATCCGCTCCTGCTGGTAGGTATGCAGCACCTGCGGACCCATCCGCCCGCTCACCACGCCGGCCAGCTTCCATGCCAGGTTCACGGCATCCTGCATTCCGCTGTTCATTCCCTGGCCGCCGATGGGGGAGTGGATGTGCGCCGCATCGCCGATCAGGAAACAGCGCTGCCGGGCGAACTGTTCGGCCATCCGCTTGTGCAATAGGAAGCGGCTGACCCAAAGGCACCGGCTCACCGGAAGCTCGAATCCTACCGCCTCATCCACCAACGGTTTGATGTCTGCGTATTGGATGGCTGTTTTGTGCTGCCATTCCTCGTTTTCCGGCAGCATGCCCACCAGGCGGTAGCGGCCCTCTGCACCAAGGGGGAAAATCCCCAAAAAACGGCTTCGCGGCAAAAAGAAGTGCACCAATCGGTTGTATGCCCCTTCGATGTATACGTCGGCCAAGAAGAACTTGCCTATGTAGCGTTTCCCCTCAAACGGTATCCCCAACCCGTTCCTCACCGCACTGCCAGCCCCATCGGCGCCGATCAGCCAGTTGCATTTCCATCGCTGGACAATGCCGTCGTGCATCAGTTCCACGGTCGCCGAGCGGTCATCCTGGCGGAGCGACAACAGCCGCGTCTCCCACACCACGGGACAAGCATGCGCCGTCAAACGGTCAATCAACAGTTTCTCGGTTTTTTCCTGGCCGACAAGCAGGATGAAGGGAAAGGCGGTGTGGGGTTGGTCCACATGGGCGAATTCGACGCTGCCCAGTGTTTTTTTCCTGCCCTGCACCTGTATGCCATAGCAGGGAAATCCCTCAGCGAGCAGCTGGTCGGCCAAGCCCATCTGCCTCAGCAACTCCAATGTGCGTGCATGCACCGCAATGGCTTTGGAAGTCCGGTCCGGGCCCTGCTTGGCATCGATGATGGTGGGCTGTATGCCGAAACGGAGCAATTGGGCCGCCATCATCAGGCCTGAGGGGCCCGCACCCACAATGAGCACATCGGTATGTTTGGTGATTTCCAACGTCAGTAAAGCAGGAAGATTGCCGGTTTTTTGTGGAAGTCGTATTGTTCTTTTCGCCATCGCTGCAACGGTTGGCTGATGATTTGCTCATCGGCCGCCGTCAGGTTGCAGGCCACGCAGAGACGGGTATGCGGGCTGCCAACGCGCAGGATTTCGGCCAATAGCTGGTTGTTCCGGAAAGGCGTTTCGATGAAGAGTTGCGTCTGCTTTTCCCGTTGCGCAAGTTGTTCCATCGCTTTGATTTTCTTGGCCCGGTCGTTCTTGTCGATGGGCAGATAGCCGTGGAAGACAAAGCTTTGCCCATTGAAACCCGAAGCCATAAGCGCGAGCAGGATAGCGCTCGGCCCCACCAATGGGGCAACCCTGATCCCTTTACGGTGGGCTTCCGCCACGATATCCGCTCCCGGGTCGGCTACGCCGGGGCATCCCGCCTCGCTCATCAACCCCACGTCGCGACCCGCTAGCAAGCCCGAGAAAATCGTAGAGAAATCCACGTCATTCCGCGCATGTTTGCTGTAGTCGTGTAGGATCAACCCGCTTTGGGGCCGTTGCAGTCCTGCTTGCTTGAGGAACTTCCGCGCCGTTTTTTCATTCTCCACGATATACTCGTTGATGGCATTGATGGTCTGGAGCAAGTAGGGTGTATAGGACGCTGCGGCGGCATCGTCAGCCAGCGGCACGGGAATGAGGTACAACGTTCCGTAGGACATGCACAAAGGTAGCGAAAATGCACCGCACGTTTCTTTTATTCAAACACATTTGCTAAATTGCCCCCGAAATTCTGCACGCACATGGCCACGCAAATCACCGACGGCGTAAAGGTTTCCGTGGAAACCGTCTACCAACCGGAATACTCCAATCCGGAAAACGAGCACTTCATGTTTGCGTACAAAATAACCATCGAGAATTTGAGCGACTACAGCGTACAGCTGCTGCGCCGGCACTGGTACATTTTCGATTCGAACGGCACGCACCGGGAAGTGGAGGGGGAAGGCGTGGTTGGCCAGCAGCCCATCATCGAGCCGGGCGACCAGCACGAATACGTGTCGGGCTGTAACCTCAAAAGCGATATGGGCGCGATGAAAGGTACCTACCAGATGCTGCGCGAGTTCGATGGTTGCCTTTTCGAAGTGGAAATCCCGAAATTTGACCTGATCGCACCGCACCGATTGAATTAACCGCTGTTTTCTTTTAGCGCGTATCGCGCATATACCGACTCAGGCATACGCTATGCCTTGTGTGCGCGGTATGGCTTTATCCTGTCAATCCTATTTACTCGGTGGTTATCCAGTAGCTATCCATGAGGTATCCAAACGATATCAAGGCTTTAATACTGCATATCTACTGGACATCTACTGCATACCTACTGCACAAATACTGCATCAACACTGGCGAATTATTGCCTGACTCCTGGAGATTTCCTAACTTTACAAGACTTTTACCTTGATTAACATGGCTTACCAGAAAGGCGACATCAAATTGGAGGGGCAGCTCGGAGACCTGACCTTCTACAAACAGGGCGGCTCCCACCGGGCAAGGGTGAAAAGGGGGGTCGACCCCAAGCGCATCGCCAAGGACCCAAAATTCGAACGCTCACGCGAAAACAGCATGGAGTTTGGTCGTGCCTCTGCCATGGCCAAAAAAATCCGGGTGGCCTTGCGTGAAGTGCTGCCGCTGTTTCACGAAGGAACCATGCAGACCCGGCTGAATGGCCGCATCCTCCAAGTCATCAAGAACGATGCGACCAACGTCCGTGGTGAGCGAAGCCTTGCAGCAACCGATTTGCCCTTGTTGATCGGATTCAGTTTCAACGCTGCTTCTGCATGGAAGGACGTTTATTTCGGAGCCGTGGCTCGCTCGTTCGATACCATAACGAAAAAAATACAGGTGGTGTTTCCGTCCTATTGGGGTCCCGCGGTGATATCAGCCCCGAAAGACGCGAGCGGTATCCGGTTTTCCGTCGTTGCCCTTGCTATGGATCCGGAAAAGGAAAGTTGCCTGTGCAGCTTCGAGCATTCGCCGATATTGCCAAAATCGGGCAACCTCCCCGAACAGTTGTTTGAGCTTGAAGTAGCGACTGCAGATACCCCCATCATCCTGCTGACCGGGCTGGCCTTTTTCCGGGAGAAAGGCGGCTACGACATGCCCATCGAGCAGCCCATGGCGAATGCATTGGACATCATCGATGTGTTGTAAGGGGGATGATACGGTGCATCCGTTCCAACTTATTTTCCGTATTTTTGCACTTGCTTATGACAGCACAAAAAACGGCTATCGTATTCGGCGCCACGGGATTAATCGGCGGGCACCTACTGCAAGGGTTGTTGGACGACCCCACGTATGGCAAGGTCATCGCCGTCGTCCGGCGCGACATGGGTATCAAGCACCCTAAGTTTCAGCAGTTATTTGCTGATTTACAGTCGATTGATGACATCAAGGAACAGCTTGTCGCCGATGATGTGTTTTGCTGCTTGGGCACGACTCGGAAGAAAACCCCCGATCTGCAGGCATACTACCGCATCGACCACGATTATCCCGTAGCTGCGGCCGAATTGACCAAGGCCATGGGCGCCAAGGCGTTCCTGCTGGTTTCGGCCATTGGGGCTGATGCGGAATCCGCCAATTTCTACCTTCGAATAAAAGGCGAAACCGAGCGCGATGTGGTCGCCGTGGGGCTGGAGCGCACGCATATTTTCCGTCCGTCGCTGCTTACCGGGAACCGTCCCGAAAAACGTTGGGCGGAAACTGCGTCGGAAAGCCTTTTTAAGGCAATCAACCCTTTGTTAATCAATGGGTTGAGCAAGTACAGGAGTATCCCGGCCGCTTGGGTGGCGACGGCGATGAGGAAGGCTGCGGAGCGGGAGCATGGAGGTGTCCATGTTTATCATTGGAAAGCAATCAAACAGTTGGTGTGAGTATTTTATCGACAGAACGGCTAGGCCACAGCTATCATGACCGGTGGCTATTCAGGAATCTCCATTTCGGCTTGCAGAAAGGAGACCGGGTAGCGTTGGTAGGGCCTAATGGGGCAGGCAAATCGTCATTGCTTCGTATTTTGGCAGGTGAACTGGAACCCTCGGAAGGGGCGGTGGTAGGGGAAAAGGGGTTACGTATCGGCTTCCTTCCACAGGACCCGGTGTTTGATACCTTCGAGTCGATCAACGATTTCATCTACCGTTCGGATAATGCACAGCAACAGCTTATCCGTGCGTACGAGGAATTGGTAGCCAACCCGGACGCCGATGTCCGGCAGGTTGCCGCATTGACCGAGCAGCTTAGTGCATCGGATGCTTGGGAGTATGAACACCGCATCAAAAGCATCCTTACCCGTCTACAGCTGACCGATTTTTCCCAACGGATAGCCAATCTTTCCGGCGGACAGCGAAAGCGGCTCGCCCTAGCCAAACTCCTGATTGACGAACCGGATGTGTATATCCTGGACGAACCGACAAACCACCTGGATATCGAAACCATCGAATGGCTGGAAAAGCTGCTTACCAGTGGACAGAAAACCGTTTTGCTGGTTACGCATGACCGCTATTTCCTGGACACGGTATGCAACCAGCTACGCGAGTTGGAGCGTGGAAAGGTAACGACCTATGCAGGCAATTACGGTTACTACCTGGAGCGAAAGGCCGAGGCGGAGGAGGCCGAGGGAATCCAACTGGAACGCGACAGGAATCTCCTGCGGAGGGAACTGGAATGGATGCGCAGGCAACCCCAGGCTAGGGGAACCAAGTCCAAAGCCCGCATCGATGCGTTCCACGACCTCGAGGAAAGGACCCAAGTACAGCAACCGAACCACGCGCTGCAGCTCGGTGTCAAGGTGAGTCGGCAGGGCAGCAAAATCCTCGAACTGGACAGCATATCGAAAGGTTATGGGTCCCGCCAGCTTATCCGCGATTTTTCCTACGTATTCAAGAAAGGCGACCGCGTCGGCCTTGCCGGACGCAACGGCACGGGGAAATCGACCTTCCTCAACCTGATAACCGGGGCCGAACCGCCGGACAAAGGCACGGTCATACCTGGGCAAACCACGATATATGGCTATTACCGCCAAGAAGGACTGGAGCCGAACGGAACAGCCCGTGTCATCGATGTGGTCAAAAGCGTGGCGGAGCACATCCAGCTTGCCAATGGGGAAACCCTGTCGGCATCCCAGCTGCTTACCCAATTTCTTTTCCCTCCTGAAAAGCAATTCGGGCTGGTAAACAAACTCAGCGGAGGGGAGCGCAAGCGGCTGCAGCTCATGCGCGTGTTGATGCAGAATCCAAATTTCCTGATATTGGACGAACCGGCCAACGACCTGGACATCGATACGCTCAATGTACTGGAAGATTTCCTGCTGCACTATCCCGGTGTCTTGCTGTTGGTGTCGCACGACCGCTATCTACTGGACCGCCTCACGGACCAGCTTTTCATCTTCGACGGAAACGGGAACGTTACGCCTTATAACGGAAATTACGCCGCCTATAAATCGGAACTGGAAGAAAAAGTTCAAAAAGAGAAAACCGTCGAACCGCCGAAGGTAGCGGAAAAGCCCCTGCCGACAGGGACAAAAACCAAGCTCAGCTATAAAGAACTGCGGGAATACGAGATACTGAACGACGAAATACCACTATTGGAACAGCGCATATCGGCGCAAACCCAAGCTTTGGGCCAAACCACCGACCATATAGAAATCGCTAACATTGCCACAGAAATCACCCGGTTGAACGAAGAATTGGACGCCAAAACGGCGCGATGGTTGGATTTAGGAGAATATGTATAATGTTCCACGTGGAACATCCGATACAACGGAAGGAAAACAACGCATGTTCCACGTGGAACAAAACAGGGAACTAGAGAAATGTTTAACAATTACAATATTATCGTCGTAGGAGGGGGGCACGCCGGATGCGAAGCAGCGGCGGCGGCGGCGAATTTGGGGTCTACGGTCTTACTGATTACCATGAATATGGGTACCATCGCCCAAATGAGCTGCAATCCGGCCATGGGCGGCGTGGCCAAAGGACAAATCGTGCGCGAAATCGATGCCCTGGGTGGTTATTCAGGTATCATCGCCGACAAAACGACCATCCAGTTCCGTATGCTGAACCGGTCCAAGGGTCCGGCGATGTGGAGCCCCCGGACACAAAACGACCGGATGCGCTTCGCGGAAGAGTGGCGCCTTCAATTGGAGGCTTTGCCCAATGTCGATATCTGGCAGGATACGGTAAAGGAAATCGTCATCGAACACGGGAAGGCAGCGGGCGTTGTCACTTCGTTGGGCCTGACCATCCAAAGCGATGCCGTAATCCTGACCAATGGCACGTTCTTGAATGGTGTCATCCACATCGGTGAAAAGCGCTTTGGTGGCGGACGTACGGGGGAAAAGGCGGCCACCGGCCTCACCGAACAGCTGGTAAGCCTAGGCTTTGAAGCGGGTCGGATGAAAACCGGCACGCCTCCCCGTGTAGATGGCCGCTCACTTGATTATAGGAGGATGGAAGAGCAGTGGGGTGACGAGGAGCGGAGGCGCTTCTCGTTTACGGATGTGCCGCTGCCTACCGAACAGCGGTGTTGCTGGATAACGTATACCAATGACCAGGTGCATGAGGCATTGAAAGAAGGCTTCGAAAAATCACCCATGTTCACCGGCCGGATAAAAGGCCTGGGCCCCCGATACTGCCCGTCCATAGAGGACAAAATCAATCGTTTCGCTGAACGGGATCGACACCAAATCTTCGTGGAACCCGAAGGGTGGAAAACCGTTGAAATCTATGTCAACGGCTTTTCGACTTCGCTTCCGGAAGACGTGCAGCAAAAAGCACTGCGCTTGATTCCGGGATTCGAACGCGCCAAAATGTACCGGCCCGGCTATGCCATCGAGTACGACTATTTCCCGCCGATGCAGTTGGACCTTACGTTGGAGACACTCCGCATCAAACACCTCTTCTTCGCTGGCCAAATTAACGGAACTACCGGTTATGAGGAGGCAGCAAGCCAAGGGCTCATCGCTGGAATCAATGCCCATCAGCGGATAAATGACCTGCATGAGCTTATCCTTAAGCGCGCTGAATCGTATATCGGTGTGCTCATCGACGACCTGGTCACCAAAGGTACCGAAGAACCTTATCGGATGTTTACGTCGAGGGCCGAGCACCGCCTGTTGCTCCGGCAGGATAATGCAGATGCGCGGCTTACGCCCATTGCGCACCGACTCGGCTTGGTCAGCGATGAACGGTTGGACCGTGTAAAGCAAAAGGTCGCAGACGCCGATTTCCTTGTCGACTACCTTCGCCAAGCATCGATAACCGCCGATGCAATGAATCCCATCTTGGTTGAACTGGATTCCAGCCCCATTGCCCAAAAGACCAAGTTGTTTACTATCCTCACCCGACCGCAGGTCAGCATCGGCGATATCGCCCGCGCCGACGCACGGTTCGCCGAACTCCTCGGTCAGTACGATAAGGAAATCGTGGAACAGGCCGAAATCAAGGTCAAGTATGATAGCTACTTCGAAAAGGAAATCGAAATCGTCAACAAGATGCGGCGCATGGAAGACCAGGAAATCAATCCGGATTTCGATTACTCGAACCTCGTCTCCCTTTCCAAAGAGGCCAGGGAAAAACTGATTCGGGTCAAACCGCGCACGCTCGGCCAAGCTTCGCGGATTTCGGGGGTTTCGCCCTCCGATATATCCGTATTGATGATACATATGAGTTAACTTTCTGTTTATCAATTTATTATACACAAAAATAGCCGGCTTCAATAACTCGATTATAAGATACTTTCTTGATTTTTCCGATGCAATATTCGTCTGACATAAAAAATCGCTTAAATCGCCTAAAAACGGCCCCAAATCCGAAATGGCTGATTTTGCCTTTTTTTATCACCTTATTTGCGCTCTCTTGGCAGTGCGCAAGCATACAACAACCAACCGGCGGCCCAAAGGATTCCATCCCCCCAAAAATCCTGGGCGAAACGCCGCCGAATATGACCCGCAACTTCCATGCGGAAAAAATCGTCATCGAATTCGACGAGTACATCAAACTGTCCAACCCCCTGAAGGAAATCAGC
>Ga0207868_1002240_pt1 | contig 11538 bp, 11 predicted proteins | sample Passage237B_FD_187370 | JGI IMG/M metagenome (GOLD analysis project Ga0207868, IMG submission 187370) | Cellulose adapted compost microbial communities from Newby Island Compost Facility, Milpitas, CA, USA - Passage2 37B (SPAdes) (version 3) ... | reverse complement strand
GGCCCCCTGATTGCAAACCCATCCGGGCCGCTATCCGCCGCGCTCGCGCAAGTCGGCTCGAAACCTGTTCGCCGGTTCCCCCGCCTTTGACCGAAGCGTGATCGGCCCTGCCCTTTTCCACCTGCAAAGGCCGCCGGTACTGTCCCGCGTGACATTGCCTAAGTCGCCGGAGTCCCACGCATGAAATACCTCGTTCCGCTGGCCCTGCTCCTTGCCCTGCCTGGCTCCGCTTTGGCGCAGACCACCATCAGCTTCGGCCCGGGCATTGGCATTGACGGCGCTGGCGCGACCGCCACGGGCAGCGAGGTCAGGATCACCGCCGGTGGCCGCTACGTGTTGAGCGGCACCAGCGCCGACGGCAGCATCGTCGTCGATGCGCCCGGGCAAGCGGTTGAACTCGAACTGAACGGCCTCGACCTCACCCACACCGACGGGCCAGCCATCCTCTTTCTTGCCACCGAACCAGCCCGTCTCATGCTCGCCGACGGCAGCAGCAACAGCCTTGCCGATGGCGGCAGAAGCGAGTTCGATGCCGCCATCTACAGCCGTCCGTCGCTGGCGTTCGGTGGCAGCGGCGCGCTCGCCATCACCGCCGTCTACGAAGGCATCTCGAGCGAGATGCATCTCGACTTCACCGGCGGCGACATCGCCATCCGGGCCGGAGAGGATGGTATCAACGCCAATAATGACGGCGTCAGCATCATCACCGTGTCGGGCGGCAGCCTCAGCATCGTCACCAGCGGCGGCGATGGCATCGACTCCAACGGCGCCATCGTCATCACGGGGGGCACGGTGCACACCTTCGCCTCCCCCACGGGCGCGAACAGTGGCCTCGATGCCGATAACGGCTCGACCATTTCGGGCGGCACTGTCGTCAATACAAGCTCTCGGCGTGGCGCTCAGATGGCGCGGCTCGGCGGTGCCCAACCCATCGTCACCGCGGCATTCCCGGAGCCCCAGCCGGCCGGAACGGTGGTCGCGCTGGTCGGCCCCAACGGACCGGAACTGGTGCTCTCGGCCCCCTCGACGTTCCAGCACCTCGCCTTCAGTTCGCCCGCCGTGGTGCCCGGCGCGAACTACGAGGTCTTCATCTCTGGCCCGGCCGATGGGCAGGCCCCCGGTGTCATGCCCACTGAACGTTTTGCGGGCGGCACGCGCGTGGGCACCGTCACGGCCAGTCAGCCACGCCCGTGACACAAGCATTCGTCACGAGAGCGTGAGCCGGAAGCGGCGTTAAGACTCGTTCAACGGCCGGCGGGCACGATTTCTCCGGCTCAAGGGACGAGTATTCCAAATGCTGCGTAGTCTAGTTGCGTTCGCGTTGTTTGCGTTGCTGGCGTCGCCGGCCTTTGCCTCCAGCATCTCCATCGTGGTCGACATCTCGGACCAGAAGATGTTCGTCTCGATAGATGGCGAGCAGCTGCATGAGTTCGACGTCTCAACCGGCCGCAAGGGCTACGCCACGCCCACCGGCAAGTGGGGCGTCGAACGGATGCACCGGAAGTATTACTCCAAGAAATATGACGGCGCGCCCATGCCGCACTCGATCTTCTTCTACAAGGGCTATGCGATCCACGGCACCACCGACATCAAGCGGCTGGGCCGTGTCGCCTCGCATGGCTGCGTCCGCCTTCACCCGCAGAACGCAAAACTGCTCTTCGACCTGGTGAAGGAGGTGGGTGCCGCAAATACCACGATCCGCGTCACGAGCTGACGGAGAGCCCTCCCCGTCACTCCCACTCGATTGTGCCCGGCGGCTTCGACGTTACGTCGTAGACCACCCGGTTGATGCCGCGCACCTCGTTGATGATGCGGGTCGCGGCGCGGCCGAGGAAGGCCATGTCGAAGGGGAAGAAGTCGGCCGTCATGCCGTCCACCGAGGTCACGGCGCGCAGCGCGCAGACGAACTCGTAGGTGCGGCCGTCGCCCATCACGCCCACTGTCTGCACCGGCAGCAGCACGGCGAAGGCCTGCCAGATCTTGTCGTAGAGCCCGGCCTTGCGGATTTCGTCGAGATAGATTGCATCGGCTTGGCGCAGAATGTCGAGCTTCTCGCGCGTCACGCCGCCCGGCAGGCGGATGGCGAGGCCCGGCCCCGGGAACGGGTGGCGGCCGACAAAGCGCTCGGGCAGGCCGAGCTCGCGGCCGAGCGCCCGCACCTCGTCCTTGAACAATTCGCGCAGCGGCTCGACGAGCTTCATGTTCATGCGCTCGGGCAGGCCGCCGACATTGTGGTGGCTCTTGATGGTCACCGAGGGGCCACCCGAGAAGCTGACGCTCTCGATGACGTCGGGATAGAGCGTGCCCTGGGCGAGGAACTCGGCGCCGCCCATCTTCTTCGCCTCTTCTTCGAAGACCTCGATGAAGAGCCGGCCGATGGTCTTGCGCTTGGTCTCGGGGTCCGACTCGCCCTCGAGCGCGCCGATGAACTTGTCGGACGCATCCACGTGGACGAGCGGGATGTTGTAGTGGTCGCGGAACATCGAGACCACTTCATCGGCCTCGTTCATGCGCATCAGGCCATGATCGACGAAGACGCAGGTCAGCTGGTCACCGATCGCCTCGTGGATCAGGATCGCCGCCACCGACGAATCCACGCCGCCCGAAAGGGCGCAGAGCACCCTGCCCTTGCCCACCTGGGCGCGGATCTTCTCGATGGCGCGCTGGCGATAGGCCGACATGGTCCAGTCGGACTTCAGCCCCACGATCCGGTGCACGAAGTTGGCGAGGAGCTTGCCGCCATCGGGGGTATGCACCACCTCGGGGTGGAACATGGTGGTGTAGTAGCGCTTCTCCTCGTTCACCGCGATGGCGAAGGGCGCGTTCTCGGAGGTGCCGACGACCTTGAAGCCGGGCGGCAGCTCGGTGACGCGGTCGCCATGGCTCATCCACACCGGATAGCGCCCGCCGACTTCCCAGAAACCCTCGAACAGGGGCGAAGCTTCCCGGATCTCCACGTCGGCGCGGCCGAACTCGCGGGCATGGCCGCCCTCGACCTTGCCGCCCTGCTGCAGCGCCAGCGTCTGCTGGCCATAGCAGATGGCGAGGATGGGAACGCCCGAGTCGAACACGGCCTGCGGCGCGCGGGGACTGCCCTCCTCGGTCACCGAGGCGGGGCCGCCCGAGAAGATCACGCCCTTGGGCTGCAGCCGCTCGAAGGCATCGGCAGCCGACTGGAACGGGTGGATTTCGCAGTAGACGCCGGTCTCGCGCAAACGGCGCGCGATCAGCTGGGTCACCTGCGACCCGAAGTCGATGATGAGGATGGATTCTGCTGGAGCGGTCTGCGCGGGGGCTGTCATGGCGCGGGAATAAAGCGCTGCCCGGGATTCCGCAAGTGCACGGGCCATTCGGCCAGTGCAAGCGGGGTGACGCGCAAATGCAGGTCAGGCGCCGGCCGGCAGGCCGCCCGGCCCGGTCTTGGCCAGCTTGCCGACGAGGTTGCGGTTGAACGCGGCGTCCATCGCCAGCTTGAGATCGTTATCGGAATCGAGCGCCTGGCGCAGCCGTGTCTGGTCGAAGGCGAGGTAGCGCACGGGCCGGGCCACCACTGCCGTAGCCGTAGCCGGGCTGCCGGAGACGAAGCTCATCTCGCCCAGGAAGTCGCCGGCCCCGCACACGGCAACGATGGTGCCCCCGCGCTCGATCTGTACCACGCCATCGGCAATGAACATGAGATCCCTCACTGGGGCACCCTCGTTGGTCAGCGTGTCGCCCGGCTCGGCATGGCGCAGCTGCGCCAGCTTGAGCAGCCGCCGGATGGTGCGGCGGTCGACGCCCGCGGGCATGGACGAAGCAAAGTGCTGCTCATGCTCGGCAAAGCGGTGGCGCCGCGCGTAGTACCAGAGGATTATCAGCTGGCCCACATTCACGGCCACGAAGATCACCTCCCAAAACACGATGATCGGGTCGATCTCGAACCAGGCTCGATTGATGATGCGGATCATCCCGGCCAGTATCGCAATGGCGCGCAGCCACCCCATATCGTTCATCATCATGGAGAGGACGAGCAGCGCGTAGGGAATGTGGGTGAGAATGTGGGAAGGATCCAACATCTCTTCCCAGAACAGATGAAAATCCATTGTACCGCAGAACTCATTTGACCCGTACAAAGAGTAGGACGCACCGGGCCATGACGGTCAATTGTGTTCTTCGTAAAACGTTATGCGAAAAGAAGGGGCCGCCCCGGAGAGCGGCCCAGATCCTGCTGCGGCTGCACCGCAATCGTCAGTTGAGGATCGCGATCGAGAGGTTCAGCAGGCTCGCGAACAGCACCCAGGCGGCATAGGGCACGAACATCAGCGCCGCGGCCCGGTCGCGCGACCAGCGGTTGGCGATGAAGGCGAGCACGGCGCCATCGAGGAGGAGGATGACGATCAGGGCCGGCCAAAGCATGTGCAGCCCGAAGAAGACGGGCGACCACAGCCAGTTGAGCGCCATCTGGGCGTACCAGAGCTTCATCGCTGCGCCGTGCGCATCGGAAAGAAAGGTGCGCCAGCCGGCTATGGCGATCAGCACATAGAGCGTGGTCCAGACGGGAGCGAAGATCCAGCTCGGCGGGTTGAAGGGCGGCTTGTTCAGCGAGTCATACCATTCGCCTGGCGCCGTGAGGAAACCGAGCCCGGTTCCGACGCCGAGAACGACGACGAGAAACAGGGCGAGCAGGCCGAGGGCCTGCGGCTTGCGAATATCTGAAAGGGTCAACGTGCTCATGCCCTTGGTAACTCGGGCTGGCCGCCAAAAGTTTCAGTCCGGCGCTTCAGTTCATCGCCACAATGGCGCCCGTCATGGCCGAAACATAGGCGACGTAGGGCACGCTGGGGGCTACCATCCAGAACGATATCCGGTCGCGCCGCCACGTCCTCACCTCGAACCAGATCATCAGCACGAGGATGGCGACGATCACCGCGAGCGCCAGGCCCGGCATGCGCACGATGAAGAAGGCGGGCGAGAACCACCAGCTGAGGATGAGGGTGGCGAGCCACAGCCGCATCGCGGTGGAGTTGGAGTCCATGACCCACTGACGCCAACCGGCGACGGCAAAGCCCACCGACAGCACCAGCCCCAGCACGCCCGACACCGCCTGCGGCATCACGAAGGGCGGCATCGCGAGTTCGCCCACATAGTCGCCGGGCGTGGCGATAAGACCGACGACGAGGCCGATCCCCAGCACGATGGCGAGGAAGACCAGCAGAAGAGGCCAGTCCTGCTTGATGGAAACCGTGGTCATGCGCACCCGCCGCAAGCGTGATGCGCCGGACTATGCGGGAAGCTCAGGCCGACCGCACCAACACTGAGCAGTAAAAGCCGTCTGTTCCCGTAGTGTGTGGCGTAGTGGCCACACCGCCCTCGGGCGAGAAGCGCGCCCGCACCTTCGCCGCGGCGAAGTGACTCATCCACAGCGTGTTGGCCGGAATCGCCCGGAAATCCGGGTTCGCCGCGAGGAAGTCGGTGACCTGCCGCTGGTTCTCCTCGGGCAGCACCGAGCAGGTGATGTAGACGAGGTTGCCACCCGGTTTCACGAAGCTCGCGCCATGGGCGAGGATGTCGCGCTGCTCGGCCACGCGCTGCGCCAACTGCTCGGGCGTCAGCTTCCACTTCGCGGTCGGCTGGCGGCGCCAGGTACCCGAACCGGTACAGGGCGCGTCGATCACCACCCGATCGAGCTTGCCGGCGAGATCGTCGAGGGCACCGGGCTTGGGCGGGCGCACCTGCACATTGCGCACCCCGGCACGCTTCAGCCGATCGTAGATCGGGGCGAGGCGGGCACGGTCACTGTCATAGGCGAATATCTGGCCGCGGTTATGCATGGCGGCAGCCATGGCGAGCGTCTTGCCCCCTGCGCCGGCGCAAAGGTCGAGCACCTGCTCGTTGGGCTTGGCGCTCGCGAGTTCGGCGACGATCTGGGAGCCGAAATCCTGCACCTCGAAGCCGCCGGTGAGGTAGCCCTCCTCGATCTGCACGTTCGGCGTGCGGCTGTCGCGCACCCCTGCCGGGAAGCGGATGCCATTGGGGATGAGCTGCGTCTCGTCGGGCTTGAGGTGGTCGAGCGAGCGCATCATGCGGTCGCGAGTCGTCTTCAGCGTGTTGACGCGCAAATCCAGCGGCGGGCGACCGCTCAGCGCCCGCGCCTCATCCACCCAGCCCTCACCAAAACTCTCCGCCAGGTGCGGCGCCGTCCACTCGGGCACGTCACCCTTCACATGGTCGGGCGCCCCCGCCAGCGGATCGGCGGCGGTCAGGCGGGCCGCCTCGTCATCCGAGATCGCGGCAGGTGCAAAGCGGTCGCCCTCGAAGCCGGCATTCAGCTTCTCGACCTCCTCGCCCCACTCGCGCACGACCACCGACAGCACCAGCGCACGCGGCGCATCCGAGCCCATGGCCCAGGCATGCGAGGATTTGCGCCGCAGCGCATCGTAGACGAGGTTGCCGATGGCGGCGCGGTCCCCTGCCCCGGCGAAGCGGTTGGCGAGGCCCCAGGCCTTCAGCGCCTCGGCGACCGGACGGCGATGCGCGTCGAGGTCCGCGAGCACGTCGATGGCGGCAGAAATCCGGCCAGGCAGGCGCATGAGTGGGCTCCGAATTCAGGAAGCGCCCGCACTACCAAGTCTCGGCCACAAAGGCAAAGCTACCGTATGAACGCCACGATCCCGAGCGCCACCAGAACGGCCAGCACATAGCCCGCAAACTTCGCGCTCGTTGCCGTGGCGAGGATGGTGACCTCGGCCTGCGGCACCGGCCGGTGCGGAGCCGCGAGGATGCGGCGGACCATGATGTTCTCCACCTGGTCCGCAACCCCGGCAAGAATGGCGATGGCGAGCGGCAGCCAGCCGAGGCGGTGCCAATAGGTCATGCCCCAGGCGAGCGCCGCCACGGCAATCGTCACCAACGGGGCGAACCACAGGTCGAGCGCCGTCACCTTCCTATGCCTGTCGAGCACGGCCCGGTGCTCGAGCTGGCCGCGCACCTTCTCGAGGTCATGGCGGCGGAAGCGCGGCGTCGCATCGAGGAGGTTCGGACCAAGCGCCTTGTTGAGCGGCCGCATGCGCCAATAGACGAAGGCCGCCGCCAGCGCGGCCACGACCACGATCACCCAGCTCAGCCACATCTTTCGTCAGCGCTCCCTCGCCCCCAGTGGAGCGGCAAGTCTAGCGCAAAATCGCCGTGTGGGATCAAGGGGACAGCATCCGGTCCTGCGACCGGCAACCGCCTCGCCCTGGTCAGATGCCGCCGCGATAGTTCGGCGCTTCGCGGGTGATCGAGACGTCGTGGACGTGGCTCTCGCTGAGCGCCGCGCCCGAGATCTTCACGAACACCGAGTTGTCGCGGAATTCCTGCAGGTTGTGGGCGCCGGTATAGCCCATGGCCGCGCGCAGCCCGCCGGCGAGCTGGTGCAGCACGGTTCCGGCCGCGCCCTTGTAGGGCACCTGCCCCTCGATACCCTCGGGCACGAGCTTGAGCGAATCCCGCACTTCCTGCTGGAAGTAGCGGTCGGCCGAGCCGCGCGCCATTGCGCCCACCGAGCCCATGCCACGGTACGACTTGTAGGAGCGGCCCTGGTAGAGGTAGACCTCGCCCGGGCTCTCGTCGGTGCCGGCCAACAGCGAGCCCACCATCACGCAGCTCGCGCCGCCGGCCAGTGCCTTGGCCATGTCGCCCGAGAACTTGATGCCGCCATCTGCGATCACCGGCACGCCCTGCTTGTCGGCTTCCTCGGCGCAGGCCATAACAGCTGCAAGCTGCGGCACGCCGACACCGGCAACGATGCGGGTGGTGCAGATCGAGCCCGGCCCGATGCCGACCTTCACGCTATCGGCGCCCGCGTCGATCAGCGCCTTGGTGGCCTCGCGCGTCGCCACATTGCCGGCAACGATGCGGGTCGAGTTGCTCTCGCGCTTCACCCGCTCCACCGCCTTGATCACGCCGGCCGAGTGGCCATGGGCGGTATCCACAACCAGCAGGTCCACGCCCGCATCGATCAGCGCCAGCGAGCGCTCGAAGCCGGCATCGCCCACGCCGGTCGCAGCGGCGACGCGGAGGCGGCCTTGCGCATCCTTCACCGCGTTGGGGTTGAGCTGGGCCTTCTCGATGTCCTTCACCGTAATCAGCCCGATGCAGCGGCCATCGTCGTCCACCACCAGCAGCTTTTCGATGCGGTTGGCATGGAGCAGGCGCTTGGCCTCGTCCTTGCTCACTCCGTCGCGCACGGTGATCAGTCCCTCATGCGTCATCAGCTCGGCGATGCGCTGGCCGGGATTACTGGCAAAGCGTACGTCACGGTTGGTGAGGATGCCGACCAGCTTGCCGATGTTGCGGCCGCCCTTGCCGCCGTTCTCGACCACCGGAATGCCGGAGATGCGGTTCTTCTCCATCAGCGCCAGCGCGTCGGCCAGCGTGGCGTCGGGGCCAATGGTGATGGGGTTCACCACCATGCCGCTCTCGAAGCTCTTCACCTGCCGGACTTCCTCGGCCTGCTGCATCACGTCGAGGTTCTTGTGGATCACGCCCATGCCGCCCGCCTGCGCCATGGCAATGGCCATGCGGGCCTCGGTGACGGTGTCCATGGCGGACGAGAGGATCGGGATGTTGAGGAAGATGTCCTTGGTCACCCGCGTGCGGATGTCAACATCAGTGGGCAGGACGTCCGAGGCGGCAGGCTGCAGCAGGACGTCGTCGAACGTCAGCGCGCTCTCGCCAGTGATGGAGGTAATGATCTTCGCCAAGGGGTGGGCCCTTCCCTTCTGATCCAGCAGAAAAACGGAAGCCCGCGGGCGGTTACGACTCGATACCGGCCCACGGGTTGGCGAGGGTGATTACCACCGGGCATCGGATTTGGGAAGCGGTTGGGATCGCACACCAAGCATGGAAGCCATGCTGCGGACGCCATAGTTCACGTTTGCAACCGCCGGTTTGCACTAGTCCTGACTCCCCGAAAAAGGAGGCGTAAGCTCTCCGTCGCGATCTCGCCTATCAACGGTGCGGGATGAACGCACCGCGGGAGGGATGTCGCCGAGCAACAGGAGGAGGAGTGAATGGCACATAGCGGCAGACAAGCCGGGCCCCGGTGCATTGCGCTGGTGGGGCCCTTCGCGAGCGGCAAGACCTCGCTGCTCGAAGCCCTGCTGGCCCGCACGGGGGCCGTCACCCGGCAAGGCCGCGTCAAGGACGGCAACACCGTCGGCGACGCATCGGCCGAGGCGCGCGCGGCGCTGATGAGCGTTGAGGCCAGTGTCGCCGACACGAGCTACCTGGGCGAGCGCCTCTCCTTCGTCGATTGCCCCGGCTCGGTCGAGTTCCAGTTCGAGGCGCTGCCAATCCTCGCCGCCGCCGACCTCGCGGTCGTGGTGGTCGAGCCCGATCCCAAGAAGGTCCCCGCCCTGCAGCTCATCCTGCGCGATCTGGAAGCGCGCGGGGTGCCGCACATGATCTTCCTCAACAAGGTGGACAAGCTCTCGGGCTCGGTGCGCGAGGTGCTCTCCATGCTGCAGCCGGCGAGCCGCGTGCCGCTGGTGCTGCGCCAGCTGCCGATGGTCGCCCACGGCGTCGTCACAGGCACCATAGACCTCGCGCTCGAGCGCGCCCATGTCTACCACGAGGGCAAGGAGAGCGAGATCGTCGCCCTCCCCGACGAGGCGAAGTCCGAGGAGATGGCGGCGCGCACTGCCATGCTCGAAACCATCGCCGATTTCGACGACGTGCTGATGGAGCAGCTGCTCGATGACGTGAGGCCCGAGCGCGAACTCATCTTCCACGATCTCGTCGAGGAAATGCGACAAGGCAAGATCGTGCCGGTCTTCCTCGGCTCGGCCGAGCATGGCAACGGCATCACCCGCCTGCTCAAGGCCATCCGCCACGAGGCGCCCACCGTCGTCGAGACCCGCGCCCGCCTCGGGCTGGGTGAGGTGTCCGGGCCGGTGGTGCAGGTGATGAAGACCGTGCACACGCCGCGCGGCGGCAAGCTCTGCGTCGCCCGCGTGCTTTCGGGCCGGCTCGAGGACGGCACGGTGCTGCGCACCGACGACGGGCGCGAGGCCAAGGTCTCCGGCCTTTTCCGCATGCTCGGGCAGGAGACGGCCAAACGCGACACCGCCGAGGAGGGTGAAACCGTGGCCCTCGGCAAGGTCGAGGCGGCCCGCACCGGCGACACGCTCTCGACTTCCGGCGTCGCCAATCTCGCGCCGCTCCCCCAGAGCCACCCGCTCATGTCGCTTGCGCTCTCCCCCCGCGAGCGGAAGGACGATGTTCGCCTCTCCACCGCGCTTGCAAAAATCCTCGAGGAGGACCCCTCGCTGCGCCTCGACCATGTGGCCGAAACCGGCGAAACCGTGCTCAGCGGCCATGGCGAAATCCACCTGCGCGTCGTCGTCGATCGCCTCGCCAACCGCTATGGCGTGCCGGTCGATACCGCGCCGCCGCGCATCCCCTATCGCGAAACCATCCGCAAGTCGGCCAATGTGCGCGGCCGGCACCGCAAGCAGTCGGGTGGGCACGGCCAGTTCGGCGACGTGGTGCTCACCATCGAGCCGCGGCCGCGCGGCGTCGGCATCGGCTTCGACGAAAAGATCACCGGCGGCGTGGTGCCCCGGCAATACATCGCCTCGGTAGAGGCGGGCGTGCGCGAATACCTCGAAAGCGCCGGGCCGCTGGGTTTCCCCGTGGTCGATGTCGCAGTGACCCTGACCGATGGCTCGTACCACACCGTCGACAGCTCCGACATGGCGTTCCGGCAGGCGGCGCAGCTGGGCATGCGTGAAGGCATGCCGCAATGCGAACCCGTGCTGCTCGAACCGATCATGGACGTGACAGTTTACTGCCCAACCGAGAGCACGGCGCGCATCAACGCCATCCTGCCCCGCCGCCGCGGCCAGATCATCGGCTCAGATGCGAGGCAGAACTGGGACGGCTGGGACGAAATCCACGCCCAGGTGCCTGCCGCGGAGATGCAGGACCTGATCATCGAAATCCGCTCGGCCACCGCCGGCGTCGGCAGCTTCGTGATGGAGTTCGACCACCTCGCCGAACTCAACGGAAGGGCAGCCGAGGAGGTAGCCGAGCGCTACGGGAGAGTGCATTAGGGCGACCGACCTGCCAAGCACGCCGCTCCCCCCCTTCAGGTGGTCCCCTCTCGCTTCGCGGCGAAGAACTCTGGGGCCAGTCGTCGTACGGGTACTGCACGGATCTTCCCCCGTGCAACGGGTGAAGGGGATCATGCGAAGCATGGTGAAGGGGGCAACAACAGACTCGAGGCCTCAAACCGTCCGGGCTCCCACCTCATCCCATCCCCCCGACGTGTCATCCCGAGCTTGACCCAGGCACCACCTCGAAACCTGCGCAGGTGATGAGGTGGTTTCCGGCTCTCCGGCCGGGATGACACCGTGGGAAACAGAAAAATCTCGAGAAACTTATCCCCGCGAATCCACCCCATGCGACACTCCCAACGTCTCCTGCAGGACGGGCGAGCGCGACGAACGATCGGCAGGGATATCGAGGGTCACCGGAGTCGTCCGGTGGCGGGCCGCGGTGGTGAGCAACCGGCGT
>Ga0207868_1002237_pt1 | contig 11547 bp, 8 predicted proteins | sample Passage237B_FD_187370 | JGI IMG/M metagenome (GOLD analysis project Ga0207868, IMG submission 187370) | Cellulose adapted compost microbial communities from Newby Island Compost Facility, Milpitas, CA, USA - Passage2 37B (SPAdes) (version 3) ... | reverse complement strand
ACAGTACCCAGCATAATGTACCGGCCTGGACTATCTTTGCCATGTTTTTTATGGTCGTGTCGCTGGGCGGAAATATTGTTAAGGAACGGACCAGCGGGAGTTTCCTGCGGCTCAAAACCATGCCTACCGGGTTTTTTCTGGTGATTTTCAGTAAGATGCTCGTGTATGTGGCCATTGCCGTACTGCAGGTGCTGGTAATTTTTTCGGTGGGGATTTTCTTATTCGAGAAAATCGGGCTGCACCGGTTGTCAATCCCCTCCAACCATACGGCCTTTGCCGTGGTCGTACTGCTGAGCAGTTTCGCGGCGGTCAGCTATGCGCTGCTGGTAGGCACCTGGGCTCGCAGTCTGGAGCAGGCCAATGGATTTGGGGCTATATCGATCGTGTTGTTTGCTGCCCTGGGCGGAATCTGGGTGCCGACCTTCATCATGCCCGACTTTATGCAGGTCATCAGCAAACTTTCACCGCTGCAATGGTGTTTACAGGGTTTTTATACACTATTTTTGAAAGAAGGGAGTTGGGTTGATCTAAAGTGGGTAATTTTGTCGATTACCGGTTTTATACTCGCCTGCCATGCCGGCATATACGTGCGGCTGCGCTCCGACAATTTAGTTTAGCTTTTCTATCAAATATTTATGTCTGAATTGAATACCGAGGAATTAAAAAGTACGCTCAAGCGCCAAATCGTTCAGTATCTTAACCTTTTGGACGTAACCCCGGAGGACATCAAAGATGACGAACCGCTGTTTGGCGGGGACCTGGGGCTGGATTCTATCGACTCTCTTGAACTGGTGGTACTGCTGGAGCGGGAATACGGTATCAAAATCAATAATCCTACCGAAGGAAGAAAGATCTTGGTCGACGTCAACCATATGGCTGACTATATTTTGGCACACCGAAAAGAGGGGGTTTAGCGCCCTGTAAGGATGAGGGAGGTTGTAGTTACGGGTATAGGGATCATTTCTCCACTGGGGAAAGGTGCGGAAGAAAATCTGGAAAAACTTCGCAAGGAGGAGCACGGACTGTCCAAAGCCGATTTTTTCGAATCCCGCTATGTCGATGCCTTTCCCTTCGGCGAAATCAAGCTTTCGAATGAAGAGCTGAGGGATATGCTCGGTGAGGGGGATTTTACTGGTTTCACGCGGACCTGTATGCTGGCTTGTCTGGCTTTCGGAGATGCCATTTCCGATGCAGGACTGACACCCGAAATGCTGGGTAGTGATGAAACCGGAGTCGTCAGCGCCTCAACCGTAGGGGGGGTGTGCTATACGGATCAGCTCTATCAGGATGCCAATGCATTAGGAGACGGCTCGGAATACATGCAGTCCTATGCCGCTTCGGCACATACCAATCACCTTGTCGCCCATTTTGGAATCCACGGGTATGCCGATACCATCAATACGGCCTGTTCCTCGTCGGCGAACGCCATTGCGCAGGGATACCGGCTCATCCAGTCGGGCCGGCTTAAGCGGGCCATTGTGGGCGGGGTCGACAGCCTCGCCAAATACACGGTTAACGGCTTTAATTCGCTGCGTATTCTGAGTGATGAGCTGTGCCGTCCCTTTGACCAGAAACGCAAAGGGCTGAATCTGGGTGAGGGAGCCGCCTATCTGGTACTGGAAGAAGCTTCGCTGGCTGAGGGGAAAAAACAATACGGCAGCATTCGCGGGGTGGGGAACAGCAACGATGCCTATCATGCTTCGGCCATTTCGCCCGAGGCTGCAGGGGTCATTCTTGCGATAGAAAGGACCCTGCGTTCGGCGGGCATCCCGCCCGAAGAGGTGGATTGTATCAATACCCACGGAACCGGGACAGAGAACAACGATGAGATGGAACTGTTGGGCATGTCAAAGGTCTTCGGAAAACTTCCTCCTTTCAGCTCGACGAAGAGTTTTACCGGCCATACCCTGGGGGCAGCCGGCGCGATTGAGGCTATTTACAGCCTTTTCAGCCTAAATTACAACGAAGTATATCCCAACCTCCGGTTTGAAAACCCCATGACTGCCCAAGTGCAGACGCCCGTTACTGCATACCAGCGTCTGGAAGAGGTTCGCTATGTCCTGTCCAATTCCTTTGGGTTCAGCGGAAATTGTACCTCCCTGCTTTTTGGGAAATAGCTTCCCAGGAAATTTACTAAGTAAATTCTTCGGGGTAAATCCGATCCAATTGAAAATTCTTGTCTACTTGTTACTCCTCGCTTGTGCAGGGTAAGATCCTTATTACCTGTGCGTTATGATATCCCATGACGATCGGTTAATCTTACACAAGGGACTTATGATGTTTTTCCATTTGGGGCCATGTCGTATTGCGCGATTATTCCAGATTCATCTGGACTTTATGGCATTGAATTGGGTGAAAACTTACCCCGGCTCCCTTTCTGGAGCGGAGGGCCGGATGAGACATCATAACCACGTATGACAGGTGACTGTGAGCTTAACTACGTACCCGGATTTGCATTGGCAACAGCCACGCTGCTCAGATTCCTGGGTTTCTCTGCCTTCAGAATACAAATAGCCCCTCCATTTCCTTATCCAAAATAACCAGAGCATACCGGCCGCTTTCGATCACTTCCGCCTGACTGATATCGACGTATTTTTTCACCAGCTCCTGGTCGTCGGTCAGGATATATTTGTATGAAAATGACCGGTGAGCGTTTCTCAGCCTATTATATCCCTTTCTGTACAAAGCATACCGGAATTCCGCATCTGTTCCATGAGCGGCGAGGAGTGCCTTTTGGAAGAAATAAAATCCCTCTTCCTTTAATGTGATTACGGCCACGCCCGGATTAGTGCCGGTGATATGTTTGAGCAGAGGTCTATAGGACTCATAATTTATCCTGAGGTTCAGGAAATAGAGATCGGATCTACTTTGATTGAAAACAGTGCGTTTGATCGGATCGTAATACCCCAGGTCATCGAGCATTGTGATGATATTTTTTCTGGTTTTCCGGTTGGGAAATTCCCTTAACTGATAACAGCCCGTCGTGCCGGTACTGAAGTCGTAATAGGTTTCCAGCAATTCCCAATATCGGGCCTGATCGGAGCCAGGTGGGCAAACATAGACCGGTATGTGAGCAAGCGCTTTCTTGGCCAGATAGGGAAGTGGAATGACGGGTTTACTCGGATTACCATATACCATAACCGCTGCCAGCAGGGTCATGGATGTCAGTATGCCAGCACGCAGGTATCGGCCGGTGTTTTGCAGAAATCTTCCGATGAGGATACATCCCATGGCAAAGAAGGGCATGTGGGTTCGGGTGCACCATGGCTCGTATTTCAGAAGGGTGGCGAATATTGCCAGCCCGGCCAGGGCTAAAATCCAGAACCAGCGGAGATCCCGAATCGTTCGGCGACTAAAAAGGAGCAACGTGAACGGGATCAGTAAATAAAAATGTAGGGTGTTTGGCACCATATCCTCGTGTACGGTAAATCGTACGGTAAACGGATAGAGGGTAATTTCCGGTTGGTTGACATCCACCCCGATCAGATTGTGTACTTTCCGGATGGCCTTTTCGATGACCAGGTTATAACCCGTATAGGGTAAGCCCAGGTGCAGGCTGGCATTTTTGAGGATATTCGAAAGGCTAAGTCTCAGTCCAAAGGCGTCGGCCGGAATCTTCTCCGCAAATAGCTCTGTTCCAACCGGCGGGCTGAGAATATGTCCGAAGAGCTCGTAATTCCGCGTCCACAAGGGTACAAAGGCAATGGCCAGGCTTAATAGGGCTGTCAGTCCGATGATCAGGGCCCTGTTGAAGTCATACTTTTTCAGATACAGCACTGCGAAATAGATGCTAAACGGGAAGGCGTAAAAAAACATGGGGTACTTGGACGCGGCCGCAAAGGCCAGGGACAATCCCAGTCCCACCACAGATATATAATTGTAACTTTCTCTGAGACAATAGGCAAAATAAAGAAAGGCGACAAAAAAGAACGTTGCAGTATAATCGACCTGGGTGGTGGTCATTTCAAACACCCCGGCAGGCAAGGTAAGCATAGCGATACAGGCAATAAACTGACCGCGTGGGTTCAGCCCGAGTTTTTCGCCAAGCAGTGACAACGTTGAGATGCAGGCCAGGCCTCCGGTGAACTGGACCAGGTTGACAAAATGATCAGTACCCGTAAAAAGATATACGTTCAGGACCAGGTATTCTGCAAACACATTGTGGTAGAGTTGTTGAACCAGGGTGGTAGGGTAAAATTCGACATTTCCGAAGTAGGTCCACGCCAGAATCCTGTGAAGATGGTAGCTGTTGGAATCGTAGTTGTTGGGTGGTGTTAATACGGCCAACAGAAACAGGGGGACGACAATCAGCACGATGAGGAGCGCAACCGGCAGTGCAAATTCAGCATGGAAAAGGTTACGGAATTTTAGCCTGAGCATGCCGATCGTCTCATCCCAGTAGACTTTTTTACGGCTTCTTAAGTGGTAAACGAGGGCCAGTTCGATTAACCCAATGATCAACCAGTAAACTCGCGCCGAGCGGAAATTGATACCGTCAAAAAGGCTGAATGCTTCTGCATAGAAGTATCCCAATGCACTGCTCCAAAGGAGTAGATAAATCAGTAGTTCTCTGTTTCTGGCCTGATCAAAAATCAGCCGCAGTAAAAGGTAACGGTTAGCAAAACTTCCAATTGCTATCAAAAGGAAAACAATATGCGTATACGCCATTCAGGAAGGAGGTAACTGGTTATTTGTAATGAAAAGGGTTTTCTATTATCACTGTCAGGGTGAATTGAGAAAAGTAAGATTATAAGGAAAAGGAACCTATGACTTTGGTCATAGATCCCGTAGTAGGGTAAGATGAGAGTATAGTTCGCCCTTAAAGCCCTGGGAGGGAGGGTGTTTCAGATCAAATCCGCAGGACTGAAATGGGATTCCAGCCTTTCACTGAATAAAGGATTGACGATATTCTTTGGGAGAAAGCGTGGTATGGGCTTTGAAAAACTTGCTGAATGACTGTGAGTGTTCGAACCCAAGTTCGAAGGCGATTTCCGAAACGGTCAGGTCGGTAGTCGTTAAACGTTCTTTGGCTTTTTCGAGTAATTTATCCTGGATGTGCTGCTGGGTATTTTTCCCGGTCAGCGACTTAAGCAGGCCAGTCAGGTAGTTGGGGGAGGCATTCAGCTCGGCTGCCACAAAACCGACGGTCGGAATACCTTCGGTCTGGAGCCGATCGCTGTTGAAATAATCGCTCAGTAGTTCCTCGAGTTTATCCAGTACGCGATGATTGGTAATCTTGCGTGTGGTAAACTGACGCTGATAGAACCGGTCCGCATAGTTCAACAGCGTCTCCAGTTGGGATATGATGATACTCTGGGTAAACGAATCGATGTTTTCGCGGTACTCGCGCTCGATACTCTTCATGATTTCCAGAATGATCTGTTCCTCCTTGTCGGAGAGGAACAGTGATTCATTTACCTTGTAACCGAAGAATTCATACTGGTGTATGCGGGAAGCCAGCGGGGTATTCCAGAGGAAATCAGGGTGAAACAAAAGCAGCCACCCGGAGGGATGCGGATCATCTTCTGCCGCGGGAATCACCTCAATCCGGAAAACCTGCCCGGGTGCGATAAAGGACATCAGACCTTCGTCAAAGTCATATTCCTGGTGGCCATATCGGAATTTCCCGCAGACATTCCGTTTCAGTCCAATGGAATAAAAATCCTGGATCCAGCTCACTTCATTGTGATCGGGTGAGTGACGCACCAGGCTGTAATCTACCAGACTGATGAGTGGATGCAGGGGTTTGGGCAACTGGCGGATCCGGTGAAACTCAGAGATGGTTTTGATCCTTTGTGGTGCTTTTGTTTTCATGGTAATAGCATTAAAGTGCCTGTCCGCCGGAAATCTCGATCCGCTGACCGTTTATCCAGTAGGCCTCCTCGGTACAAAGGAAGGCTACCACGCCACCAATGTCATCGGGCTGGCCTACCCGTCCCAACGCGGTGATTCCGGCTATCTGCGCGTTGATGTCTTTATTATCCCTAACACGTCCACCCCCGAAATCAGTTTCAATCGCACCCGGTGCTACCACGTTTGCGCGGATTTTTCGTCCGCCCAGCTCTTTGGCCAGGTAACGGGTAAAGGTTTCGATGGCCGACTTAAACGAAGCATACACGGCAGACCCGGGATAGGTGATGCGGGTCAGTCCGGACGAAACATTGATGATAGCCCCGCCTTCATTCAGAAAAGGTAGTGATTTCTGTGTCATGAACATAACTCCCTTGACATGAATCTGGTAGGTCTCGTCTACCTGGCTTTCGGTAAAATCCTGTACGGCTGCATATAAAGCCGTGCCGGCATTGTTGATCAGAAAGTCAAACCCGGCACGGCCATAGTTCTGGTTAAGATAGGACGTAACCTGGGCGAAAAATTCGTCAAACGAAGCGGTATTACGGGTATCGAGGCGGAAGGCCGCTGCGTACTGCCCCAACGACTGAATTTCCTCCACTACCTTCTGTGCTTCTTCCTCCCGGGAATGATAGGTGAGGATGACATCGATTCCTTTACGGGCTATAGCCAGTGCCATATTCTTACCCAGGCCGCGGCTGCCCCCGGTGATGAGTGCAATTTTACGATTGTTCATAGCGATCTTGTTTTGTCTTAAACTTGTGACAAAACTAGGCACCCGGCAGGTCTTATATGTGTCCGGATCTCAGGGGGTTGTAGCCCGATTTAACCTGTTGTCTGCGGAAGGTAATATTTCAGAAAAAGGGAGACAAAAGAGCCTGGAATTTCAGTATTACTTTTTGGAAAATCACAAAGAACACGCTGGGGTAGTGGTACCACTGGCTATCGAACTGAATGGTGGGTGTAATCACCGACAGCGCAAAGATCGACATCAGTACCTGGCGCATTTTATCGACGGGCAGGGATACTTTCAGGGCGTAAAGTCCCGCGAAAATAATCGGGAAACTGAAGGAAATACTTCGTGAGAAGTCCCAAACCATACAGGCGATCAGAAATATGACTGCGGCAGGAATAAACAGCAGGGCGATCTGCAAGAAATTTTTCCTTCGAACCAGGGTGTATAGCAAATACAGGATGAGCAGCCAGAAAGCCCCGTAGGCGATCAGCGTCAGGGCGGGGAGCAGATGGAAGAAATTCGTCACCAGAAACAGCTCATAGCGGTCGAGCTGAATGGACAGCCCGGTGAATTTCTGCAACCAGATCCGTAGGAGAGTATAGGTCAGGGCACTGATAATTACGGCCATGCTTCGCCTATCGGGCAAAAGGGAAGCAGGTGCGTGCAGCGTTTCGTCCCGTCTCAGGTACCACCATCCCAGCACCAGGAAGGTTGCCACAAAGGCTCGTTCATCGCACCAGGATGCAAGGAAACAGGAAATGAAAATGAGCACAGGACTGGTGAAATAGATGGCCGATAGCAGAAAAAAATACGCAAAGGCATCGAGGTGACCGGTGTTGTCCTGGTACGTACTGTAAAGAAAATACAGGGAAATGCAGGCCGCCATAAAAACGACGGAAGATAATTTGTCCTGCGTGAGGGCATAGGACAAATCCAGTATCATCAGGAGCATCAGCGGCATCAGCAAACATTGCAGCAGATAAATTCCTTTTCGGTCGAGGTGCAGAAACCGGGCCATCAAGGGGACAGTAAGCCGAAATATCTTTTTGGCTGCATGACTGTGTTTATCGACCGAGGTGGGGGTTAGCGGATTTCTGCTCTGCATTTCTACCGTTTTCCAGTACGATTCACTATCTGAAAAACGGGCCCCCTGAGGCGTTGATAACAGGAAGGAAAGCAGGATTCCAAAACCAACAGCCACCAGTTTCCAGTAACGGATATTAACTAATGTTAAAAATACAGGCATTAGGGTTCGAATTTCATGGTGACGGTAAACACAGCTATCCTAACAGACAAGCCCCGGACCAGAAAATGTTGCATCCAGGGATAGAAAAAATGTATACAGGTTTACAAAAAATCTGAATTTTGAATTCAGCTTAGATTCCGGCGTTTGGTTAGTTTCCGTCCGGTAAAAAAAACTTTACGGACGGTTTTTAAGAGAAATATTAACAGAAAACCGTTACGCAATTTCGGGAAAGAAGAGTCATCGTATTTTTTTAGGTTAACAGGTTTATTTCGGGTTTTTATCTAATAGCAACAGATTACAAAACATTGTACGTGCATTTGTTAGGCCACTTACAATGTTCCACCGAGGAATTTATACACGACTATATGTAAAGATATAAAATCTGGACGAAAAAATAAAAAACGTCCTGATATACAAATAGTTGTAAGAGTTGAAGTTATTAGTGAACGGGAGCTGCCAGAAGGATTGGTTTGTGGAGACAGCACCTAAATGACCTTAGTGGTATAAGACTGCGGGGGAACTTCTAAACCGCTACTTCGTCGTCTGGGTTGGGCAGCCAGGTCCACTCGTGGCTGGTGGTGATCAGCTCCATTTAGGTTGTTTTTCGATTCCTTTGCAAATCAGCCCGTAATCAGGAGTAATCATAAAAGGGTGTTCCAGATTTACGCTGAAACACCCTCACTTAAATTTCAGTAACAGTTTCAGGAGTTGGAAACTGCCGCCGATATGGCTCTGACCACCGAAACCGAGGCGTCGATCATTACCATTTGACGGTCGGTGAGATGAAGGTTGTATTCGGCGGCGGTCTGGCGCAGCGCATGTTTCAGGCTGTCGGCATAGGCGTCTTCGAGGGATGCATACCCCTGAACTTCCGTTACTTCCTGACCGCCCTGGGTGACATGGATGATCTTCCCGTCCGCATTATAGGCCAGCACGCCACTGGCAGGTGCCTTGTAATCGGAAATCCCCTTTAGATAAAAGATATCGACCGTACCGGCAATAGAGAACAGCCGACCGTGGGGATCAAAGACCGCCTGCACTACCAGGTGGTCATCCATCTGATTGTCGGTGATGGCATCGATCTTAACGGACGACAATAGTCCGCCATGGGCAAAGAAAAAGGTATTGTCGGGAAAGTACGAACGATAGGGATACACGTCTTCGTTAAACCGGATATAGGGGTTGTTCTTGCCGGTCTCCCATTTTTCGGCCCCAAACTCACTCAGGAAGCGTTTTTCGTTGAATTTCATAGGGGTGTTCGGGTCCGGACCGAGCAGTTCCTGATAATAAGCGAGAACCAGCCGGGCAATCCCGTGCGATACGATGGCCGGAAAGTTGGGCCGCCCGCCATCAGCCTGAAATTTGAACACCGAACTCAGTACAAAATTCAGGTGGTCCACACAAAATGTCAGCGCGTCGGCCGTGTACTTTATCAGCTTATTAATTTCAATCGTGGCGACTACGCCGACCCCGTCGGTGATGACAATGGTGGCTCCGTCGGCTATGGCCATCGCGCCGTATTTGGCCAGCTCTATCGATCCGTCGATGAGCTTGATCGCCCATTCCGGAATCTGGGTGGCTTCGGCGAAGTCATAGGAAACGGATATACGCTCCACGAAGCCACCGCCGAGGTCCATGGCGAAGGTGATGGTCGCGTGATCGTCCTTTTCTGCCTGAATATGGTCCAGATCCATAGAAAACGTGACCTTGTTGTTTTGCAACTCAATGGACGGATCGTATATACGGTATTGGGAATCCTGGGCATACCATTCGGTCGCGTAGCGGTTGTTTTTTCTGACCCGTTTCGATCCGGGATAAAGGGCGACCAGGTTGCTGACGATGCGGCTGGTGTCGACATCCGGTTTGTGGTCATAGATCTGAAAACTTTCGATGGTGTCGTCCATGTCATCCTCATCGTTTTCATCCCGCAGCGCCTTCATACTGATGTGCTGATCGGGCCCGATGAGGGCGGTACGCCCCTGAAAGTTGGGTTTGGAATACACACGGACCCATGCAGAAGAGGAGGTGTCAATCCAGCTGATATCATCCTTCATGTCGTTATCGAAGGTCGTGCCGTCCCAGAGCACCTTGCTTAAGTCCGTTTCAGAATGGGGTCCATCATAGTTCTTGTAGCCGTCGGTGCCCTTGTGACCGTCGGTTTTCTTGTAAAAGGTTACGTTACAGTTTGACATACGTTGAGTAATAGTTTATGAGTAAATTATTGGATAATTCTGGCGTATAGTTCGTATATGTGTGTGCCTTAAAGATAGGAGGTGCAACACGTTGAGGCAAAATATTTTACAAGAAATTAGTGGAAAAATTTAACGAACTGCCGGAGGGATGTCTCTGACGTGGGCGTATACGTAATCGGGGTGGAAAGTTTAAACTTCACCCTGGCGACCGTTAGGTATCCTGAAAATCGTTTTTTAATGTACCCCTGTTTTCCGTTAAGCAGTGTTAAATGACAGTTTCTATCGGTGCAAATGATACTACCTGCACGAAATCCTTCAGAGGGGAACTGATAACTGGCTTTGAGGTTTGAAAACTCAGCTCTTTTTAATTTCTCTCATCAGGTCTTCCAGGTAGTCGATCTGAACTTCCTGAATTTCCAGTAGCTTGTTGTTCTGATGAACCAGCAAATGGTCAATTTTTTCACTTAGCAATTTGATTTCAAGTTCCGCTTTCAGGTTGGTTTTATAATCATGCTCACTTCTTTGCCGGTCCTTTTGCTCCTGCCTGTTCTGGCTCATCATGATGATGGGAGCCTGTATGGAGGCCAGACAGGAAAGTATCAGATTCAGCAATATGAAAGGGTAGGGGTCAAAGGGTTTGGTCGTTAACAGCCAGACGTTAACGCCCATCCAAAGGATGATAAAACAGAAAAAGGTGATGATAAAGGTCCAGCTTCCGCCAAAAGCAGCCACCTGGTCGGCTATTCGTTGTCCCAGCGTCGTTTCCGCCTCAATTTCATCCTGGATGTTTTCGGAAAGTATGGAGTTGTTTTTGATCGCATCCATGACATCCCTGTCAATTTTTGCCAGCTCTCCTTTCTCCTGTATGATTAGGGATGTCAGGTATAGACGTCTGTACTGATTGAGCTCGGAAAGGGAGATGTAGCTTTCCCGATCGAAATCAGGGTGGTCGGCTAGAATGAGATTAAATATCCCCTCCCGGATGTCCCTGGCCTTGATTTCTTCTCCCCGCGGAATTTCCTGTTTACTTATATAGCTTATCTTCATGATGTTTGATTTGACTGTCAGTAACATTTTGCAGATACAAGCTAAAAATTCTTTTTTGTTTGGCTAAGGTAAAATTTAAACTGGCCACTGTTTTTGGAAATTATTTTATGACATCGACAAGATTGGTCACCGAAAGTGTCGTAAAGTAGTTCATGCATTTCGTTGGGGTACAGCCAGTCTAAGTCTTCCATTGGGGAGGTATTGAAATAGGTCGATTAGTGATCCGGGGTTGCGCCAGTGAGAAGATTCTGAGTTGACTTGGCACTGGGTGGATATTCATCAGGTCTTATCAAACCTAACGGAAGATATTGTTAAAGGACAAAGCCTGCTATTAGGAAGGAATTCATGTTATGCAGTCTGTGGGCAAGCCAACTACCTGAACTACTCCCTATTCTGAGGACAGCTTTGAGTTAAATTTAAGTTTGTTTTACGAGACTTTTGCATTGGCATCAAAGAAAAGGTCATCGGGGAAAAAT
>Ga0207868_1002226_pt1 | contig 11617 bp, 9 predicted proteins | sample Passage237B_FD_187370 | JGI IMG/M metagenome (GOLD analysis project Ga0207868, IMG submission 187370) | Cellulose adapted compost microbial communities from Newby Island Compost Facility, Milpitas, CA, USA - Passage2 37B (SPAdes) (version 3) ... | reverse complement strand
GCGTCGGTGCAGCGGACGATCTCGCGCGCGGCCGCTCCACCTTCATGGTCGAGATGGTCGAGACCGCCGCCATCCTCAATCAGGCCGGCGAGCGGGCGCTGGTGATCCTCGACGAGATCGGACGCGGCACCGCGACCTTCGACGGGCTGTCGATCGCCTGGGCGGCGATCGAGCACCTGCACGAGGTCAATCGCTGCCGCGGGCTGTTCGCCACGCACTATCATGAACTCACCGCGCTATCGGCGCGACTGCCGCGGCTGTTCAACGCCACCGTCCGTGTGAAGGAATGGCGCGGCGACGTGGTGTTTCTGCACGAGGTGCTGCCGGGCGCCGCCGACCGCTCCTACGGCATCCAGGTGGCCAAACTCGCCGGCCTGCCGCCGCCGGTGATCGCGCGGGCGAAAGCGGTGCTGGCCAAGCTGGAGGCGACCGACCGCAGCACCACCACGCGGGCCTTGGCCGACGACCTGCCGCTGTTCGCGGCGGCGCCAGCCGCCGTCACCGAGCACGAGGGCGGCCCGCACGAGCGGCTGGCGGAGGCGCTGCGCGCGCTCAACCCCGACGAGATGACGCCGCGCGAGGCGCTGGAAGCGCTTTATGCCCTGCGGAAGTTGCTGAGCGATTAGCGGGGCCTTTGTCGCACGCGGGACTTGACCCGGGTCCATCTACCCCCACCCTCCCCTCCCCTGAAAGGGGGGAGGGATAAAGGGAGGGGGTCGTGCGCGGATCGCGCACGCGCATGACGGACGTGTGGGCGGTGGTCGCCTCACGCCCGGTTGAGCGTCACCGTGACCGGCGGGCCATTGCGGATGGTCTGGTAGACCACGCAATAGCGCTCCGTGAGCTTGAGCAGCAGATCCACCTTGTCCTGCGGCGCGTCGGTCTCGACATCGAACGTCAGGCGGATCGCGGCGAAGCCGACCGGCGCTTCCTTGTCCACACTGAGCGTGCCACGGAAATCGAGGTCGCCCTCGGCCGAGACGTTGCCGCTTGTCAGCGGAATATCGAGGGCGGTCGCGACCGACTTCAGCGTGACGCCGGCACAGGCGACCAGCGCTTCCAAAAGCATGTCGCCGGAGCACAGTTCCAGCCCCGAGCCGCCCGTTGCCGGGTGCAGGCCCGCGACGCTGAGCGCGCGGCCGGTCTCGACCTTGCAGGCGATGCCCTCGCCATCGACCGAGCCTTTGGCCTTCAGCGTGATGAAGCCGGCCTTGGGGTCGGTTTTGTAGCGGTCCTTGATCGGCGCCTGCATGGCGCGCAGCGCGGCGGAATCCATTCGGGGTCTCCTTACAATTGGTAGGCCAGGCGTTTGATGAAACCGCCGTCGTCATGCGCGGACGTGATCAGCGCATCCATCTCCTCCTCGGAAAAAAGATGGATTGCCGGGGCAAGCCCGGCCATGACGATCCATAAAACTTTCCCTAAAATGCAAGGCATTCCTGAAAGCGGCGTCACCACCACATCGCCTCGCCCTTCAGCGATTTTTCCTCACGGTCGGGCACGGTGCGGTCGAGCGAGCGGTTGAGCGAGGTCAGCACGTCGCGCTTGACTTGTTCGAACGCCGTCGAGACCCGGTCGCGCGGCCGCGGCAGCGTCACCGCGATCTCGTCGAACAGCCGCCCCGGATGCGGCCGCATCACGAAAATGCGGTCGGCCAGCGTCACCGCCTCATCGACATCGTGCGTCACCATCACCAGTGTCGGCTGGCTGTCGGCCCACAGCGTCAGCAGATGGTCCTGCAGGTCGGCGCGGGTGAAGGCATCGAGCGCCGAGAACGGCTCATCAAGCAAAAGCACCTCCGGGCGCGGCACCAGCGCGCGGGCGATGGCGACGCGCTGCGCCTGCCCGCCCGACAGTTCGCGCGGCCACACGCCGGCCTTGTCGGGCAGGCCGACGCGCGTCAGCGCCCGCGCCACGATGGCGCGCCGCTCCGCCGCCGGCGTGGAAGCCAGCCCGAAGCCGACATTGTCGGCGACGGTGAGCCACGGCAACAGCCGCGGCTCCTGAAAGATGATGCCGATCTTCTCGTGCGGCCTGGTAATGGTCTCGCCGTCGAGCACGACCGCGCCGCGGCTGGCCGGATCGAGGCCGGCGATGGCGCGCAGCAGCGTGGACTTGCCGCAGCCGGAGCCGCCGATCAGCACCGCAATCTCGCCCTGCGGGATGCTCGCGGAAAAGCTCTCCAGCGCGTGGGTGCCGTTGGGATAGGTCTTGCTGACGCGATCGAGGCCGAGCATGTCAGGCGGCTCCCGCCCGCGCGCCAAAACGGTCTTCCCAGCGCAGGAACGGCGCCGAGGCGGCCTCGATCAACCAGTCGGTGGTCTTGCCGATGATCGCGAAGGCCACGATGGCGGCGACGATCTGCGCCGGCTTGCCAAGTTGCTGGCCGTCGATCAGGAGAAAGCCGAGACCTTCGGCGGCCCCCAACAGTTCGGCGGCGACCACGAACATCCAGCCCAGCCCCAGCCCGGAGCGCAGCGCCACGATATAGCTCGGCAGCACCGCCGGCAGCAGAATGCGCCGCACAAGCGCCGGGCCGGACAGGCGGAAGGCGCGGCCGACCTCGACGATCTTGCGGTCGACCGAAAGGATCGCGCCCATCACCCCGAGATAGACCGGGAAAAACACGCCGACCGCGATCAGCGCGATCTTGGATTCCTCGAAGATGCCGAGCCACAGGATGAACAGCGGCACCCAGGCGATCGAGGGGATCGAGCGCAGCGCCTGCAAGGTCGGATCGAGCACCTCGCGCGAGCGCTGCGAATAGCCGGCCAGCGCGCCGAGCAACGTGCCGGCGACGACGCCGATGGCAAAACCAGCGGCGACGCGCAGCACCGTGGCGCGGGTATGCACCCACAACTCCCCGGTCTGCGCCAGCTCCCACAAGGTGGCGAACACCACCGACGGCGGCGGCACCAGCCGGCCATCCGACAGCCCGGCGTAAACCGCAAGCTCCCACGCCGCGCCGAGGCCGACCGGCAGCGCGAGGCCAAGAGCCGCCCGCCGCAGCGCGCCGCGACCGCGCCGCCCGCGCACTGGGGCGGCATCGGAGGCAGGCCGGGAAGCAATCTCGACAGCGGTCATGGTCGGACCTGCGGGCAAGAGGGGCAAGAGGAGACGGAAAGGACGCCGGCGAGCCGCCGGCGCTCCGGAGGGGTCAGTTGGTCAGCGGCACGCTGTCGTCGATCAGTGCATCAAGCGCCGCCTTGACGTCAACATTGGCGGCGATCACCCCGGCCTGCTGGAGCGCAAGGCCGGCGGCCAGGATCGACTCGCGCTGCGCCGCGCCGATCTTCGAATGGGTCAGCTCGGTGCGCTCCTTGAGCTGCTTGTCCACCACGTTATCCGGCAGCTTGGTGACGGCGACGAACACTCGCTTTTCCTCGTCGTAGTTGGCGAGCGAGAACTTGCGGGCTTCCTCGTAAGCCTTGAGCACGCGCGCCACCAGATCGGGGTGATCCTTGAGGAACTGCTCGCGCGTATTGAGGATGCCCCAGGTGTTGGCGTCCTTGTTGCGGTAGAACAGCCGCGCGCCGTTCTCGATCTCGGCCTGCGCCATCATCGGATCGAGGCCGGCCCAGGCCTCGACGTCGCCCCGCTTCAGCGCGGTCGCCCCGTCGGGATGCTGCAACAGCACCGGCTTGATGTCCTTTTCGGTCAGCCCGGCCTTCTGCAGCGCGCGCACCAGGAAGATGTGCGGATCGGTGCCGCGCGTCACCGCGACGCGCTTGCCCTTGAGATCCGCGATCTTCTCGATCTTGGAGTCTTTGGAGGTGACGAGCGCGGTCCATTCGGGGCGCGAATAGACGTAGATCGACTTGATCGGGTTGCCGTTGATCCTGGCGACCAGCGCCGCCGAGCCGGCGGTGGCGCCGAAATCGATCGAACCGGCATTGAGGAATTCGAGCGCCTTGTTGGAGCCAGTGGTCTGCACCCAGCGGATCCTGATGCCGTCCTTCTCGAACTCCTTCTCCAGGAAGCCCTTGTCCTTGAGCACCATCGACACCGGATTGTAGGTGGACCAGTCGATGCGGATTTCGGCGGGCTTGTCGGCGGCGAGTGCAGCCGCCGGGAAAACGGCCGCGGCGGCCAGAGCGGCGGTCAGCGACCGTCGAGAAATCAGCGACATGGGAAGCTCCGTGGGATGAGGTTTGCGGCCAGCCGGCCGTGCTCGGACATTTTCAAAAACTCGTCTTATTTCAATGAGTTAATAGCCCCTGTCAACGAGAAAATCCCTTCCCGATCAAGCCGTTCCCGAGCACGGCCTTCCCCAAACGGCGAGCCTCGCAGAACGATTGCGCTGCGGCCCCAGGGAACGGCCGTGACAGCGCCATCGCGATCCGATATCGGACGCAAGATGGACAATCCCGAGACGCACCGTCTGGAGAACACCGCGGCGCTGTTCGACAAGGCGCGCATCGCGGCCGAGATCGCCGCGCTCACCGAGACCCATGCCGGGCGTGACGACGCCTTCCGCACCGCTCTCGCGCAGTATCTCAAGGCGGTGCTGGCACAGGCGCGCGCGGTCGCCGAACGGACGCTCTTGGCCGACCGCCACGGCCGCCGCTGCGCCGAGCGGCTGTGCTTCGTGCAGGACGCCATCATCCGCCTGCTTTACGACACGGTGACGCGCCATCTCTACCGTTCGCATGTGCCCTCCGGCGCCGAACATATGGCGGTGGTGGCGACCGGCGGCTACGGCCGCGGGCTGATGGCGCCGGAATCCGACATCGATCTGCTGTTCATCCTGCCCTACAAGCAGACCGCGTGGGGCGAACAGGTCGCCGAGGCGATCCTCTACTGCCTGTGGGACATGGGGCTGAAGGTCGGCCACGCCACGCGCTCGATCGACGAATCGATCCGCCAGGCGCGCTCCGACATGACGATCCGCACCGCGATCCTCGAAACGCGCTTTCTCGCCGGCGACCGCGCGCTCTACGACGAACTGGTGGCGCGCTTCGATCGCGAGGTGGTGCAGGGCACGGCGGCGGAGTTCGTCACCGCCAAGCTTGCCGAACGCGAGGAGCGCCATCGCCGCGCCGGCCAGTCGCGCTATCTGGTCGAGCCCAACGTCAAGGACGGCAAGGGGGGCTTGCGCGACCTGCACACGCTGTTCTGGATCGCCAAATACGTCTACCGCGTGCGCTCGACCGACGAACTGGTGGCGCACGGCGTATTCGACGCCTACGAGTATCGCACCTTCCGCCGCTGCGCCGACTTCCTATGGTCGGTGCGCTGCCACATGCACTTCCTCACCGGCCGGCCCGAGGAGCGGCTGTCGTTCGACATCCAGCGCGAGATCGCCCAGCGCCTCGGCTATACCTCGCACCCCGGCATGCAGGACGTCGAGCGCTTCATGAAGCACTACTTCCTGGTGGCCAAGGATGTCGGCGACCTGACCGCCATCCTGTGCGCCAAGCTGGAGGACCAGCAGGCCAAGCCGGCGCCGATGCTGAGCCGGATGATGGCGCGGCTGCGCCCCGGCGCCAAGCGGCGGCGGCTCGACGACAACGGCGATTTCGTCGCCGACAACAACCGCATCACGATTTCATCGCCGGATGTATTCCGCCGCGATCCGGTCAACCTGATCCGCCTGTTTCACCTCGCGCAGAAGCACGAACTCGCCTTCCACCCCGACGCGCTGCGTACCGCCCAGCGCTCGCTCAAGCTGATCACGCCGGCAACCCGCGAGAACGCCGAAGCCAACCGTCTGTTCGTCGACATTCTCACCTCGCCCGGCGCCGAGACGGTGCTGCGCCGCATGAACGAGACCGGCGTGCTCGGCCAGTTCATCCGCGCCTTCGGCAAGATCGTGTCGATGATGCAGTTCAACATGTATCACCACTACACGGTGGACGAGCACCTGTTGCGCTGCGTCGGCATCCTCGAGGACATCGAGCGCGGCGGCCGCGAGGAATTCGCGCTGGCCAGCGACCTGATCGGCAAGATCCGTCCCGAGCATCGCGCCGTCCTCTACGTCGCGGTATTTCTGCACGACATCGCCAAGGGCCGGCCCGAGGATCACTCGATCGCCGGTGCCCGCATTGCCCGCCGGCTATGCCCGCGCTTCGGCTTCAGCGCCGCCGATACGCAGATGGTGGCGTGGCTGATCGAGCAGCACCTGACGATGTCGGCAGTGGCGCAGTCGCGCGACCTGTCGGATGCCAAGACCATCGAGAACTTTGCCGCCGTGGTGCAGTCGGTCGAGCATATGAAGCTGTTGACCATCCTCACCACCGCCGACATCCGCGGCGTCGGCCCCGGCGTGTGGAACGCCTGGAAGGCCGAGCTGTTGCGCACGCTCTATTACGAGACCGAGCCGGTGCTGACCGGCGGCTTCTCCGAGGTCAACCGGGTGCAGCGCATCGCCGCGGCCGAGGCCGAGTTCCGCGCCGCCGCCACCGATTGGCCGCAGGCCGAACTCGACGCCTATATCGCCCGTCATTACCCGGCCTACTGGCTCAAGGTCGACCTCGCCCGCAAGCTCCGCCACGCCCGTTTCCTGCGCGACAGCCAGCGTGAGGGCCGCAAGCTCGCCATCGATACCGGCTTCGACGAGGGCCGTGGCGTCACCGAACTGACCATCCTCGCGCCCGACCACCCGTGGCTATTGTCGATCATCGCCGGCGCCTGCGCCTCGGCCGGCGCCAACATCGTCGATGCGCAGATCTACACCACCACCGACGGGCTGGCGCTCGACACCGTCGCCATCTCGCGCGAATACGACCGCGACGAGGACGAGGCGCGGCGCGCCGCGCGCATCGCCGACATCATCGCGCAGGTGCTCGACGGCAAGCTCAAGCTGCCCGACGTCGTCGCTAAACGCGCCACCCGCGGCAAGGCGCGCCCCTTCGTGGTGACGCCGGAGGTGACGATCAACAACAACTGGTCGGACCGCCACACCGTGATCGAGGTGTCCGGTCTCGACCGCCCGGGCCTGCTGTACGAACTGACGACCGCGATCTCGAAACTCAGCCTCAACATCGCCTCCGCTCACGTCTCGACCTTCGGCGAGCGCGCCCGCGACGTGTTCTACGTCACCGATCTGCTCGGCGCGCGCATCACCGCGCCGACGCGGCAGGCGGCGATCAAGCGGGCGCTGGTGCACCTGCTTGCCGGCGAAGCACGCGATGCGGCGCGCGGGACGCGCGAGGGCGCGCGCGCGCCGACGTGACGGCGGCGGCGATGCTCACCGTCGCGGGCCTGACGAAATCCTACCGCACGCCGCAAGGCGAACTGCCGGTGCTGCGCGGCGTCGATCTCGCCGTCGCGGCCGGCGAGAGCGTAGCGCTGACCGGCGAATCCGGCAGCGGCAAGAGTACGCTGTTGCATCTCGTCGCCGGCCTCGACGACGCCGACGCCGGCAACATCCTGATCGGCACGGACAACATGGCGCGGTTGGCCGATGCGGCGCGCGCGGCGCTGCGGCGCCAGCGCATCGGGCTGGTGTTCCAGCAGTTCAACCTGATCCCGAGCCTGAGCGTCGCCGACAACCTCGCCTTTCAGGCCCGCATCGCCGGCCGCGCCGACGCCGCATGGCTGGATGAACTGGCGAACCGGCTCGGGCTCGCCGAGCTAAAGTCGCGCTACCCCGAGCAACTGTCCGGCGGGCAGCAGCAGCGCGTCGCCATCGGCCGCGCGCTCGCGGTCAAGCCGGCGCTGGTGCTGGCCGACGAGCCGACCGGCAACCTCGACGAGGCGACCGCCGACGAGGTGGTGGCATTGGCGCGCGACCTGATCCGCGCCACCGGCTGCGCCTTCCTGATGGTGACGCACAGCGAGCGGCTGGCGGCGCGCTTCGACCGCCGCGTGCATCTCAGTGCGGGGCGGATCGCATGAGGCGGCTCGGCTGGACGCTCGCCACCCTTTTGAGCCACTGGCGGCGCCACCCGATGCAGGTCGCGACCCTGATGATCGGGCTGATCGCGGCGACCGCGCTGTGGAGCGGCGTGCAGGCGATCAATGCGCAGGCGCGGCAGAGCTACGACCGCGCGGCAGCCGCGTTCGGTGGCGGCCGCCTCGCCATGTTGGTGCCGGCGCGCGACGAGACGCTGCCACAGGCGCTGTTCGCCAAGCTGCGCCGCGCCGGCTGGCCGGTGTCGCCGGTGCTGGAAGGGCGCGTCGCGGCGGGCGGCGTCAGCCTGCGGCTGATCGGTATCGAGCCGCTGACGCTGCCACGCGAAGCCGGGCCGGCGCCAACTCTCGAACTTGGCCTCGGCGCCGCAGACCTGGCGGCCTTTCTGCTGCCGCCGGGGCGCACGCTGGTTGCGCCCGCCACATTGCGCGATCTCGGCGCGCGTGAAGGCGACACGCCGGCCCTCGGCGACGGCCTTACACTTCCGCCGCTTGCGGTTGAGGCCGATCTGGTGCCGGGCACGGCGGTGGTCGATATCGGCGTGGCACAGCGCTTGCTCGACCGGCCGGGGCAGATCTCGCGGCTGCTCGTCGGCGAGGACGACGACGGCCCGCGCGCGCCGCTCGCCGAGGTCGCCGGCGACACGCTGCGGCTCATTCCGCCCGGCAGCGAGAGCGACCTCGAACGGCTGACCGACAGCTTTCATGTCAACCTTACCGCGTTCGGGCTGTTGTCGTTCGTGGTCGGGCTGTTCATCGTCTATTCGGCGATCGGGCTCGCCTTCGAGCAGCGGCTGCCGACGATGCGGGCGATGCGCGCCTGCGGCGTGTCGGCGCGCGGGCTGACCGCGGCGCTGCTCGCCGAACTGGTCGGCGCCGCGCTCGTGGCCGGCGGCGTCGGCTGCATCGCTGGCTACCTCATCGCCGCGCTGTTGCTGCCCGACGTCGCGCTCAGCCTGCGCGGACTGTACGGCGCCGAGGTACCGGGCGAACTGGCGCTTCGTCCCGCATGGTGGTTCGCCGGCATCGGCATGAGCGTGGCGGGCGCGCTGGCGGCGGCCGCCCACAGCCTGATCAAGGCCAAAAGCCTGCCGCTGATCGCAACCGCCCACCCTTACGCGTGGCGTACGGCGCAGCAGCGCTGGCTGATATGGCAGGGCGCGGCGGCGCTCGCCCTTGCCGGCGCGGCGCTCGGCATCCTCGTGTTCGGCGACGGGCTGATCGCCGGCTTCGCGCTGCTCGCCGCAATCATGCTGGCGGCGGCGCTGGCGCTGCCGCTATTGCTTGCGCTCGCGCTGCACCTCGGCGCGCGCGGCGCGAACACGATGCTGACGCGCTGGGCCTTTGCCGACAGCCGCCAGCAACTGTCCGGGCTGTCGCTGGCCTTGATGGCGCTGTTGCTGGCGCTCGCCGTCAGTATCGGCGTCGGCACCATGGTCAAGAGTTTCGAGACCAGCTTTGCCGGCTGGCTCGACCAGCGGCTCGCCTCGGAAATCTACATCCGCGCCGCCGACGACGCGCAGGCCCGCGCCATCAAGGCGTTCGTCGCCACGCGTGCCGAGGTGACCGCGGTGCTGCCGACGCCGCGCGCCGAGACCCGCATTGATGGCGGGCCGGTCGAGCTGCTGGGCTTCGCCGACCATCCGACCTATCGCGACCACTGGCCGCTGATCGCCGCGACGCCGACACTGTGGGACGACCTGCGCGACGGCCGCGCGCTGTTGATGAGCGAGCAGCTTGCGCGCCGCCTCGATCTTTCGGCCGGCGACAGCCTGCGCCTTGTCACGCCCGCCGGCGCGCTGACGCTTCAGGTCGGCGGCATCTATCCCGACTACGGCAACCCGAAAGGCCAGATCGGCCTCGGCAACGCCATCCTGTTCGCGCACTGGCGCGATGCGCCCGACACCCGCTTCAGCCTGCGGGTCGCGCCCGACGCCGTGCCGGCGCTGGTCGCGGCATTGCGCAGCCGCTTTGCGCTCGATCCAGCGCACCTGATCGACCAGGCGGCGCTCAAGCGCGACTCGATGACCATCTTCAACCGCACGTTTGCGGTAACCGCGAGCCTCAATGCCTTCACGCTCGGCGTCGCTGCCGTGGCGCTCTTGACCAGCCTGCTGACGCTCGGCGCCAGCCGGCTGCCGCAGTTGGCGCCATTATGGGCGATGGGGGTGACGCGCCGCCGCCTCGCCGCGCTCGACCTCGCCAAGACCATGGCGCTGGCGCTCGCCACCGCGCTCGCCGCGATCCCGCTCGGCCTTTTGGTGGCGTGGTGCCTGCTCGCCGTCGTCAACGTCAAGGCGTTCGGCTGGCGGCTACCGTTTCACATCTTCCCCGGCCAGCTTGTGCAACTGATCGCGGTGGCACTGGCGGCGGCGCTGCTGGCGGCGGCCCTGCCGACGCTCCGGCTGTCGCGCATGAAGCCGGCCGACCTGATCCGGGTCTTTGCCAATGAGCGCTGAGATGTCGCGCCGTGCCCTGCTGCGCCTCGGCGCGCTGGCGCTGGCTGGCGGCGCATCGTCGCCCGTGCGCGCGCAGGGCTATGCCGGCCTCGGCCAGGACGCGGCCGGTTTTGCCCGCGTCGTGCCCGGCGTCGCGCTGGCGTTTCCGAGCGACCACGGCCCGCATCCCGACTTCCGCATCGAATGGTGGTACCTCACCGCCAATCTCGACGGCGACGACAATGCTGCTTACGGCGTGCAATGGACGCTGTTCCGGCAAGCGGCGCTGCCGGGACCGCAGCGCGACGGTTTTGACAGCCAGCAGGTGTGGATGGCGCACGCCGCCGCGACCAGCGCCACCGCGCACCGTTTCACTGAACGCTTCGCACGCGGCGGCGTGGGGCAGGTGGGCGTCGAGGCCACACCGTTTCATGCTTTCATCGATGCCTGGGAGATGCGGGCCGGCGTGAACACTGAGGCCAACACGCTGGCGCCGCTGACAGTGCGCGCGGCGGCGAAGGATTTTGCCTATACGCTGAACCTTGCCGCCGCGCGGCCGCTGGTGCTGCAAGGCGAGGCCGGCTACAGCCGCAAGTCGGACCGCGGCCAGGCGTCGTATTACTACAGCCAGCCCTATTTCACCGCCGAGGGGAGCCTCTCGCTCGACGGCCACCGCGTCGCGGTGCGCGGGCAGGCATGGCTTGACCGCGAATGGTCGAGCCAGCCGCTCGCCGCCGACCAGAACGGCTGGGACTGGTTCTCGCTGCACCTTTCCGACGATGTGAAGCTGATGCTGTTCCGCCTGCGCCATGCCGACGGCCGGCATTTCCATTCCGGCAACTGGATCGACCGCGACGGCTCGCACCCGCTGCCGCCGGACGGCATCGCGCTGACGCCTGTCGCGACCAGCCGCGTCGCCGGCCGCGACATCCCGACGGCGTGGCAGGTGGCCGTGCCCGCGCGCGGCCTGTCGATCGAAACCGCGCCGCTCAATGCCCAAAGCTATATGGCGACGCGCTTTCCCTACTGGGAAGGGCCGATCCGCTTTCGCGGCACGCACGAGGGACAAGGCTATCTGGAGATGACCGGCTATTGACGCCCGGACAAGACGCTAGCGGCGCTGGAGCACGTTTCGATCGGATTGAATATTCTGAAAGGAGACAGCCGCTCTCTCCGAGGTCATGCCCGCGCATAGCCGTTCAAAGAACGGCGTTCTGTCGAACGCCTATGTCGCGGGCATCCACGTCTTGGCGGGTGCTCCAAACATGAAGACGTGGATGGCCGGGACAAGCCCGGCCATGACGAAATTTCAGTATGACCGGACA
>Ga0207868_1002223_pt1 | contig 11639 bp, 7 predicted proteins | sample Passage237B_FD_187370 | JGI IMG/M metagenome (GOLD analysis project Ga0207868, IMG submission 187370) | Cellulose adapted compost microbial communities from Newby Island Compost Facility, Milpitas, CA, USA - Passage2 37B (SPAdes) (version 3) ... | reverse complement strand
GGCATCGCATCGCGCGCGTTGATGCACAGATTCATCAACACCTGTTTCAATTGCGTAGCATCGGCCAGCACCGGCGCAGGGCTTTCTAGAAAATCCAAGTCGAGACGGATCTTGGTGCCCATCGTTGGCTTCATGAAATCCACGAACTCGCTCAACAACGGCCGCAGGTTGACTTCGACGTGACGGCCTTCGGCTCCGCGGGCGAAAGCCAACAGTTGCTGCACCAAAGCAGAACCGTGTTTGACGCTGCGCTGCATCGTTTGAATGAGAGCATCCGCTTCAGGGTCTCTCATCATGGTGTGCAGCAGATCCACCGACATCAGGATCGGTGCGAGCACGTTGTTCAGATCGTGCGCAATCCCACCGACTAGCATGCCCATGCTTTCCAAGCGTTGGGCGCGGAGAAATTTTGTCTCCAATTGCCTGTTTTCCGTCAGGTCAGTGTTGATGACCAAAAAGGCCTTGGGCGTGCCGTCAGCGTCCTGCACGAGTGACCAGCGGCTCTGCACCACCACCTCGGCGCCGCCTTTTGTGCGATGCGTCCACTCGCCGCGCCATTCGCCTTGGGTCAAGGCGTGGGAGCGAGCGTAACGATGCCGCACCGGATCGATAGAAAGCAAAATCGCCGCATCGCGGCCCACCGCTTCGCTGGAAGACCAGCCGTAAATCTGTTCGGCGCCCTTGTTCCAATACGTGATCACGCCGTCGAGGTTCTGCACGAGAATGGCGTCCTGCGCCTTGTCGAGCAGCGCGGCTTGCTCGCGAATCCGCGCCTCGGCCCGTTTCAGCACTAAATCGCGCAAGGGATGGTTGCTGCCCGAGGCGGCCTCTTTCAGCGCCCGTTCGATGGCGGGCGCGAGGCGTTCCAAGCGATCCTTGTGCACGAAGTCCGCCGCACCCAAACGCATCAATTCGACTACTTGCTCTTCGCCGATGTCACCCGCCAAAAAGATGAACGGCTTCGGCGGATTTTGCAGCTGGGCCAGTTCCAACGCCGTCACAGTGTCGATGGCCGCCAGCTCGTAGTCGGATAAAATTACATCGAAGTCATCCGCTTGCAGCGCCGCCATGTATTCCTCGCGCGTCGTCACGCGTCGGCCTTGGCAACCGGGCAAAACTCGCCCGAGCCAGTTCGAAACCGAGCTGGCTGCGCCTTGCGAGTCCTCGAGATGGAGATACCGCAAGGCCGGCCGGGATGTTGCCACTGGTAACACCCCGTGCCGCGTCTCTCCCGGGTTATTCACCAGAAAAAATATCTGTCGCCTTCTTCCACGAACTGGCGAGATGGCGGCTGCAGCACAAAACGCCAGACAGTGGTGTAGTCCGACCAAGGCCCCGTAATCTCACGGTCACAAACCACCACCGGTTGTGGTGCCGGACCGGAGGCCTTGCGGGCTAGACGTTGACGGAAAAGCTCATGCCCCTCTTCGGTGGCAAAGAACCACGAACGCCGCTCCAACCGCTCGGTGATCGGCACACGCTGACCCGCGCCTACCGCCAGCAGGCGATTGCGGATAACCCATTCATGGCGGGTTAGTTCCAGCATGGCGCGTTCGCAAGCGCGACTGAAAGACTCGGCTGCGGCATGGCCGTAAACGTGAAACCCCCATTCCGAGCGGGCGAAGAGCAAGACCGCCACTCCACCAAGTGGCGGTTCAAAAGCCAAAGCTGTTACGCCAGGCCACTCAGTATCACGCAATTGGCCATCAATCCTGCCTTCCCACCAATGAAGAAGACAGAATCGCTCCAACGACTCCAAGACTGCCGCACGACGCGCGGGCGCCGCTGACAATCCAGGAAACGCGGCCATGCCGTTTGACGTTTCATCAACATCAAAGCCAAATTCTTCGCGCCGTTCCGAGCGAACGGTCGCGTGAAATGCCCAACGCTCAAGGGTTTCTGAAACCGCCATATGCCGCGCAATCATCGGCGAGGCATGCGATCCCGTCCCATCGGCATCACTATACATCTGAAAACGGCGGCGCGGCACCAAGCCCGGACGCAGCCGGGCGTTGGCCTGAAACAGTCGACGACCGAACATAGGGAATTCCCCCAGTTCGATCCGCTCAACCGGCCCGCCGCGTGAAGCCATCACGCTGCGATACCGCAATGATGCCAGACTGAACATGAACGACTTAGATTAGGCCTGATCGCCAAAAACCGCGTCGCAGGGAACGACGCAGGGAATTGCGGGTGCCATAACGGAGTCGCAAGGAACAACGCAAGGAAGCGCCGGAGCCGAAGCAACTTGGACATCACCCGAAAGACCCTGAACTTTCATATCGATGTAGTTAGCGATGCGATCAAAGCCGGCCGCAGAGAGCAGACTGGCAACCAACCCGAGGGTAGAATGGAAGATAGAGGTCATAACCTCTAAATCCAACCCCTACCTCATCGGAAAACCAACCCCCCTGGATAACGATTTTTATCCAGCCATACATAAATTCCTGTATGGTAAATCTGTCACAATATGTTTCGCTAAATAGGTCTGTATGCTTCGCCCCTTTTCAATTCACATCTTAGGATGGTTGTTCCTTACGCTCGGAATAACCGTCGGACGTGTATTGGCGGACGGAAACCCGATAGTATCCACGTATGAAACAAAAGGGTTAGGGCGAGACACCATGGTTTGGTGCGCAACGCATTCTGCAGACGGCACCATGTATTTTGGCGGAGACCGGCTCTACATCTCTGACGGCGATTCATGGCAATCTTATGCCATGGGTAGCACCTATGCTGTCCGATCACTCGAATTCGGAGATGATGGTAAACTTTGGGCTTCGGGCTACGATGAACTAGGTTGGTTTGAAAAAAAATCTGATGCCACCTGGGAGTATCATTCACTCAGGGGCAAAGTGCCCGCTAGCGTATCAAAATTAGGGGATGTCTGGAACGTTTATCCAACAAATACAGGAGCCATCTTTGTAGCCGAATCCACAGTCCTCCATTGGAACGGATCATCTTTTCAGGCATCCCAATACGATGTCCAACGCCGATTGGTATCTACGCGCTACAACAGCAGAGTTTATATTTCTAACCGAACCATTGGCCTACATGAGCTGACTTCTAATGGGTCACATAGCATTTTAACGCCACATGAAATGGGCGCACACGCGATATTCGCCATAGACGAAATTGACGGCGCCCAAGTTTATTTCACCTCTGGCGGAATAGGTTATTTGGAAGAAGGATCTATCGCTTACAAAGATTTAGCCTTATCCAAATACATCCGGGAAAATGTCCTTACATCGGTCACCCGCCTTCCGGAGGGAGGATATGCGATGGGCACCATTAACGGCGGCATCATCATTCTTAACCGCAACCTTACCATTAATCGTGTTCTAGATTCTAAGCACGGAATTTCCGATAACGTTTACGGACTGCATGCCACAGCAGGCCATTCGCTATGGGTGATGACTAGCTCTCGCATTCATCATCTCACGGAGATCGATTCCGCTTTGGTTTATAATAACGAGAGCGGCCTACCTAAGACGGGGGCATTGGACATCGCGTTTACGCAAGACACGATGTATGCACTCACACCAGATGGGGTTTATGCGTTTAACCGTTCGTTAAACCGCTTTGATCACTTTGCCACATTGAAGGGATTTTACCGCGACATTGACTTGGTTGAAGATGAACTTGTCGTAACCACAACCTATGGCGTTTTTCATCTTACTCCTACTCAATCGACCCAGATCCTGAACGCGGATCAGGAAGCTTTTAAATTTAGAGCCGTAACACCAAAAGTCGCCATACTTTCCGCTGACCAAAAAATCAGCCTCTTGGATTTAAAGAGTCGGCAGTTAGCAAATATCACGGCCGAACTCCCCGATGTGGCAGAGAACTTTGTCCAAGACGCCCAAGGCCGCCTGTGGATTTCCACCGCATCGAAAAGTCTGCTTGTCGCTACGCCTTCACCGAATGGCCCAGTCGAAGCGGAATCGGCCAGCCTAAATTACGGATTTCCCACCAGTGAAGGTTTCACCCAAGTCGCGAAGCTGGGCGACGCCATCATCGGCATCAACGAGGACCATGCCTATTGGTTGAATCCTAACACTGATCGCTTCGAGCAAATCGCCGGCTATCCGGGCGGCAACACGCTCGCGATTTCAGACGAAGACTCGTCGGGGCGCGTGTGGGTGGCCCTTGAAGGTCAGCGTGCTCACATGCCGATGCGCCTTGGTCATCTTGAGCGCACTAACGACGGCATTGCATGGGTGCCGCACACCGTGGCCGGTCTCACCAAGGTTGGCACACCGCGCGCTCTGCAAATTCAACAAACTGCCGAAGGCGATGTGCTCTGGATCGCCGGCTCCGGTGGGCTCCTGCAAATCAAGCGTCCCGGTGAATTCCCTGCGATCAAACCACGCCAACCAATTCTGACCGCCGTCGTGCGTAGCTCGACTGATGCCGCGCCGCAAGGCATCGAGGAGCGTCTGCCTTACTCGACCCGTCGCATCCATCTGCAATTCGGCTCCGGCGAATTCGCGCTGCGCGATACCCTGCGCTATCAAACCATGCTCGAAGGCGTGGACGAAACATGGTCCGCGCCCACCAACACTGCCGAGTTAGAATTGGCCAATCTGCGCGAAGGCAAATATACCTTCAAAGTCCGCTTGTTGTCGGACACCGGGCTGGCCAGCGAACCGACCGAACTACGTTTCGCGATCGCGCCGCCTTGGTGGCGCACACCTTATGCCTACGGCGGTTATGTCTTGGGCTTCGGTCTGTTTGCCACCGGACTTTACCAACTGCGTGTTCGCACGATGCGCCGCCGTGCTGCGATCTTGGAAAACACTGTGCGTGAGCGTACGGCCGAGCTCGAAAAGGCCAACGCCGCCAAGACCGAATTCGTGGCCAGCATGAGTCACGAAATTCGCAATCCCATGAACGGCATCATCGGCTCGGCGCACGCCCTGGCCGATACGCCGCTCAACGAGCAGCAGCGCGAAATCGTCAGCACGCTGCGCAATTGCGCGACCTTCCTTTCCTCGCTCGTCGAAGACGTGCTCGACTTCTCCTCGATCGAGGCCGGCGTCTTTAACGTCCAGCAACAACCCTACAACCCCGCCGGCGTGCTCGAAGCCGTCAGCACCATGCTTGCCGGGCACGCAACGGAAGCTGGCGCACACTTCGACATAGAGGTCGACACCTCTCTGCCCGCCCGGTTGTTGGGCGATCCTGCGCGCATTCAGCAAATCGTGGTCAACTACGCGACCAACGCCCTCAAGTTCAGCGGTGGCGGTCGCGTGCGCCTCTCGACTTATGCGGAAAACGGCCAAGTCGTGTTCGCCGTTTCAGACAACGGGCCCGGCATCAGCCCTGATGAACAAACCGTCTTGTTCACGCGCTTCTCGCGTTTGAAAGCCGCACGCAACGCCGGCATCACCGGCACCGGTTTAGGATTGTCGGTTTGTCGCGCGGTGGCCGAACGCATGAATGGTTCAGTCGGCGTCTCTAGCCAACCGGGTCGCGGCGCCACGTTCTTCCTGCGCCTGCCCTTGGTGCCTGCCACCGCCGCGATCAGTCCGGAAACGATCAAGATTCTCCCGAAGTTCGAAGGCGCGCGCGCACTCATCGTCGAAGACCTGCCTTACAATGCGCAGATCCTCGGCGCGATGCTGGCGAAATATGGTTTCAGCATCGACGTCGCCAGCAATGGCCGGGACGCGCTGCGACTGCTCGCCGAGCATAGCTACGACACGGTGTTTCTCGATTATGATCTGCCCGACATCACCGGCTTGGAAGTCGCGCGGCGCATGCAACAGATCGAGCGCAACCCGAAACCTCTGGTTGTCGCCACCACGGCCTATTCCACCGTGCAGGATCGCGAAGACTGCTTGAAGGCCGGGATGGATATCTTCCTCAGCAAGCCTATCACGCCTGAAAAGCTGCGGGATGCGTTGGGTCAAGTCACCACGCCGGCGCGCCGCATCAACATCCAGCCGGTAGTCGCGCCGCCGTCGTTAAACCTGCAGATGCTTACCTATCTCGCGGGCAACGATACGAAGCAGCTGTGGCACGAAATCACCCGCTACCTTGATTCGGTCGCCGACACTCGCGAAGAAGTGATCACGGCACTGCGCACGCTCAATCGTCCCGCCCTCGGTCGCGCCGCTCATCGCATGCTGTCACACGCCCGCATGGTGGAATGTGAAGAACTAACCGCAATCTCACGCGATTTGGAAACTGAGGCCAGCTACGCTATGGACGAACGCCTTGACGAGTTGGTCGCCGGCATGAGCGCCGCCATCGAACGGCTCAAGAAAACGATGGCTCATCACCGCCCGGAGCAGACACCTGCGTAAAGCCGTGATCAATGGCGAAGCGCATAAGCTTCGGCGTGCCGTGCACGTTGAGTTTACTCATGATGCGACTGCGAAAAGTCGCCACGGTCTTCGGCGAGATGTTTAAGCGCTTGCTGATTTCCTCGTCGTTGCACGACTGGCCGATGAGCGACAGCACGACGCGTTCCCGTTCCGTCAGCACCTTGTCGAATGAAGTCGGGTCAGCCTGCCGTTCCGCGCGCGCCTTGATGAACGACGGCGCAAGGTAAGTTTTACCGTTACTCACCAGATCGATCGCTTCGCGCAAACTCGCCAAGCTATTGGCGTTCTTGTCGACGAATCCCTGAATGCCCGCGCGCTCGACCCGAAACAGTGTGTAGTCGCCCCGCGCCGAAGTGATTGCGATAATGCGCAGCTTCGGCAGAACTTTGCGCACAGCTTCAATAATCGTGAAGCCATCCGTATCAGGCAGCTGCAAGTCCAGTAGCAAAAGATCAGGTTGAGTCGTCAGGATCACCCGCACCGCGGTAACTCCGTCGCCGGCTTCGCCAACCACTTCGTGCCCGAAGTCAGTCACACACACTTTGTGGATGACCTCGCGAAACATCTGGTGGTCTTCGACGATAACAATCCGCATACGGCTTCTTGTTGGTTAAAACCCCTCGTAAAACAATAGGCAAATGCGTCACTTTTAGAAGGGAAACACCCCAGCAAAATCCTGGCATGAACGATGGTGTTGAAAATCACTGACCCATTCCGCATTCCGCTCAGCACAAGAAATCACTGGCTCATCGTGCAATTTCCCAATGCTGACGGACACCAAATCCACATCGGCATGCAAGAACTCCGCACTCGCTCACTTCGGCAAAACTGCTAGCGCGGATGCATCATGGCGGATCTCACACCACACCGCACCGCAGTCGGTCAGCTCGTGCTGGCGGCTTTGTGCTGGAGTCTCGGTGGATTGCTCATCAAGGCCGTCGATTGGCCTCCCCTCGCCGTCGCCGGCGGGCGCGGAATTCTTGCGGCCATCTTCCTGATGCTGACCAACGGCCGGCTGCATTTCACCTTTTCGCGCGTGCAGGTGCTGGCGGCATTCGCCTACGCGGGGTGCACGGTGTTCTTTGTCGCCGCGACCAAATACACCACGGCCGCCAACGCGATTTTGCTGCAATACACCGCGCCGATCTGGATCGCGCTGCTGGCGGCCTGGTTGCTGGGTGAGCACACGACGCGGCGGGATTGGATCATCATCGCCGTGGTTTTTGCAGGCATGGGATTGTTCTTTGCCGACGGTCTCGAACTCAGTGGTTTCGTAGGCAATGTTTTCGGCGTAATCAGTGGACTCTGTTTTGCCGCGATGACTATTGCGCTGCGCAAACAGAAAGACGGTTCGCCGGTCGAATCGATCATCCTCGGCAACCTCATCGCATTTGCGATCGGTCTGCCTTTCATGATTGGCGCGCCGTTGCCTTCGGCGGCCGGTTGGGGAGCGCTGGTCGCGCTCGGCACCGTGCAGCTCGGATTTTCCTATTGGCTTTATGCCCGCGCAATTCGGCGCGTGACTGCGCTCGAAGCCGTGATCATTCCCGTGTTCGAACCCATTTTGAATCCGCTATGGGTTTTCCTCGCTCGCGGAGAGCGCCCCGGCCCATGGGCCTTGCTCGGCGGCATAATTGTTCTCGGCGCCGTGACATGGCGCGCGCTCGGCGCATTGCGCGCAGTCAAGGAATCGCGCGCCTGATTTCAAAGGCCTCGCTGCTTTTCGCACATAGCGAAAGCGAGGATTGGTCAGCCCTTGGAGCTCCGCGCGGCCATGAAGCGTCGCAACATCGCCTCCATGTCCTTCAAACGAACTGGCTTGAGCAGATAATCGTTCGCCCCGGCTTCAAGAACACGTTCCTTTTGTTCCACACGAGCGTCGGCGGTCAGCGCCGTGATCCAGACTGAGCGCATGTTTTCGCCTGCTTCACCTGTCCGGATTTTCGCGATCGCAGTGTGACCGTCCATCACAGGCATGTGCAGATCCATCAGCACCAAATGATAATCGGCGCGGCGCAATTCATCCAACGCGATCTCGCCGTTTTCAGCCACAGTCCATTGGCAGCCCAAATGGCCGAGGACTTTTTGCATGAGCAACTGATTGACCGGATTGTCCTCCACCAAAAGCACCCGCAAATCAAACGAGCTAGTCGCGGAAAACGGCAACGGCGTCGATCCGGCACCCGCGGGAGTGGCCAGCGCCGAACGCAGCGCTTCGTGATGCGCGGGCTTGTTGACCAACAAACGGAAGCGCGGGCGCAAAGCCGTGCGGGCGGAAGGCGAAACACGCAAGGGCACTAGCGCGATCATCTTGTCGCGCGGCAAATCCGCAAAATTGCCGGCCCCACTGACGATGTCGTTAACGAATGATTCGGTCAAATTGACGAGTGCCGTGTCCCAAGAAATGGTCGCCAGTTCCTCCGGCAGGCATGCTGTCGCGCTAGCGCCCCAGCGCTGCACTAGGTTGCAAAGCTCATTGCGCAGCGTGCCGGGCTGCGAGGCCACGGCCACACGCATGCCGGCAATATTGTGCGGAGGAATGATGTTTCCAGCCGGAGCAAATGTTTCTTCAACCTTGATGCTAAAAGAAAAGGTGGAGCCGACTCCCACCTTACTACTGAGGCTGATGTTGCCGCCCATCAACTCAACGAGGTTGCGGCTGATGGCTAGGCCCAGACCGGCACCGCTGTAACGTCGCGCAATGGTTTCCTCCAACTGACTGAATGGTCGGAATAGTTTAGGAAATTTTGATTCGTCAATGCCGATGCCGGTGTCGCTGACGACGAATTGCAGTTCCCATTTCTTCGACCCTTCTTCCGGCAATGCACGCGCAGCCAGGGTAATCGTAACCTCGCCTTGATCGGTAAATTTCACGGCATTGCCGATCAGATTGAGCAGCACCTGACGCAGCCGCCCCGCATCCGCCATCACGTATTTGGGCACATTTTCATCTATGCTGTAGATGATCTCGATCTGCTTTTCACCGGCGCGCGGCGCCACCATATCGAGCGCATCCTCGATGCAATCAACCAGATCGCAGACCTGCAGCTCGAGATTGAGTTTGCCGGATTCGATACGGGACGAATCAAGAATGTCGTTCGTCAGCTGAATGAGCGCCTCGCCGCTGGAACGAATCGCCCGCATGTATTCTTCCTGTTCGGCGTTTAGCGGCGTCTCCAGCAACAGATTGGTAAAACCCACAATGCCATTGAGCGGCGTGCGCACTTCATGGCTCATTGTGGCGAGGAATTGGCTCTTCGCCCGGTCGCCCGCCTCGGCCCGCTCCTTCGCTTCGCGCAAGATCGATTCGTTCCGGCGGACCTCCGTCACATCTTCATAGATCGCAATAAAGCACGTGACATGATCGTGGCGGTCGCGCACCGCAGTCATACGTCCGCGCACCGAATACTCTTCGCCGTTTTTCCGGCGGTTCATCCACTCCCCGCTCCAATTGGTCCGGCTGTAGAACACGGCGTCCAGTTCGGTCGCGGTTTCCAACGGCACGGTATCATGCAAGAAATCGCGCCACGAGCGGCCAATCAATTCACGCCGACTGTGACCGGTTTGATCACAGAAACCACGGTTCGCATATTCGATCCGGCCTCCCAGATCGATGATCATGACCGCCGTCTGGCTTTGCTCGATCGCTTCGGAGAGATTGCGAATGACTTCGTTCTGCTCCTGCTGGCGGCGCATCATGCGATATCCGGCCAGCGGCAATCCGAACAGTAGCCAGACATAAAGCGCCGATTTGCCTGCAGCGGACCACAATCGCCACCACCAATCGCTGGCGGCGAGATCCACGCCCACAATATCGCGAGCCGCGCCTTCGCTGTCTTGTGACAAAAGCGAATAGCCAGTGACCCAAGTGCCAAACGCATCCTCGATCGGGCCCTCAGTGGCAAAAACGCCGCCATCAATGATCGCTTGCAAACCGGGAGAAACAGCCGCTTCCGGATACGCTTCACCCGGCAACGAAATGTCCGGCGAACCGACGAACTCGGAATCAACGAGGAAAACCACATCGCGCGTGCCCGGCACCACGCGGAAAATATAGACAAAGCGAATCGCTTCATCCGTGGCACGATAACGCATCAGCCGCGATTTGACGGTGGCATACAGCGGCAACTGCAAATCGGCCTCCGTGCCGGTCAGTTGTTCGGTGTGCTCGCTGTCGATAACGGCCGCAACGCGCTCAGCATCCCGCACCAAATTGGACAGCAAGCGGCTGCGTTCCTGCATAAAACCCCAACGCCCCGCCAGCAAACCGGCCAGCAAGATGCCTCCGGCCAGCAAAGGCATTCGGTATTTGGATAAACGCGCGCGCATAGACCGGTCAGACTGTGTTCGTTACGAAACAACAGCTAGGTAATTCAAGCAATCCAGAAGGGGCGTAACCAAAAGAAAGGCCGCCGCGTTTGATGCGCGGCGGCCAAATCAAGTCTTAGAGACTAACGAGCAATCGCTCAGGAAACATGCTTCGAGACGAGCTTGGTCATCTCGAACATGCTGACCTTCGCCTTGCCGTTGAAGACCGCCTTCAGCTTGTCGTCGGCATTGATCTGAGTCTTCGCCTTCTTGTCCTGCAGGCCATTCTTCTTGATGTAGGCCCAGAGTTTCTTGGTGAGCTCCGTGCGAGGGAGGGGGGCCGAGCCGACGACAGCAGCGAGCTTGGCGTCAGGCGTGACCGGTTTCATGAACGCAGCATTGGGTTTCCGAGCGGATTTTTTAGCCATAATAATTTTTTTAGTTTGGGTGCTTTCCTACGAAAGCAACGCCTTTATAGAGGTAGAATGCCCCTGTTGCCTAGGAGAATCTTGCGGTTTTACGAGGGAAACGCCGAGGGGCCGCGAAGCCTAAATCGACGCAAATTCAACTCTCTGCGTCTCCCATCTGCACGAATTGCTCGTATAGTTCGGCGTATTTTCCACCAGCTTTGAGCAAGCCGTCGTGTGTGCCGCGCTCGATGATTTTTCCCTGATCCAAAACCAACACCTGATCAGCGTGACGTATCGTGCTCAAGCGATGCGCAACGATAAAGCTCGTGCGACCACGCAGCAATTCGATCAACGCCTTTTGCAACCGCGCCTCGGTCAGTGCATCAATCGAACTCGTAGCCTCGTCCAAAATTACGATGCGCGGATCTGCCAGCAGCGCGCGGGTAAAGCAGATGAGTTGACGCTGACCGACAGACAGACCCGCGCCACGCTCGCCCACTTCCGTGAGCAATCCTTTCGGCAATGCTTCAAGAATATCGAGGCAATCGAGACGCCGCGCCGCGTCACGCACTTCTTCATCCGTGGCCTC
>Ga0207868_1002220_pt1 | contig 11646 bp, 12 predicted proteins | sample Passage237B_FD_187370 | JGI IMG/M metagenome (GOLD analysis project Ga0207868, IMG submission 187370) | Cellulose adapted compost microbial communities from Newby Island Compost Facility, Milpitas, CA, USA - Passage2 37B (SPAdes) (version 3) ... | reverse complement strand
CTGTCGCTGGTGCTGCCCGGCGCCGGATAGGCTCTAGGCAAGCCGGTAGGCGGCCTTGGCCGCGCCATAGCCCAGCCAGGCCGCGATTTCGCGGGCGTCCGCCCGGCCCAGCACGCGCTGCGTCACCAGGCCTGCGAGGAACGAGGCCACGCAGCGGCGCCAGACATCGTGGCGCGCCGGGATCGACAGCAGCGCGCGCGTGTCGTCGTTGAAGCCGGCGAGGTTGCGGAAGCCCGCCGTCTCGACCACGCGGTCGAGATAGCGCGCGATCCCGCGCGGGCTGTCGTGGAACCACCAGGGCGGCCCGAGCAGCAGCGCCGGCCAGTAGCCCGCCATCGGCGCCAGCTCCCGCGCATAGGCCGTTTCGTCCAGGCAGAAGAAGATCAGCGAGAACCCGGCGGCGTTGCCATGCCTCTGCAGCAACGGCTCCAGCCCGCGCACGGCGTCGACCGGCACGGGAATGTCGGCCCCGAGATTGGGCCCGCGCTCCGCCATCAGGAGGGGATCGGTGTTGCGGCGCGACCCCGCATGGACCTGCATCACCATGCCGTCCTCGCACGACAGCGCCGCCATCTCGGTCAGCATCTGCGCACGGAACAGCGCGGCGTCGCCCGGGACCGGGCGGCCGGCCACCAGCCGGTCGAGCAGCGCCTGCCTGTCGCCGGGCGGAAGATCGGCGGTCGCCGCCGAGGGAACGCCGTGGTCGGTGGCAGTCGCGCCATGCGCCCGGAAAAAGGCGCGCCGGGCCCTGTGGGCGGCGATCATGCCCTCCCAGTCCGCCGTATCCTGCCCCGTCAGTGCGCCGAGCCGCGCGAGGTTCTCGAGGAAGGCCGGATTGTCAGGGTCGGTCACGTCGTCGGGCCGGTAGGTCGTGCGCAGGCGCCCGATCAGCCCCTGCTCCGCCATCGCGGCATGATGGCGAAGATCGTCGAGCGCGGATTCGGTCGTTGCGATCGCCTCGACATTGGCCTTGTCGAGGATGGCCAGCGGGCGCAGCGCGGGGTCGGCCAGCCGCTCACCGATGAGGTCGAACAGACGGTCCGCATTGGCGGGGCCGAGCGGCTCTTCGATGCCGAAGGCCCAGTTCATCGAATGGTCGATCCACAGCCGCGAGGGCGTCCCGGCAAACAGATGATAGTGGCGGGCAAACAGCCGCCAGGCCGCGCGCGCATCGGCCACGGCGCCGCCGTCGTGCCGCGGCACGCCGAGATCGTCGTAGGAAAGCCCCCTGCTCCTCAGCATCCGCAGGACATAGTGGTCCGGCATCAGGAACAGGGCCGCCGCATCGCTGAACGGCTGGTTGCCGGCGAACCATGCCGGGTCGGTATGCCCGTGCGGCGACACGATCGGCAGCGCGGACATCTCCTCGTGGAGGGCGCGCGCGACCGATCGCGCATCGGGTTCGGCCGGAAACAGCCGGTCCGGATCGAGGAAGGATGCGGTCATGCCGGATCCATAGCAGGCTTCTAGCCGAAAGCCAGGTTGGGCAGCCACAGCACCAGGCCGGGCAGGAACAGAAGCACGCCGATCAGGGCGCAGACCGCCACGATGAAAGGAATCGACTCGACCGAATATTCCTCGATCGTGATGTCCATCAGGGCGCAGACCGCGAACATGGCCGAACCGCTCGGCCAGGTCATGCCGCCCAGCGTCACGATCGACATCATCAGGATGCCGAAATGGACCGGGTCCATGCCGATGCTCTTGATGATCGGCACGAAGATCGGCGTCAGCAGCAGCACCATGACGGTGCTTTCCAGCGCCAGCCCGGCGATCAGCAGGAACACGAGGATGACCAGCACGATCATGTTGGGATCGGTGATGCCGGCCAGCATCCAGCCGGCCAGGTTCTGCGGCACCTGGAGATAGATGGTGGCGAAGCCGACCATCCCGCTCATCAGGATGATGAGCATGATGAGGCCGGTGTCGGAACAGGCGTGCGAGAATGCCCGCCAGACCTTCTCCAGCGTCATCTCGCGATGGGCGAGGAAGCCGACGGCGAGCGCGTAGACGACCGCGAACGACCCGACCTCCGACGGCGTGAAGACGCCGCCGCGGATCGCCAGCACCAGCGCAACCGGAAACAGCAGCGCCCATTTCGCTTCCCAGGCGGAGGCGGCGAGCGCCCTTACGGTGGGCTTGCGGCTGTCGGCGACCACGTAATTGCGCCGCTTGGCGATCACATAGGTCGTGAGCATCAGCACGGCCATCATCAGGAGGCCGGGAATGACGCCGGCCAGGAACAGCCGCCCGATCGAGACGTTGCCGACATAGCCGTAGAGGATGAGGCCGATGGAGGGCGGAATGGTCGCGGTGATCAGCGAGCCGACGGCGATCGCGGCGCCCGAAAAGCCTCTGCCGTATCCCTTGCGGATCATGGCGGGGCCGAGGATGCGCGCTTCCATCGCGGCATCGGCGACGGCCGAGCCGGAAACCCCGCCCATCAGCGTCGACAGGAGGATGGCGACCTGGGCCAGCCCGCCTGCCATCCAGCCGACGGCGACCAGCGACACCTTGAGCAGCCGGTCGGTGATGCCGCTCTCGTTCATCAGGTGGCCGGCAAGCACGAAGAAAGGCACGGCCAGCAACGGAAAGCTCTGGCTCATCGTCGCCACCTTCTGGACGCCGATCGACAGCGGCATGCCGGAATCCATGACGAAGAAGACGAACCCCGCGATTCCTGTCGCGAACGCCACGGGCATGCCCGCCAGCATCAGCACCACGAAGACGATGGAGATCAGCAGCATGGTCAGAGCTCCAGGATTTCCGGCGCGTCCTTTTCGGCCGCCGTGCGCGTGTAGACGAGCACGCCGTCCTTCTGTCGCCGCCAGGCATCGACCATGTTGTAGGCAAGCGAGATGCCGAGGATGACGCAGCCGACGGGCACCGCCGCCGTCACCCATGCATAGGACAGCGTGCTGTCGCCGAAGGTCCGCTCGATGTTGAGAAGTGTCAGCCGGATGCCCTCGACCACGAGCACGCCGAGGAAGGCCAGCACGATGGCCGAACACACCTGCTCCAGCCAGAACTGCTGCCGATAACCGAGATACTTGACGACGAGCTCCATGCCGAGATGCGATTTCTGGCGCATGGCCCTCGACCCGCCGAGGAAGCACAGCCAGATGAACAGGAGCTGCGCCATGTCGACGGACCAGATCAGCGGATGGCCGAGAAAGCGCATGACCGAGGCTATGAAGACGAGGCCGGTGATGACCGCGAGCAGCAGGATGCAGATCGCGAGCTCGATCTGTCCGAGGCGCTTGAGCATGGATGTTCCCCGTACGGCGAAGGGCGCGGGGGCGGTCGCCGCCCGCGCCGTCCGATCCTATTTGGCCGCGATCGCCTGAAGCGCGTCGCGAAGCTCGCCATAGCCGAGCGTTTCGTAGACGCCCGCGGTCGCGTCCTTGAAGGGCGTCACGTCGATCTCGTCGACCGTCATGCCGTTCGCCTTCAGGTCCGCCTCGATCTCGCCGAGCATGTCGCGCGTGCCGTAGGAGGCGACGTCGCCGGCCTTCAGGGCCTCGTCGCGCAGCGTCTTCTGGAGATCGGCCGGCAGGCTGTCGAACCACTGGGCGCTGGTCACCAGCCCGGTGATCAGGTTGATGTGGCCGGTCTTCGTCAGATATTTCGTGACCTCGAACAGCTTCGAGCCGTGCCCGGCGGGAAGCTGGGCCTCGACCGAATCGATCACCTTCTGCTCGAGCGCCGAATAGACCTCAGACCAGCCCATCGGGGTCGGAACCGCGCCCATCGCCTTGACGGTCTCGACCCACACCGGCGCGCCCGGCGTGCGCATGCGGTTGCCGGCGAGGTCGGCCGGCGTGCGCACGGCATTGGCGGTCCACAGATGGCGCTCGCCCTGCCACCAGTTGAACGACAGCACCTGGTGCCCCGACGCGTCGTGCAGCTTCTTGATCCAGTCCTCGAACATGTCGGAGGTCACGACCTTGCGGATGCCGTCATAGCCGTTGGCGAGGTAGGGGGCGCCCAGCACGCCGAATTCCTGGACGAAATTGGCGAGACGGCCGCCGTCGACCACGACCGCGACGGGTGCGCCGGCACGCGCCTGCTCGAGAACGTCCTCATCGGGCCCGAGCTGCGAATTGGGAAACAGCTTGACCTCGATCTTGCCGTCGGTCGCGGCGGCAACGCTGTCGCGGAACGATTCAAGCCCCTTGTAGAGCGGATCCGAGGTCGCCAGCGCCGTGTTGACGCTGAGCGTGTAGTCGGCCGCCGATACGGCCGTGGCCGCGACACCCGCGGCAAGGGATGCCACGAGCGCGGTCGCAAGTCTCGTCAGTCTCTTCATGTCTACCTCCCATGGTATGACCGGGGACGCTCAGATGTCCCGGGTTTCGAATAGGTCCGGCTTCTCCGCGGCGATCGCCGGCAAGTCGTTGAGGATGCCGCGCAGGTGGCCGCGAATGGCGCCTTCCGCGCCGGCGACGTCGCCGGCTGCGACGGATGCGGCGATCTCCTCGTGTTGCTCGAGCAGCTTGCCCATCGGGAAGCTGATGAGGCTCAGGTACCGGACCCGGTCCATCTGCGCCTTCAGGCCCTCCAGCAGGGCCCATGCGCGCGACTTGCCCGCCGCCTCGGCGAGCGTGCGGTGAAACAGCTCGTCGAGCAGGATGAAGCGATCGGCGTCGCTGGCCGCCGCCTTGCGCTGCTCGCGAAGCTGCTTCCTCAGCTCGTCGGCAAGCGCCTTGTCGCGCTGCTGCGCCAGGAGCTTGACGATGTCGGCCTCGATCGCCTCGCGCACGAAGCGGGCATCCATGACCGCGGCCTGCGAGATCTTGCTGATGAAGGTGCCGCGCTGCGGCCGCACCTCGACCAGCCCCTCCTCCGCCAGCTTGATGAAGGCTTCGCGCACCGGCTGGCGGCTCACGGAAAAGGCTGCCGCGAATTCCGATTCGGAAATGCGCATGCCCGGCTTGAGCTCGTTGCGGATGATGCGCTCGCGCAGGATCGCGTGCAGTTGCGGCCCCACGGGGACGCGTTGCTCGAAATCGGCCGGCTGGACGGTCCTGGTCACGCTGCATCTCCTCCCGCACTCAGGTTTGCACCATACTTCCATACTAGTCAACAAGATTGCCGGATGATAAGTGAAAGGATGGCGCGAAGCTTCCTTGCCTCGCGGCCGTGCGAGGGGCAGGACAACGGCATGAGACAGACCTGGCGATGGTTCGGGCCACATGACCGCGTGACGGTCGACGACATGCTGCAGGCGGGCGCGCAGGGCGCGGTGACGGCGTTGCACCACGTGCCGGCCGGCGAGGTGTGGACGGCCCAGGAGATCGCCCGCCGGCAGGCCGAGCTGGCGAGGATCTCCTCCGGCGCGGCTTCGGGCATCGGCTGGGAAGTGGTAGAGAGCCTGCCCGTCTCCGAGGACATCAAGAAGCAGAAGGGCGATTGGCGCCAGCACATCGCCAATTACAGGGAAAGCCTGCGCAACCTCGCGGCGGCGGGGCTGGAGACGGTCTGCTACAATTTCATGCCGGTGCTCGACTGGACGCGCACCGATCTCTACTGGCGGCTGCCGAACGGCGCCACCTGCATGCGCTTCGACCTCGTCGACTTCGCCGCGTTCGACATCCACATCCTCGCGCGTCCCGACGCCGGCCGCGATGTGCCCGAACCGGTTGCCGACCAGGCGGCGCGCCGTTTCGCGGCGATGAGCGACGAGCGCAAGCGCGAGCTCGCGCGCAACGTCGTCTTCGGCCTCCCCGGCGCGGCGGACCGGATGACGCTCGCCGACGTGCGCCGCCATCTGGCCGAATACGACGCGATCTCGCCGGAACTCCTGCGCGCGCATTTCATCGCCTTTCTCGAAGAGGTCGTGCCCGTTGCGGAGAAGCTCGGCATGCGCCTGTGCTGCCACCCCGACGACCCGCCCTTCCCGCTTCTCGGCCTGCCGCGCATCATGTCGACAGAGGCGGATTTCAAGGGGATCGTGGAAGCCGTGGACAGCCCGGCCAACGGCATCACGCTTTGTTCGGGCTCGCTCGGAGCCCGGCCGGACAACGACCTGCCGGGCATGATGCGCCGCCTCGGCGACAAGGTCCATTTCCTGCATCTGCGCAATGTCACGCGCGAGAGCGATGCCATCGCCGGCTCGTTCTACGAGGCCGAGCATCTCGGCGGCGACACCGACATGGTGGCGCTGATCGCCGAAATCCTCGCGGAAGAAGCGCGCCGGCGAAAGCAGGGGCGGCGCGATCATGCGATCCCGATGCGGCCCGACCACGGGCAGGACATCATGGACGACCATGCCCGCAAGGCGCAGCCGGGCTACCCGGCGATCGGCCGCCTGAAAGGGCTCGCCGAGCTGCGCGGGGTCATGGCCGCGCTGGAGCACCCCATCCACCGGCGGGACGCCTGATGACGGTGCCGCGGCTGTCGCGCCATGCCGAAACGCGCGCCGGCGTGCGGCGGCCGGCCTACCTGGCGCAGAGGCACGGCGTCGGCATCGTCCATATCGGGATCGGCGCCTTCCATCGCGCGCACCAGGCGGTCTACACGGACGAGGCGCTGGCCACGGCCGGCGGCGATTGGCGCATCGCAGGCGTCAGCCTGCGCAGCACGGACATCGCCGACGCGCTCAACCTCCAGGACGGGCTCTACACGCTTCTCGAGCGCGGGCCGCAGGGCACGCAGGCGCGCATCGTCGGCAGCATCGCGCAGGTCGCCGCCGCCGCACGGGAACCCGGCGCGACACTTGCGGCGCTTGCCGCCCCGGCGACGCGCATCGTCACCCTCACCGTTACCGAGAAGGCCTACGGCCTCGCGCGCGGCACCGGCGTCGATCCCGAAAATCCCGCGATCGCTGCCGATCTTGCCAATCCACGCGCCCCGGCCGGCGTCGTCGGCCTGCTGGTCGAGGCGCTGCGCCGCCGCCGCGCGGCGGGTGTCGCGCCGTTTGTCGCCCTGTGCTGCGACAACCTGCCGGACAACGGCAGCCTGCTGGGCCGCGGCGTCGTGGACTTCGCCCGGCGGGTCGATCCCGGCCTTGCGGACTGGATCGCGGTGGAAGCGGCCTTTCCGTCGAGCATGGTCGACCGCATCACGCCCGCCCCGACCGAAGCGACGCGCGCGCTGGCGCGCGCCCTCACCGGCTGCGAGGATCACGCGGCGGTGGAGACCGAACCATTCAGCCAGTGGGTGATCGAGGACCGCTTTCCGTCCGGACGGCCGGCCTGGGAGGCGGGCGGCGCGCTCTTCGTCGACAGGATCGCGCCCTATGAGCGCATGAAGCTGCGCATGCTGAACGGCACGCATTCCATGCTGGCCTATTGCGGCTATCTCGCCGGCCACGCCCATGTGCGCGACGTGATGGCCGACCCGCGCCTTGCCGTCCTGGTCGGCCGCCACCTCGCGGCCGCGCAGGCCACCCTGACCGGCGTTGACGGGGTCGACCTCGACCGCTATGCGAGCGAGCTCGGCGCCCGCTTCGCCAATCCTGCAATCGCGCACCAGACATACCAGATCGCAATGGACGGAACCGAGAAACTGCCGCAGCGCATCTTCGAGCCGGCGGTGGAGACGCTCGAACGGGGCGGCGACGTGCGGGCCTTTGCCTTCGCGGCGGCGGCATGGATGCGCTTTTGTCTGGGGCGGGCCGACGACGGCGCCGCCTATGCCCTGCGCGACCCGCGCGAGGACCAGATCCGCCGTGCGCTGGCGGGCGCCGGAACCGCCCGCGCCATCAGCGCGGCGTTGCATGCCCTGCCCGCTTTCGTGCCGCAGCGGCTGGCCGAAAGCCCGGCATGGCGCGGCCACGTGGAGGCGGCGCTGGCGGCGATGCTGGCGGACGGCATGAAAGCGGCGGTGCGTGCCGAGGCCGCCGCCGTGGTGGGATAGGCCAGGATGCCGCGGCGATCGTTCCTTTCCATCGGCGAATGCATGATCGAGATGGCGCGCGACGCCAGCGGCCTGTGGAAGCAGGGCGTGGCCGGCGACACCTTGAACACGGCCTGGTATTTCCGCCGTTGCACGGACGAGCAGGACTGGTCGGTCGACTATTTCACCCGGCTGGGCACCGACCGCTATTCCGACCGCATCCGCGCCTTCCTGTCGGCTGCGGGGATCGGCACGGCCCATATCGCCCGCGATCCGGCCCGCCAGCCCGGCCTCTACCTGATCGACCTCGACGCCGGCGAACGCTCCTTCACCTACTGGCGCGGCCAGTCGGCCGCGCGCCTGCTCGCCGACGACGAGCCGGCGCTGCGCGCGGCGATCGAAGCGGCAGACGTCGTCTATTTCTCCGGCATCACCCTGGCGATCCTGGCGCCGGACCGCCGCGAGGTTCTGCTTTCGCTGGTGGCCGGCGCGCGCCGGGCCGGCACCGTCACGGTCTTCGATCCGAATATCCGGCTCCGCCTGTGGGAGAGCGAGGCGCAAGCCCGCCGCTGCATCGCGGCAGCGGCCGGCGCGGCAGCGATCGCGCTGCCCAGTTTCGACGACGAGCGCACGCTGTTCGGCGACGAGACGCCGGAAGCGTGCGCGCGCCGCTATCTGGCGTCGGGGAGCGGCGAAGCGGTCGTCAAGAACGCGGGCGGCGACGTGTGGATCGCCGACGCAAGCGGACCGCGTTGCCTGTCCGTCGGGGAGCGCGTCGATCCGGTCGACACCACCGGCGCGGGCGACGCCTTCAACGGCGCCTGCCTGGCCCGGCGGCTGGGCGGGGCCGATCTGCCCGAAGCCGCACGATACGGCCATGCGGTCGCCCGCGAGGTCGTGCGCCACCATGGCGCGCTGGTCGAGGCCGCAATCGGCTGATTGCCGGAATCAATCGCCGATGAGGACCTTGGCCTCGCGCGCCGCCGCCACGAAGGCGCGCCGCGCGACCGATGGCGGCGTCTCGCCGTGGATGACGCTCAGGCAGGCTTCCATCGCGCGCCCATGCCTGGCGCTGCCGGCGAGCGGCCAGTCATGCAGCAGCACGGCCGCCGCGTCGCGCGTGCTGGCAATGACGCGCTCGCGGTCGAGCCTGCCGGTCTGGACGATGACCGGGCGATGAAAGAGCCTGTGGCGGCGCTGCTCCGCCCGGACGCGGTCGTCCGCGTCCTGCCGGCCGCCTCCTGCCGGTGCGGTTGCGTCCTGCGTGTGGATTGTCGTCACGTCGTACCCCTGCCCGCACGGCACCCGTCAGGCCCGGCCGCGCGCAGGGGGCACTCTAGAGCGGAATGAGCTTGGGTTGAATCGTTTTGGGATTCCCGTTGGGTGGGGATTGTGATTCAAGATGCTGGCTGGATAGGAGGCCAGCATCTGATGCCAAAGGCCTATTCCCTTGATCTTCGCGAGCGTGCTGTTTCGCGCGTTCTTGCCGGCGAGAGCGTTCGTTCGGTTGCGGCTGTTCTGAAGGTGAGCGTTTCGAGCGTGGTGAAGTGGTCGCAGCGCTATCGGTCGACGGGGAGCGCAGCTCCCGGCCGGGCTGTCGGCCGGCCTCGCCCGTCGGTTCTTGCACCGCACCGGACCTGGCTTCTGGAGCGGATCGGCAGCGGCGAGCATGTCACCTTGCGCGGTCTTCAGGCCGAGCTCGCCGAGCGCGGGACGAAGGTGGACTATCGAACGGTGTGGAACTTCGTGCACGCCGAGGGGCTGAGCTTCAAAAAAAACCGTTCTGCCAAGCGAGCAACGCCGTCCTGACATCGCGCGTCGGCGGGCGCAGTGGAAGAAGTATCAGGGCCGCCTCGATCCGCGACGGCTTGTGTTCATCGATGAGACCTGGGCCAAGACCAACATGGCTCCGATCCGGGGCTGGGCACCGCGCGGTCAAAGGCTGCGGGCGCGGGTTCCGCATGGTCACTGGAAGACGCTGACCCTGATCGCCGCGCTGCGCTGCGACCGCGTCGATGCGCCATGCGTGTTCGACGGCCCCATCAACGGGCGAAGTTTCACGGCCTATGTCGAGCAGGTTCTCGTCCCCACGCTCGCGCCCGGCGACATCGTCATCATGGACAATCTCGGCTCCCACAAGGGGAAACCAGTGCGTGACGCGATCCGAAGCGCCGGAGCAAAGCTCTTCTTCCTGCCGCCCTACAGTCCCGATCTCAATCCCATCGAACAGGTCTTTGCCAAGCTCAAGCACCTCATGCGTGCCGCAGCCGCACGAACCATCGAGGCAACTTGGAAAGCCGCAGGAAACCTGCTCAACCGCTTCCAGCCAGACGAATGCGGCAACTATCTCGTCAATGCCGGATATGCCTCAACCTGAGATCATCAGAGTCTAGCTTCCCCGCGTAAAGATTTGGTTTGCCCGGATTTTAGGTGAGAAGGCGCGGATGATCCCGGCCGCGCGGGCGATCAGGCCAGATGTCCGCTCGCGGCGTCGGCGGCGCGGCGGATCGCGGCGATATTGGCGCGGTAGGCGGCCTCGCCGCCCCCCTTGAAGACGGCCGAGCCGGCGACCAGCACGTCGGCGCCCGCCGCAACGACCTGCGGCGCCGTCTCGGGCGTCACGCCGCCGTCGATCTCGATGTGGATCGGGCGTGCCCCGATCATCGCTTTCAGCCGCCGCACCTTCTCGATCACGGCCGGAATGAAGGCCTGTCCGCCGAAGCCGGGATTGACCGTCATCAGAAGCACGAGGTCGAGCCGGTCGAGCACGTATTCGATGACGCTCTCCGGCGTCGAGGGATTGAGGGAGACTCCGGCCTTCCGCCCCAGCGCCCGGATCGCCTGCAAGGAACGGTCGAGATGCGGCCCGGCCTCGGCATGCACGGTGATGATGTCGGCGCCGGCATCCGCGAAGGCGGCAAGATACGGGTCGGCCGGGGCGATCATCAGATGGCAGTCGAACACCTTGTCGGTGCGGTCACGGATCGCCTTTATTACCGGCGGGCCGAAGGTGATGTTCGGCACGAAGTGGCCGTCCATCACGTCGAGGTGGATCCAGTCGGCGCCGGCGCGGACGACCGCCTCGACCTCGTCGCCCAGGCGCGAGAAATCCGCGGAGAGGATGGAGGGAGCGATCAGCGTGTGTCCGGTCATTGCGGCCTCTCAAGCTTACTTGCCTGCCCATAACCGGCGGCAGCCGGCTTGTCGACGGCGTGAAGGGCGTTGCGTCGCTCACATGCGCTCATGGATAAGGCCAGCGACGCTTGTTCCGGCTTCGGTCATGTAAGTGCCAGAGAACGCGCTTCGCGCGGAGCGTCTACGCCTTGAATCTTCCCTAAACGTAATCTACCGTAAAAAAAATCACCTCAGCGCCTACACCAATTCTATAGAGAATAATCTATGATCAAATATGGATTATATAACCGAAAACCTAAATTTTTTCTTATGAAGATAAGCACTATCGCGCTTTCATTGCTTATGTATATTTTTTCTAACGGCGCAAACGCAGATCAGAGCTACTTTTCCTATAAAGAGGATACGCCTCTTCTTTTAGATGAATTTCCGCTTGCGGAAACGTATGTCGACGAATTGGACTGCGATGCGTTTTCCGCTCATCTCTCGATCCAGTCAGCGGATGAGAATACCTACAAGGGGGATTTTTCCAGATTATTCCTAAGGAAATTCGACGAATTTACAGATCAACACGCCCGACTCTGCAAAGTTGAAAAAGTATATATAAGACAGTATTTGAACGGCAGCCTGGTTGCAGATTATTACCCACGCTCAGAATCCGCCCAGAAATGGCCG
>Ga0207868_1002213_pt1 | contig 11673 bp, 9 predicted proteins | sample Passage237B_FD_187370 | JGI IMG/M metagenome (GOLD analysis project Ga0207868, IMG submission 187370) | Cellulose adapted compost microbial communities from Newby Island Compost Facility, Milpitas, CA, USA - Passage2 37B (SPAdes) (version 3) ... | reverse complement strand
CTGCCGGACGATTTGGAGCTCATTGGTGGCATGGTGAAAAACATCTGCTTTGCGAATGCGCGGGATTATTTTCGCCTGACATTGGATCCGTCATACGCGAGCTGATCGCGCTGCGAATGAGTCGAGGCTTCTGCTTATTTATAGAGCAGAGTCGTAACTATTCTTGAGTTCATTTTAAATTAGCCGATTGGGTTGTGTGATGACGAATCCCGCCCACCACTCCAAAGAGCGTGCCGAGACTACTCCGTCCGCAAATCCGTCTGGCAACGCTCGGCCGACGCTCTCGACATTGTTGGCGTGGGCGACAATTGAGGAGGCTGCCCGCCGGGTGGCACCCGAGGCATGGTTGGCGCAGGGACGTCCGCTCAATTTGATCGCGGGCGAATGGTGTCATGCCGGTTACGGCAAACACCAATTGTCGTGCGTCGATGGCACGCCGTTGGCATTGTTTCCCATGATCGATCTCGATACGGCACGCCACGCCGTCGCGGCGGCGGCCAAAGAAAGCGCTGCGTGGGCGAAGACCGATCTCGATGAACGTCGCGCCCGAGTCAGTCGCTGTGTGGCCGATTTGAAAGCTCATCGCGAATTGCTCGCCAAGCTGCTCGTCTGGGAAATCGGAAAACCCTACGCGCAAGCGCTCGTGAGTGTTGATCGCTGCGTCGAAGGCGTGGAGTGGTATGTCGGCCAAATCGAAAGCATGATGGCCGGTCGCACGCCGCTCGGTCTCGTGTCGAACATCGCTTCGTGGAATTATCCGCTCTCCGTGCTCATGCACGCTGCGCTCGTGCAAGCGCTCGCAGGCAACACCGTGATTGCGAAGACGCCGAGCGATGGCGGCCTCGTGTCGCTGACGCTGGCATTCGCGCTCGCACGTCGTGCCGGTTTGCCGCTTTCGCTGGTGAGTGGTTCCGGTGGACAGTTGAGCGATGCACTCGTGCGCAATGACGCAGTGGCGTGCCTCGCTTTCGTTGGCGGAAAAACCAACGGCGGCACGATCGCGGCGAGTCTCTACGATCGAAACAAGCGCTACATGCTGGAGATGGAAGGCGTGAACACCTACGGCCTGTGGGGGTTCAGCCAATGGGCCTCGCTCGAAGCGCAGCTCAAGAAAGGTTTCGAATACGGCAAGCAACGCTGCACGGCCTATGGGCGTTTCGTGGTGCAGCGCGAGATCATGCCGAAGTTCATCGACAGTTACCTGCGCGTGGTGAAGTCGCTTCGCGTAGGCAATCCCACGGTCACAACCAGGGGCGACACTCCGCCGACGCTCGATTTCGGTCCGCTCATCAACGCCAAGAAAGTCGAGGAGTTGCGCGTGCGCTTCAGTGAAGCCGTAGGTAAGGGCGCGATTTGTCTCTACGAAGGAGCATTTGATCCAGCGTTGTTTCCGGAGAATCAGGATTACTCGGCGTATTATCCGCCGACGGCGTTACTCAACGTGCCACGCAACTGCGAACTTTATCACAACGAGGCCTTCGGTCCGCTCGACTCAATTGTTGTGGTGGATCGTATCGAAGAATTGGTAACGGAGATGAATGTCTCTGGCGGCGCGCTGGTCTCAAGTGTTGGCTGCGACGACGAAAAGACCGCGCGGCAGATTGCTTCGCAGGTGCGTGCGTTCAAGGTCGGCATCAATCAGGTGCGTTCGCGCGGTGATCGCGACGAACCGTTTGGCGGCATCGGCCAGTCGTGGAAGGGTTGCTTCGTCGGTGGCAAATACCTCGTGCAAGCTGTCACGCAAGGTGAGCCCGGTGAAGCGTTGGTCGGCAATTTCCCTGATCACACGCGGTTGCCTGCATCCGTTTGAGCGCGCCGACGGCGAAGCCGGCTTGTCAAGAATCGGCGCCCTGCAGATAGTCCGCGCTCCCTGCATGCATTCTGCAATTCTTGTTCACCCGCGCTTCGATGCCATCTGGCCGTTTTCGGCTGATCACGCCCGCCGACTTTGGGAAAAAGAAGGTCCCGTGGAATTCCTTCGCGTGTCGGACGATGAACAACAACCCGCGTCGACTTTGCTACGTGCACCGGAATCTGTGGATCGCATGGTGTTGCTCGGCGTGCCGCTGAGCAACGATTGCGTGGCGCGTTTCGCGCATTTGAAAGAACTTGCTTGGAGCAATGATGGGCTGGGTTGGAGTGAGGCGAAGCGTGCTCCGATTTTGGAAGCCTTGCAGGCACGTGGCGTGCGCTTGGTGCGGCATCAATCGGAAGGATTTTGGGGACAATCGGTTTCGGAATTTGGCTTTGCGCTGACGCTCTCGGCTTTGCGCCGAATTCCTCAACTGCATCGGGCGATGCTGACCGATCCGGGTGTTTGGGAATACACTCCGGCAAGCGGTATCGGTCGGCCTTCGACGCGCGGTCAGCAATATGGCGACGATTCGCGCTTCACCAACGGCACGCTTGAAGGGAAACGCGTCCGCATCGTGGGCGCCGGAAATATCGCGAGCCGTTACGCGAGTTTCTGCCATTTCTTCGGCGCCGATGTGGCCGCATGGGATCCGTATGCGAGTGAACCGAGTTTTCATCGCAGTGGCGCGCGACGGGAACGTTTTCTCGAGCGCTTGGTGAGCGATGCGGAAATTTTTGCGCCGATGGTGCCGCTGACGGACAAGACCGAGGGATTGATCACGGCAGCGCACATTGATGCCTTGCCGCGCGGAACCTTGGTGGTGCTCGTCACGCGCGCGGGGATCTGTGACATGCAAGCGATTCGGCGCCGCGTGTTTGCGGGCGAGTTGTCGCTGGCGGCGGATGTGTTCGATATCGAACCATTGCCGTTGAACGATCCGTTACTCGGTCATCCCAACGTTGTGCACACGCCGCACAATGCGGGCCGCACCCAGCAGGCTGGCGAACGCTGGGTCGAGGCGCTGTTCGAACAGTTTTCGCCGGTATGAGCGTCAACCGCGGTCCGCGTCGATCGCGCGACCGAGGGCGGTGAGCTGCGGCAGAAATTCCGGATCGATGTGCCCCTTTAATGTAAGCGGCGCATCCCACGATACCACGCCACCGAGACGGTTGATGTATTTGGTATAGCCGATGGTGAGTTCGTCCGGGAAACGCACGGGACCCTTGCCCCACCATTCGCCCATGATGGTGAGCACGTGCAGGCGCGCGCCGTTGAGAAATTCCGGATACGGCGCGAGTCGGGAGAAATCGGGCAAGTGTCCGGGCGATACGGTCATGTCGCGTTCGATTTCGCCGGGTGTGTAATCCTCGTATTCGGTCATGGAATAGAGGGGAGTGCGCAGGCCGTTGTTGAATGCGACGATGGAGTCGGGATTGCCGGCTTTGAGCGCGGTGGCAAAACTGCGGTAGTTGGGTTCGTCGGGATGCTGATAAGCCGGCGCATCGTAGGGGCCGTCAATCCACCAGCCGCTGACACGCTTGCCCCAGCGCAGCGACCATTCGCGGCAAACGGCTTCCCAGTTGCGTTGCAAGGTTGTGTGGCGTTCGTCGTCCACGCCTTCGAGCTTGGCCTTCGCGACGGCGTCAGTCGCGGGTGCCATGCCGGGCAGATAAACAAGCAGATGGATGCCGCGCGGTTGCAACGCGGCCGCGAGATCGGCGATCAAATCGCGCCGCGAACATTTGCTCGGGTTGATGCCGGTGATGGCGTCGTAGGTCGAATTCGGACTGAGATAGAAACCGGAGTTCTGACCGAGCGTGATGACGAAATACGGCACGCGGGCTTCGGCCAGCTGTTGGGCGAGACCTTCGACATCGAACGCATCGATGCGGCGATTCCAATCGTCCGGCGTGAGCTCGATTGGCTTCAAGTTGCTCGCCGCATCGGCGAGGTAGTGGGTGAACATGCCCCAGCGGCAGTTTTTAAACCAAGTAGTGTCGGCGCGTCGCCAAGGGGTAGCAGGCATGCGAAGGGTATAAGCCCGCTCACATTGGATTCGGCAAACTCATATACAGCTGACGCTTTGTCATATTAAGTGATAGACTTGAAGGGCACTGTCTCCAATTTAGTGGGTTCACCCCATTTTACTGCTACATGCGCGTCTGCGGAATACGGTTACTGATCCTTTGCTTTTTGCTCCCGGCATTGAGTGAAGCGCGGACGCTGCGCATTGGCGTGGAGACCAATTCGCCGCCGCTTTCATTTGTGAATGAGCAGAATCAGCCGGATGGATTTAGCGCGGCATTGTTCCAAGCGATGAACCAGACGGGCAAGGTTCACATTGAGATCGTGCCGGATTATTGGACGCCGAATCTGCGAGCATTTACCGACGGTGAATTGGATGGGCTCGGCAATGTCACTATTACCCAAGAACGGCGTGCGACCATGGAGTTTTCCATCGCTCACGCCTACGTGCACGGCGTCGCCTATTATCGAAAAGGGCAGCGCAAAATTTCCCACACCGAGCAACTGGCCGGGAAAACCATCGGCACGTTGCAGGGTAGCATAGCGCATACGAATGCGGTGGCGCATGGAGGTTGGGGCGCGACCATTGTGCCCTTTTATACATGGCAGGAGGTGTTGGATGCGACGCGCGAAGGCCGGGTGGATGCGGCTTTGTCCATTCGCAATCCGGCATCATTTGAGACAGTGGATGTGGAGGGCCTGAAATGGGGGTTCGTGGACGACATCTTGCACCAATATCATATTGCAGTGCGCAAAGGTGACGCGGAGGCCCTGGCTCAAATCAACGAGGCGCTCGCCGAGATTCGTTCCAACGGCACCTTTGATCGCATTTATTCCAAGTGGATCGGTCCGCTGGAACCGCATCCGATTCGGCTCGCGGATTTGCGTCCTTATTACCTCCCCTCGGCGATCATCCTTCTCGCGGTGGCGGGATTCATTCTGTGGCAACTCCACATGCTCAAGCGGCTCAAGATCAACGCTGAGAAACTGCGCGAGAGTGAAGAGCGGTGGAAGTTTGCTCTCGAGGGCTCCGGCGACGGCATTTGGGACTGGAATGCCCGCACCGGTTTGGTGCATCGCTCCAAGCGTTGGAAGGAAATGCTCGGCTATCGCGACGATGAAATCGGCTCAGGGCTCAATGAGTGGATCGACCGCGTGCATCCCGACGACATGCCCGCCGTGGAGGCGATGCGCCAGAAGCACGAGAGTGGCGCGACCCAAACGTTTTCAGTGGAGCATCGGCTGCGATGCAAAGACGGTTCGTGGAAATGGGTGCTCAATCGCGGCATGGTCGTTAGTCGTGACGAGAATGGGCAACCTCAGCGTGTGATCGGCACGCACACGGATTTGACCGCCGCGAAGCAGGCCGAAGCGGACCGGTTGATTCTCGGCAAATTGGAATCAACTGGCGTGCTCGCCGGCGGCATTGCTCACGATTTCAACAACCTGCTCACGGCGATTCTGCTCAACCTGGACCTTGCGCGCCACCACAAGGATTCGGCGACCGTCATGTTGCCGCGCATTCAAGCGGCCGAAAAAGCAGCGCTCGCCGCGCGCAATCTGACGCAGCAGTTGATCACGTTCTCTCGCGGCGGCACATCCATCGTGCAGGTCACCGATGTGAGGGCGTTGTTGTTCGAATCGCTGCCGTTGGTGCTCAGCGGATCAACGGTGCGTGTGGATATGACTATTACGCCGGATTTGTGGCCCGCCGAAGTGGATGGCGGTCAGATCGGGCAGGTGTTTCGCAATCTGATTTTGAACGCGCGCGAAGCGATGCCGCGCGGTGGCATGATCTATCTTAATGCCGTGAATGTTTCGCTGCCCGAAGGTGCGGTGGTGGGTCTGCCGGCGGGAAATTATCTCAAGATTTCCGTGAAAGATGAAGGCGAAGGAATCGCGCCGGACATTCTGGAGAAGATTTTTGACCCTTACTTTTCTACCAAGCAGCGCGGCCCACAAAAAGGCATGGGACTCGGTCTCACCATCTGCCACTCCATCGTGAAGAAGCACAACGGTGTGATCACGGCGGAATCGGAATTGGGCAAAGGCGCGACGTTTCACGTCTATCTGCCGGCCAAGTGCGAAAGCCAGCCGCAGAACAGCACGGAATCGACTCCGCCAATTCCTGGTGCCGGACCCAAGGGCAAACGCATCCTTGTGATGGATGATGAGCCCATCATGTTGGAATCATTGAGCCTGGCGCTTCATCGCATGGGTTACGATGTCGTTGAGACGCCGGAAGGCGCGTTGGCGGTAAAGCTCTACCAAGAGGCGCTCGCGGGCGACCGCCGGTTTGATTTGGTTCTGCTTGATCTGACGATTCCGGGCGGGCTTGGCGGATGCGATGCGCTCAAAGCGATTCGCACCATCGATCACGACGCCAAGGCCGTCGTGATGAGTGGCTACACCGACAGTGAAGTCATGCGCGATCCTAAGTCAGCGGGTTTTCAGGGCGCTTTGCTGAAACCGTTTACCGGCGAGGCGCTGACCAAGTTGATTAATAGCCTGCTCTAAGGCCCAACCTCAGGCGGCTGTGGCGTGACGGCAGCAATCGGCGAGATGTCGGTCGGTGATCGAAGTCATCCGCTGCAGCGCGAAGATCGTTTGCGGTTCCCATAGTTGGCTGCGCAGCGGTTCCAAAAACTTCTTGGGCAGATCAGGCGATTCCAGATTGCCGAGAATACGCAGCGTCTGCTGCGAAGCGGGCAGACCCAGCCATTCGAGCAGTGCGAAGATGCCGCCGCGCTCGTGCACGGCGTTGATCTCGTCCCATGCTGCGCGATGGCCGCCGCGCAGGCTCATGTGCTCGGCGAGAAATCCAGTCAGCGCTGGCGTGAGTTTGAGATCTTCCAAGAGGCCGGGGCAGCGAGCCGTAACGAGTAGCGCCTCCATGCGATTGAAAGAAAAACCTGCAAGAAACGCGCGCACGTTATCCGGCACAAACTCCAAGAACGGGCGCCAATCGCTGCTGCGGCAGCCTAGCGAGGCTGCTTCGAGCAGGCGGCAATCCGGATTGATGGCGATCCATTCGTCGCCATACAGGCGCTCGAATTGCACTTCTGGCCAAGGTGTGACGCGGTGCAATTCACCGTAGTGGGACCAAGTTAAAGCGACAGGCATGGTGTTTTTCATGGGGCGAAGGATGTTGAGGATCATGCCGCCATCTTACGCGGGAGGGTTGGACATTGCTTGGCCCACCCTAAAAAATATGCATATTTTTCTCCATGCCTTCCCAAGACCGGCTATCCCGTCCCCCGCTTGCCCGGATGTTGCAGATTCACGAGGCCCTGCGCACTGGCAGTTTGGTCAACTGTTCCAAGCTGGCCGACACGTTGGAGGTCTCGCGCAAAACCATCGTGCGCGACATCGCGTTCATGCGCGACCAGCTCGATCTGCCGATCGAATTTGATCCGCGCATCAACGCCTATCAATACACCGCGTCGGTGGATGCGTTCCCCACCGTCAACGTGACCGAAGGCGAACTCCTCGCACTGCTCGTGGCGCAACGCGCGCTCGAACAATACCGCGGCACGCCGTTTCACCGGCAGCTCTCCATCGCCTTCGGCAAACTCTCCAGCAGCTTGCGCGATCGCATTTCATTTTCACCTGCCGATGAAATGAGCTCCGTCTCATTCAAAAACATCGGCCTCGGAAAAACCGACCTCAAGGTTTTCAACCAGCTCAGCTCCGCCGTGCTGCATCAGCAGGCAGTCAGTTTTGCCTACAAAAAACCTGATGCGAAACAAAGCACGACGCGCCGAGTGCGACCCTATCACTTGGCCAACCGTGAGAATCTCTGGTATCTCATCGGCTTCGACATCGAACGAGAGGCGTTGCGCACATTTGCGCTGCCGCGCATTGCTGATGTGGTGGTGACGAAGACGAAATTCGAACGGCCTACGGATTTCTCACCGGAGAAGTTTTTTGCCAACGCCCTCGGTGTGCTCGGCGGCGCGGGCAATTGGCGCGTGGTGATTCGCTTCAATGCCGTCGCTGCCGGACGTGTGCGCGAGCGCGAGTGGCACGAATCGCAGGACATGCGTGAACTCGACGATGGCGGTTTGGAACTCACTTTGCGCTTGGGCGCGTTGGAAGAAGTGGAGCAATGGATTCTCGGCTGGGGCGCACAGGCCGAAGTGATTTCACCGCCGGAGTTGCGGACCAAAATGAAGGCGACCATCAAAAGGCTCGCGACGATGTATTCGTGACGACTGGCTGTAATTCTCGTTTCGCATGTCTGCTTCTCCGTTTGCTACAACTAAATGGTCCGCCTTCGCGCTCGGCTTGATCGGCGTGTTTGCCGTGGTGCGATTGGCCGGAATGTTCGGCGACCTGTGGTTGGACGAAATTTGGTCCGTGCGAATGGTGGAGCAGCTCAAGTCACCGTGGGAGATTCTCACCTCACTGCGGCACGACAATAATCACCCGCTCAATTCGCTTTGGATTTACGCGATTGGATCAGACGCCGCGAGCTGGAGTTACCGTTTCCTGTCGTGGCTTGCCGGCAGCGTCAGCGTGGCACTGGCCGGGGCGATTGCATGGCGGCAGACACTGAATACTTCGCCCGGTGAAACTCACATTGCGAAACTTACGGCCGCGTTGGCGATGACGCTGACCGGTGGTTCGTATTTACTGATTCACTATGCTTCGGAAGCGCGGGGCTATGCGCCGATGCTTGCGTGCGCACTACTGGCCGTCTGGGCGTTGCAACATGCCGACGATGCCAAGTGGAGGCGGTGGGCGATCTTGTATGCCGTTGCGGCGGGCTTCGGTTTGCTCGCGCATGTGGCCATGGCACAGGTTTTGTTGGCTGGCGCGGTGTGGTCGGCGTGCGGCGTGATTCGCGGTGGTGTGGATTGGAAACGATCAACCGTGCACGCCGTGATTTGGCACGTCGTGCCGGCGGTGTTTGCTGCGGCGTATTATTGGGGGTTTGTGCGCAAGCTTGAGATCGGCGGCGGGCCGGAAAATCCGCTGTTCAAGACGCTGGCTGAGACGGCGGCTTACACGCTCGGATTTCCCATGGCGGGCGGAGTTGTTGCATTTGTTTTGTTCGTGTTGCTCTGCGGTCTCGGCGCGTGCGCGTTGTGGCGCCGCGGAGATTGGCGCGCGGTGATTTTCTATGTGTTGGTGATAGGTGTGACTCCGGCCGTGGGCATGATGGCGAGTAAGTTCACGCTGCTGTTCCCGCGCTACTTTCTGCTCAACGCTGCGCTGGCGCTGCCATTGATCGCGCACGGCTTGGCGTGGGTTTGGCGGGCCGGATTTGGCGGGCGAGTGCTCGTTTGCGTGGCGCTGGCGGGCTTTCTGATGAGCAACGCGCTTCCAGTGGCGCGATTGGCGCGCGATGGGCGTGGGCAGTATTCCGCGGCCTTGCGCACCATTGCGTCACATGGGCAGGCGCGGGAAATCACGCTCAGCAGTGATTACGATTTCCGTAATCGTCTTGTGATCGATTATTACCACGCCACTGCAGGCGAGGGGCATGAGTTTGTTTATTACTCGGTCGATCAGGTTCCGCCATGGGGCGTGCAATGGGTGCTCTTTCAACGTTTCAAAGGCGAGGAGCCGCCACCGGCGATGATCGCGGATGCGCGCGGCAATCGCTACGTGCGCGAATACCATTATCCGTATGCGGCACTTTCAGGTTGGGATTGGTATGTTTATCGCAACAGCTCGCTGATTATCGGACGTTGATTGCGATTTACTTCGCACTTGCCGCGCCTTTGGCGGCGACCCACCTTGGCGCTGCCATGCCGAACAGTTTTGGACATCTTTTCCGCATCACGACTTGGGGCGAAAGCCACGGGGCAGCCATTGGCGTGGTGGTGGATGGTTGTCCGCCGAACCTGCCGCTGACCGCGGAGGAAATCCAAGCGGAACTGGATCGTCGCCGTCCGGGCCAGAGCGACATCGTCACGCCGCGCAAAGAACCCGACTCGGTTGAAATTTTGTCCGGCCTCTACGAAGGCCGCACCACGGGCACGCCGATTTCGATGCTGGTGCGCAATACCGATCAGCGTCCCTCGGCCTACGACGAGATGGTCGAAAAATACCGTCCATCCCACGCCGACTACACTTATCAAGCCAAGTATGGTCTGCGCGATCCGCGCGGCGGTGGTCGCAGTTCGGCGCGCGAGACGATTGGTCGCGTCGCCGCTGGTGCGATTGCCAAAAAAATTCTCACTCTCGCTGGCGCGGTGGAAATCCGCGCGTTCCTCACGCAAGTGCACGACATCACGATGCCGGCGTTGGAAAAAATGCCTACGTTGGCGGAAGTGGAGGTGACGCCGGTGCGTTGTCCCGATCTGGCGACGGCCGAAAAGATGATCGCGCGCATCAAAGAAGTGCGCAGCCACGGCGATTCGGTCGGCGGCGTCATTGAATGTCGCGTGAGCGGACTTCCCGTGGGTTTAGGCGAACCGGTCTTTGATCGGTTGGAGGCTGACCTCGCCAAGGCGATGCTATCGTTGCCTGCAACCAAGGGCTTTGAAGTCGGCAGCGGTTTTTCCGGCACACTGCTCAAGGGCTCGGAGCACAACGATCCGTTTGAAATGCGTGACGGCAAGGTGCGGACGGCCAGCAACCGCTCCGGCGGTGTGCAGGGTGGCATCAGCAACGGCGAAGAGCTCGTTTTCCGCACGGCTTTCAAGCCGACCGCGACGATTTTGCAGTCGCAAAAAACCGTGAACACCAAAGGTGAAGACACCGAGCTGGCCGCTCGTGGTCGTCACGATCCCTGTGTCGTGCCGCGCGCGGTGCCGATCGTCGAGGCGATGACCGCGCTGGTGCTGCTTGATCACTGGATGCGGCACGCGGCACAAAACCGCATTTTAAAGTTCTAATCTCCTCGTGGCTGAAACTGAAAAACCGCTCGTGTATTTCGTATTGGGCACGGCTGGCTCAGGCCGCCGTGCTATTGTGCGAGAGCTCATTGCCTCGGGTTTGTCCGAAGGTGATCGCGCCGCGGTGTTGTTGTCCGATGCGGAACCCGCCGACGAGAACGACGCGAAGCTGCCGAATGTGACGCGCTGGTCGTGGACGGAGCACGGCACAATTCAGGGAATTCTGCCGAAGGAAGCCACGCAGGTGTTTTTCATCAGTGAAGCTCTCCGTAATCCGGTTGATCAAATCGAGGCGCTAAAGCCTTGGCTGGAAGCGACTGGCGCGGAACTCGGTCGTATCATTTGCGTGGTGGATTGCAAATTAGCCGAGGCGAACCCCGCGTTGCTGCCGTGGTTCGATGCATGCGTTCACTTCAGCGACGTGGTGCTGCTCAATCGCCGCGAGTCGGTGGGAAACAAGTGGCTTTCCGATTTTCAAAGGCGTTACACGGAACAATTTTATCCCTGTCTCTTCGAGATGGTGAAAAAGGATCGCGTGAAAAATCCGCTGGTCGTGCTTGATCCCGTCGCGCGCCGCATCAGCCAGTATTTTGAAGAAGATCAGGAATGGGTCTTCGAGGCCGATGACAAGGATGAAGAAGAGTCAGATGATGAGGAAGAGGTTGAATTGAAAAAGGCCGAGGATCCTTATCTCGAACGCCGCGCCGGCGGTCGTCGCGTGAAGGAGATTCCTGACATCGCGAAGATTCAGTCGGAGAGCTGAAGCAGCATCGCTACGTTTCGAGGGGTGATGTCCGCGTCGGACGTCACGACGTCAAAGGCGGCCAATAAAAAAGGCGGGATCAGTGTGTTCTGTTCCGGGTAATGGGTAACAGGTGTTCCGCTTATGGGGTAACAGTTTTCAAGGTGGGGGAAGAGGGCCATGGCCCTCTTCCCATGACTTGG
>Ga0207868_1002211_pt1 | contig 11680 bp, 13 predicted proteins | sample Passage237B_FD_187370 | JGI IMG/M metagenome (GOLD analysis project Ga0207868, IMG submission 187370) | Cellulose adapted compost microbial communities from Newby Island Compost Facility, Milpitas, CA, USA - Passage2 37B (SPAdes) (version 3) ... | reverse complement strand
TCGCCGAGACCGCCGAGAACAACCTGCGCCAGCGGCTGAAGAGCTACGCCATGGCATACGCGGACAACATCGACTTCGGCCGCGACGGTTCGCTGTACACGCCGGAGCTGGGCCCGGACCCGCGCTTCCACCGCCCCGGCAGCGGCCTGTACGCCGAGGTCGTGCTGCCCAACGGCCACTGGGCCTCGCTCTCGGCCGAGGGCCCGCTGCTGCCGGAAGTGCACGGCATGCTGCAGGCGCGCGAGGAGCGCTTCGAGGGCCCGCTGCCCATCACCCAGATCGATGGCAGCGAGGGCGAGGTCTACCGCTACGGCATCGGCCTGATCTGGGCCGAGCGCGCGCCCGAGGCCGAGTTCCCCTACACCATTTACGTCATGGAGGACGCGCAGACCCTGGACGCCCAGGTGCGCGTGTTCCGCGGCGCGCTGTGGATCTACCTGGGCGGCGCCGGCCTGATCCTGCTGCTGCTGCAGGCGGTGATCCTGCAATGGAGCCTGCGCCCGCTCAAGCGGGTGATCGCCGAACTGACCCGGGTGCAGCGCGGCCAGCTGCAGCACATGAGCGACCGCCACCCGCGCGAGCTGGAACCGCTGACCGAGAGCATCAACGCGCTGATCGACAGCGAGCGCGAGAACCTGGAGCGGCAGCGCAACACCCTTGCCGACCTGGCGCACAGCCTGAAGACGCCGCTGGCCGTGCTGCGCACGCAGCTGGACGCCGGCGCCGGCGAGCCCAGCCTGCGCGAGGAGCTGGACGCGCAGCTCAAGCGCATGAACGACCTGGTTTCCTACCAGCTCGCGCGCGCCGCCTCCGGCGGCCACAAGCTGTTCTCCGCGCCGGTGCCGGTGGAGTCCACCGCCGAGGAGATCGTGCGCGGCCTGGAGAAGGTGTACGCCGCCAAGGGCGTGCTGTGCGAGTTCGAGATCGACCCGGGCGTGCAGTTCTACGGCGAGGCCGGCGACCTGCAGGAGCTGCTGGGCAACCTGCTGGAGAACGCCTTCAAGTGGGCGCGGCGGCGCGTGCTGCTGATCGCCCGGCCCGGCCCCGCCGCCCCGAACCGCCGCGCCGGCCTGGTGATGGCGGTGGAGGACGACGGCCCCGGCATCGCGCCGGAGGACGTGGCGCGGGTGCTGCAGCGTGGCGTGCGCGGCGACGAGCGGGTGCAGGGCCACGGCATCGGCCTCTCCATCGTGCAGGACCTGGTGCGCGACTACCGCGGCGAACTGAGCGTGGACCGTTCCGAGGAGCTGGGCGGCGCGCGTTTCCAGGTGATCCTGCCGCCGGGCCTGTGAGCGGCGCGCGGGTGCGGCGCTACAGCCGGATGTCGCCGTAGAACCGCCGCAGGTGCGCGGCCACCTCGGGCATGGCCGCGGCCAGCAGCGCCGGCGCGGAGAAGTGGTATTCGCTGGCCACCGCGAAGAACTCCTCCGGCGCCTCGGCGGCGTAGGCGTCGATGGCGGTCTCGCGGCCGGCGTCCACCTCCTCGCAGAAGGCGTCGTAGGCGCGCTGGAAGTCGCGCGCCCACTGCCGCTGCCACGCTGCCGGCAGCAGCGGCGTGCCGTCCAGCGCGCCGTCCAGCACGTCCAGCTTGTGCGCCATCTCGTGCACGGCCACGCAGAAGCCGGCGTCCGGTTCGGCCAGGTCGGCCTGCACGTCGGCCCAGGACAGGATCAGCGGGCCCTGGTCCCAGGCCTCGCCGATCAGCTCGTCGTCCCACTCGTGCAGCACGCCGGCCGCGTCGACGTGGCTGCGGCGCACCCGGAACGCTTCCGGGTAGACCAGCAGCTGCGACCAGCCGCGCAGCCCGGCCGCGCCGTACTCCAGCAGCGGCAGGCAGCACAGCGCGGCCAGCTGCACGCGCTGGACGTCGTCCAGCCGCAGGTCGGCCAGCGGGGTGATGGTCTTCTCGTGCAGGAAGCGCGCGGCCAGTTCACGCAGGCGCGCCTGGCGCGGGGCGTCGAGCGCGGCGGCCCAGGGCAGCGCGGCGCAGGCCGGTTCCCACAGCGATGGATCGATCGCCGCCGCGCCCGGGCGCAGCCGGCGGAACAGCCTGCCGATCACCCGGGGGTCAGCGGAACATGCCCGGCAGGAAGCTGTGCCACTTGTTGGCGCGGGCGCGCGGCACGGTGTCCGAGTCGCCGCCGCCGTTGCCGGCCGGCGCACGGCCGGTGCTGCGCGCGGCGGGCGGCACCGCCGGACGGGCCTGCGGTGCGTCCTCGCCGGCGGTGGCCGGACGCGCGTAGACGCATGCGCCCTGCTTGCGCCCCGTGTCCTGTTCGGAAGGCGGGGCGGCCCAGCACAGGGCCGGCAGGGCCAGCAGCAACAGCGGGGAAAGGCGGCGCATGGGCGGGTCCGTCGGCCGGGCGAGGCGCCGAATATACCGCGGAACGGGCCGCGCGGCAGGCCGGGCTGGGCCGGCGCGGCCCCCCGGGCGATAATCGGCCGGTTTCTTGCGCCGCCGCCGGGGAGTGACGTGGACGATCGGGAACTGCTGCGCCGGCTGGGGGAGGGCGCTTCGGGCGACGCCCTGGCGCGCGCGGCGGGCATCACCCGAGCGGCGGTCTGGAAGCGGATCCAGGCCTTGCGCGCGGCCGGGCTGGAGGTCCACGCGCGCCCCGGGCGGGGCTACGCCCTGGCCCGGCCACCGGACCTGCTGGACGCGGCGGCGCTGCGCGCGGCGCTGTCCCCCGCCGCGGCCGCGGGGCTGGGCACCCTCGAAGTGGCCTGGGCCGTGGATTCGACCAACAGCGAGCTGCTGCGTCGCGGTCCGGCGCCCGGCGCCAGCGTGTTGCTGGCCGAGCGCCAGACCGCCGGCCGCGGGCGGCTGGGCCGGGCCTGGGCCTCGCCGCTGGGCGCGCAGGTGTGCCTGTCGGTGCGCCGCGGCTTCGACGGCGGCCTGGCGCGGCTGGGCGGGCTGAGCCTGGTGGCCGGCATCGCCGTGGCCGAGGCGCTGCGCGGGCTCGGCTATGCCGAGGTGGGCCTGAAGTGGCCCAACGACCTGGTGGCGGCCGGGCACAAGCTCGGCGGGCTGCTGGTGGAAGGCGGCGGCGAGCACGCCGGCCCGGTGCACGCGGTCATCGGCCTGGGCCTCAACGTGCGGCTGCCCGAGGCCGCCGCCGCGGGCATCGACCAGCCCTGGACCGACCTGTCCCGCCTGGCGGGCCAATGCCCGCCGCGCACTGCCATCGCCGCCGCGGTGCTCGGCCGGCTGCTGCCGGCGCTGGAGGCCTTCGACCGCGACGGCCTGGCGCCGTTCCTGCCGCGCTATGCCGCGCTGGACGCGCTGGCCGGCCGCCCGGTGCGCGTGCTCGTCGGCGGCGCGGCGGTGGAAGGCCGCGCCGCGGGCCTGGCGCCCGACGGCGGCCTGCGCGTGGACACCGGGGCGGGCGAGCGGGTGTTCCATGCCGGCGAAGTGAGCGTGAGGCCGCGATGAGCGACTGGCTGTTCGACCTGGGCAACTCGCGGTTCAAGGCCGCGCAATGGCAGCCCGACGGCGGCATCGGGCCGATCCTGGCGTGGCCGCACGGCGCCGAGGCGCTGGCCGCCGGCGACGACAGCCAGGGCCCGCTGCCGCGCGGCCGTCGCGCCTGGCTGGCGAGCGTGGCCGCCCCGGCGCTGACCGCGCAGCTGCTCGCGCGCCTGCGCGAACGCTTCGACGAGGTCCACGTGGCCTGCACCCGCGCCGAATGCGCCGGCGTGCGCGTGGCCTACGCCCGGCCCGAGCGGCTGGGCGTGGACCGCTTCCTCGCGCTGCTGGGCGCGCGCGCGCTGGGCGGCGACGCGCTGGTCGCGGGCGTGGGCACCGCGCTGACGCTGGACCTGCTGGATGCCGACGGCCGCCACCACGGCGGCCGCATCGCCGCCTCGCCGACGCTGATGCGGCAGGCGCTGCATGCGCGCGCGGCGCAGCTGCCCGCCGCCGGCGGCCGCTACCGTGAGTTCGCCGACGACACCGAGGACGCGCTGGCCTCCGGCTGCGACGGTGCCGCGGTCGCGCTCATCGAGCGCTCGCTGCGCGAGGCGGCCGCGCGCCTGGGCCGCATGCCCGCGCTGCTGCTGCACGGTGGTGGCGCGCCGGCGCTGGAGCCGTGGCTGCCGCAGGCCACGCCGCGGCCGGCGCTGGTTCTGGAAGGCCTGGCGCTGTGGGCGCGCACCGCCGGCGCTGTCTAGAATCGGCCCGTCCACGAACCCGACGCCATGCTTGCGCGCGCCCTGATCGTCGTCCTGACCGCCCTCAACCTCGGCGTGGCCGCATGGTGGCTCGTGCGCCCGGCGCCGCCGCCGTACCGCGCGCCCGCCTCGGACGCGGGCGGCGCGGAGCTGCAGCTGCTGCCGCGCGCGGACAGACCCGCGCCGCCGGCCAACGCCGCGGCGGTGGCCGGCGCAGCGGCCGCGGACGCGCCGCCGGATGCCGCCGCCGCAGCGCCCACGCCGGAACCGGCGGCCGGCGAGGCCTGCCTGCGCGCGGGGCCCTTCGCAGCGCGCGATGCGGCCCGGGCCGCGCAGGCGCGGCTGGCGCCGCTGGCGCGCGTGCGGGTGGTGGAGGAGCCCGGGCCGGCCACCGGCTACCGCGTGCTGCTCCCGCCGGCGGCCGACCGCGCCGCCGCGGAGGCGACGGCCGCCCGCATCGCCGCGGCCGGCTTCGACGACCTGGTCGTGCTGACCAAGGGCGAGGACGCCCATGCCATCGCCCTGGGGACCTACCGCAACCGTGCCACTGCCGAACGCCGGGTGGAGACGCTGCGCGCCGCCGGCTTCCCGGCCGAACTGCGCACGCAGGGACGCGCCGGCGCGTCGCGCTGGTGGCTGGAGCTGGCGGGCGCGCAGGAGCCCGACGCGGTGCGCGCGGCAATCGGCGATGCGCAGGTGGCGGCGTGCACGGCGGCCGCTTCCGGCGCTGCGCTAGAATCGGCCGCAGCGCCGCTTTAGCTCAGCCGGTAGAGCAACCGCCTTGTAAGCGGTAGGTCGTCCGTTCGAATCGGACAAGCGGCACCACGCACGCGGCTACGGTTGCAGCACGCAGGCCGGCAGCAGCCGCATCCCTTCCGCGGCCGGGGTGGCGCCGCGCAGCGCCCGGTGTGGCGCACTGCGCAGCGCGGCGTAGCCGGCCTTCCACGCCAGCACCTGCCAGTCGCCGCGGCCGGGCAGGTCGTAGGCGCGCCAGTGCTCGCCGTCGTGGAAGCCGTGGAAGGCCTCGACCAGTCCCGCGCCGTTGATGGCGAACAGGGTCAGCGGCACGTTGAACGGCGCAGGCGCGGGATCGTCCTGGACACCGGGGTCGGCCACCGGCGCCAGGGGCAGGGAAAGAGCATGCATGGCATCTGGATAGCAGGCGCGGCGTGAAAGCGGCGTGCGGCTGCAATGCTGCTGCAATGCGGCAGGGGGACAGTCGCGCGCTGGCTAGACTGCGTCCATCTCCATTTCCCGACCTGCCCATGACCAGCAGTTTCCCGCCCGTTTCCCTCATCGGCGTACCCACCGACGTGGGCGCCGGCCATCGCGGCGCCTCCCTCGGCCCGGAGGCCCTGCGCATCGCCGGCATCGGCGAGGCCCTGCTCGCGCGCGGCGTGGCCGTGCGCGACTGCGGCAACATCGCCGGCCCGCCCAACCCGTGGCAGCCCCCGGTGGACGGCTACCGCCACCTCGAGCAGGTGGTGGAGTGGAACCGGCTGCTGATGGAAGCCACGCTGCGCGAGCTGCGCGACGGGCGCATGCCGGTGATGCTCGGCGGGGACCATTGCCTGGCCATCGGCTCGATCACCGCGGTGGCGCGGCACTGCCGCGAGACCGGCAAGCGCCTGCGCGTGCTGTGGCTGGACGCGCACGCCGACTTCAACACCAACCTGGTCACCCCCTCGGGCAACATCCACGGCATGCCGGTGGCCTGCCTGTGCGGGCTGGGCCCCGAGGCGCTGACCCACCTGGGCGGCGAGGCGCCGATGCTGCGGCCGGACCAGGTGCGCAAGATCGGCATCCGCTCGGTGGACCCGGAGGAGAAGCGCCTGGTCAAGCAGTACGGCCTGGACATCTACGACATGCGCTACATCGACGAGGTCGGGATGAAGGCGGTAATGACCCAGGCGCTGGACGGCGTGGACGCGGACACCCACCTGCACGTCAGTTTCGACGTGGACTTCCTGGACCCGACCATCGCCCCCGGCGTGGGCACCCGCGTGCCGGGCGGCCCCAACTACCGCGAGGCGCAGCTGGTGATGGAAATGATCGCCGACACCGGGCGCATGGGGTCGCTGGACATCGTCGAGCTCAACCCGATCCTGGACAAGCGCAACCGCACCGGCCGCCTGGCGGTGGACCTGGTGGAGAGCCTGTTCGGCAAGTCGACGCTGATGCGCGACTGAACGGGGACGGCGCGCTTCACGCCCGTTGCACGGCCGGCCGGGGAGATTGGCCCCACGCCGCACGGAGCGTGCGGTTGCTCGTCACACAGGAGCCCATCATGAAGCGCATCATCGCATTCGCCCTGCTGAGCCTGTTCTCCGTCGGCACGCTGACGGCCTGCAACACCATGGCCGGTGCGGGCGAGGACATCCAGAAGGCCGGCGAGAAGGTCGAGGACAAGGCCGAGGACTGCAAGGACGGCAAGTGCTGAACCGTCGCCACGGGCGGCACGCGGGCGGGGCCGGGCTTCCGGCCCCGCCTTTTTCGTGCGGGCGGCTAACTCCGCCTTGACGCCGGCTGGACCGGCGGGCAACGCGCCACGGCACAGACTGGCATCGCGGTCGCTCGAGGCCGCGTTACCCCGAACCGATTGGAGGCGAGGCATGAACCGCGACATCATTGCCGGCAACTGGAAGCAGCTCAAGGGCCAGATCCGCGCCCGCTGGGGCGACCTCACCGACGACGACTTCGACGTGGCCGAGGGCAACGCCCAGTACCTGGCCGGCAAGCTGCAGGAACGCTATGGCTGGGAGCAGGACCGCGCCGAGCGCGAGGTCCGCGACTTCGAGCGCAGTCTGGACGACACCTATCGCCACTGACCCGGCCGCCGGCCGCGCCATGCCGCGCGGCCGGCGCCTGCGGAAGGCGCGCGCCGGCCGTTGCCCGCGCGCCGGCGGAGCGGGCGGGCGGCACGGTAGAATCGCCGGGTCGTTTCCGCAGCCTGCGCCATGACCGTCCGCGTCCTTACCGGCATCACCACCACCGGCACCCCGCACCTGGGCAACTACGCCGGCGCCATCCGCCCGGCCATCGCCGCCAGCCGCGCCCACGGCGTGGAGAGTTTCTTCTTCCTGGCCGACTACCACGCGCTGATCAAGGCCGACGACGCCGACCGCGTGGCCCGCTCGCGCCTGGAGATCGCCGCCACCTGGCTGGCCTGCGGGCTGGATCCGGAGAAGGTGACCTTCTACCGCCAGTCCGACATCCCCGAGATCCCGCAGCTGACCTGGCTGCTGACCTGCGTGGCCGCCAAGGGCCTGCTCAACCGCGCCCACGCCTACAAGGCCGCGGTGGACAGGAACGTGGCCGCCGGCGAGGACCCGGACGCCGGCGTCACCGCCGGCCTGTACATGTACCCGGTGCTGATGGCCGCCGACATCCTGGCCTTCGGCGCGCACCGCGTGCCCGTGGGACGCGACCAGATCCAGCACATCGAGATGGCGCGCGACATCGGCCAGCGCTTCAACCACATCTACGGCGACGCCTGGCGCCGCGCGACCGGCCAGGCCGGCGAACCGCTGGTGCTGCCGGAGGTGCAGATCGACGAGAACGTGGCCACGCTGCCCGGGCTCGACGGTCGCAAGATGTCCAAGAGCTACGACAACACCATCCCGCTGTTCGCGCCGCCGGTCGAGCTGAAGAAGCTGGTGATGTCCATCGTCACCGACTCGCGCGCGCCCGGCGAGCCCAAGGACACCGAGGGTTCCAGCCTGTTCCAGTTGTACCAGGCCTTCGCCACGCCCGCGCAGGCCGAGGAGATGCGCCACGCCTTCGCCGACGGCATCGGTTGGGGCGACGCCAAGCAGCGCCTGCTGCTGCGCATCGAGGAAGCCGTCGCGCCGCTGCGCGAGCAGTACGCGCAGCTCGTCGCGCGGCCGGCGCAGCTGGAGGAGATCCTGCAGGAGGGCGCACGCAAGGCGCGCGACGTGACCGTGCCGTTGCTGGACGGCCTGCAGCGCGCGGTGGGCCTGGGGCCGTTCTCGGCGCCGCGTGCGGCGCCCGGCAAGGGCAAGGCCGCGGCGGCGCGGCTGCCGCAGTTCAAGCAATACCGCGAGGCCGACGGCCGCTTCCACTTCAAGCTGGTGGACGGCGAAGGCCGCGTCCTGCTGCTGGGCGACGGCCGCGACTCGCCGCGCGAGGCCGGCGAGCTGATCGCGCGGCTGCGCCGCGAGGGCGCCAGCGCGCTGCACGAGATGGAGCAGCGCACCGTGGGCCTGCTGGGCGAGCGCGTGGGCACGCTGGGCGAGGGCGTGGCCGGCGTGGACGCGGTGCTCGAGGCGCTGCGTCTGCTGGCCGAGGACCAGGCCTGATGGCCTACCTGACGCTGCTGCTGTTCCTGCCCTGGTTCGCGCTGCTCGGCGCGCTGTACTGGTTCTACCCGCGCCGCCCGCGGCCGGTCGCGCGCCGTGGCTTCGACGCGGCGGTGCTGCTGGTGTCGCTGCTGCTGAGCATCGCGGGGATGCGCCTGGGCTATGCCGAGGGCGCGGCCGACCCGTCCGCCGGGCCGATCTGGCGGCAGGTGCTGGCCGTGCTGTACGCCTACGGCGCGTTCCTGGCGGTGCTGGCGCTGGCGGTTCCGGTGCGCATGCGCCTGCTGGCCGGCCGCTGGCGCGGGACGGCCTGACCGGCCCGCGCGCCGCTACGACCAAAGCCGGGTCGCCGGCGCGCGCGGGCGCCCCTACGATGGACGCGACGCACGGCCGCACGGAGGCGCACATGCCGGAACACGGCATCCACACCATCGACACCGGCTACCTGCGCCCGCGCTTCGACGCGGCGTACCTGGTGGTGGAGGACGGCCGCGGCGCGTTCGTGGACTGCGGCACCAACCGCAGCGTGCCGGTGCTGCTGCAGGCCCTCGCCCGGGCCGGGCTGGCGCCCGCGCAGGTGGACTGGGTGATCCTCACCCACGCCCACCTGGACCATGCCGGCGGTGCCGGCGAGCTGATGCGCCAGCTGCCCGGCGCACGCCTGCTCGCCCATCCGCGCGCGGCCCCGCACATGGTCGATCCGGCGCGGCTGGTCGCCGGCGCCACGGCCGTCTACGGCGAGGCGGAATTCGCGCGGCACTACGGCAGGCTGGTGCCGGTGCCCGCCGAGCGCGTGGTGGTGGCCGAGGACGGGCACGTGGTCGAGCTGGCCGGCCGCCCGCTGCGCTGCATCGACGCCCCCGGCCACGCGCGCCACCACCTGTGCGTGTGGGACGCGCGCAGCCGCGCCTGGTTCACCGGCGACGCCTTCGGCCTGTCCTACCGCGAGCTGGACGGCGCGCGCGGCCCCTTCGTGCTGCCGACGTCCTCGCCGGTGCAGTTCGAGCCGCAGGCGATGCAGGCCACCATCGCCCGGATGCTGGCCGAGGCGCCCGAGGCGATGTACCTGACCCACTACGGCCGCGTGGCCGACGTGGCGCGCCTGGCCACCGAGCTGCACGAGCAGGTCGACGCCATGGTCTCCCTGGCGCAGGCCTGCGACGGCCGGCCGGACCGGCACCACGCGCTGGTGGCCGCGCTGTCGGCCTACTACCTGGAACGCGCGCGGGCGCACGGCTGCCCGCCGGATGACGCGGCGGTGCTGCGGCTGCTGGAAGCGGACATCGAACTCAACGCCCAGGGCCTGGAAGTGTGGCTGGACCGCGCCCGCCGCTGACCGCGGGCGCCGCTCACTCCCAGGTGTTGGCGTGCGGGCCCATCGGCTCCCGCTGCGGGCGCACCACGCAGAACCGGTGCCCGGTGGGCGCCTCCATCACCCACCAGCGCTTGACGAAGGCCACGCGCCGCGCGCCCAGCGCCTCCAGGCGCCGGACTTCGGCGTCCAGGTCGTCGGCCTCGATGTCCAGGTGGACGCGCGACTCGTGTTCCACCTTCTGCAGCAGGATCACCGGCTCGTCCTCGGCGGTGCGCAATTCGGCGTAGCGGCCGTCGCCGTCCTGGTCGACGCTGGCCACGGGCTTGCCCAGCGCCCGGCTCCAGAACTCGACGGCGGGTTTCAGGTCCTGGACCTGGCAGTCCAGGACCAGGTTGGCCAGGCGGCTGTGGTGCGGCATGTGCGTGCTCCGGTTGGGGACCGGCCACCACGATACGCGCGCGGGACGGACGCGGCGCAACGGCCCGCGCCGCCGGCCGCGCGGGTCACTGCGGCAGGGCCATGTCGTCCAGCAGCGCCTTGAGGAAGCGCGCCGCCTCGCCGCCGGTGGCGGCGCGGTGGTCGAAGGTCAGCGAGATCGGCAGGCGGCGGTGTACCTCGATGCCGCCCATCACCGCGACCACGTCGTGCGAGAGCCGGCCCGCGCCGACGATGGCCACGCACGGCGGCACCACCACCGGGGTGGCGTAGCGTCCGGCGAACATGCCGAAGTTGGACAGCGAGATGGTGTAGCCGGACAGCTCGCTGGCCGGGATGCTGCGGTCCTCCACCTGCGCGCGCAGGCGGTCGATGCCGGCGCGGATGCCCTGCGCGTCGAGCACGTCCGCATTGCGCAGCGCGGGCACGAACAGCCCGTCCTCGGTGTCCACGGCGATGCCCACGTCCACGTGGGGGTGCAAGGTGCGGCTCAGCGCCTCGCCGTCGAACCAGGCGTTGAGCGCCGGCACCGCGCGGCACGCGGCCACGATGGCGCGGACCAGGCGCGCGGTGATGTCCTGCCGGCCGATCCACGAGTGCAGGTCGGCATCGTCCACCAGCGTGGTCGGCACCACCTTGGCGTGGGCGTCGGCCATCACGCGGGCCATGTTGCGGCGCACGCCCTTGAGCTGTTCGGGCTGGCCGCTGGCGGCCGCGCCCGGTGGCCGCGTGCGCACCGGGCGGCCGGCGGCCGAGAGCGTGGTGCGCTGGGCCGGGGGCGCCGGCGGAGGCTGCGTGTCCGCGGCCGCCGGCGCGGCGGTGCCGGCGGCGGCGGCCTGCTTCACGTCGGCCAGGGTCACGGTGCCGTCGGGGCCGCTCGCGCGCACGCGCGCCAGGTCCACGCCCAGCTTGCGCGCCAGCGCGCGCACGGCCGGCATGGCGCGGACGCCGCCGACCGCGACCGCGCGCTCGCTGTGCACGGCATCGGAGGTCTGCATCGCGCCGACCACGGTGCCGGCATCGCCGCCGCGCGCGGGGGACGGCGCCGGCTGCACCGGCACCTCGCCGCCGTCGTCGCCGGAGGCGGTGGCCGGCGCGGACGGCGCCGGGCCGTGGTGGTGGCCGGTGTCCTGGCCCTCGGCGCGCTGCGGCAGGCGTGGGTCGGGCTGGAACACCGCCAGCATGGCGCCGGTGGCGACCACCTCGCCGGGGCCGCCGGCCAGCTTCAGCACCCGGCCGGACACCGGCGAGGGCACTTCGACCACCGCCTTGGCGGTCTCCATCGAGACCAGCGGCTCGTCAAGGCGCACGGTGTCGCCCTCGCGCACGTGCCACTCGACGATGGTGGCGTCCGGCAGGCCCTCGCCCAGGTCGGGCAGGTGGAAGGTCTTGGTGTCGGTCATTGCAGTCTCTCGGGTCGTTTCGATGCCGCCGCGGCAGG
>Ga0207868_1002207_pt1 | contig 11696 bp, 14 predicted proteins | sample Passage237B_FD_187370 | JGI IMG/M metagenome (GOLD analysis project Ga0207868, IMG submission 187370) | Cellulose adapted compost microbial communities from Newby Island Compost Facility, Milpitas, CA, USA - Passage2 37B (SPAdes) (version 3) ... | reverse complement strand
CCCGCCGCGACCTCCGCCGCCATCATCGCGACGATGTCGGGATCGATGTCGAGTTTCAGTTTCACGCGGGCCTCAAGTCCACCGTCCAGACCAACCGCTCGCGGTCGCGGACGGGCTCGCCCTGGATGAGGAAGGCGTCCCCGTCGATCTCGATGCGGTCGCCGGGACGCGGGTTCGCCACCTCTGCTACGCGCAGGTCGATCCTGGTGGTTTCCGACCAGATCCGCGCTTCGCCGAATTCGCTGATCGCATCCGCGCGCCGGGCGACGACGCGCACGAGAACGGGCGCGCCGCCGTCGGCGATGTAGACCGCGTCCCGGCCGATGTTCGGATCGGCGAAGAGCGCGCCGACGGCGGCGTCGAAGGCGCTCATCAGAAGGTCGCGTTCAGGCGGACCCGGCCGATGGTGTCGCCCGCGCCGCTGGCCACCGCCTCGACCGCCACGCCGACGAGAGTGTTGTCGGTCGCGACCGTGGTGCAGCGCTTGTTGGTGTCGTCCCAATAGACCTTGGCGCCGACGGTCCAGGCCTGCGAGCCGACCTTGGTGATGTCGAAGACGCCGACGAGCGCCGTCTCGACGGGCTCGCCGAGGGCGGCGGTGCCCGCGGCGATGCCGAAGACGGAACCGACGAGCAGGCCATCGCCGGAGGCGACGGCATAGGGCGCGGTCAGGGTGATGGTGTTGCCGGGCTGGACGTAGTTCTTCATGGGGGTGATCCTCGTGGAAAGACGAAGGGCGGCCCGATTGGACCGCCCGCGTTTCAGAGTTCAGGAAGCGCGGCTTACGCGCCCGGGTTCTTGTAGAGGCCCCGCCAGTCGATGGCCTTCGCGCCGAAGTCGAGGCGGCACTTGATCTCGACGCCGTCGACGTCGAAGCCGTTGCGCGTCTCGATGTAGGCGCCCTGCTGACCCTCGAGATAGGCGTACTCGATGGTGTCGATCTGGTTGGGGCTGGCCGCCAGATACCAGGCGGTCTCGCTGGCCGCATCGAGCCGCGGCTCGCTGATCGGCGCCAGCGTGCGGATCGACTGCGGCACCACGCTGGACGTCGCCGCGGGCACCACGTTCTGGGCGACCAGCTGCTCGGCCTTCAGTTCCAGCGACGCGGGCACGATCAGGAACGCCGGGCGGACGTTCAGCACCGTCTTCTTGTCGAGGCCGGTCTGCTTGGCCATGGCGGCGCGCGCCGCACCGACGCTGCTCACATCGAGCGCCGCGCCGGTGCCCGCAAGGTTCTTGTGCGTGGTGTGGAACAGCGCGTTGCCGTCGGCCATCGCCGGGTTGGCGGTGATGATCCCCCAGACCACGTCGCTCTCCAGCTGGGCGATGGAGTTGCCGTACATTGCCGGGATGCGAGTGAAGGCGTCGAGATCGTCGTTGATCAGCGTCTGGCGGGTGATGGCGACCACCCGGCCATAGGTCTTGACCTTGTAGCTCTCCTTGCTCTCTCCCAGCGTGCCGCGCTTGAACTCGCCGCTCTCGCCGACCTCGAGTAGCTGCGGGGCCTCGCCGAGCTGCACCCGGTGCATCGCCTTGAAGTCGGTGGCCAGCACCTGGCGGCAGAACAGCATGAAGGTGCGGGGATACGCCTCGTAAGCCTGCCGCAGCGTCTTGTTGGTGACCGCCGAGAGGATCTCGGGGAAGTCGGATGTCGAATGCAGCGCGCGTGTCGCCACCTCGTCACGGGACAGGCCGCGCGTGTTGACCCCGGCATTGCCGAGGCTTTCGCGGGCGAGTTCCAGCAGTGTCATGCCGCGATACTGGCGCGCGGCGTCCTCCAGCTGGAAGAGCGTCGGGCTGTAGCGGTGCAGCAGTGCGTTCGCCACCGCGTCGCGGCGGGTGATGCGCTCGTCCCGGCCGCCGAGGGGGACGGAGACATGCGGGAAGGTCCGGGTCTCGTCCGACTTCGCGGCTACCTGGTCGAGGATCAGGCGGCGGGACTCGTCGACGCTGACACCGCGCTTGACCAGATCCTCGGCGAAGCCGCGCTCGAGGTTCAGCCGTCCGGCCAGATCGTAGATGGTGGAGACGCGGTCGCGCTCGGCCTCGCGGGCGCGGGTCGCAACCGCCTCGGTGTCGGGCGCGGGCGTGGCCTGCGTCTTCGGCTGGCTGCAGGTCTCGCTGGCGGCGACCTTAGGCTCGGTCACAGCCGCATTCGGCTCGGTCATGGTGGTGTCCTCGGTTGCGACCGGCGCGGTCGGCTGGGTGGCGGGGGTTGCGGCGTCGCTCGCCGGGGTCTGGTTCTTGTCCGTCATCGGGATCGGTCCTTTCGTGGTGGAAGGGGCGTCCCGGCGGTGAAGGACGCAGTCGTGAAGGGGATGCTGGGCGCGGAAGCCCGCTGCGGGGTCGGCGCCGACCGCGACGGCGGAGATCTCGAAGGGCGTCCAGTCCACCGCGCGCCAGAGTTCGCGCGCGGCCTCGGGCTTCGAGACCTCGAAACGGTGGACCTGGTAGCCGATGGAGACCGCTCGGATGTGGCCCACCTGGATGTCGCGCCAGATCGGCTCGACATCGGCGCGCTCGGAGATCCGCACCAGCGCGATGCCGCGGCCGTTCTCGATCCGGGCCGAGCCCGGCACGACCGAGCCGATCACCGCGTCGAGCGTGTCGAGTTCGTGTACCTTCAGGAACGGCGCGCCCGCGTTCAGCCGGTCGAGCCGGACATGGGCCGGATCGAGGCTCAGCTCCTCATCGTAGGGCTCCCCGAAGAATGTCGCGCGCCGGACGCGGGCCCCGGCCGACCAGACGACCTCGACGGTGCGGCTGTCGGCATCGGCGGTGTTTGGCGCAAGCTCCGCCGACCGGCGCATGGCCGGCAGTTCGATCATCGTGTCCATGGAGGTCAGTCCTGTTGGTCGGCCTGCGCCGGGTCGGTGTCATCCGCTTCGGCGGAGGGGTCGTCGGTGGCCGGATCGCTGGTCTGAGCGCTGCCGGTCTTGGTGACGCGGCGCGGGTCGCTGTCGAGCACGAGGCCGAGGGCGTCGAGCTTGGCGTTGGTCGCCGCGATCTCGGCCAGCACGGCGTCCGGGTTCCGCCCCTGTCGGGCGATCACCTCGGCCAGCGTCATGGTGCCCGAGCGGATCGACAGCAGGTTCGCCATCGCGTCCTTTTGCGGATCGACGGCCTCGAACTTGGGCGGCGACCATTCCACCGGCACGGTGGGCGACGGGATCTGCCCCGCAGCCCATGCGGCCTCGGTGAACCAGCGCCAGACCGGCGCGCAGAACATCGGGATGAACAGCTGCCACTGCACCGCGTCGATCTGGCGGCGGAACTCCACGAGCCCCGCCCGGATCGAGGAATAGTTCACCTGGCTGAGGTCCCCGGTCAGAAGTTCGTAGGGCACCCGGAACCCGGCCGCGATCGTGTGCAGGCTCGCCCGCTTGTATTCGCCGTAGCCCCCGGTGGCCGACGGCTGGTTGAAGCGGATGTCCTTGCCACCACGCGCATAGGCGATCAGCCCCGGCTCGAACTGCTCGACCCGGTTGCCGTCGGCATCGACGACCGAGGGCGCGATGCCTTGCTGCGCCTCGTCGTCGCCGAACACGATGGCGGTGACGCAGGCCTCGGTCTTCTTGCGGACCAGTTCGGCGACCTCGTAGTCGTCGAGATCGCGCAAGGACCGGATCACCGGCGCGCCCCAGGGAACGCCGCGCGCCTGCGTGCGCTGCTTCTCGTAGACATGGGCGATCTCGGTCGCGGGCACCGGGCGGCTCTGCAACCCGTTCTGCAATGCGCCATAGGCGTCACCGGGATGTTCGGCATGAAGCCAATAGGCCCGTCGCTTCCCGACCGGGTCGAACTCGATCCCCTGTACCAGTCGTCCCGCGCCGAGGGCGCCGGATTTCGTGGCGTCGAGGAAGTCGGCTTCCAGCACCTGCAATTGCAGCGGCACCGGTAGACCGTCGCTCGCCCGCCGCAAACGGCGGCGCACCAGAACCTCGCCCGCCTCGACCATCTCGCGGCAGATCAGCGTCTGCAGGCCGTAGAAGTCGAGCTGGCCGTCGGCGTCGCACTCCGCCGTCCAGCGCTCGAACAGCGCGTCGACCTTGCGGTCGAGCTTGTCGTCGCCGCTCGCGGCGCGCGGCATGATCCCGGCACCGATGATGTTGTTCACCAGCACCGCCACGGCCTTGGCCGCATGCGGGTTGTTGCGCACGAGATCCCGCATCCGGTCGCGCAGCAGCGCCCCGGCCACGCCGATCTCGGTGTCGGCCGAGGATCCCGGTGCGCGCCAGCCTTCCGTCCGCCGCCCGCGTGCAGCGCCGTCATAGCCTCGCGTCAGCATCTCGAAGGCCTGCCGCGCCATCACTCGGCGCGCGGCCATGCGGGGCGCTACCGTGGCGATGGCGTGATCGAACCAGGTCGCGGACATCAGCGATCCCCTCGAGAGAAGCCCGCCAGCCCGGCCACCGGCAGCGGCCGAGCGGTGCCCGCGATGGCGCGTTCGATGGTGCGGATGCGGGCGAGCAGATCCTCGGCCGAACCGTAGTCGACGGACTTACCGTCATAGCTGACGCGCGTCGTGCCGCTGGCATAGGCCCTGCGCAACGCCGAGAGCTCGGTTTCCGTCCAGTCCGTCATGTTCAGAACCATCCTCCGCGCCGTCCGAGCCAGTCGGAGCGGCGCTTGCCCTGCGGGGCCTGTCCCGGCCGGTTGATCTGCCCGGCGGGATCGGTGTCGTTGGGGGCCGCCCCGAGCTGATCCTCGAGGTCGCGCCATTTCTCGTCGGGCCAGCGGTCCGCGCCCGCGATCCAGGCGGCGGCGCGGGCATAGACCCGGCAATCCAGCGCCTCGTTGCGCTCGCGCAGCTTCTGCCATTCCAGCCGGGCGAAGCCGCGCTTCGTGCGCACCGTCACCAGCTGCTCGGCCACGAACTGCTTCAGCCATTCGTTCTCGACCCAGTGCGGCAGGTGCACCGAGCCGGGCGGAGACGCCGCCCCCTCGGCCATCTCCTCTTCGGTCGGGCGCGCCAGCCGCAGGAAGCGGTAGGTCTCGGCCTTGAAGGTCGACACCGCCACGGTCCAGAGCCGCGCCCCGCGCCGCAGGCGTTTCCCGCCCTCGGTCGCGTCGACGAAGGTCGGCCCCGACACCGGGCTCGAACGGTTGAACCCCTCGACGCCTTTCACCGGCGACACCTGCCCGAAGCCTTGCGCCCGCGACCACGAATAGACCGCCGGGGCCTCGTAGCCCGTATCGATGGCGAGCCGCGCGATGCGCAGATGCGCGCCGCGTTCATGCGGCCAGGAACGGTCGAGCAGCGTGGTCAACTCTGTCCATGCATCGTGCCGGTCGGGCCCGCCCTCGATGACGACATGATCGACGAGCCAGCTTTCCAGACCGCGGCCCCAGGCCCAGACATCGACCTCGATCCGGTCCTTCTGCACGTCGGCCCCTGCGGTCAGGAACAGCCCGCCCGCAGGCACCGTACCGGATGTCCAGCGCTCGCGACGGTCGTAGAGCCGCTGCCAGTCGGGGGCTTCGCCGGTTTCGACCCATGTCTCGCCGAGGATCGTGTTGCGGAACGCCTTGATTGCCTCGTCCGATCCCTGTGCCGCGTCCCATGCCCGCACGATCCGCTCCCAGCTCAGCCAGCCGATCGGCGAATAGAGCGCCGAGAGGTGATACCCGACCGTGGTCGGATCGGCGGCAACGGTCGTCGCGCGCCATTCGCCGCCCTCCAGCATCGCCGTCTTGTGGTGCTCCGCGATGGGCTGCTCGCAGCCCTCGCAGTGATATTCCGCCGTCCCCGGGCGGCCCTTCTGCCAGCGTAGCCGCTCGAACTTCAGCCACTGCATCGCGCCGCAATGCGGGCATGGCACGAAGAACCGGCGCTGGTCGCTTGCTTCATATTCCCGTTCGATCCGGCTCAGCCCCCGGATCGTCGGGGTCGAGACCAGGAACACCTTGCGCCGGTGGGCGAAGGTCAGCGACCGCGCCTCGGCCAGCGTGACCGGATCGCCTTCCTCGTCGGCCGAGGCGGGATAGGCATCGACCTCGTCGAGGAAGATGTACCGTGCCGGGGTGGAGCGCAGCCCGACCGCCGAGTTCGCGCCGGTCATGATCAGGATGCCGCCCGCGAATTCCTTGGACAGCATGGTGTTACCCGCGTCGCGCGACCGGGCCGGTTTGACCCGCTCCCGCAGTTCAGGGCTCTCGTCGATCAGCGGGTCGATCCGCTGGCGCGAGTTGCGCTTGGCCAGTTCCACCGTCGGCTGGACCGCCAGCATCGGACCCGGCGCCTGGTGGATGGCGAAGCCGATCCAGTTGTTGCCCGCCTCAGTCGCCCCGACCTGCGCCGCCTTCATGAACACGATCCGCTGCGTGGGATCGCCGGGGCTCAGCCGGTCCATGATCTCGCGCATGTAGGGCGTGCGCACCGTGCGATATCGCCCGGGCTCGGCCGAGGCGCGGCCCGACAGCATCCGGTGCCGGTCCGCCCATTCCGAGACGGTCAGGTCCGGGTCGGGCCGGAGCCCGTTGCCCCAGGCGCTCAGGATCTCGCCCGCGCCGTCGAAGTCCGTCAGTGCGTCATCTTCACCGGAAGTCGGGCCGGACCTCGGCGAGTTCGTCGAGGTGGGCGCGTGCATGTTTCTCCAGGACCTTCTGCATCGCGGCTGGCTCCACGGTGATCTGCTGATCCGTTGCGTCGCTGCACGAGGCCGAGAGTTCGGCCGCCATCAGCGCCGCCGCACGCGCAGGCCAGTTCACCCATGCGTCCCGTTCCTCGCGTGCCAGGCGGAACACCAGCGCCAGCGCGCGGGCCCGCTCGATCAACTCCCCCTTCAGCTTCTGCAGACGGATGCGCCGCTCCTGCGCCTTCAGCACCTCGTTTGCCGTCTTTGCCTGCAGGAAGGTGGTGCCGCCGCCAACCGCTGGGACCGACAGACCCTGTTCGCGGAGCGTATCGCCAACAGCGGTCACGGCCGCCTCGGGGACGGGCTTCAGCTTCGGCGCGGGCGGCTTTCTCGTCTTCGACGGGTCCGTTGTCTCGGCCCGTCTAGCGTCGCTGGCGGCCGCGTTGATGCTGCCGTCGGGATAGAGGACCAGCCGCTCGGCCGCCTTAGCCTTCTGGATCGCGCCACGCGACAGCCCGACATGGGCGGCGTACTGGCGCTCGCTCATGCCCTGCATCGACGGCTCCGATTATCATTCAAGATCATGTGCTTATCGAGTTGATAAGCGTCGCCACCGGAGCGAACGTCACTCCAGCTAAGCGATGCAACTCACCAAGGAGCCACCACGATGACCCGCCGCGCGACCGACAACACGAAAGCCCTCGACGCCTTCATCGCCGCCAAGTCCGAGATCGACACGATGCTGGAGCGGCTCGCCGCCCTGAGCGCGGACCATTTCGAGACCCACCCCGACGAGATCAACTGGGGCCATGTCGGCACCCTGAACCACTACCGCGCCAAGCTGCGCGAGATCACTGACATGGCCTTCAGCGAAGGCGAACACGCCGAGTGAGGCGACCCGCTCCCGGTCCCGCCCGCCGACTGGCGGGCTCGACCTCGTAGAAGGGCCCGCATCCCGCGCCCCCCGATACGGGAGACGACGATGACCAAGCTTTCCGACACCCAAGCCATGATCCTGAGCGCCGCCGCCCAGCGGCCCGAGCACATGGCCCTGCCGCTGCCCGAGAGCCTGCGCGGCGGCGCTGCCGCCAAGGTGGTCGGCGCGATGCTCGCCAAGGGCTTCCTCGAAGAGGTCGACGCCGACATGCGCAAGGGCGAGCCCGTCTGGCGCGAGACCGGTGACGGTCACGGCGTCACGCTGGTCGCCACCCACGCAGGCCTCGCCGCCATCGGGATTGAGCCCGAGGACGCGAACACCGCGCCTGCTGGCGCGACGGACGCGCCGACCGAGGAGCCCGCGCCGGACACCCCGACCGAACCGAAGGCCGCGCCCAAGACGCGCACACCGCGCGAGGGAACGAAGCAGGCCACCCTGATCGCCATGCTGCGCGCGCCGGACGGCGCGACCATCGAGGAGATCATGGCCGCGACGGGCTGGCAGTCTCACACGGTGCGCGGCGCGATGGCCGGGGCGCTGAAGAAGAAACTCGGGCTCGATGTGACCTCGGAGAAGGTCGAGAGCCGGGGGCGCGTTTACAAACTCCCCGCCGCCTGACGCGCCGGACGCCGACAAGCTGATGGCCGCCGTCCCACTGGGGCGGCGGTCGATCATCTGGCGCTCCGCATCCGGATCGCCTCGAACACCCGCCGCAGGGCGAAGGAACGCGCTATCGACACGATAGTGAAGATGGCGCCCATCTTCAGGTTCTGCGCCAGCGTCGTGTGCAGGCCGAAGATCGGGAAGATCAGGATCTGCGTCATGACCGCGACGCCGTAGCCGACGATCACATTGGCGACGGACTCGACCAGAGACATGAGGCGTGACTGCTTCATGCGGCGGACTTGCGCCTTCGCGCGGGTTCGGGTTCGGGTTCGGCGTCCGTGTCCAGCGTCTCGGCTGGTGGTTCGGCGTCGCCGCACAGCCGCTCGGTTCTCACCTGCGTGAAGGTCCGGCCATCGCCGTCGAGGATCGCGTCCTTGCCGGTTTCGGCCTGCCAGCGTTCAACGGCGACATCGACATAGGCCGGGCTGATTTCCATCGCGAAGACGCGGCGGCCGTTGGCTTCGCCCGCCATGATCTGCGAGCCGGAGCCAGAGAATGGCTCGTAGCAAAGCCCACCGCGCGCAACATGCTGGCGCATCGGGATGCCGAAGGCGTCGAGCGGTTTCGGCGTCGGGTGATCAGGGCGCTCGTCCTTGGCGAAGGATGGCATCTCCCACGTCGAGGGCAGCGTTTGCTCGGCGACCTTCGGCGGGCGGTTCGGACGACGCCAGCCCATGAAGCAGGGCTCGTGCTTCCAGAGGTAATGCGACCGGGTGAGAACCCCGCGGTCCTTCACCCAGATGATCTGCTGGTGGACGAAAGCGCCCGCCTTCTCCCAGCAGGCCTCCAGCATCGCCTGGCGGCGGGAGGCGTGCCAGCAGTACCAGGCGGCATCCTCGGCGATGGCCTCGGCGACCGCCGCAGCGATGAAGCCGTCGTAGAGTTCCGCCCCCTGCGAACTGTCGTCCCAGGTCGTGCCGTAGGATGCCGACCAGTCCTTGTTTCGCGTCGGGTGGTTGGAGCCGTCGTAGTCGACGAGATAGGGCGGGTCAGTCGCGAACAGCACCGCCCGTTCGCCATTCATCAGGCGGCGCACATCGGCGGCGCTGGTGCTGTCGCCGCACAGGAGCCTATGGTCGCCAAGGATCCACAGATCGCCCGTCTGCGATGCCGGGTTGCGCGGCGGTTCGGGGATGGTCACCGGCGGCACCGAGCCCCCGGCGACACCTTCTTCACCGTCGTCTTCCGCGACGTAGGCCAGCAGCTTGTCCAACTCGCCGTCGGAGAAGCCGACCAGCGAGAGGTCGAAATCCTCGGCCTGCAGGTCGTTCAGTTCCGCCGACAGCAGTGCCTCGTCCCAGCTGCCGAGTTCGGTCAGCTTGTTGTCCGCGATCCGGTATGCTCGGCGCTGCGCCTCGGTCAGGTGACCCAGCACGATCACCGGCGCCTCGGTCAGCCCGAGCTGCGTGGCGGCCAGGACGCGGCCATGCCCGGCGATCAGCTCGCCGTCCTCGCCGACCAGGCACGGCACGGTCCAGCCGAACTCGGCCATGCTGGCGGCGATTTTCGCGACCTGGTCCGGCCCGTGCGCCTTCGCGTTCTTCGCGTAGGGCTGGAGCTTGGCCAGCGGCCAGGTCTCGATCGCGTCCGGGGCGAAGCTCAGCGTCATGGTGGGCAAGGTTCCTCGGTCGGGTGGATGCCGGTGGCTTCCGGACTCCGGATGCCGCGCCGGACTCCTCACGGAGTCCAGCGGCCACCAGCGGTGTCCGGTCGGAAGGCCAGCGTTCATTGGTGTTTGCGCGTGGCGCGCGTGGCTCCGGCTTCCGGGTGGCTTCCCAAAAATCCGGCCCTGTCGCTGGCGATGTCCCGCGCTTCGCCCGCCAGCATACGAATATCGCCAGGAAGGAACCAAGCCGTAGACAGCTCAGCGCATTTCGTACCCGGGTAGATTCCGCTTAACAGTCGTCATCTTCTTGGCCTATCAATGGCTTGCGTCTTATGGGGGAATTGATGGCAGATGCAGAGTCGCGTCCGGGCAGTTTCACTGCATACGTGGGTACAATTTCTTATCGGCTATCGGACCGTGACTTTGCTGACTTCGTTCGCACCGGGGCTCAGTCGAACGACCTTCCGTACTTCGTAGAACGGCTCGGGATACTTCAGGCCCGACTGGAAGAGGTTAACCCTCGAGAATTTGCGTTCAAGGAAGGGCCTCGTTCTGAGGACGTTCAGGCTGACGATCAGGTTACACGTTATGCGCCCCCCGGGCAGCTCCTACGTTTAGAGCGCCTGACCGTCATTAGTATCAGCTACGAAGCCGGATCAGTTTTGGCCAAGATTCAAGTTGGCGCAGTCCTGATTGCGTCAGCGACAGCTTTCTTGGCCGACTATCCGGACGCTAAGGATGGCTTTGGACACCTGCGTGACGACATTGTGGCACTAGCTCGCGAAGTGTTCACGCCTGGGGAGCCACCAAAAGGCGATGACGGTCAGCCCATTCAGCCTGGACAAAGGATCCCTCAAGAAGAGATTTCGTTCTACTTTTCGCGCCCGGAACGCTTCGAAGAGAACATTCGGAAGTCGCTTCAGAAGAGAGCCGCCAGCCAGTGACCGAGGTGCTTGGGAGGGCGAGCTTTCCAGCGCACTCTCCCCATCTTGCCTTCGGAATAGCATGGATCTGTTGCAGATGTCGAAGGAAAAAGTGTTGCAACACATTGGAGTCACTGCGCATTCAGGCGCGCGGCGATCTTGGTCAGCGCCAGTTGCCAGCGCCGCCACGCGGTCGTGCGGTCGCACCCCATCTCGCCGCTGATCTGCTTCCACGGCACGCGGGCCGCGCGGGACCAGACCAGCTTGCGCTCCGCCTCCTCGATCCAGAGCACCCAGTCGAAGGTCTGCTCGAGCCGGGTGATCGCGGCGGCCGACGGCCAGACCCGCATCGGCTGCGGTTCCATCGCCGCGATCTCGCGGCTGGTCCGCACGATGTCGGGCCAGGTGTTGAAGTAGCCCTGCGCCTTCACCGGCGGCAGCTTGCGCAGGGTGCGGAACGCCTCCTCGAAATGATCGGCGACGCAGTCGGCGGTCCATTCGCGATCAGCCATGGCGCGCCTCCCTGTCGGACGGGCGCGGGCCGTAGAGCTTCTCGCCGAGTTGGCGCACCAGTTCACGCTCAGGCCAGGTGAGGCGGTCGTCATCGGCGGAGACCGCGAGGACGCCCTGTTCCCGCCAGCCCTCGCGCTTGACCTGCTCGGGATCCCGGCGTCGGCCGCCGTAGCCGTGGGGATGCCATCTCATGCGACACCTCCCTTCGTCTCGATCGCCCAGAGCAGGATGGCGATGGCGTCGGCCTCGTTGTCGTCGGCCGGGCTGAAGCCGCGGGCGCGGACGGCGGCGACCATGGCGGCCTTGTCGGCGTTGCCCTTGCCAGCGGCATGACGCTTGATCGTGCCGACCGGGACGCCCTCGTAGGGCACGCCGCGCAGCTCGGCCCATGCGGTCAGCGTGGCCATGAGCCCGCCGTAGATGTGGCTCGCGTCGGTGCCCGCGTGGCGGCGGACTTCCTCGAACCAGATGGC
>Ga0207868_1002205_pt1 | contig 11698 bp, 7 predicted proteins | sample Passage237B_FD_187370 | JGI IMG/M metagenome (GOLD analysis project Ga0207868, IMG submission 187370) | Cellulose adapted compost microbial communities from Newby Island Compost Facility, Milpitas, CA, USA - Passage2 37B (SPAdes) (version 3) ... | reverse complement strand
CCTGCCGCTGATCGGCCGCTCGCCCGCGATGCAGGAGATCTACCGCGCCTTGGCGCGGCTGATGTCGACCGATCTCACGGTGATGGTCACGGGCGAATCGGGCGCCGGCAAGGAGCTGGTGGCGCGCGCCCTGCACGACTATGGCAAGCGCCGCAAAGGCCCCTTTGTCGCCCTGAACATGGCGGCCATTCCCCGGGAGCTGATCGAGAGCGAGCTGTTCGGCCATGAGCGTGGTGCCTTCACGGGCGCCGTCCAGCGTTCGGCCGGCAAGTTCGAGCAGGCGGCCGGCGGCACGCTGTTCCTGGACGAGATCGGCGACATGCCGCCCGAGGCGCAGACGCGCCTGCTGCGTGTCCTGCAGGAAGGCGAGTACACGACGGTTGGCGGCCGCACGCCGATCAAGGCCAACGTTCGCATCGTCGCCGCGACCCATCGGGACCTGCGGCGTCTCATCCAGCAGGGGCTCTTCCGCGAGGATCTGTTCTATCGCCTGAACGTCGTGCCGATCCGGCTGCCGCCGCTGCGCGAGCGGCTGGACGACATCCCCGAACTGGCCAACCACTATCTGCGCCAGGCGACTGCCGACGGCCTGCCCGCAAAGGTCCTGTCGCCGGAGGCGATGGCCCGGCTGAAGCAACACCGCTGGCCTGGCAACGTCCGCGAGCTGGTCAACCTGGTGCGGCGCCTGTCGGCGCTCTATTCGGAGGAAGTCATCGGCGTCGACATCATCGAGGCCGAACTGGCCGACGCCATGGCCGCGATCGAGCCGATGGAAGCGGCCAATGGCGCCGATACCGCCGACATGTCGCTGGGAGATGCCGTGGACCGCCATCTGCAGGCCCTTTTTGCCGCCCATGGCGATCGCCTGCCGCCGGACGGGATGTACGACCGGGTCATCTCGGAAGTCGAGCGGCCGCTCCTCTCGCTGGCCCTGGGGGCTACACGCGGGAATCAGTTGCGCGCCGCCCGTCTCTTGGGGCTGAATCGCAACACGTTGCGCAAGAAGATCAAGGACCTCGACGTCCCCGTGGTGAGAACGCCGCAGGTCCGCCGAGGCGGGTGACATTTTGACGGCTGCGCTGGGCGTTGGACGCTTGGGCGGGGTGGCGGCCGCGGTAATGCGCGGCCTGAGCGGTCGCGCCGCCGCGGTTTCCCTGGCGGTGCTGGCCATACTCGCGGGGGCCGCAACCTACGCCTGGCTGGCGGGGCTGGCGCCGGCCGCCTTCAACACGCGCGGCTGGATCAGCGGGTTGCTGGTGGCCGACCTCGTGATCGCCGTGGCGCTGGTGGCGCTGCTGGCCGTGCGCCTGACCCAGCTCTGGCTCGACCGGCGCCGCGGCGCCGCGGGGTCGCGCCTGCACATGCGGCTGGTCCTCGTGTGCAGCGTCTTCACCATCGTGCCGACCCTGACCGTTGCGATCATCCTGTCGCTGCTGCTCGTCAATCTCACCGACTTCGTGGTGAAGCCCGCGCAGGCGTCCTTCGACGCGGCACGCACCATCGGCGAGCCTGTGCGGCGGGCCCGGGAAGAGGAGATCCTGCGGGACATCGGCGCGATCGCCGCCCCCATCCAGGCGCTGGGCATCGACGACGCGCGCGACAAGAACATCACGGAAGGCATGCTGGAGCGGCTGATCGACGGCAGGCCGATCATCGAGGCCCTGATCATCGACGCTGACAAGGGGGTGCTGGCCCGCGCCGTCGCCCGCCACCTCGGCCTGCCGGTGCGCTCGCTGCTCTGGCACGCGCCCGGCGCGCCGCAGACCGGCCGGGGCCGCCGGGAGCGGCGGGCCGGCCCGGGCTTCGCGCCCCGGCGCCGCCTCGGCGGGGCCCGGGTGCTCGTGGTGGACGACGTCGTCACCACCGGCGCCACCCTCGCCGCCGCCGGGGTCGCGCTCCGCGCCGCCGGCGCGGGCGAGCTGTACGCCGTGGCCGCCGCCCACCCCCGCTGACGGCGTCCCACCTCTGGCTCACCTCCGCCGGTGGCGACCCACCTCCGGCCGACCCCGGTCCACCCTCCGGCCCGTCCCGGGCTGCCGGGCGAGCCCGCACGAGCCGGGACCGGGGCCACGCAAGGGCCCCGGCGGGCGGGCCGCGACGCCGCGATCGCCCGACTACTGTGCGCCGCACATACCCCACCTCTGGAGGTCAAGCCCCGTGCAGGTTTCGGTCAGTGCCCGTCAAACCGAGGTCCCCGAGCGCTTGCGGATCATGACCGAGGAGAAGATCGGTCGTCTCAGTCGCTACGTCGAGGGGCTGGAGACCGCCGAGGTCCACTTCTGGGAGCACAAGAACCCCCGCATCGCCGACAAGGACGTGTGCGAGGTCACCATCGAGGGCCACGGCCACCACGTGCGCTGCAAGGTGCAGGCCCCCGATGCGTTCCAGGCGGTCGACAAGGCGTACGAGAAGCTGTCGAGCCAGCTCGCCAAGCTGAAGACCAAGCTGCACCGCCGGTACCAGGGCGCCCCGAAGGGCCGCAAGGGCGACGGGAGCCTCGGCGCCGTCGTCCCGGTCCCCGACGAGGTCACCGAGACCGACGAGGCCGCGCCGGAGGTGGCGGGGCCCCGGATCGTGAAGTCCAAGCGGTTCGCGATGTTCCCCATGTCGCCCGAGGAGGCGATCGGTCGCATGGAGCTGCTCGGCCACGGCTTCTTCTTCTTCACCAACGCGGACACCAGCCGGGCCGCCGTCGTCTACAAGCGCGACGACGGCGACATCGGCCTCATCGACGAGGCCGACTGACCCCCTCGTCGCGCCGGTCCGACCGGCGCGGGGCCACGGCGGCGTCGGGCACTACCCTCGCCGCCGTGGCCCCCGCCGAAGCGTCCGACGGCTCCGCCCCCGAGGGGCCGATCCGCGTCCTCGTCTGCGACGACCACGCCCTGTTCCGGCGGGGCCTCGCGATCGTCCTGGAGGACGAGGACGGCATCGAGCTGGTGGGGGAGGCGGCCGACACGGACGCGGCCGTCGCCGCCGCCCGCGACCTCCGTCCCGACGTGGTGCTGCTCGACCTCCGCATGCCGGGCGCCGGGGGCCTCGCCGCGCTGGGGGCGATCCGGCGTGAGGTGCCCGGGGCCCGGGTGCTCGTGCTCACCGTGAGCGACGACGACCGCGACCTGTTCGACGCGGTCACCGCCGGTGCCGCCGGCTACCTGCTCAAGGAGGTGTCGATCGAGGCGGTGGGCGACGCGGTGCGCGGGGTCGCGGCCGGCGAGAGCCAGCTCTCCCCGGCGATGACCGCCAAGCTGCTCGGCGGCTACCGGGACCTCGCCGGGGGTCGCGCCGCGGGCGAGCCCGCCCCCGCCGAGCCCGCCGCCCCCGCACCTGCCCCTGCCGTCGTCGCCGCCACCGAGGCGGCCGGGCCGCCGCCGGCGCGGGTCGCCGGGCTGACGAGCCGGGAGCGCCAGGTGCTGGCCGGCATCGCCCGGGGACTCACCAACCGGGCCATCGCCACCGAGCTGGGCATCGCGGAGAACACGGTGAAGAACCACGTCCGGGCCGTCCTGGACAAGCTCGGGGCGTCGAGCCGCACCGAGGCCGCGGCGGTGGCGGTGCGCGCCGGCCTCGCCGACGCGGGCGCCTGAGGAGCCCCGGAGCCCGGCCGCCGGGCACCGCCCGGGGCCGGTGCTCGCACCGGGCCGTCACGGACCTATGCTCGGAACCTCATGGGTGTACTCGACAAGCTTCTCCGCGTCGGCGAGGGCCGCAAGCTCAAAGCCCTCCAGGCGCTGGTTCCCGAGATCAACGCGCGGGAGGACGAGCTGACGAAGCTCTCCGACGCCGAGCTCCAGGCCAAGACGGCCGAGTTCCGGACGATGCTCGACAACGGCGCGGAGCTGGACGACCTGATCGTCGACGCGTACGCGGTGGTGCGCGAGGCGGCGAGCCGCACGATCGGCCAGCGCCACTACGACGTCCAGATGATGGGCGGCGCCGCGCTCCACTACGGCTGGGTCGCCGAGATGAAGACCGGCGAGGGCAAGACCCTGGTGTCGACGCTGCCGGTGTACCTGAACGGCCTGTCCGGCAAGGGCGTGCACGTGGTCACCGTCAACGACTACCTGGCCCGGCGCGACGCCGAGTGGATGGGCCAGATCCACGGGTGGCTGGGCCTCGAGATCGGCCTCATCATCCCGGGCGACTACGACCCCGCCTACAAGCGGTCCCAGTACGCCTGCGACATCACCTACGGCACCAACAACGAGTTCGGCTTCGACTACCTGCGGGACAACATGGCCACCCGCAAGGCCGACAAGGTGCAGCGGGGCCACAACTTCGTGATCGTGGACGAGGTCGACTCGATCCTCGTGGACGAGGCCCGCACCCCGCTCATCATCTCGGGGCGCATCGCGGACGCCGCGAAGCTCTACTACAAGTTCGCCACCATCGTGCGGGGCCTCAAGCGCGACGTCGACTACGACGTGGACGAGGAGAAGCGGGTCGTCGCACCCACCGAGGAGGGCGTCGCCAAGGTCGAGGCCGCGCTGGGCCTCGACAACCTCTACGACGCCGTCCAGCAGAACCTGGTCCACCAGTTCCAGGCCGCCCTGAAGGCCAAGGAGCTGTACAAGCGGGACAAGGACTACATCATCCAGCACGGCGAGGTGAAGATCGTCGACGAGTTCACCGGCCGCATCCTGGAGGGCCGGCGCTGGTCCGAGGGCCTGCACCAGGCGGTCGAGGCGAAGGAGGGGGTGGCGATCAAGGAGGAGAACCAGACGCTCGCCACCATCACGCTCCAGAACTACTTCCGCATGTACGACAAGCTCGCGGGCATGACCGGTACCGCGGTCACCGAGGCGGCGGAGTTCGCCAGCACCTACGAGCTCCAGGTCGTGCCGATCCCCACGCACCGGCCGCTGCTCCGCAAGGACCAGCCCGACCTCATCTACAAGTCCGAGGACATCAAGTTCGAGGCCGTGGTGGACGACATCGCCGAGCGCAACGAGATCGGCCAGCCGGTCCTCGTCGGCACCATCTCGGTCGAGAAGTCCGAGAAGCTGTCCCGGATGCTCGCCAAGCGGGGCGTCCGCCACGAGGTGCTGAACGCGAAGCAGCACACCCGTGAGGCCGAGATCGTCACCCAGGCCGGCCGGCTCGGCTCGGTCACCGTCGCCACCAACATGGCCGGTCGTGGCGTCGACATCCTCCTCGGCGGCAACCCCGAGGGCCTCGCGCTGCGCGACGTGCGCGGCGAGGGCCTCGACCCCGAGTCCGAGGAGGGCCGCGCCCGCCTGGAGGAGCTGACCGCTCGCTACAAGGCCGAGACCGACGCCGAGGGCACCAAGGTCCGCGAGCTGGGCGGCCTCTACGTGCTCGGCACCGAGCGGCACGACTCCCGCCGCATCGACAACCAGCTCCGCGGCCGCTCCGGCCGCCAGGGCGACCCGGGCGAGAGCCGCTTCTACCTGTCGCTCGAAGACGAGCTGATGCGCCTGTTCGCCACCGGCGCCATGAACTGGGTGATGGGCAAGGCCCTCCCCGACGACGTGCCGATCGAGGCCAAGATGGTCACGAAGGCGATCGAGCGGGCCCAGAACACCGTCGAGCAGCGCAACGCGGAGATCCGCAAGAACGTGCTCAAGTACGACGAGGTGATGAACGAGCAGCGCAAGGTCATCTACAAGCGCCGCGACCAGATCCTCGAGGACGCCGACCTGCGCGAGGAGACCCTCCAGTACCTGGAGGACGCCGTCGACTCGCTGGTCGACACCTACTGCGTGTCCGACGCCCGCGACGAGTGGGACGTGGAGGGCCTCTACAACGAGGTCTCGACCTTCTGGCCGACCGAGCTGGCCGAGGACGACCTCACCGAGCAGCGCTCGGTCGAGGACCTCAAGGAGGTGCTGCTGGCGAACGCCACCGCCCACTACGAGAAGCGGGAGGAGGAGCTGTCACCTGAGCTGCTCCGCCAGATCGAGCGGCAGGTGATGCTCAACATCATCGACCAGCACTGGCGTGAGCACCTGTTGGAGATGGACTTCCTCCAGGAGGGCATCCACCTGCGCTCGATGGGCCAGCGCGACCCGCTCGTGGAGTGGCAGCGCGAGGGCTACGAGATGTTCGGCCTGATGATGGACTCCATCGCGCAGGACTTCGTCCGCTACGTGATGCGGGCCCAGGTGGTGGTCGACCAGCCCACCGCGCAGACCGACGTGGCCGACCTGGCCACCTCCGGCCCGAGCGAGGGCGGCGGTGGCGGCGACATGGCCGCGGCCGCGCAGGCCCAGCGGGCAGCGTCGGGCGAGGGCGTCCCGGTGGCCACCGAGGCGCCGGCCCAGGCGCCCGTCGTGAAGTCCGAGTGGGACAAGACCCCCCGCAACGCCCCGTGCCCGTGCGGCAGCGGCAAGAAGTTCAAGGCCTGCCACGGCGCGGCCTGAGCGCCGCCCGACGTCGCCGCTGAGCGGTCGGGTCGGCTGCCTCGGCCGCGTCAGCCGCGGGCGAGGCGCCCGGCGTCCAGGCGCAGCACCTGGTCGGCCCGGGCCAGCACCCGGGGCCGGTGGCTGACCGCGATCACGGTGAGGTTGCCGTCGGTGGCCGCGAACAGGCCGTCCCAGAGGCGGGCCTCGGTCTCCACGTCGAGCGCGCTCGACAGGTCGTCGATCACCAGCAGCTCGGGGCGGCGCACGAAGGCGCGGGCCGCCGCGGTCCGCTGGATCTGGCCGCCCGAGAGCCGCACGCCCTTGGGGCCGACGCGGCTGTTCGTGCCCTCGGGCATCTCGGTCAGGTCCTGGTCGAGGCAGGCGAGGGTGAGCGCGGCGTCGAGGCCGCTGCCGTCGAGGCCGAGCAGGACGGTGTCGGCCAGCGACTCGGAGAACAGGCGCGGCACCTGGGGGACGAACGCGGCGCGGGGCGGCACGAACCAGGTGGACGGGTCCGCCACCACCTCGCCGTTCCACGCGATGGTGCCCGCCCGGTGGGCGACGAGGCCGAGGAGGGCCCGCAGGAGCAGCGACTTGCCGGCGCCGACGGGGCCGGTGACGACCACCAGCTCGCCGCGGCGGACGTCGAGGTCGACGCCCCGCACGCCCTCGGTGCCGTCGAAGCCCACGTGCAGGTCCCGGACCTCCAGGCGGTCGAGCCGGTTGCGGCCTGCCCGGGCCAGCGGCGAGGTCAGCTCGATCGGGCGGAAGGGCGGCGGGCCGTGGCGCAGGTGGGTGGTGGCCGGCGCCGAGGCGCCGTCGGGGTCGCGGTCGACCATCAGGCGGCCGAGCCGGGCGGCGGACACCTCGGCCTGGCGCTGCCAGGCGAACCAGCGGCTCGACACCCGGGGGAGGCTGGCGACCACGCCGGCGTAGGTCATGAGCAGGCCGACGTCGCCCACGTCCAGGTCGCCCCGGCGCATGGCGGGTGCGGTGAGGAGGAGGGCGAGGCCGATGCTCGCGTTCGACGTGATGGCCCCGAGCGACTGCGAGAGCTGGGTGGCCACCTGGTCTCGGCGGGCGGCCGCGGCGCGCCGGTCGCCGAGCTGCTCGAAGCGCCGGACCACGGCCTCTTCGGCCGCGCCGACCTTGACGGCGCCGATGCCGCCGAACGTGTCGCCGATGTAGCCGGTGACCCGGGCGGTGGCGGCGCGCTCCGCGAAGCGCCAGCGCCGCAGCGGCTCGCCCAGCGCGTTGGCGATGAGGAGCACGAGGACCACCGGGACGACCACGCCGAGGCCGGCCAGCGGGACGGTGAGGAACAGGACCGCGAGCGCGACGGTGGCGGCGAGGGTGGCCGCGGTCATGTCGAGCCACACGTCGAGCACCTGGGAGGTGTCGCGGGCGTCGTCGCGGAAGCGGCTGACGGCCTCGCCGGGCGAGTCGGGGAGCCGGTCGGTCACCGGCCCGGGGTCGGCCACGAGCGAGCGCAGGGCGTTGACCCGCGGCACGGTGTGCCAGAACACCCAGGCGCCGTGCCACTGGACGATGGCGGGCAGGAGCGCGAGCCAGCGGCCGACCTCCAGGCCGGCGAGCGCGGCCACCAGCCACCAGACGCCGCCGTTCGCGCCGGGGGCGAGGCGGTCGAGCACGAGCTTCAGCACCACGCCCGCGGCCAGCGGCAGCACGAAGAACAGGATCCAGAGGCCGACCGCGATGCACCAGGCGGCCGGGTCGGCCCGCAGGACGCGGCGCGCGAAGCGGTAGCTGCTCGCGGTCTCGGTCGCCTCGGCGCGGTCGCCGGCCGGCGCGGCGGTCACGACGCCACCTCGTCCACGGCCCGGCTCGCCGCCAGGAGGGCGTGGAAGCGGCTGGAGGTGTCCACGGCCAGGCGGGCCCGGTCGTCGTGCTCGGCGACCCGGCCGTGGTCGAGCACGCAGATGCGATCGACCCGGTCGAGGGTGGCGAGGCGGTGGGCGATGATGATCGCGGTCCGGCCCCGCAGCAGCAGGTCGGTGGCCTGCGTGAGGCGCTCCTCGGTGGCCGGGTCGAGGCGGCTGGATGCCTCGTCCAGGATCACGACCGACGGGTCCGACAGCAGCAGGCGGCCGAAGGTGAGGAGCTGGCTCTCGCCCGCGGACAGGTCGGCGTCGCCGTCGATCCGGTGGTCGATGCCGTCGGGCAGCCCGCGCAGCCAGGGGCCGAGGCCGACCGCGTCGAGCGCGGCGGCCACCTCCTCGTCGGTCGCCGGCACGGCCCCGAACAGGGTCAGGTTGTCGCGCAGGCTGGCCCGGAACAGCTCCACGTCCTGGGTCACGATCCCGATGCGGCGGCGCAGCGCCCGCTGGGCCACGGCGCGCACGTCGAGCCCGCCCACGAGCACCGTGCCGCCCTCCACGTCCCACAGCCGCCCGACGAGGCGGCCGACGGTCGTCTTGCCGGAGCCGGTGCGGCCGACGACGCCCACGCTGCGGCCGGCCTCGATGCGGAGGTCGACGTGGTCGAGCACCGGGTGGCCGGTCCCGTAGCCGAAGGTCACGTCGCGCAGCTCGACCGAGAGCGGCCCGTCGGGCAGCTCGGCCGGCTCGTCGGGGTCCACGATGGGGGAGCGGGTGGCGAGGAGGCGGCCCGCCCGGCGGGTGCCGGCGATGGCCTTCTGCGCCTCGGCGAGCTGCTCGGCCACCCGCCACAGCGGGTCCGACACGAGCTGGGTGAAGCGCATGAGCGTCAGGACCGAGCCGACCGTGAGGGCGCCCCGATCCACCTGCCAGACGCCGAACGCGAGCATCCCGACCGTGCCGGCCGCGAACACCGCGCCCGCCCCGGAGAGGGCGCCGTCGCCGCGGACCGCGGCCCGCCGGGCGGCGTGCCACCAGCGCGACGAGTGCACCTGGAGGCGGTGCTCGGCCCAGCCGCCGGCGCCGTTGGCCCGCAGGTCCTCCAGCCCCGACAGCCGCTCCTCCACGTCGCCGTACAGGTGGGACTGCACCTCCCGCTCGTCGTCGTAGTAGGGCACGGCGATGCGGCGGAGCCGGATCATGATGGTGAGCGCGGCGGCGAGGGTGGCCCCGATGAGCAGCGAGGCCCGCCAATCGATGGCGGCGGAGACGGCCAGCACGCCGACCACGAGGATGGCGTTGCCGAGCAGGTGGAGCACGGCGGTGGAGGAGAAGCGGGTGACGGCGTCGATGTCGCCGTCGATGCGCTCGATGAGCTGGCCGGGGGAGTGGTCGCTGTGCCAGTCGAGGTCGAGGGCGAGCGCGTGGCGGCACAGGTCGCGGCGCAGGTCGTTGCCGACCCGCCACGCCATGCGGACCGACAGCCAGGTGACGACGAGCTGGAGCAGGTCGCCGCCGAGGGTGACGGCGAGGAACAGCCCCGCGGTGCCGACGAGGTGCGAGGTGGTGGCGCCGTCGAGCGCCTGGTCCACGAAGCGGCCGAGCAGCAGCGGGCCGGCGAGCGGCAGGGTCATCGCGACGACGAGCACGAGCCCGAGCGCGCCGAGGTGGCGGCGTTCCGGGCGCAGGTACGCGAGGAGGAGGCGGGTGTCGTCGGGTCGGCGGGTGCTCATGGCGGGTTCCGGGGCGCGCCGACGATCCCCTGACCCTCGGCCGTCCAACCCTACGGACGCCCCGATCCCGACGCGCCGCCATTTTCGGTGGGTCGGTGAGCGGCGGCGGGAACGGGTGCCGGGCCGTGGCGGTCACGGGCGCGGCGCCGGGGCGGCCTGCGGCGGTCACCGGCGGGACCGGGTGCCGGGGTCGTGCTGCGGTAGAACCGGGCGATGAGCGACGCGGCACCGACCTGGCGGCTACGACCGGCGACCCCCGACGACGTGGCCTCGATCGTGGACCTCGTGGTGCAGCTCGCGGTCTACGAGCGCGAGCCCGACGCGGTGGAGGCGACCGCGGACGACTTCGCCGCGGCGCTGTTCGGCCCCGAGCCTGCGGTGTTCGCCCACGTGGCCGAGGTCGACGGCCCCGACGGCCCGGCGCTCGCCGGCATCGCGGTGTGGTTCGTGTCCTTCTCCACCTGGACGGGCCGCCACGGCCTCTGGCTGGAGGACCTGTTCGTGGTCCCCGAGCACCGGCGGCTCGGCATCGGCCGGGCGCTCCTGGCCACGCTCGCCGCCGAGTGCGAGCGCCGGGGCTGGACCCGCTTCGAGTGGTGGGTGCTCGACTGGAACGAGCCGGCGCACCGCTTCTACGAGTCGCTCGGCGCCGTCGCCCAGGACGAGTGGACCACCTGGCGCCTCGACGGCGCCGCGCTCGCCGCCCTCGCCCGAGCCGACGCCGACCCCGACGGATCGGCTGGGGCGGCGGTGCCGTAGGTTTCGGGGGAGGCGCCGCAGCGGCGAGAATCGGAAGACCATGCGAGACATCAGCGACGACATCAAGGACCTGCGGCGCCGGCACGCCGAGGCGGCCACCTACCTGAAGGTGGACGAGCTGCGCGCCCGGCAGCCGCAGCTCGAGACCGAGGCGTCGCGGCCCGACCTGTGGGACGACCCCGACACGGCGAGGGGGGTCACCGGCGAGCTCTCCGCGGTGAACGAGGACCTGGAGCGCTACGACGACCTGGGCGGTCGCATCGACGACGTCGAGGTGCTGGCGGAGCTGGCCCGCGAGGAGGCCGACGAGTCGGCCGGCGCCGAGGTGGAGGAGGCCCTCGTGGGCCTCGACGCGGCGTTCCGGGAGCTGGAGCTGCGCAGCCTCTTCACCGGCGAGCACGACGAGCGCGACGCCATCTGCGAGATCCAGTCCGGCGAGGGCGGCGCCGACGCGCAGGACTTCGCCAACATGCTGCTGCGCATGTACCTGCGCTGGTCCGACAAGCACGGCTTCGACGTGGAGCTGACCTCGGTGAACGAGGGGTCCGAGGCCGGCATCTCCTCGGCCGGCTTCATCGTGAAGGGCCGCCACGCCTTCGGCCTGCTGCGCTCCGAGCACGGCGTGCACCGCCTCGTCCGCATCAGCCCCTTCAACGCCCAGGGCAAGCGCCAGACCGCGTTCGCCGCCCTCAAGGTCACCCCGTTCCTGGAGGACATCCCCGACATCGTGGTGGAGGACAAGGACCTGCGCATCGACGTCTACCGGTCCTCGGGCGCCGGTGGCCAGCACGTGAACGTGACCGACTCGGCGGTGCGCATCACCCACCTGCCCACCGGGCTCGTGACCTCGTGCCAGAACGAGCGCAGCCAGCACCAGAACAAGGACCGGGCCATGCAGGTGCTGAAGGCCAAGCTGGCCGAGATCGAGCGGGAGAAGCGCGAGGCCGAGCTGGACGCCATCCGGGGCGTGCAGCACTCGGTGGGCTTCGGCTCCCAGATCCGC
>Ga0207868_1002202_pt1 | contig 11711 bp, 10 predicted proteins | sample Passage237B_FD_187370 | JGI IMG/M metagenome (GOLD analysis project Ga0207868, IMG submission 187370) | Cellulose adapted compost microbial communities from Newby Island Compost Facility, Milpitas, CA, USA - Passage2 37B (SPAdes) (version 3) ... | reverse complement strand
CACCTTCTGCGCGATCCGGCGCACGCCGGCCTCGAACAGCTTCGTGGTGTAGCTGCCTTGCGGCCGCTCGCGTTCGCGCCGGGCCACCAGCTCGTCGAGCTGGGCCAGGAAGCCGACGTCCGGTTCCAGCGTGCGCGGCGGCGGCACCGCGGCGGCATGCGGGGCCGCCTCGAAGCAGCTGGGACGCTGCAGGTGGCAGGTCGGCCCGTGCGGCCGCGCCAGCACCAGCAGCGCGTCGGCGTCGCAATCGGCCTGGATGTCGACCAGCTCCAGCACGTGGCCGGAGGTCTCGCCCTTGGTCCACAGGCGCTGCTTGCTGCGGCTGTAGAACGTGACCAGGCGGCGCGACAGGGTGGCCTGCAGCGCGTCGCGGTCCATGTAGCCGAGCATCAGCACACGCAGGTTGTCGGCGTCCTGGACGACGACCGGCAGCAGGCCGCCGGACTTGTCCCAGTCCAGGGCCTCGGGGAACACGCCGATGCGGCCTACCGCCGCGGCGCCGGGATCTTCAGACATCACGCACCTCGACCTGCCTTTGCCGCAGGTATTTCTTCAGTTCGGGAATGGCGATCGCGCCGCTGTGGAACACGCTGGCCGCCAGCGCGCCGTCCACGTCGGCACGCTCGAAGGCCTCGGCGAAGTGCTCCGGCGCACCGGCGCCGCCGGAGGCCACCAGCGGCACCCGGCACAGCGCGCGCGCCTGGCGCAGCTGGACGATGTCGTAGCCGCGGCGCACGCCGTCGCTGTCCATGCAGTTGAGCACGATCTCGCCGGCACCCAGGCGCTGGGCCTCGACGATCCAGTCCAGCGTGCGCACGCCCAGCGCCCGGGTCTTGCCGGGGTCGCCGGTGTTGGTGCGCACCCGCCACTGGCCGTCGGCCTCGCGGATGGAGTCGATGCCGACCACCACGCACTGCACGCCGAAGGCGTCGGCCAGCTCGGAGACCAGCTGCGGGCGCTCCAGCGCCGGCGAATTGACCGAGATCTTGTCGGCGCCGGCATGCAGCACCCGGCGCGCGGTCTCCACGTCGCGGATGCCGCCGGCCACGCAGAACGGGATGTCGATCAGCCGCGCCACCCGCTCGACCCAGGCGTAGTCGACCGAACGTCCTTCGGGGCTGGCGCTGATGTCGTAGAACACCAGTTCGTCGGCGCCCTGGTCGCGGTAGCGCAGGGCCAGCTCGACGATGTCGCCCATGTCCACGTGGTCGCGGAAACGCACGCCCTTGACCACGCGGCCCTCGCGCACGTCCAGGCAGGAAATGATCCGGCGGCTCAGCATGGCTGCTTCTCCAGGGCCAGGGCATCGGCCAGCTGCAGGCGACCTTCCAGCAGCGCCCGGCCCAGTACCGCGCCGGCGCAGCCGACCTGGCGCGCGCCGGCCACGTCGGCGCCGTCACGCACGCCGCCGGAGGCCTGCACTGCCACCCCCGGGGCCAGCGCGCGCAGGTGCGCGTACAGCCCGAGGTTGGGACCGGACAGCATGCCGTCACGGGCGATGTCGGTGCACAGCAGGTGGCGCATGCCGGCGGCGACGAAGCGCGGCAGCAGCTCGTCCAGGCTCACCCCGGCGTCCTCGGTCCAGCCGTGCACCGGCAGCCGCCACACCCCGGCCTCGTCCTGGCGGGTATCCAGGGCCACGGTGATGCGCTCGCCGCCGAACTCGGACAGCCAGGCGATCACGGTCTCCGGCTCGCGCACCGACAGCGACCCGACCACGACCCGGCTGGCACCGGCGTCCAGGATCCGGGCCACGTCATCGCGGCAGCGCACGCCGCCGCCGGTCTGGACCTTGAGCCCGGTAGTGCGGGCGATCCCGCCCAACAGCGCCGACAGGGTATAGCCGCCGGCCTTGGCCGCGTCCAGGTCCACCAGGTGCATCCAGCGCGCGCCCGCCTCGGCGAACGCTGCCGCCCGCGGCAGCGGGTCATCGCCATAGTGGGTCTCGCGGGCGTAGTCGCCCTGGGCCAGGCGGACGACGCGGCCGTCGCGGATGTCCAGGGCGGGGTAGACAGTAAAGCCCATCAGAAGCTCATCTCGAGGAAATTGCGGAGGATGCGCGCACCGGTGCCGGCCGAGCGCTCGGGGTGGAACTGGGCGCCGCAGTAGCGGCCCTGCTGCACCACCGCCGAGAAGCGCTGGCCATGCTCGCTGGAGGCGACGGTGGCGGCGCCGACCGGAGCGGCGTAGCTGTGCACGAAGTAGGCGCTGGCGCCTTCCTCCACCCCGTCCAGCAGTGCCGAAGGACGTTCGATGTGCAGGCCGTTCCAGCCCATGTGCGGCACCCGGATGCCCGGCGCGGGCGGCAGCGCGGCCACCGCGCCCTCGATCAGGCCCAGGCATTCGACCCCGCCCTCGTCCGAACGCTGGTAGAGCAGCTGCATGCCCAGGCAGATGCCCAGCAAAGGCAGCTGCAGCCGGCGCAGCGGTTCCACCAGGCCCTGTTGGTGCAGCCGGCGCATGCCTTCGCGCGCGGCGCCCACGCCCGGCAGGATCACCCGGCTGGCGCCCTCCAGGCCGGCGGCCTCGCGGATCACGACCGGGGCCACGCCCAGCCGCTCCAGCGCGTAGCACACCGAGCCGAGGTTGGCGCCGCCGGCGTCGATGACCACGATGCGTTCGTTGCCCAGGCTCACAACACCCCCTTGGTCGACGGCAGGGCGTCGCCTTCGCGGCGGATGGCCTGGCGCAGGGCCCGGGCCAGGGCCTTGAAGCTGGCCTCGATCTTGTGGTGGTCGTTGTCACCGCGCACGCTGATGTGCAGGTTCAGCCCCGCGGCATCGCACAGCGAGCGGAAGAAGTGCGGCACCAGCTCGGTGGGCATGTCCCCCACCCGCTCGCGGGCGAAACTGCCCTCGTAGACCAGGTAGGGCCGGCCGCTGAAATCCAGCGCGGCGCTGGCCTGGGTCTCGTCCATCGGCAGGGTGAAGCCGTAGCGGCCGATCCCGCGCTTGTCGCCCAGCGCCTCGCGCAGGGCCTGGCCCAGGGCCAGTGCGGTGTCCTCGATGGTGTGGTGCTCGTCGATGTGCAGGTCGCCCTCGGCCTCGATCTCCAGGGCGAAGCCGCCGTGCTTGCCGATCTGCTCCAGCATGTGGTCGTAGAACGGCAGGCCGGTGTGGATCTTCGGGTCGGCCACGCGGTCCAGGTCGACCTCCACGCGGATCTTCGTTTCCTTGGTGTCGCGCTGCACTACCGCGCGGCGCGGCGCGTCGGCCAGCTCGTGGGCGATGCCGGCCCAGTCCCACTCGCCGCCGAACTGCACGGTCCTGAGCTGGAAGGCGCGGATGCCCAGGTTGGCGGCGAACTCGTTGTCGGTCGGGCGGTCGCCGACCATGGCTGAGCGCTTCCAGTCGATCGAGCGGTCCTGGATATAGGGCAGCACGAGTCCGATCCCCGGCTTGCGGGTGGGCTTGTTCTCATGCGGCCAGCTGGTGTCGATCAACACGTCGCGGAAGGCGATGCCCTGGCTCTCGAACACCTGCATCATCAGTTTGTGCGGGCCGTCGAAGCTCTCCTGCGGATACTTCTCGCTGCCCAGGCCGTCCTGGTTGGACACCATCACGAACTGGTAGCCGGCATCGCGCAGCTTCAGCAGCGCCGGGATCACGCCCTTGACGAAGCGCAGCTTCTCGTAGGCGTCGATCTGGAAGTCCTCCGGCTCCTCGATCAGGGTGCCGTCGCGGTCGATGAAAAGGATCGGGGTCATGCTGCTGCTTCCTGTGCGGCCAGCGCGGCCAGCACGCGGTCGTTCTGTTCGGGGGTGCCAATGGTGATGCGCAGGGCGTCGCCCAGCTGCGGCGCGGCGCGCTGGTCGCGCACCACCACCCCGGCGGCCAGCAGCGCGCTGAACGCGGCCTGGGCATCGGCAAAACGCACCAGCAGGTAGTTGCCGGAGGACGGATAGACCCGGCGCACGCCGGGGATGGCGGCCAGCGCCGTGGCCAGGCGCGCGCGCTCGCTGCGCACCAGCGCCACCCGCTCGGCGGTGCGGGCCAGGGCCTGGGCGGACAGGCCGGCGGTGGCCAGCTCCGCGCAGGGAGTGGGGACCGGATACGGGGCCTGGCAGGCGCGCAGCACCCGGACCAGGGCCGGATCGGCTATCAGCACGCCGATCCGCGCCGCGGCCAGGGCGTGGGCCTTGGACAGGGTGCGCAACACGGCGATGTTGCGGTGCGCGCCCATCAGCGTGGTCGCCGAGGGCTGGTCGGAGAACTCGCCATAGGCCTCGTCCACCACCACCAGGGCGCGGCCTTCCAGGCGCCGGGCCAGGCCGGCGATGCCCTCCAGCGGCACGTCCCCGCCAGTGGGATTGGACGGGCTGCACAGGAATACCAGCCTGGCATTGCCCTGCGCGGCCGCCAGCGCGACCGCCTCCAGGTCCACGGCGAACCCGTCGGGACCATCGACCAGCGGCACCTCGCGCAGCGGCGCGTTCTGCAGGCGGGCGCTGACCGCGTACATGCCGAACACCGGCGGCGTGGTCACGATGGCGTCGCGCTGCGGCACGCACAACGCGCGCACCAGCAGGTCGATGGCCTCGTCGCTGCCACGTCCGACCAGGAGCTGGTCGGTGCTGCAGCCATACACGCCGGCCAGGGCCTGGCACAGCGGTCCGGGCTGCGGATCCGGGTAGCGGCGGCAGCTGCTGGCCGGGTCGGCCGGATTGGCCCAGGGACTCTCGTTGGCGTTGAGCCAGATCTCGCCGCTGATGGCATGGCTGCGCGCGGAGCTGTAGCCGGCAAAGCCGCGCAGGTCCTCGCGGACCAGGTCCAGGAGTGCATCCCCGTTCACGCCGCCGCCCCCTTCAGGCGCAGGGCCACGGCATTGGCATGGGCATCCAGGCGCTCGGCCCTGGCCATGGTCACCGCGCATTCACCGATGGCGAGGATGCCCTCGCGGCTGGCCGCCTGCACGCTGACGAAGTTCTGGAAGCTGGCCACGCTCACCCCGCTCCAGGCGCGGGCGGCGCCGTTGGTGGGCAGGACATGGTTGGTGCCGCTGCAGTAGTCGCCCAGCGCTTCCGGGGTCCAGTCGCCCAGGAACACCGAGCCGGCGGCCTCGACCCGGTCCAGCCAGTCGCGCGGCTGGCGCAGGGCCAGGATCAGGTGCTCGGGCGCGTACTCGTTGCTGATGGCGAAGGCCTGTTCCAGCGAATCGACCAGGACCAGGCGCGAGGAGGACAGCGCCCTGCGCGCGATCTCCGCGCGCGGCAGCGCCTCCAGCTGGCGGGCCAGCTCGGCCTCGACCCGGTCGATCAGGCCGGCGCTGTCGGACAGCAGCAGTACCTGCGAATCCGGGCCGTGCTCGGCCTGGGACAGCAGGTCCGAGGCCACGTAGGCCGGGTTGGCGCCGTCGTCGGCGATCACCAGCACCTCGGACGGGCCGGCCGGCATGTCGATGGCCGCCGCGCCGCACTGCGCGACCTGGCGCTTGGCCTCGTCCACGTAGCTGTTGCCGGGGCCGAAGATCTTGTCCACCTTGGGCACGCTGGCGGTGCCGAAGGCCAGCGCGGCAATGGCCTGGGCACCGCCAAGCTTGAACACCCGGCCTACCCCGGCCAGGCGCGCGGCCACCAGCACCGCCGGATCGGCGGTGCCGTCGGCGCGCGGCGGGGTGCACAGCACCACCTGGCGGCAACCGGCCAGCGCGGCCGGCACGCACAGCATCAGCGCGGTGGACGGCAGCGGCGCGCTGCCGGCCGGCACGTACAGGCCCACCCGCGGCACCGGGCGGATGATCCGCTCGCAGACCACGCCCGGCGCGGTCTGCACGCTGTAGCCCTTGCCCATGCCGGCGCGGTGGAAGGCGCCGATCCGGGCCGCCGCCTCGGCCATGGCCTGGCGCAGCTCCGGGTCCACCGCGGCTTCGGCGGCGGCGAATTCCGCCTCGCCGACCTCGAAGCTGTCCAGCTGCACACGGTCAAAGCGCGCGGTCAGCTCGCGCAGGGCGGCGTCACCCTGGCTGCGCACCGCGTCGAGCACGGCGGCCACGGCCTGGCGGGTGGCGTCGGCCACCACCTGCACCGGGCGGGTCAGGGCCCGGCGGCGCGCGGCCGCGTCCAGGCTGGACCAGTCCAGCCGGTTCCAGGCCGGCTGGCGCCCGCCCTCGTTGCTTGCGGTGTTCATGCCAGCGACCTCTCCACGCCCAGGACCATCAGCCCGCGCGCGCCGGCGCGCTCGAGCTCCTCCAGCTGCTGCCAGCTCACCGCGCCCTCGCACATGGTCTGCAGCGCCAGGGTGCCGTTGCTGCCGCCGGGCAGCTGCACCAGCGGGCCGGCGTCGGCCAGCAGCCGTTCCAGCGCCGGCAGCGCCTCCCTGTCGGCGGTGAACATCAACAGCTTGCGCTCCTTGAGCTGGAGCACGCCGTCCAGGCGCCGCAGCAGCATCTGCGCCAGGCCGGCGCGCACATCGTCAAAGGCGTGCACCGGGCCGGCCAGCACCGCCTCGCTGTCGAGCAGGTTCTCCACCGGCTTGAGCTGGTTGGCCTTGAGCGTCGCACCCGAGGACACCAGGTCGCAGATCAGCTCGGCCGTGCCCAGGCGCGGGGCGATCTCCACCGAGCCGGACAGTTCGACCACCTGGGCGTCGATGCCCTGCATGTCCAGCCACTGCGACAGGATCGCCGGGTAACTGGTGGCGATGCGCACGCCCTTGCCGCGCAGCTGCTCCGGCCCGGTCCATTCCCAGTCCTCGGGCACGGCCAGCATCAGCCGGCACTGGCCAAAGCCCAGCCCGCGCAGGGCGCGGTAGGCCGGCGGCAGGCCGGCACGGGCGCGCGCGCCGGCCTGTTCGTCCAGCTCGTTGCGGCCGACGATGCCCAGGTCGCAGACGCCGTCGGCAATCAGGCCGGGGATGTCGTCGTCGCGGACCAGTAACAGGTCCACCGGCAGCGTCTCGCCGTAGCAGAACAGCTTGTCGCGGCTCTCGCGCCAGCTCAGGCCGCAGGCGGCCAGCAGCTTGCGCGCCGGCTCGGCCAGGCGGCCGCTCTTCTGGATCGCGATACGCAGGCGATCGCGGGTGGCAGTACCCAGGGGGGGAGTCATCGGGAATCTCTCTCGCTGGAGGAGGAGGCCGGCGCGGACGCCAGCGCATAGCCACCGGCGCCGTGCTCCAGCGTGCGCGCGACCCGGCCAATGGTGGTGACGCTGACACCGGTCAGCTCATAGATCTCGCGGTAGGGCATGCCGCGCTGCAGCAACGGCACCACCCGCCAGCGGTCGACCATGGCCTCCAGCTCGGCTGGGGTGCACAGGTCGCGCAGGAAGGCGGACACGGCCTCGGGACGCTCCAGGCGGGCAAAGGCAGCGGCCAGCACATCCAGCCCCGCCTGCAGGTCCCGCTTGTCCTCGCTCCGCCGCTTCATGCCCGCCCGTCATCCGGCTCGATCCAATGTATTAGCATGTTAATACATAAGAACATCCGCGACAAGCGCTCCGGCCCGTCCTGTCACCGCTCCGGCCCGCGGCCCGCGCCGGGGCATTGACGAGGGCCACCGCCCCTGCCGAGACTGGCCGCGGGCGCCGGACCGCGCCGGGGGGATCACGTACAGGGAGCCGCATGCAGCGCCAGCCAACCTGGAGCTGGAGCCTGATCCGACTGGCCGTGGCCTTGCTGGCCGGCCTGCTGGCCTGCGTCCTGCCGGCCATGGCCCAGTCCCCCCTGCTGCTGGACCCGGGCACCGGCGAGGTGGACCTGGGGCCACACATACGCTACCTGCACGATCCGGAAGGCCGCCTGGATGCCACCGCCGCCCTGGTCCAGGCCCGCACCGGACGATTCCAGCCCCTGCCCGCCTCCGGCGCGGCCTTCGGTTTCCAGAGGGGCGCGTTCTGGTTCCACCTGCGCCTGGAGAACCGCACCCCCACCCAGCCGCAATGGCTGCTGGTGCAGAACTACGCCCTCAGCGACCGCCTGGACCTGTACCTGTACCGTGCCGACGGCAGCGTCCTGCACCAGGCCGGGGGCGACCACATGCCGTTTGGCGCGCGCAGCGTCAGCTACCGCCATCCCAACTTCATGCTCGACCTGCCTGCCGGGATGCCGGCCGAGATCCTGCTGCGGGTACAGAGCCAGAGCTCGATGCAGGTACCGCTGGTGCTGTACACCCCGGCCGCCTTCATCGAACTCAGCCGCGACGCCCAGCTGGCCATCGGCCTGTACTACGGCATCCTGCTGGCACTGTTCTTCTACAACCTGGTGCTGTGGCTGGCGCTGCGCGACGCCAGCTACTTCTGGTACCTGTTCCACCTGTCGGCCTTCGGCCTGGTCCTGCTGACCCTCAACGGCCTGGGTTTCGAGTACCTGTGGCCCAACTCGCCCTGGCTGGCCGACGTCTCGGTGCCGGTGTCCATCTGCCTGGCCCAGCTGGGCATGCAGCAGTTCGCCCGCACCTTCCTGCGCCTGCGCAAGGTGTGGCCGCTGGCCGACCGCATTTCCCTGGCCTGCATGGGCTTCTACCTGGTCCTCGGGGCGGCCTCGCTGTGGCTGCCCTACCGCATCGCCACCCCGGTGGCCGCGGCCTCGGTGTTCCCCAGCATCTGCTGGATCGTGGCTGCCGCCCTGGCCTGCCTGCGCCGCGGCGACCACCTGGCGCGGCTGTTCCTGGCCGCGTGGAGCATGTTCCTGCTCGGCACCGGCGCCTTCACCGCGCTGGCCTTCGGCCTGCTGCCACGCTCCTTCTTCACCGAATACGGGGTGCAGATCGGCTCGGCGCTGGAGATGCTGCTGCTGTCCATCGCCCTGAGCTACCGCTACGCCGCCCTGCGCAACGAGAACGAGCGCATCGTCCGCCGCGCCAAGCAGCACCTGGAATCGCAGGTGATGGAGCGCACGGGCGAACTGCGCATGGCCCTGGAGCAGCTGGAGCAGGTCCACGCGCGCCTGCGCGAGGCCAGCCGCCGCGATCCGCTGACCGGGGTCTACAACCGCGGCTGGTTCCGCGAGCGCTTCGAGGCCCTGGTGGAGGAGGCGCGCGAACGCCGCCGGCCGCTGGCCCTGCTGATGATCGACCTGGACCACTTCAAGGCGATCAACGACACCCATGGCCACCTGGTGGGCGATGACTGCCTGCGCCGCTGCGCGCGCATCATCGACGGCACCCTGCACGGCTATGGTGCGCTGGTGGCGCGCTACGGCGGCGAGGAGTTCATCGCCGCCATCCCCGGCCTGGACCTGCTGCACGCGCGTGAGCTGGCCGAGGAGATCTGCTCGCGGCTGCGCCAGGAGCCCTGTCGCACGCGCGGGCCGATGGTGCCGGTGACCGCCAGCATCGGCGTGCACGTACTCGACGTCGACGACCCTGACCTGGCCTCGGACATCGCCCTGCAGGTGGCCGACGCGGCCCTGTACGCGGCCAAGGCCGGGGGCCGCGACCGGGTGGTGGCGGCCTGAGCCCGGCCCGGGCGTCGCGCGCCGGGCCGTGCACGGGGTGGATCAGCGCCCGGCCAGGGCGCGGGCCTGTTCCAGCTCCACCCGCAGGGTGCTGGCCAGCTCCTCGCGCGCGACCTCGAACTGCTGTTCGCGCACCAGGTCCTTCACCGCGACCACGCCGCGGGCCAGCTCGTCCTCGCCGGCCAGGACCACGAAGCGGATCCCGGCGCGCGAGGCGTACTGGAACTGCTTGCCGATCTTGCGCGCCTCCATCTGCACTTCGGTGTTGATCCCGCCGGCACGCAGGTGGCTGGCGATCTCCAGCGCCTGCGGCAACAGCGGCTCGTCCATCAGCGCGACCATGGCCTGCACGCTGCTCTCGGCGATGCCCTCGATCAGGCCGGCGTCGCGCAGCTGCCAGAACAGGCGGGTCAGGCCAATGGAGATGCCCACGCCGGGCAGCCTGGACCTGGTGTAGTGGCTGGCCAGGTCCTCGTAGCGGCCGCCGGAGCAGATCGAACCGATGCCGGGGTGCTCGACCAGCTGGGTCTCGTACACGGTGCCGGTGTAGTAGTCCAGGCCGCGGGCGATGGAGAAGTTCAGGCAGTAGGCCGACTCCGGCACGCCCATGGCCTTGACCAGGCCCAGCACCTCGCGCAGCTCGGCCGCGCCGGCGCGCAGCACCTCGCTGGCGTGGTCGCCTGCTTCGGCCAGCACCGCGTCGATCCGGTCCAGCGCGTCCTGGTGGGAAGTGGAACGCACCTCGACGAAGGCCAGGATCCGCTCCACCGCCGCGGCCGGCAGGTTGAACTCCGGGCCGGTAAGGGTCTGGCGCACGTAGTCGGCGCCACGCTTGTCGATCTTGTCCACCTCGCGCAGGACCAGGGCCTGCTGCTGCGGATCGACCACGCCCTGGGCCTCGAAGAAGCCGCGCATCAGCTTGCGGTTGTTCAGCTGCACGCGGAAGGCGCCGATCCCCAGCTCGGAGAACACGGCGTGGATCACCGCCAGCACCTCGGCGTCGTAGCGGATGCTCAACGTGTCCTTGCCGATGACGTCGATGTCGCACTGGTAGAACTCGCGGAAGCGGCCGCGCTGGGCGCGCTCGCCGCGGTACACGCGCTGCATCTGGTAGCGGCGGAACGGGAAGCTCAGTTCGTGCTCGTGCTCGGCCACGTAGCGGGCCAGGGGCACGGTCAGGTCGAAGCGCAGCGCCATCTCCGGCAGCCCCGGCTCGGCCTTGCCGGCGGCGGCATTGGCCAGGGCGCCGGTGGACTGGACGAAATACACCTGGCGCTCGGTCTCGCCGCCGGACTTGGTCAGCAGCACATCCGACAACTCGAACACCGGGGTTTCCACCGGCAGGAAGCCGAAGCGCTCGTAGTTGCGACGGATCACGTCGAGCATGCGCTGGAACGCGATCTGCTCGCGCGGCAGCAGCTCCATGACGCCGGGTGGGGTGCGGGGCTTGATCAAACTGGACTCCTGGGAGGCCGGACAGGCTACGGGACGCACAATTCTAGCGCGTGGCTCCCGGTTTCCGGGCGCAAGGCCGCGCGGGCCGGTATCATGTGCTTCACATACAGCGCCCTCTCCCCCCATGGCCTGGCCCCCGTTCGACAGCCCCTGCCTCACCCCGCCTCCGGACGAGACCGGACTGGGTCCGTGCGCGCACTGCCAGGTCCGGCACCTGGCGGTGTGTTCGGTGCTGACCCACGAGGAGATGCACGCCCTGGACGCGCTGACCAGCACCCAGCTGCTGGAGCCGGGCGCGGTCCTGGCCCGCCAGGGCGATCCGCGGCGGCACGTGTTCACGGTGATCCGCGGCGCCCTGCGCATGGTCCGGCTTTCGGCCGACGGCCGCCGCCAGGTGGCCGGCTTCGCCCTGCCCGGCGATTTCGTCGGCCTCAGCGGCTCGCCGACCTACCTGCACGACGTCGAGGCCCTGGGCGAGACCGAGCTGTGCCGCTTCGGGATCGAGGCCATGAACCGCCTGGGCGCGCGTTCCAACTCCGGTGAGGGCGGTGAGGACCCGGCGCGCTACGGCACCATCAAGAGCTCGAAGATCAAGCAGGTGGCCACCGGCCGCTTCGGCGTCACCCCGGAGTATCTGGTCAACGCCGAGGTGCTGCAGATCAAGGTGGCCCAGGGCGCCAAGCCCGGCGAGGGCGGCCAGCTGCCCGGCGGCAAGGTCAACGGCCTGATCGCCCGCCTGCGCTACGCGGTGCCCGGCGTGACCCTGATCTCCCCGCCGCCGCACCACGACATCTACTCGATCGAGGACCTGGCCCAGCTGATCTACGACCTCAAGCAGGTCAATCCGCAGGCCCTGGTGTCGGTCAA
>Ga0207868_1002200_pt1 | contig 11718 bp, 19 predicted proteins | sample Passage237B_FD_187370 | JGI IMG/M metagenome (GOLD analysis project Ga0207868, IMG submission 187370) | Cellulose adapted compost microbial communities from Newby Island Compost Facility, Milpitas, CA, USA - Passage2 37B (SPAdes) (version 3) ... | reverse complement strand
TGCTGTAATTAACGGACAATTGCACGAAGTTCATTAAACCAGCAAGCCCCTCAGCTTTTGCAAACTAAGGGGCTTGGGTTGCCCGGGTCAGTGGCCCCGGCATTGCAAATATACAACAATTATGAAAAGAATATCTATTGACCGGACAAGGCTTTCAGAAGCGCTGAAATATCACCAAACTGTACCTCAAGTAAATCAGCAAGAGACTGAAGCTCTTGTTCGTAATTCGCTGAACGAACTGATGACAACTCGTCATTTAAATTCTTTGACAAATCAGGATGTATCTGCTCCAAAAGCACATTCACTTTTGCGTGAAGCTCTTTGTTTTCGGCGCGTAAAATGGCTATATGTGTCAGTAAAAAGGCTGCTAAATCATCTTCGCTAATAGCGATTTTTCTTTCTTTCATAAATCAAATTTAAATGAACGCCGACATTTTGCACAAAAAAGCCAAAGAACTGCACCGGGTGGTGAATCAGGTGATACCCAAACGGGTAAAAGACCTTGGCGTACAGTTTTTCAAATCCCGCTTCCGGGCGCAGGGATGGTTGGACGAAAGTTTCCAGCCCTGGCCAAAACGAAAAAAAGCCGATAAGAAAAGACCCGGACGCGCCATCCTCATGGACAGGGGCAGGCTGCGCAATAGCATACGGGGCGACGTCCGGAACGGCGGCGCTGAGATCGTCTTCGGTTCCGCAGAGAAACATGCCCGGATACACAACGAGGGAGGAACGATCACGCATCCTGCCCGCCAACGTATCATCACGCATAAAGCCTACACAAGAGGCAAGCGAAAAGGCCGGGTATTGTTCCACAAAAACAACCAGAATGCGACTTTCGGCAAAAAGGTAAACACCGGCAGCTATACCATCAAAATGCCTAAGCGCCAGTTCATGGGGCCAAGCGCCCATTTGAACAGGATTATAAAACGAGACATTCAAAACCAAATCAGAAAAATTTTTCAATCATGAGTACTACACCTTTTGCTACGCTGTTCGTGCGCCTGCAGGCACACCTGAAAACGCAAGTGCCGGAGCTGCGTTGGATAGATCAGGATTTTGGACAGTTAGAACAGGAAAGGCCTCCGGTAAGCTATCCCTGTGCATTGATCGATTTTACAGACTGGAATTTTGAGAATTGGGGCGAAAACATAGAATCTGCATCAGGGGCAGTAGTGATCCGGCTGGCTTTCGATGCCTGGAGCAATACCAATAACCTGACCCCTTCTCTGTGGAAAGAAAAAGGGCTTGTATTTTATGATATTGAATACAAAATATACAAGGCGCTGCAGGGATGGAAGCCTGATAATTATGGTTATCTGCTCCGTGAAAGTGTGGCAACCGAACAGCGGGAAGACAACCTCCGTGTAAGGGTATTACGGTTCTCCTGCGGCTTTGAAGATTATGGGGCCAGTCCGGAATATACACAAACGGAATTACCGCCACTGGAGATTACAGACTTGTAGTCCAGTTCAGGTGAGGATACTTCTTTTTGAGCGCCTCCGGTGTAGGCGGATGATTGCGGATTGAACGTAGTTGCTCACTGGAAGCGGATAGGATATTCATAATCGTCCTGGGAGAGATATAAAACTCATCTTCCAGGCGCGTCATAACTATTTCGAACCGAAGCTTTGTGTATGCGCCGTACCAAAAATACCGGTACAGCAATAACTCATTTCGCCGGTCGTTTAATTCCTTGGATCGTCCTTTCAACACCCTTACACGAGATTCCTGTGCAGGGGTATTGAAAAAATTATCAAACAGAGTAGAGCCGCGCATGAGCAGGAATATAGTTACAAATTTAACATAGAAGATGTGTAGGCTGAAAAAAAGTTATCCAACAAGAAAATCCCGAAATACAATCACAATTCGGGCATGAAATCCTCAATTGACGCGTTACTTAAAATCAGTTTCAGAATTATACGCATCATACACGCTCCATGCAATAAGTCCAAAATACAGCCCAATAGTTATATTAAGTAAATAATCTCCATCAAAGAGAAATCCGTAATGCCAGTTGAGTAGAATTAGCGCAATAGCTACCCATGTAGCAATCGTTTTCCCAAAGTGCCTTTTGACCATTTGACCAAACCCAGGAATCAAAAGTAGATAATAATGATGGTATGCCGAACTTTTCCATTGTATTGTATTTTTTTACAAGATAAAAAATTGAATTAAATCCCTTTTAAAAAGCTTTTGTAAACGGCTTCAAATTGTGTTACAAGCTTCGGAAGCTCGGCATAGCGGTACTGGTTTATTTTTTTATGCAGGTAGCTGCTCTTTACCATCCAGGTGTCAATTCGCTGCATATCCGCTTTCCTTGTACCGGGAATACGCCAGCCCATTTCGTGTGCCATGCTAATAATTTTTCTTCGCATTTTTTCTGCTCCAACCTCCTCCGGATCAAGCGATTTTAAGTGTAAAATAATGGCATTAGCCTCGTAACTTGAGAGTTCTTTGCAACTTCCTGTGCGGCAATCACTAAAGATTCTTAATATTTCTTCTTTTTTTGCGGTCAGGTGTAGCTTATTTAACAATGCATGAATGCACGCATACTGTGCTTTGCTGATTGGATTTTTCATGTTTTTTACGCTTAAATATATGTAGAAAAACTATACATATTTCGTAGTTGAACGCAATTGTAAGACCGCAAAGTCTGACAATCATTCCTACTTCATAGCCCCGACCAATGCCGACGGCTCCATAGGCTCACCCGACAGTTCCTGCCGTGAATTATATTAGGTTTTGTTCTTTCAAACCAAACCTTTTAATATTGTTTGCTGCGAGCAAATCTCTTTCATGGGTTGCACCGCAATTACCACAAGTCCAAACCCTATCAGAAAGCTGCAATTCTTTGTTGATAGTACCGCATGTACAAAGCCGTGAACTTGGCTCAAATCTGCCTATCTCAATGTAATTACCGCCTTTCTCCTGCATCTTGTATTCCAACAGAGAATAGAACCTGCCTAAACCCAAATCAGCAATGCTTTGAGATAATTTTCTGTTCTTAATCATTCCTGCAATGTTCAGGTTCTCTACTATTACCGTGTCGTACTGCTTGGCTATCGCAGTAGTGGTTTTGTGTAGAAAATCTAATCGTCGGTTTGCTATCTTTTCATGTAATACCGCAAGTTTCTTGACAGCCTTTTTTCTGTTGTTGCTTCCCTTTACTTTCCTGCTTACCCTCTTTGATAGCACTTTCAATCGCTTCAAACTTGATTTTAAGTGCTTAGGATTTTCTATTTCAGACCCATCTGAAAACGTGGCAAATGTTTTTATGCCTGTATCTATCCCAACTGCCGTTTCTTTCTTTACTGGCTTTTGCTTCACCTTTACATCAGTTAATTCAACTGTGATAGATATGTAGTATTTGCCTGTTGCTGTTTTTTCAATCGTGGCAGTCTTTATCTTCCCCTCAAATGTTCTACTTACTCTCACCCTCATCCACCCAATCTTATTGACGAATGCCTTACCAGCTTCAAAATCAATTTTTGTATTTTGCGGGAAGCCTACAACCTGCCTGCTCTTGTGTTTACTCTTAAATTTCGGGAAGCCTTTTTTCTCCCTAAAAAATCTCGTAAAAGCCTTTTCCATGTTTACAATTGACTGCTGCAAACTTTGAGCAACCGACAAGTTCAACCACTCGTATTCAGGCTTCTTTTTCAACTTAGTTAGTTCAGTCATTAAGGTAAAGGCAGAAACTTTTGTCTTGTCTTTTTGGTACGCCTCTATACGTGTTTGTAATGCCCAATTATAGACAAACCGAGCATTACCGAGCATTTGATTTACTTGATGCTCCTGCGTACTGTTTAAGTAAAGCCTGTATTTGAAGCCTTTAATCACGATACAAACATACAAGCATCTAAAGAAACAAACAACTTTCTATAACCTCAAGGCGAAAAGAAAAACAACTGCGTTCAACATGGGTTTGGCAAAATGGCTTTCCGGCACACAGGTCAACGCACAAAAGCCACTTCGCCAAGCCCTTCACCGTTAGCAGAGATAGACAACCATCCCTACCTGAACCTTTTCGTGAGTTCGACCACAGCATCTACCTTAGGTTTTAAAAAACACATAATTTACCGCCGCAATTCGGACACCGTGGATGATCAACAGCAACCGGCTTTTTATCGCCAGCCTTTATTTTTTCCTGTAACATAGTTTTTGCTTCCGGAGAAGGTCGAGATGCATCTCCGCAACCTCTTATGCAATATGTTGTGAAGCAGTTGATGCAGGTTGCCTCTACACAATGATTTGCCATAATTATTATAAATTTTTCCAGTCGTTCAAAAACTCCTTATTTTTCAGCCAAGCTGCAGCTATTTTCGGTTTATACCAACCGTTTCGGTCGCAATATCGGCGATATTCTCGTGCGGCCAACCAAGCTCTTACTTGGTCTGCCGTATTTAATTTACCCCACACTGCAGGCAAGAGATGTGTATTTCTTTTGTAAGGGTATTCCCTAATAAAATCGTCCAACGTGACATTATACGTATCTTGTACCAGCGTTATCTGTCCTTTTGCAGATTCCATCATACCTACTAATTCAAATTCATACAGTGGAACTCTACGGAGTATCCATAACTGGTTTTTGTCTTCTATAACAGCGTTTTCGAATGATACTCTTTGTAACCGTCCTTCGAGGTATAGTAGCTCCACAGATCCAATATATTTTTTAGATGTTAGAAGAATTCTATTTATATCGTTTTTCATTTTTATTGAGGTTAATTAGTGTATGAATTTAAATGCTGTTATTCTGTTGCTTGATCCAGAGATTCTATTTTCCTTTTTGGGGCCGGTGTTTTGTCCATACCCTTGATAACGGACCGGTACTTTTTACCCCAATACTTCCGAGCACCTTCCTCCCATATTACGTAGGGAGTATTACCCCCGTACCGGCTAACCACAAAAGCCACATAACCTTCTACCCTAACTTTGATACCGGCATCATATTTGATTTTGTCTGCTGTTTTTCCATCCGGCATCTTGCCTTTTGAGTGCGAAATGAAAATGAATGTCTTTTTGTGAAACTGCTCCTTCAGCGCCTTATATTTGTTGTAATCTATTCCCCAGTACTGCAAGCTATCTATAACGACAAATCGGGGTGATTTGGGGCGTGAAAGTACTTTTATAAGCATTTCATAATTCATTTCGTGGTTTGCGAAAACTATCTTTCCCGTGTGCTCAGTTTCTGATAGGTGTCGCAGGACGTTCTTTTGCATAGTTGCCTCAAACCCTTCTTCCAAGCCTACATACAACACACGTCCATAGGCACACAGTACTTTTAATAACTGCATCAGAAAATTACTTTTCCCGTTGCCGGACGGCCCCCACACGATCATGATAAAATTATCTACCAACGCCCCGAAGCTGCGGGTGATCGCTTCCGGAAGGTCTTCAAGGAATTTGTATTTCTTCTGTAGTAGCTGTTTTAGTCCTAATACTTTAGCCATTATCTGTTGCTTAGTGTGATTTTCAAGGCAAGGCTCCCGCAAGAACCTGCCGCTGTAGCAGGCTGTACATAGTGTACGGCCACGTTTTTGAGATTGTTTACAGAGTAGTGTCAGAGTTGGATAAAAACCGCCGGCTTAGAAAAACCAGCGGGAATTAACCCTAAAATCGCATCGTTAGGCTTCCGCCAGTTTTTCTTTTTTTGGCTCTACAAAAAACGTTTCATCTTGATCTACGTAAATGCCACATTTTTCAAATTTTGATTGTATTTCCGGAACATCTCTGTCACTGAGGAGCCGATCCTTTGCCGGTTCTTCAACAACACGAACGTATGATGGCAGAAATTCTTTGAGTAGATTTTTCACGCTCTCCCAGGTGAACCCTTTTCTTGTCTTCAGCTTTGGCGTACCTGTGCGGAAGCCGATAATGCCGTGTGTTAACTCAATGCTCTTTTTGCCGCCGAAATCATTACGATTATTTTCCGCATAACTCTGTATTTTATCAAAAGCTTCCTCTTTTGTAGCTTGAAGTTTTGTGAGTTCCCCGGAATACTTATCACGAATCCGTGTGGTTTCAATGTCCATTTTTGCCGTTATTTCGTGCATACGCGCGTCTGCTTTAGCATACTCCGCAAAAGCTTCTTCCGCGGCGGCTTTGTCAATCGTGCCTGTAAGCACTTTCTTTTTTACTCTTGCCATGTTAAACTGTTTTGGTTTAAAAAAAATAGTGGATATCTGGTAAAAATGATGAACGCAATTGGTCGATTTGGGCGAGAACCATACGTATAATTGTTTGTTGATACGGAGAAGAGCGGACATAATTTTCATTTAGAAAGAATACGAGTGTCGCTGCTTCAGGCGTTGTAATCTTTAGCTTATACATCTTTTTAGGCTTGCCTGGATCGATCAGCACACGGGAAAAGCGGAATAGGTATACATGTCGCATTGTAATACACACCAGCTGAGATAGAATAGTGTCCATTTTTTCTAGCTCAGAAAATTCGTATAGCATGTCATGTAGCGCATTTATCTTACGTGCATCCAGTGTAATTACCACTTCCGCCTTACTATCTTTCTTTACTTGTAAACCCATACGTTATTACTGATTTAGCCAATCTGATACTGCCTGTTGTGCAGTAGAAAAAAGTCCAATAAATTCTTGATCATCCGTTTGAAACGCATTTTTTGCAGCAGCAAGTGTATTATTTATAGTTGTATGATCCTGTCCGAAAAAATCACCAATACTTTTCAAACTCAGCGAAGGAAAGTTGTATCGAAGCAGATATGCTCCTACTCGCCGCAACATGACGTATTCAGGCCGACGTGATTTATTTCTAAAATCCTCATTGTCATATCCAAGAGCACCAGCAACAACACGTAACAAATCCCGCGGGTTTCCGCGCTCTTTAGCTATGTTGAATCTTAGCTTCACGCACTTTCCAATATGCTCAGCAATCTTTTGCTCTGCCTCTCGGAGCACTCCATATATGATGTTTGATTCTTCAACTGTTAGTATCATAATAATGGCTCTTTAAAAGTTTCTTGAATCATTTGTGCGTAACTATCGTCCAGCACTACTGCTGGGGGCGTGATCCCTTCGGCAAGCGCACGGGGATTGTGTAGTTCAGTATAGATATTGCGGCGATATTTTATACCGACAGTGTAAATTTCACTATCCAAATAGACCTCATCCCGTAATACCCACTGATTCCGCCACCAATTCCAAAATACGCGATGACTTTCCAGAAATGCGATGGCTGACGGATCACTTTGTATATACGCCTGTAGATATTCAAGCCCCATGCGGTATTGGAATTCGCAGTATTGCAGTTCGCTCCATTCCAGTAGGCGCATGATGCGCTCTTTGGAAGCTTTTGCCGCTACCCGGCGGCTTTCGATATGTGTTATTTTCTGTAGCATGGCGGTAGTATTTATCGGTTGAGTAATAAGTACAACCTGCGCAGTGACAGTTCGCAGCGATTAAGCAATTCAGTAGCCTCTTTATTACCAAGACCAGGTCTATTAGTCGCAAGTACTAAGGCGGCCTGCGCACGTCGGAACATGACGCGTTCTGCGTCTGTTTTTTCCGCAATGCAGCTTTGATACCTGGCTCCAAATCGGTCATACACTTCCTCGAATCCTACGCGGTTCCCGGCCATTTTCCGGTCAATTTTAGCCCGGAGGCCGTTTGCTCCCATCATATACCAACCGCAGTATCCCTCCAGTGCATTCCACAGGCTTTTTATTTCCCCGTAACAGCTATCCGGGAGGTCTCCGGCCTCGTCCAGGATAACAAGGGGTTTCTCCATTGTCAGGATGTTGTCTATGAGGTTTTGACGCACTTCCTGATAGAACCCTTTGGGATTGATCCCAAAGGAACGGGCAATGGCGCGGGTAAGCTGGTTTTTGCTACAAATTGCAGAACAGTCGATGTACGCAACATTGGGGTATTTCAAGGCGTATTGCCGGGCTGTGTAGCTTTTGCCGATACCTTTTTCGTCGACAAAAATCAGTGACGCGGCTTTTTTACGGCACGTATCCAAATGTGCGGTAATACGTTTGAATGTTTCTGTCTGCGCGGTTTTCCACTCTGCATTTTCCAATGGTAAACCTAATTCAATGGCTATCCTGATCCACTGGGCGTCACTCAGGAGCCGCTCCGTTTCTCCCTTCAACAGCCTGCTGTACACTGAAGGGTTGATCCCCAGTATGGTAGCATGGCGGGTTTGGTTGCCTCCTTTGCGTTTTAGGTCGGATTTGATCGCGCCTGCGATGATCCCTTTGTGTTCTGTTGTGAGTTGCATAGATTTGTGTTTTGGTAGTTTTAAGATTGCTCCCGTTTGCGCGGGGGCTTTTTTTATTAAAATCGTTGTTTTTCAGTGCGTTCTGTTAGTTTTTAACCGGCAAAAACTGGCAATATCCCCCTGTCTATCCGGTATTATCTGGTCATTTACAAGTCATTTAGATAGTCCTTATAGGTCATCTCCGGGGCAAATACCCCCGGATCAAACGGCTTGTCATCGTCCGTATCCCCGTTTACTTCGTTGAGGGCTTCGGTTTCTTCGGCCAGCTTGTCGTACCCCACCCGGACGTATTGCAGTTCAGTATCTACCGGTGTAGATTGTTCGCTGCCTACCATGTCCACCTGTTGCAGGTCATCCACCTGTCCCCTAAGTACCTTTTCAAATTTTCGCTGCCTGCTATACTGTTTGCCGAACACTTCCCAATCCCTATGAGTGCGTTCTGCACGGGCATACTGGTATTCTTCGATCAGGTCGCCTTCCCCTACATACTTGCCGTTCTGAAAGAGATACACCTTGCTGATCTCCTTGTTTTCATCGGGTATCCAGTATGCTTCCACGTCAACCACACCGTTACTGGCATTCACCCGGCTATCTGTCTTGCAGGCGTAGAATTTTCCCTGCACCTGGCAATCCCCCCGGCGGATACTCGTTTTTGTCCGGTAGCCGACATAAGGCATCATACGCCACACGGGCCAGTTGATGGCTTCGCGGTTGATGTTCCGCTCCAGGTATTCCCATTTTGTCATTTCCGGGTGGTCAGGATGGGGGCTGATGTTCCAGGCTTCAACGTAGGCCCTCACCCGGCGGATAAGGTCGGTTTGCTGATATCGGCCTTCCGGCGTATCCTTATTGTACCGGTAGTTTTCGTTCCGGCCATGTGGACGGCCCAAAAATCCGTCCTCCTTCACCAGTTCCTGGTATTTGAATCCGCCCAGCAGGCGTTCTGCAAGTTTCTCCTGGCTGTTGTTGCCTTTGGCGAAACGGATATAGCGGAACACATGCCCTTCCGTGAAGATGTCCGGGGCTTCCTCGCTGCCGCGCCGCTGGTAGTTCAGGTGCCGCTCCATTTCCAGTTCAAGCGGCAGGCCCCATCCTTTCCGGATACAGAGGCGTAGCATATCCCGGAGGGCTTCGTTCACCAGATCAACGTTTTTACCATCTTCACCGGGACGGATAGCCTTATAGCTTGCGCCAACAATCGCTTTGCTGGCTGCATCAAATATTACATACATCCACACGCTGCGTTTGCCGTCCGCCGTTTTGAAGGGGAGCAGGTAGTCATCCATAGAAACGAGGGAGAAGCTGTATTTTGGGCCTTTGCGCCGGTTGTGCGGCATGTGCTTCTGGGTGTAGTCATGTGCGGATAGCTTCAGCTTATCGGCCAGCTTCCGGTTATGGCTCATGTTCAGGTAATTGTAGACAGTAGAGGGGCTGATATGGACACCCCGGAAGGTGTCGGGGGTGTATGCTTCGCCGGTTTCAAGGTTGATCGCCGTTAGCTTACCGGCCATGAAATCCGTATAATCCTTATACACCTCCAGCGCGGTAGTGCGGCCTTTACGGCGTACATAGAGGGAGACAAACAGGCTTTCCATTTCAGGGGTCACCTTCCGGGACGGCATCCGCTTCACGGTTTCGGGGATCAGGCTTTCCATACCGGCAGCTTCATATCCCTTAGCTTTTTCCATTAGGCGCTTGTAGCTTGCTGGGAAGTTGCCAAATAACTGACGAGGACCTTTATAGGAGGTGCTTGCCCCGTTTTTGATCTCCAGTTTTATTAGGTAGCCACAATGTGCGTAAAAGTCAACGACAGATACCATTCCGTACCCCTTACGAATATCCTGAATGGATAACCCACCGATGAAGGCAAGCCAAGCATCCGCCCGGACGCATTTTTTAACCGTATCCTCCGGAAGGCGACCGGTTTCACCATATGTATATGATGCAAAGAACTCCATTGCTTCAGTCCTGGTAACGACACCCTCCAGTATAGGTTGTCGGATCACATGATCGTATGGATTGCCCCAGCGCACCTGTACCATTTCCTTGTACTGATCCCGGAGCCGTTCGTATCCGATAAGTACCCGGCGGCGGTCGTCCGGATCATTGATGAATTCCCAGCATTTGGTGCCGGTAGATTTAGCCTTTTTCAGATATGTTTCTGACACCCCAGCCTCCACCATTTCGGAGAATTCAAGATATAGCTGATCGTTAATTAGTTTCATGCTGATCGGTATTAACAAGTTCCACTGGTTGATCCCACGCTTTATGGTGCCGGCACTTTTCATACAGGCTATACGGGAGCGAAGTATTTTCATATTGTATGTACATATTAGTTGCTGCCAAGACCCTGTATATGGCCTTTTTACCAGGGAATCGAAAAAAATCTCCAAGTCCCAAGGATCCCAATGTTAATTCTTCGTTTTCTTGCATCATTTTCATTAGTTAAATGGAACTAGTTTTTTTATTTCTTCCTTAAGTCGGTTTTCTACTTCGTTGCCTGTCTCTAAAATTTCCATGTAGTCTGCTAGGATGGCTTCGTTTTCTCTGTCTCCCTTTATTACCATTTTAACGTACCTGGTTGTAACCCCATGGATACGCGCTACTTTAAGTACGATAGCCGCCTGTTCTGTATCTCTTTTGTATGATTTAGCCATGTTTTTAATACCTTGCATTTTGTTCCCTTGAATGGAACAGCAAATTAAGTCCATAAAATTGACATTTCCAAATAATTGACAAAAATATTTCCATGCAGAGAAACTTCCTATCCCAAAATTTAATATTCCTTCGGAATCAAAAAGGACTAAAACAGTCTGAAATACAGGATTTGACAGGGTTTAAAAGAAATACTTGGTCTAATTGGGAAAATGGAAAAGTGGAACCTGGAATAGAAAATATTTTAATTATTGCCCAGTTTTTTGACATAGACCCCGGCAGATTGATCTTTGAGGATTTATCAAAAGGTAACCTAATCAAACAAAAAGGAGTATCGGAAAAAACGAAAAAAGGTAACCTAAAAGGTAACCCAATGGGTAACCTAATTGATGATAATCCACCAGATCAGGCGGCAATCAATACCTTGAAAGAAGCCTTGGAATTGGCTCATCAGGAGATAAAAAGAAGGGATGAAACCATCCGGCAGAAGGATGATCTAATTGAGGCCCTTCGGGGGCAGGTAGAAGCGCTAAAAATGGCTGCCAAAGCACTTGAAGCAACGATTAACAGTCCTAAAAGCCAGCGAAAAGCGGTGTAGATTAATAGAATTCAATCCCAATAAAAGATAATTTTATTAACGCTCAAGAATTGGCTCTTAAAATCAAAGTAAAATACAACTTCATACAAGTAATTTGTCCGCTACGTTCTAAATTAAAATGTGGATAAGATCGCCTGAAAGTAGCGCCGTTAGTGCATTTTTTGCACTTTTTATATATTATCTAATTGGTACGCTCTGTTTTACCCCCCATATA
>Ga0207868_1002196_pt1 | contig 11732 bp, 11 predicted proteins | sample Passage237B_FD_187370 | JGI IMG/M metagenome (GOLD analysis project Ga0207868, IMG submission 187370) | Cellulose adapted compost microbial communities from Newby Island Compost Facility, Milpitas, CA, USA - Passage2 37B (SPAdes) (version 3) ... | reverse complement strand
CGAGCGGCTCGTCGAACAGCAACGCCCCGCGATAGGCATGCCACAGGCCATAGCGCGGATGCATGAGAATGCCGAGCGGCGACGGCTTCAGCCTCTCCGCCCGCATCGCCCATTGCTGGAATGGCAGGAACGGCCGGTCCGAGGGCGAAGCCGCGCGCGCGCCGACGCCCTTCGCGACCTGCCCGATTACCAGCCGCGACCATGTGTCGAGCGGGTCTGCCGTGCCGGGATTTTCCGCCCGCCAGCGCGAGAAATGCGGCCACACCGACGCGCCTGCCTGCCCGACCAGCAGCACCGCGCGCGCCGGCGGCCCAGACCGCCCCGCAGGCGCGGCCTCGCCGGCCGCAAAGTCGAAACCGCCGCGCAGGATCAGGCCGTGCGGCGCCAGCAGCCGAGCCGTTTGGTCAACAACGCCCGGACTGCTGCGCACGGTGGCCACCATGTCACGCCCCGATCGTTTCCTCGAAGAAGGTCAGCAGCCGCTTCCAGTGCCGCTCGGCGCCCCGCGCGTCGTAGACGCCGTGATCCGGCACGCACCAGCCGTGCTGCATGCCGACATAGTTCTCCACCAGGTAGTCGACCTCGGCCTCGCGCAGCGCCTGCGCCAGCCGGGCGGACTGTTCCGGCGGGAAGCTTCGGTCGACGCCGGCGACGCCGACATGGACGCGCGCCTTGATCCTCGCGGAATTGCGGTGCGGGCTGTCCTCGGCATCGCCGGCGAGATTGCCGCCATGGAAGCTGGCAGCCGCGGCGACGCGGCCGGGATAGGCGGCGGCCGCGTTCAGCGCCCTGCCGCCGCCCATGCAGTAGCCGACCGTGCCGACCGCCCCCGTCGCGCCGGCTTCCGTCAGCGCGTCGAGGAAATGCGCCGTATCGGCCACCGTCATCGCCTGCGTGGTGGCGCCGATCATCCGGCGGATCTGCGCGCCCGTCGTCTCGTCGGCAAAGGCCGTCTTCGCGTCGAACGGCCCGTAGGCGCCGAAACGATAGAACAGGTCGGGCACCAGCACCGTATAGCCTTCGGCCGCGATCCGGCCGGCGATCTCGTCCATTGCCGGGCGAAGGCCGAACGCATCCATGTAGACGATCACGCCGCAGGTCGCGCGGGGACCGCTGCCGGCGAAGAGACGGGCGGGCGCGGACCCGTCGGCGGTCCTTATGCTGAGCTGTCGTGCGGGCATGCCGGCTTCTCCTGACCCTAGCCTACACGCGGAAGCGGCCGGGGCTCAATCGTTCCCCTCGCCGGCTCAGCCCCTGAAAGCGCTGCGCCAGACCTCCTTGTGGATGATGTCGGCCACTTTAGCCCGGCCTGAAACGGGCTCGCTTCAGGTGAAGGCGTCGGGCATCGATTCCTTCTTGCGGGCCACGAAATCGTTCAGCCCGTCCCTGATGCCGGGGTCGAGATCGGGCGCCTCGTAGCTTTCGAGCCAGTGCCGGGCGATCCCGTTGGCGCGTTGCGGCGCGGTTTTCTCGCCTTCGGCCAGCCATTGCTCGTAGGAATTGTTGTCTGCCACGCTCGAGCGGTAGAAGGCGGTCTGGAAGTTCGCCTGCGTGTGGGTGCAGCCGAGATAGTGGCTGCCGGGCCCGACCTCGCGGATCGCGTCCATCGCCTGCCCGTTCTCGGAAAGGTCGACGCCCTCCGAAAACCTCTGCTGCATGCCGAGCTGGTCGACATCCATGATGAACTTCTCGTAGCAGGAGGCGAGCCCGCCCTCCAGCCAGCCGGCCGCATGCAGCACGAAATTGGTGCCGGCCAGAAGCGTCGAGTTCAGCGTGTTGGCGCTCTCGTAGGCCGCCTGCGCATCCGGAACCTTGGAGGCGCACAGCGAGCCGCCGGTGCGGAACGGCAGGCCGAGCCGGCGGGCGAGCTGCGCGGCGCCATAGGAAACCAGCGACGGCTCCGGCGTGCCGAAGGTCGGCGCCCCCGATTGCATCGAGATCGACGAGGCGAAGGTGCCGAACAGCACCGGCGCGCCGGGCCGGATCAATTGCGTGAGCGCCGTGCCCGCCAGCACCTCGGCGAGCACCTGCGTCAGCGTGCCGGCGACCGTCACCGGGCTCATCGCGCCGGCGAGGATGAACGGCGTCACGATGGTCGCCTGGTTGTGGCGCGCATAGACCTTCAGCGCGCCCAGCATCGTCTCGTCGAACACCATCGGCGAATTGGCGTTGATCAGGCTGACGATGACCGCGTTGTTCTCGACGAAAGCGTCGCCGAACAGGATCTTGGCCATGTCGACCGTATCCTGCGCGCGCTCGGGCGCCGTCACCGAGCCCATGAACGGCTTGTCGGACAGCGTCATGTGCGCCAGCACCATGTCAAGATGCCGCTTGTTGACCGGCACGTCGACCGGCTCGCACACGGTCCCGCCCGAATGGTGGATCGACGGCGCCATGTAGGCGAGCTTCACGAAATTGCGGAAATCCTCGATCGTGGCATAGCGGCGCTTGCCGTCGAGGTCGCGCACGAAGGGCGGCCCGTAGACCGGCGCGAACACAGTCGCGTCGCCGCCGATCTGCACCGAGCGCGCCGGGTTGCGCGCGTGCTGGGTGAACACGGCCGGCGCCGTCTTGAGCAGGCTGCGGCACAATCCCCTGGGCAAATGCACGCGTTCTTCCTTCACGTCGGCCCCGGCCTGCCTCCACAGCGCCAGCACCTCGGCATCGCCGCGGAACTCGATGCCCACCTCCTCGAGCACCGTGTCGGCATTGGCCTCGATCAGCGCCAGCGCCTCCGCGTCGAGCACTTCGTAGACCCCGACCCTGCGCCGGATATAGGTCAGCGCCAGGCCCGGCCCGCCGCCGCTGCGCGCCGCGCGCCGCGCCGCCGCGCCCCCGCGTTCGCCACGTCCGCGCCGCCCGGCGCCCTCCCCGTGACCGGCAGCCGGATTGTCTTGCATGGCATCGTCCCTGAAGCTGGCATGGCCGCGCGCGCGGCATGAGAGATGTTTGTAGTCCAACACGGCCGCGCGAACGGCCAGAGCGCGCCAGAGCGTGTCGCAAAACGACACGCTGGCGGCGGCGTTCCGCAGGGGCCGCGCCGGCTTCGGTCGCTTTCCTCTTGCGTAGCGTCGCAAATCAGATATGGCCCGTGGCGACGTGAAGTCTATGTGTGATAGCTATCGCGCCGCAGAGACTGGCCCCGCCCGGCCAGCCCGGCCGATCCGGAGCGACGACATGGCCGACGACGACATCATCCTTGCCGAACTGAGCGACGAAGAGCTCGTGCAGCAGATGCACGACGATCTCTATGACGGACTCAAGGAGGAGATCGAGGAGGGAACCAACATCCTGCTGTCGCGCGGCTGGGCGCCCTACAACGTGCTCACCGAGGCGCTCGTGGAAGGCATGCGGATCGTCGGCGAGGATTTTCGCGACGGCATCCTGTTCGTGCCCGAGGTCCTGCTTTCGGCCAACGCCATGAAGGCCGGCATGGCGATCCTGCGGCCTCTCCTGGCCGAGACCGGCGCACCCAAGCAGGGCAAGCTCGTCATCGGCACCGTGAAGGGCGACATCCACGACATCGGCAAGAACCTCGTCGGCATGATGATGGAGGGCGCCGGCTTCGACGTCATCGATCTCGGCATCAACAATGCCGTCGAAAAATACCTCGACGCGATCGAGCAGCATAACCCCGACATCATCGGCATGTCGGCGCTTTTGACGACGACCATGCCCTATATGAAGGTGATCATCGACACGCTGAAGGAAAAGGGCATCCGCGACGACCTGATCGTGCTGGTCGGCGGCGCCCCCCTCAACGAGGAATTCGGCAAGGCGATCGGCGCCGATGCCTATTGCCGCGATGCGGCGGTCGCCGTCGAGACCGCCAAGCTGTTCATGAAGCGCAAGCACAACGTGATGGCCGGCGCCTGACCGGCGGCGCCTGTCGGGCGCAAGCCGCGTATCTGCTATAAGCGGGGGCACGACTCGGCCCGTCGGGTCGCTCGGCCGAAGGAACGCGCCACCTCATGCTGGGCCAGCCGCCACGCCTGCCATCCGAAGCATCTGCCGGGCGCGCCGCCGCGCTGACGATCCTCGCCTTCCTGGCCCTCCGGCTCGCCACCTCCGCCGCCACGCCGCTGATCGCGGACGAGGCCTACGCGGTCGTCGTCACCCGTTTCCCGACGCTCTCCTATTTCGATCATCCGCCGCTCGGCTTCGACTTCGCCCGCCTTGCCGCATGGCTTTTCGGCAGCGAGGCCCCATTCGTGGTGCGGCTTCCCCATGTGCTGATGGGAGCGCTCTCGGGCTGGCTCCTCTTCCTGCTCACCCGGCGCGCCTTCGGCGCGCGGGCCGGCTTCTGGGCGGTCGCGGCCTATTCCGTCGCGCCCTTCTTCTTCGTCTCGGCCAGCCAGTTCGCGGTTCCGGACGGCCCCCTGAACCTGTTCCTGCTCCTCACGCTGTGGCTGGTGCTGCCCGACCTTGTCGAGGACGGCCCGCCGCGCCGGCAACGCTGGCTGCTCGCCGGGCTGTCGCTCGCCGCCGCCCTGCTGTCGAAATACACGGCGGTGCTGTTCGGCCTCGGCGCATTCGTCGTCCTCGCGACGACCCCGCGCGGCCGGCGGCTGCTCGCCTCTCCCTGGCCGTGGCTGGCGGGCGCCATCGCGCTCGCCGGCATGGCGCCGGTGCTGGCGTGGAACCTCGACAACGACTGGGCGTCCTTCGGCTTCCAGTCCGGCCGCGCCGTCTCCGCTTCCGCCCATGCCGGCACTTTCCTGCTGGTCCAGCTCGGCCAGGCGCTGTTCCTCCTGCCCTGGATTTGGGTGCTGGCCCTGTGGGTGATCTGGCGCGGGCTGGCGCGCCCGCAGGAGGCGGCCGAGCGTATCTTCGCGATCCTTGCCGCAATTCCGGTCCTCCTGTTCGACGCCGTCTCCGTCTTCTCCTCCGAGCCGCTCGCCCACTGGGCGATGCCAGGCTTCCTGTTCGCATTCCCGCTGGTCGGCAAATGGTGCGCCGGCATGCCGGGCAAGGCGCTGCGGCTGGCCGCCGGCGGGTCTGCCGCGCTCGTCGTCCTGCTGGCCGTTCTGGCCGCCGCACAGATGTCGGACCGCTTTGCGGGCTGGCCGTTCCGCCTGCCGCCCGGCGGCGGCTTCGACTGGACGGTCCTGTCCTGGAACGCGCTGGAGCGAGACTTCGGCGAACGCGGCATCCTCGCGGGCGGCGATGCGTATCTGCTGCCGGCGAGCTGGCTGATCGGCGGCAAGGCGGGCACCGCGCTCGGCCCCGGCCTGCCGGTCGCCCCGCCGGTGGCCGATCCGCGCCACTTCGCCTACATGCACGATCCCCGCCTGGCGAGCCGCCACACGGGCTACGCTGTCACCGCGGCCTGGCCGCGCGACGTTGCCGCGGCGAAGGCCGAGCTGGCCGCGATGATCGACGCCGCCCGGGCTCCGGCCTATCGCCCGGTCGGGGAACCCTGGATCGTCACCGAGACACGCAACGGCGAGGCCGTCTTCGACATCGTCGTGCAGCAGATCGAACGACGATAGGCAGCCTCAGGCGTCCCGCCACGTGACCAGCTTGGTGACCGCATAATTGAAGACCGAGCTCATCAGCGCGCCCGCCAGCCCCGCCAGCATCGTCATCTGGTCGAACTGATAGACCCACACCGCCACCGAGATGTTGGCGAGCGCTCCCAGACTGCAGACCAGGCAGAACGTCAGCAGGCCATAAAGGGCGCGCCAGCCCCGCAACCGCTTGTGGGCGAATGTCAGCCAGTTGTTGAGCAGGAAATTGGTGGTCATGGCGATCACCGTCGCCGCGAGCTGCGCCTGCACGAACCCGACGCCGGCCGCCTCCGCAAGCAGGTAGAGCGCGCCCAGATGCACGAAGAGGCCCGACAGGCCGACCAGCGCGAACATGAGAAACTGCACCGGCAGCACCCCGCCCGTCAGCCGCGACGCGAGCAGGCCGAGAAACTGCATGGTCACGACGAGGCCGAGCTTGCTTTCGCCGCGCTGCCGCTCGCGGAAGGTGAAGGGCACCTCATCGACGCGGGCCGCCGGCTCGAGCCGCCACAATATGTCGAACAGGATCTTGAAGCCTTCGCGCGCCACCGATCCCGCGACGCGGTCGGCCAGCTCGCGGCGCAGCATGAAAAAGCCGCTCATCGGGTCGGAGACGGTCCGCCGCAGCACGAGCTGCGACAGCCGCGTGGCAAGCTCGCTGCCGCGCGCCCGGGTGCGCGTCAGCCCGCCGCCGGCCGAGCCGCCGGCCACGTAGCGCGAGCCGATCGCCACATCGGCGCCGGCCCGGATGCGCTCCAGCATACGCGGCAGGATCGCCTCGTCATGCTGGCCGTCCGCGTCCATCACGACGACCACCGGGGCCGCCGCCGCCATCATGCCTTCGACGCATGCCCCCGACAGGCCGCGCCGGCCGATCCGGCGGATGCACCGCACATGCGGCTTCTCCCGGCCGATCGCGCGGGCAAGGTCGGCCGTGCCGTCGGGGCTGTCGTCGTCGACGACGAGGATCTCGTGCGGCAGCCCCGCAAGCGCGGCATCGATGCGCTCGACCATCATCGGCACATTGGCCGCCTCGTTGTAGGTCGGCAGCACGACGGTCAGTTCGGGGGAGTGCATGGATGGCGACTGCCGCTTCGGCCTGTGGATGCGGGCCTTTAGGCCATTTTCGGCGGCTGATAAAGTGGGGCAGGCGATCGCATGGGAAAAGCCGGCGCAGGGATGCTATAGTGCCACGACGATGACCACCCTCGCAGATATCGAGGCCCCCGCGCCCGCCAAGGCCGACACCGTGCTGGTGATCGCCTGCGGCATGATCGCGCGCGAGGTGCTGGCCGTGCGCGAGCGGCTCGGCTTTCGCCATCTCGAGCTGACCTGCCTGCCCGCAGAGTATCATTTCCACCCCGACCGGATCGCGCCCGCGATGGATGCGGCGATCGTCCGCGCCAGGCAGGAAGGCTATGGAACGATCTTCGTCGGCTATGCCGATTGCGGCACCGGCGGCCTGCTCGATCGCGTATGCGCCAGGCACGGCGTCGAGCGCATCGCGGGCCCGCATTGCTTCGCCTTCTATCAGGGCCTTTCGGCCTTCGAGCGGATCGGCGACGGCGACATGACCTCGTTTTACGTGACCGATTTCCTGTGCCGGCAGTTCGACGCCTTCTTCGTCAAGCCGCTCGGGCTCGATCGGCACCCCGAGCTGATCGCCGACTTCTTCGGCCATTACGAGAAACTGGTCTATCTGGCCCAGACCGACGATCCGGCCCTCGAGAAGGTTGCGTTGCGCGCCGCCGCCATGCTCGGCCTCGCCTATGAGAAGCGGGTGACCGGCTATGGCGATCTGGTGCCGGCGCTGGCGGCGCTGCGCCGGCCGGCGGAGCAGCGATAGCGGCGCGACCACGAAACGGCCCGATTCGACTGGCCGTCTGCCGCCAGCGGGAGAACGCGATGAAGAAAGCCAGGGCCGCCGCCTGCCTGCTGGTCGCCATGTCGGCGGCGTCGGCATCCTACGCCACCGGCGAGATCGAGAGCCTGATCACCGACGCCGACCGCGCGCGCCTGCAAGCTTTCGACCAGACGCGGCGCGAAGCGATGGCCGAGGCCCGCAGCGCCGGCGCGCCCGAAGACGTCGGCGTTCTCGACGAGATCGACGCACGGCCGAAGCTGCCCTTTACCGGCTTCGACATGGTCGGGGACTGGCAATGCCGCACGATAAAGGCCGGCGGCGCCGTCCCGCTGGTGGTCTATGACTGGTTCGAATGCCGGGTGAGCGACGACGGCTCAGGCTGGCGGCTGGAAAAGCGCACGGGCTCGCAGCGGACGGCGGGACGCTTCTTCACCGAAACGGAGACGTCGCTCACCTATCTCGGCGCCTTCCATGTCGCCGGCACCCCCGCCCCGGCCTACGGAGCCGGCCCCGACAGCGACCAGACGGGCCTAGCCTTCCGCTCCGGCGAGGACCGGTGGCGCATCGAATTCCCGCTGCCGCGCTACGAATCGAAGTTCGACATCCTTGAATTCCGCCGCTAGAGCACGCATCTGCCGACTGGCAACGCGGCCGGCACCGACCCACCAACCCCTGACGGGACCGATGGAAGGCGACGCAATCGAAACCGAGGCGCTCGCGCGGCGCGACGAGGCGGCAGCAGAAGCCGCCCCCCGACGGCTGTCGCAGATCCTGGACGATATGGCCGCCGGCGCGACCCGGCCGGTCAGCATCGGTGCGATCCGCGACGCGCTGGCCGACCGCAGCTTCGCTGCGCTGCTCGTGCTGTTCGCGGCCTTCAACCTGCTGCCGCTGCCCCCCGGGACGACGCTGGTGCTGGGTCCGCCGCTGGTGCTGGTCTCGGCGCAGATGGTGCTCGGCCGCAGCAGCGTCTGGCTGCCGCGCGCGCTTCTGGACAAGACGATCGCCCCCGACCGCTTTCGCAAGGCGACAGACAGGCTGTTGCCGTGGCTCCGGCGCATGGAACGGCTCGTGCGGCCGCGCAGCTGGCCGTTCGCCGGCGACCGCCTGATTGGCTCCATCACGTTCGTGCTGGCGATCGCGATCACCCTGCCGATTCCCTTCGGCAACTGGCTGCCGGCGCTGGCGACCGCGATCATCGGGCTGGCGTTCTCGGAGCGCGACGGCGTTTTCTTCGCGGTCGGGCTGGCGACGGCCGTGCTCGCATTCGCCATCATCGGCATGGTGGTCGGCGCCGCCGGCGTGCTGGCAAGCACGCTCTTCGGCATTCATTTCTGAACAGGCCGCCCGGCGCCGCGTCGCTTTTGAATGCCCGCGCGTCGTCGCACAGCAAGCAGGGTCGGCGGCCTTGCGTCAATCCTTCAACCAGCAAACGGAGCCCTTCATGGCCGACCTCGTCATCGTCTACTGGCGCGACATCCCCGCGCAGGTCATTGTCCGCAAGGGACGCCAGAACGCCAAGCGCGAACTGCCGATCCGCTTTACCGAAGCGATCGACATGTGCGCGATGCGCGTCGGCGCACGCGATAGCGACGCCTATCTCGCCGACTGGCGCCGGGGCGACCCCGTGCCGGTCGGCGACGACATCGAGGCGGAAGCCGACAAGGCGCTGGCGGAGCTGGACGAACGCTTCGACCACGCGGCGCTGGTCGCGCTGGTCAAGGCGGAAGGCCGCGCCGATGGCTGAACGGGCACGCCCGTCGCCCGCCGGCGGGCCGGCCGTTGCGCCGCCGGCGACGGCGCAACGGCGTCGGGAGCGGCGCCGCGTCTCGCTGCGGCTGTGGTCGGTGCGCCACGCGCGCGGGCTCGAACTGGTCTACGCCGGTTTCGCCGACATTCTCCTGTCGCTTCATCCGCTGTGGACGGCGGTCGGCTACGCCCGCGCCGAAGCGCCGGTGACCTTCGTCGAGAAGCGGGTGAAGGGCCTTCTCTTCGATTGCCGCATGTGCGGCGAGTGCGTGCTGTCCTCGACCGGCATGTCCTGTCCCATGACCTGCCCCAAGCAGCTCCGCAACGGCCCGTGCGGCGGCGTGCGCGCCGATGGCCGGTGCGAGGTCGAGCCCGACATGCCCTGCGTCTGGATGAAGGCGTGGGAGGGTTCGCGCAGGATGGTGCATGGCGACGCCATCCTTGCCGTGCAGGCGCCGGTCGACCGGTCGCTGCGCGGGACCTCCGCCTGGCTGCGCGTCACTGCGCGGGCCGCGGCGGCGCGGGAGAAGGCGGCGGCATGACCCCGGCCCACCCGTCCCAGCCCGACGAGAACCCCGCCGGCATCGGCCTGCCGCTCGACCCGCTGCCAGGCCATTCCTCCCGCGGCCGGCTGGAACGCGTTCTCAGGCGCGGCGAATTCGCCGTCACCGCCGAGCTGAACCCGCCCGACAGCGCCAATCCGGAAGACGTCTACGAACGCGCGAGGATATTCGACGGCTGGGTCGACGGCATCAATGCGGTCGACGCCTCGGGCGCCAACTGCCACATGTCGTCGGTGGGCATCTGCGCCCTCCTGACGCGCATGGGCTATGCGCCGGTCTACCAGATATCCTGCCGCGACCGGAACCGCATCGCCATCCAGGGCGACGTTCTGGGCGCGGCGGCAATGGGCGTGGCCAACATCCTGTGCCTCACCGGCGACGGCGTGCAGGCCGGCGACCAGCCCGGCGCGAAGCCCGTCTTCGACCTCGACTGCATGTCGCTGCTGGAGACGATCCGCACCATGCGCGACGATGCCAGGTTCCTGTCCGGCCGCAAGCTGGCCGGTTCCCCGCAGGTCTTCCTCGGCGCGGCCGTCAACCCGTTCGCCCCGCCCCATGAGTTCCGGCCGCTGCGGCTGGCCAAGAAGATCGCCGCCGGCGCCCAGTTCGTGCAGAGCCAGTACTGCTTCGACGTGCCGATGATGCGCGACTACATGAAGCGCGTGCGCGATCTCGGCCTGCACAAGACCTGCTTCATCCTGTGCGGGGTCGGCCCCCTCGCCTCGGCAAGGACGGCGCGCTGGATCAGGGCCAACGTCCCCGGCATCCACATTCCCGACGCGGCGATCACCCGGCTCGAAGGCGCCGCCGACCAGAAGGCCGAGGGCAAGCGCCTCTGCATCGATATTATCGACGAGGTGAAGGAGATCGAGGGGATCGCCGGCATTCACGTGATGGCTTACCGGCAGGAGGAGTTCGTCGCCGAGATCGTGGCCGAATCGGGCGTCCTGAAGGGGCGCCGGCCGTGGCGCAGGGAGCCTCGCCCCGACGACCGCATGGTAGCGGGCCGGCTCGAGGAAATCCTGCGCGCCGAAGACGGGCAAAAGGCGCGGCAGGCGCCCGGGGGCGGCGCGCAGGAGCCTCCGGCAGTTGCGATGTAGAAGATAACGATATAAAGAAATCTTTATATCATACGGAGAGCTTACATGACCCGCACGATCGTCGCCTCGGCGACCAGGGAAATCGTCATCGGCTTCGACCAGCCCTTCTGCGTCATCGGCGAGCGCATCAACCCCACGGGCCGCAAGAAGCTCGCGGCCGAGATGGTCGCCGGCAATTTCGAGACGGTGAAGAAGGACGCGCTCGAGCAGGCGGCGGCCGGCGCCACCATGCTCGACGTCAATGCGGGCGTGACCGCCGTCGACCCCAACGCGACCGAGCCTGCCCTGCTGGTGCAGACGCTGGAGATCGTGCAGGGCCTGGTCGATCTGCCGCTGTCGATCGACAGCTCGGTGACGCGCGCCATCGAGGCGGCGCTGCAGGTCGCCAAGGGGCGGCCGCTGGTCAACTCCGTCACCGGGGAAGAGGAGAAGCTGGAGGCGATCCTGCCTCTGGTGAAGAAATACGACGTGCCCGTCGTCGCCATCTCCAACGACGAGACCGGCATCTCCATGGACCCGGACGTGCGTTTCGCCGTCGCCAGGAAGATCGTCGAGCGCGCCGCCGATTACGGCATCAAGCCGCACGACGTCGTGGTCGACCCGCTGGTGATGCCAATCGGTGCGCTGGGCGACGCCGGCCGCCAGGTCTTTGCGCTGCTGCGCCGCCTGCGCGAGGAGCTGAAGGTCAACACCACCTGCGGACTCTCCAACATCTCCTTCGGCCTGCCGCACCGCCACGGCATCAACGCCGCCTTCATCCCGATGGTGATCGGCGCCGGCATGACCAGCGCCATCATGAATCCCTGCCGCCCGCAGGAGATGGAGGCCGTGCGCGGCGCCAACGTGCTCGCCGGCACCGACAGGGACTGCATGACCTGGATCAAGACCTACAAGGACTACAAGCCGGGCGAGCCTGCCGCGGTCCCGGCAGGCGCGGCACCGGCGG
>Ga0207868_1002195_pt1 | contig 11734 bp, 12 predicted proteins | sample Passage237B_FD_187370 | JGI IMG/M metagenome (GOLD analysis project Ga0207868, IMG submission 187370) | Cellulose adapted compost microbial communities from Newby Island Compost Facility, Milpitas, CA, USA - Passage2 37B (SPAdes) (version 3) ... | reverse complement strand
GGAAGCTTTTTTTATGATGTCAAAAAAGGACTTTTATTTGCTGCCACCGCCGAGGTGAACCTGGAAACCTACGTTAATGCCGAACGTGTTGGTAGCATCTTCAGCATCTTTCATTTTGAAAGATCTGTAACCCAGTGCAAATTCCAGTGCAGTGTTGGGGGTGAGGAAGATTGCAGGTCCGGCCATAAACTGGAAACCTGTCAGGCTTTGTTTGTCATCGCCACCAACGCTACCAAATCCAAAACTACCATCAGCGAAAATGTTTAATTTCTGTGCGGCGGGAAGGAAATAGTAACGAAGGAACGGAGCTGCCATGAATGTTGTCCATGCTTCATCTGCTCCTTTATCTTTTTCGCTGCTGAAAGTAACCCGTAGACCACCAGCAAAATTGTTCATAAAGAAGTAACCGGCATTCGGGCTAATATCAATGGTAGTAGATTTTGCCTCTCCGGTTTTTTCGGAAGCAAAGGACACGTTACCGCCAGCCAGCCATTGGCCTTTATTGACCTGAGCGTTGGTAACCTGGAAAGCTGTCAATAAAACTGCGGCGAATAAAACTTTTTTCATTTTTGGTCTTGTTTTAGTTTTAAATAGGTTTAAAAGGATTCAATGCGAATCTAAATAGCAGATTCTGAATAAGAAAGCGTATCAACCGGGTTTGTTATTGTGTTGTATTGCCTTTTTTTTGATATGCATAATAAAAGCAAGGTCCAGACGTTAGTGAAGCTTTCCGTAACCTGGAAAAGTCAATAAAAGATTCACACTTTCATGTGATTTTTGTCAGCGGCCATATCCTTTACCTTTATACTTTTACACTTTGCGTGTTCAATACCGTTAGTGAGCGGTTCGTTTTTCCTTGATCATGGCGTAGGGAAAAAGGGAAAGCAGACAGGTGAATAAACTGTATGCACATTGTTTCGTATTTGTCCGGAAGTTCTATTGCGTACCTGGTACGCATTGTTGATATTTATAACGATGGGCAATAAACGAAAAAAAATATAGTTCATAGTAAGTAATAACTGTCAAAAGCCTTTGAAATCTCAATTTAATAACCCCTTAAAACTCCCGACTCACCATGAAAAAGGTAGTATTGATCGCAGCTTTCTTCGCAGGTACCTGCGCAGTAAAAGCGCAGAATGTTCAAAATGCCATCAAAATTAACCCGCTGTCGCTTATCCTGGCCACAGGAAACGTATCGTATGAGCGCGCTGTAAGCGATGCCCAGACTTTCCAGTTAGGCGTTTATTACACAGGCGTTAAAGTAAGCGATCTTAAGTATTCCGGTTTCGGTATCACACCCGAATATCGTTTCTATGTAGGTGGAAAGCGGGAAGCGCTGAACGGCGTTTACGTGGCTCCTTTCGTTCGTTACCAGAATTTCACTCTTACAGAAAAAAACTCTTCCAGTAAAGCTAGCTTCAACTCATTCGGCGGCGGTGGTGTGATTGGTTGGGAAAGAACCGCTCCCAGTGGTTTTGTGATCGACCTTTTTGTTGGTCCCCAGTTTAACTCCGGTACCGTGAAAGTAAAAGATGAGGGCACCAGTGAAGACTCCTTCGATGTAAGCGCAGGCTTCGACGGATTTGGCGTGCGGGTAGGTATTACAATAGGTTTTGGTTTTTAATGCTGTTATAATTATTGCTGCAGTCCGCCTGCCTGCAGGCGGGCTGTTTTTTTATTCCCTCTCAAGGTCAGGGGTTCGTTCATTATGATTTTCTAATTATCTGCATTGGGCTTACTTTTATAAAAATTTTTCTTCTTGAAAACGGTTTTGAACGAACAGCAACTGGCCATTACCATCAAGCGGCTGAGTCACCAGATACTGGAGAACCATGTGAATCTCGACAATACCGTCATCATCGGCATTCAACCCCGCGGCATTTATGTGTCGGACCAGGTGGTGCGCGAAATCAGCCAGCTGATTGCACCGGTGCAGGTGCCCTATGGCAAACTGGATATCACCTTTTACCGCGATGATATACGCAAGGAAATCCTGCTTCCCAACCACACCGATATTCCTTTCAGCATAGAAAATAAAAATGTGGTGCTGATTGACGATGTACTGTATACCGGCCGCACCATCCGCGCCGCCCTGGATGCGCTGCTCGCATTCGGCAGGCCGGCCAAAGTAGAACTGTGCATCCTGATTGACCGCCGGTTCAGTCGCCAGCTACCCATCCAGCCAGACTATACCGGCAAATCCATAGATTCCATTATTTCCCAGAAAGTGAAAGTGTTGTGGAAACAACGCGACGGGAAGGATGAGGTGGTGTTGTTGTAATTTTCACATTGGCACTTTTCCCAATTAACCTTAACTTCGCCCGCTAAATGCGACTTTCAGTAAAACATCTGCTGGGCATAAGGGATCTTACCCGTCAGGACATTGAAATCATTTTGGATACAGCCCGCCAATTCAAGGAAGTTTTACAAAGACCCATCCGTAAAGTCCCTTCGCTGCAGCACATCACTATCGTTAACCTGTTTTTTGAAAACTCCACCCGCACGCGTATTTCCTTTGAGCTGGCCGAAAAACGCCTGAGCGCGGATACCATCAATTTTACCGCCGGCGGTTCTTCGGTTTCAAAAGGGGAGACGCTGCTGGATACAGTGAACAATATTCTGTCCATGAAAGTGGACATGGTAGTGATGCGGCACAGCGCTTCCGGGGCTCCGCACTTCCTGGCCAAACATATTCCGGCCGCTATTATCAATGCAGGCGATGGCATCAACGAACACCCCACCCAGGGACTGCTCGACGCTTTTTCCATGCGCGAGAAATTCGGCACCCTGGAAGGATTGAAAGTGGCCATTATCGGCGATATCATGCACAGTCGCGTGGCCATGAGCAATATCTACCTGCTCAAAAAAATGGGCGCCGAAATCATGGTGGCAGGTCCGCCCACCCTTATTCCGCAATACATCCGCGAAGCATTTGATGTGCGGGTAGAATACAATCTGCGCAAGGCGCTGGAATGGTGCGATGTGGCCAACGTGCTGCGCATACAGCTCGAACGGCAGAACCAGGTGCTCTTCTCTTCGCTGCGCGAATACAGCCTGGCCTATGGCATCAGCAAGCGTTTGTTAGACAGCCTGCCGAAAGAAATCACCATTATGCATCCCGGCCCCATTAACCGTGGCGTGGAACTGGACAGCGATGCGGCCGACAGCAAACAATCCATCATATTGCAGCAGGTAGAAAATACATGAAGGTGTACAAGCAGATGAAAATGTATAATGATCCTACATTGAACCCTGTTCTTTACGGCTCGCAAAAGTAACCTGATAAGATGAAGCGTATCCTCGTAACCCGATTTTCAGCTATGGGCGACGTAGCTATGGTCGCTTCAGTATTGAAGGAATTTCAGGCACAACATATGGACACCGAGATCATTATGGTTTCGCGCAAGCTATTCAAGGCTTTTTTCGAGCATATCCCGCGTGTGATATTCCATACGATTGATCCTAAAGTCAAGCATCGTGGAATAGAGGGATTATTCAGGCTCTTTCAAGAACTCCGGGCTTACAAGCCCGATTTTGTTGCAGACTTGCACAACAACCTCAGATCCAATGTTCTAAATAAGTTGTTCGCTTGGAGGGGCTATCCTGTCCGTATCTTGGATAAGGGGAGAGCAGCGAAAAAAGAACTGATCAGAAAACGCAACAAAATATTGAAGCCACTGCGCCCCATGACTGAATGTTATGCAGACGTATTTCGACAATTTGGTTTTGCAATGGATCTTTCCCACCATCTTCAAAAGGAACCTCGTCTTATCCCTAATGGGTTATTGGGCTTACTGGCCTCGGACCAAATAAAAATAGGTGTAGCACCTTTTGCCCAGCATCCGTATAAGGTGTTTGATTTGGAAAGCATGGAACAAGTCATCCAATACTTATCTGAAAACAACTATACTGTATTTCTCTTTGGGGGAGGAACCAAAGAAAAAGAAATAGGTGAGGAGTGGAGAAAGAAATATGCGGGTGTACAAAATACCATTGGACAATTTTCACTCCGCCAGGAACTGGATATCATCGCTCATTTGGATCTCATGATCAGTATGGACAGTGCGGGTATGCACATGGCTTCCCTTATGGGGACGAGATGTATATCGATATGGGGGGCGACGCACCCTTTTGCGGGATTTTTGGGTTATGGACAGTCTTTGGAAGATTGTATACAGGTAGAACATCCGAACAGACCAAGTTCTATATATGGCAACAAACCGTGTGATTGTGATGGTGTGGAAGCGATAGATTTAGTAACTTCGGGCATGGTTATTCAACACATCAACAAAATATGCGGATAGGATTTGATGCCAAGCGATACTTTTTGAATAACACAGGTCTGGGAAACTATAGCCGTGACTTGATCCGTATGCTTGAGGTACATTATCCCGAACACACCTACATAAAATATACGCCTAAGTTTGCCCAACCACAAGTAGAAGGAGACGATGTTTTTGGACAAGATAGGTTGCCACGAACAAAAACAAGCCTTTTATTTCCCCGACTTTGGCGGCGTCAATGGATTGTCAATGATCTCAAAAGGGACAAAATCGATATTTATCATGGACTTTCGGGTGAAATCCCTATCGGTCTCGAAAAAGCCCGCATCAAATCCGTGGTGACCATACATGATCTGATTTTCTTGAGATTTCCAGAGCTATATAAGCTTGTCGATAGAATAATCTATGACAAAAAGTTCAAATATGCTGTTCGCCATGCCGATAAGATCGTGGCGATAAGTCAGCAGACCAAAGAAGATATCGTACAGTTTTATGACATACCTAAGCAAAAGATCGAAGTCATCTATCAAGGTTGTCACCCGGCATTCAAAACTGTCAAAACAGAAGCCGACAAGGCTGCTATCCGTAAAAAATACAATTTTCCCAAGAATTTTATCCTAAATGTAGGTTCAATAGAACCAAGAAAAAATGCCTTTCAGCTAGTCAAGGCGGTGGAAAACATGGATATACCGTTGGTTATTATCGGTAAGGAAACCAAATATGCACAGGAGATTCATCAATACATCCAGCAAAAAGGGTTGCAGAACAAAGTGTATATTCTACAGGGATTTACTATGGGAGAATTGGCTACTATATATGCGATGGCGGATATATTTGTGTATCCTTCCAAATATGAAGGCTTTGGCATCCCGATTATCGAGGCTTTGTATGCAGGAACTCCGGTCATTACGAACGGGACAGGGGTATTTCCTGAAGCTGGAGGGCCTTTTTCCTGTTATGTAGATCCAGAGAATATCGAGGAGCTATCCCAGGCTATCGGTACCGTTCTGTCCGATAGCGATCTGCGCCGAAAAATGAGCGAACAGGGCCGGATCTACGCACAACGGTTTAACGATGATGTGCTCGCTAGACAATGGATCGAGCTTTATCAATCAGTTTAGTAGGGGCAAAAAATCTTTTGCCCATTGCTGGCACACGAACCGAGTGGAGCGAGCTCACGAAAGGTAATCCTTTCGTGTGCCTATCTTGCCCCATTTATATCATGCGGTAAAATCAAAATATTTCCGCAATACCTTTAACGCAATAATATCCTCTCTTTTCTTGTTTTTGAATTGTCCTATATAGTCATGGGCATTTCTGACGATGGCCATCGCTTTATCGTCGTGTCGGATAAAGTAGTCTAATCTCTCTTCCAGATCCGAATAGTCATCTTTGATGCAGATAAAATGGTAATCCGGTACAAGTCTTCCCTCCATAAACCATGTTTCGTATTTGGGTAGAGGCATGACCGCTATGGAATTGGAAGACATGATCCATTTGAGATTGGTGGCCACATCATTCCCCTCCAAGGCCAAAATAAATTTGTAGCGAAGGTGACCACTTATGGATAGGTAATCCGGATCCGAAGGAAGAGCTGCTTTTTTCAAGTCGCATAGTGGGTGATCCTTATACATTTCAAAAAAACGTGCTCGATGGAGCTGGCTGAATCCACTTCTCCCGACCAGCATATTGGCTTTTTGGTGAAATGGAATATGATCTTTTATAAAATTGAAATGCCTGGCTTTATCCAGATTCAGTAAGACCGAATTTGTATTGTCTCCCGCTACAGGCCTGCTCTTGACCAGGGTCGGAAATTCCGGAACATGTATGATATCTCCGGGCAAAATATGGAACCGGAGCCGCGGATCAAAATACCGTAAATACTCCTTGCTATCAAAATAATAGACCCTTATGTGGTTAGGTATCTTGTAGCTTCCTATTGCTATGGCCTGCTCGCCTAGGGTTTTGACTTCTCCAAGCTTGTTGTAATAGTTGATCCGCTCCTCCACATAAGATAGATCTTGTCGATGATCCTGAGTAAGCAATTTTCGGAGCCTGCATCTGGTCAATCTTCCCGGTACCAGCTCCCTTAGAATGGCCTTGATATAATAATAGACTTTATTATTCTTATTCCTTAAAAAAATCCTTTTAAAGTTCATAGAGCTCATAGATTCATTCGCTTGGATTATTATGGAATTGCCAACTATTTTTTCTTCTCACCCAACTAAGCTTAGTTGTTATTTTAATAGTCTATTGTATATATCCCAATACTGAAGAGCTGCGTTCTGCCAGGTGAATTGAGATGCCCATTGTTTTATTTCCTTTTCTTTGGAAGGAAAATTAATAAGTTCCATTAATTTGTTCTTCCCAAAATCCATTAAATCATCCGGCTCCATGCTTTCCATATAAAATGCTTCTTTACCCCCAATTTCTGGTAGGGATGTATGCTTGGAAAGTAAAACTTTCTTGCCAAATGACATAGCTTCTATCACAGGGAGACCGAATCCTTCCGCGATGGAAGGAAAAACAAACAGTGCACAATTCTTCAGATAATTGTACTTTTCTGCTTCGGTGACAGGACCGGTCAATACCACACGATCTGCAACATTTAGTTTAGCCGCGATATCCTGTATTTTTTTATGATAGTCAGGCTCATGCACTATCCCGCTGATGATCAACTTCAAGTCATTGCCCACCAACAAATAGGGAAGAACATGAAAATTTTTCTTTCGATTGACCGTACCTATCGTAAAGATATAATCTTGATCCAAAGGACTGGAACCTGTGAGCAAATTCTGTAGTAGGTTGGGATCGATATTATTGCCGTTATAGATGACGCTGACCTCTTTTCCTTTTAGATCACAGTAATCTTCAAGATCACGTTTTACATAATTTGAGATTGCTACGATTTCATCTGCCCGATCTAGGGTGTGTTGTATCTTTTTTAGATATCCTTCGATCTTTTGTGGAGACTTTCCTTCTTTCAAAAAATTCAAGTCATGTATAGTCGATACAACCTTTAGGCTTTTGTGACGTGGTAAATAAGAGGTGAGTTGAAAGGTAGAATGCCAGATTGAAAAATTACGCAATCTCGGCATAAAAAATTTTTGTAATGAATATTGATCTATATACTGCCTATCAGGACCGAATATCTTAGGCATCTTAGCGTTTAGGTAAAAAAATAATTCCTTGTCCTTAGGGCATTGGTCTACGATAGCATTTCCTAGATTTAAGCAAAAATGATACAGTCCAGTGTGCGGATATTTCATTCGTTCTGCATCAAATATAATCTTGCTTTTTTTCATACTATGTGTTTTTTTGACCAAAAATACTTTTTTTATTTCAACAACAGAATAAAATAGTCGTTCATAGATATGCCATGTTCATTAAACAAGAACAAATCTGTATTTTTATCGATAGGTTATGTTTTTGAGACAAAAGCAATACTATTTTCAAATTTGTCCAAAACTTTTTTCCAAGTATAATGATCCGACACATATTGTTTTGCCTTTTTTCCTTCTTCCGCTAAATCTCTCTCGGACTTTAAGATATAGTGTTCAAGCGATTTGAAAAAAGACTCTGGTGAGTTGTATGAAAGACCAGTTTGACTTTTAAAGATATGTGCGTACAGTACCTCACATTCTTCATTCACAATAACAGGTATTTCTTCATACATCGCTTCCAAGGTTACTAAAGAAAGGCTTTCATAAAATGAAGGCATAATCATTGCTCTGGCATTTCGCAAAAGCGTATACTTTAGTCCTTCATCAATAAACCCTGTATACATAATAGCAGGGTGATCGTAGCTTTTCTCCATATAATTTTTTCCTACGAGCACCAGCTTATATTCTTTATATTCAGGATATTTATCTTGGAATTGTATAAAATATTCCAGCATCTGATCACAGCCTTTATGTACATCGATACGCCCTATGTATACAAAATATTTTTTTTGCTGAAGTGTATCGGGAAGTACACCTTCTTCTCCTCTATATTTTTCTATGCCTACCCCAGCTATATCACTTTGTTTAGTAGGGTTTTTAAAATGACTTTCTATCAGCTTCTTCTCGGACTCCGTATTGTACATGATAAATTTTGGTACGGAGAATATATTTGTGTACGGCAGTGTGTAAAGAAGTGGTTCATCATGGGCAGTAGGAATAAAGATGGCTTTGTCTTTCACTAGTGGCATCCCTTTAAAAGTAGGATAATACAAATAGGTAAAGAAAATAAAAGCATCAAACTGTTCCTTATGCTCTTTTATGTATCTAATCAACTCAGGGCAATAGGGCCCCTGTCCAATAATCCAATTCTCTACTTCCTGAGGTCTAACCCGTGTAATGTTGAATTTTTTATCTAAAAAATCAAATACACCTAGTCTTTTTAAGATTTTAAAATATTTTCTCTTTTTACTTATAGCTCTACGCGCTACGCGGGTTCTTCTCGGAGGTGTGGGAATTGTTGGAAATCGATGGACATGTATTCCATTAATTACTTCTACACCCGCAGAATAGTGATTAGCCCAGGAACCATAATCTAAAGCTGTGGTCGTCAGTACTTGTACTTTATATTGTTGTGAAAGCTGTTCTGCCAATAGCCGAGCATGGTATTCTGCACCACCGTTTACTTCCAAACCATATCGTTGAACTATGATTGCTACTTCCTTATTCATGCGTCTTTAAAGTTCTATTTATCTGTCCAATTTTAGCTAACCTATTTCTTTTCCTTATTGCTTGGGAGAAACAACAAAATGAGATCCATAAAACTTTTTAAAATGCGATAAGCAAATGGAAAAGTCTGGATGTATTCGAAATGTGTTTGTCTTTTGTGTGTGGGGCTTCTTAATTCTTTCAAGATCGTATATTCTTCCCAAAATTGAGGTAATCTCTCTTTAATGAAGATCTCTCTTTCGTTTAAATTCTTTGCAGCCATAGCAGGATCCGAAGATATGCCATGCATATCATAGTATGCCATGTCCCGATCTATATATTTAAACTTAACATTTCTCAGTAAAAATAGCTCTACGAAATACTGCCAATCGGAAGTAATTTCCATGTTTTCATCATATAATCCGTATACATCGAACAGTTTTCTGTTTATGGCAGTTGCTTGATGACTCAATGAATTAAAGAACCAAAAGGACAAATTTAAATCTTCCGGTTGTTTAAGTTGAACTTGATTGTTGGATTGAAAAAGGCCAATAGAATTGCCATAATATACTCCGTATTCGCTTGATGTGATATTGTCGACATAGGCTGTCAATGTATGTGTATCGTAAAACCGATCCCCACTATTCATAAAAATGACATAATCTCCACTGGCAGCTTTTATACCTTTGTTAATCGCATGATATATTCCATTGTCTTTTTCTGAAACGGAATAATCGATATGGTTTTGATATTGTGTAATAATTTCAGTGCTCCCATCTGTACTGCCACCATCAATAATAATGTATTCAAAGTTCTTGTAGTCTTGTTCAATAACACTTTTTATTGTGTTCACTAATCCTTGTGCATTATTGTAGTTGATGGTAATAATGGAAAATTTGATGTTCATTTTTCAAGTATAATCTTGTCTTGAGCAAAGATACCATTTATCTTTTCAATCAAAATATAATTTGGGTGCATTTCAAATTGTCACCGGGATTGGTGGATGGATTCGAGTATATATAGCGAAGCGACAAGAGACACAGGAAAAAGGTACCCTAGTTGGGAAACTATGTTTTTAACGGTATCGAACTGTTTTTAGTATGGAGGAGGGTAAATCAAACGGCGTCAAATAAAGAATTAACATTATTTTTATATATTCGCAACCCGTTGTGCATTATGGATAAATATTAAAGACAAGATGACGGAGCGAAAGTGAAGAATCCTTGTAGCATTATGCCATGACTTCACGTTATAAATAAGGTAATTATATACTTTAATGACCAACAAAAACAACATCGTCATTATGACCGTAACGAAGTGGAGCGGAAGACCGCCGAAGGCAGCTGCGAAGCAAATCTCATCATAGTTAACGCCTTCTTAGATGAGATGTTTCGGCTCCGCTGTGCTTCGCTCAACATGACGGAATGTTTTGGTTAGAATTATATATAATTGCCATAAATGATTTGCCGTAACGTATGAATAAATTGACAGAAAACCCCATGAGGGTATTGGTAGGTATTTATCGATTAGATCACATAGGAGGAGCAGAGCTTTATACATATGATCTGCTGAATGAGTTGCGGAAGCATAAGAATGTTGAAGTAGAGTTTTTTGCGGTGCACCAAGGTCAGCTTGCAGAGCGTGTGAAAAGTGAGCTTGGTGTTCAGTTTATGTCAAGAGATCAATACGATTTGATCCTGGCTACACACAACCTGACCGTAGAGGCTATCCACGATCGAGGTCCGGTGGTGCAAATCTGCCACGGGGCTATTTTGGAACTCGAACATCCATCCATTTATGCGGACTACCACGTAGGGATTACCGAAGAGGTTTGTGAAAGCCTTACCAAAAAAGGCTATCCCAATGAGTTGGTATTAAACGGACTTGATATTCATCAAAAATATCCTATAAACGAGGTTAATGAAGAACTGAAAGTGGTTCTTTCACTATGCCAAAGCGAAGAAGCGAATGAACTATTGGCTAAAGCCTGTAGTAAAAAAGGGGTGAAGTTTATCCATTTCAACAAGTTTAAGAATCCTACATTCGACATTGAGCATGAGATCAACAGAGCCGATTTGGTAGTTGGCATTGGACGGTCAGTTTATGATGCCATGGCCTGTGGAAGACCTTGTATCGTCTTTGATAGTCGTGACTATAACAACAATAAAGCTGATGGTTATTTGGAACCCGAATTGTTTGATAAGTTTGTTCGGTTCAATTGTTCAGGGCGCTACCGTAATCTGGAGTTCGACGAAAATGACCTTGTGCGCGAACTTGAAAAATACAATCCGGGTGATGGTAAAAAGCTACGTGAAATTACAATGGAGAAATTGAATGTGGAACAAACTGCAAAAGAACTGTTGGCAACGGTCAACCACATACCAAGTGATGCCAACTTTTGGAAAAATGTCCGCATATTTAAGTGGAAATTCAAAAAAATGAGAAAATCGGTTAAGCGTAAATTTAAAAAGTTGTTTAAAAAATGAGGGAGAGAGCCCCCTTATCTATTCCATATTCGCCTCCCGAAGAAAAACAAACCATTCTTCCCAATACTGCCCCTTCTTCCTCATATTTAAAGTTTGTAAAAGGTTTCTTTCCTAACAGAGCCCTCAATAAGGCTCGCGAGTACCTACCGGTAGATATGTGCGAGCCAAAAGAGTCATGTACTAAACAAAAATCAGATAGGATACCGGAAGAAAAACAAAGAAGTTCGTTACCTTTAAAAGATGAAAACGAAAACCCTCTATCTGATCCGTCATGCCAAAGCCGAAGAATACGCTTTTGGCAAGCGGGACTATGACC